>Ga0065711_1033157_pt1 | contig 25990 bp, 8 predicted proteins | sample Hoacrofraction12_FD_59098 | JGI IMG/M metagenome (GOLD analysis project Ga0065711, IMG submission 59098) | Hoatzin crop microbial communities from Cojedes, Venezuela - Epithelial fraction 12 v2 (version 2) | ecosystem: Host-associated > Birds > Digestive system > Esophagus > Crop | place... | reverse complement strand
TCTTCCCTCTGAGGGTGACGGAGCACTGGAACAGGCTGCCCGGGGAGGTTGTGGAGTCTCCTTCTCTGGAGATATTCAAGACCCGCCTGGACAAGGTCCTGTGCAGCCTGCTGTAGGTGACCTTGCTTCAGCAGGAGGGTTGGACTAGATGACCCACAGAGGTCCCTTCCAACCCCTACCATTCTCTGTGTGTGTGATTCTGTGTGTCTGAATCCTCTGTTCTAGCTCCTGTGGCAACAGATGCACTAACTTCAGTAGAGCTCATTGGGAGAAAAAGACTTCATCCGCCTTTTCTTCAGAAAAAAATGGTTTAATTAAACAAATAAAATCACAGTCATATTCATTTTAAAGACATTTCTTCTAGAAAGATAATTAGAAGTTATTTTATTGATCATTTGGAATATTTACTATGGGAAATTTCAAAACAAGATCACACTCACTAATGCAATGCTACCAGAGTATTTTTTGACATAGAAAATAAAAATTTTCAGTTAATGTGAAATAGCATACACCCTCTCTCACTTAAGGGCAGTAATAATACACTATTTTAACTGTTATGGTATATATTACTACTTCTCATGGCCTATAATGTAAACTTCTCATGGCCTATAATGTAAAAATAGTGAAACAATCTGAAATGAAAAGATTTTTTGTAATTCTGAATGAAATTTTAGAATTTATAATTTAATTTCTCTTCAGAATCTTTATTCCAAGTGAAATTTCAAAAATAATTTAAATGAGAGCATCCTCCCATCACACACACAAACACATTTCCAAAAGATTATAGTGTCCATAGGATGGCAATTCAGACTGCCAGCTAACTCTGCCAGTGCAGGCAGCGACTGCACAACGTCTACCACACCACTCTTAGGTGTACATATTCTAGTGAATATTGCAGGAAAGAGAAAAATTACTTTATCCTAAATGCACTGGTGTTGTCAGTGGTGAGTGATACAGGTTAGAAAATCAGAATTGTCCAGAGGACAAGATTTGGAGGCATAGCAATGTGGTATTGGTTCCAGATCCCTTTCATTCTCGTGTTGGTCTGAATGCCGCATTGGGATGAGGTTTGGCTCTTCAGAGATGTTGGACTTCACTTTACTGTGGTTACAGTTACTGATGTAGCCTTCTGGATAGTGCACCAGTGTCAGCTTAGGAAGTAGATGTATTTACAGTCACCAATTCTGTTCTCAGTTATTTTACTGACGTCAGTAAAAGGACTGTAGATTTATACCAGTGTAACTGAGAACAGAAGTTGGCCCAAAGTCAGGAGAAGTTTCTCCTCTGGCCGAGGACGAGCTGTTCAAGACAGAATTGCTGGGCCACATCCTCAAGGGGAATGGACCCCAGTCTACAATGATTTGGTCCAGACACATGGTTCCTTCACCTTTCTTCCCAGTGCAGTGATCAAAGATCTGATGCTGGAATAGCTGAGGTCATCTTGTTCTATGCTAGTCATTTCTGTCAGTGTTTGAGATCTTCACCCAAAGCTGGACTGACCTAGTTCTCCACCCTCCATCAGCTGGAGCAGATATTTGTACTTGAGCAAATTCCCTTCCCCCAAACAAAAGAATTCACTTTGGCTGCCCTTTATGACCAAAAGTATAGTGGAAAGTTGTCTTGTTGGATGAGGGAAATGGAGGCTTGTGCTGATAGCTTTCACCTTGTGACAGTCTTAATCCAGAAATTGCCTTTCTGAACAGTTTGGGGAAATGAGGCTGAAGCACCAATATCTCTCTTGCCAGGCAGCTCCTCTCCTTGGTGAGGGTGTTGTGATCCTCCCCCAGGCCCATGTGCCCTCAGGGCTGCAGCACACTCAATATCCATTCGGGTACTCATCTCTGCTGCCACAAAGGACTTCCTGTCAATATCCAAGGGAGCTCACTGTGCCAGCCCTGCTTGGGCTAGCAAGGAGCTGCTGTCAGCTGGGAGCTTTGTCTCAGCCTGGTAGCTGAACAGGCCTGTTTCCATCCAGTCCTCTCATTTGGTTATGAGCTCCTGTATGTGCCATGAACATATGTGCACCTACACAAAAAAATCATTGGTTCATTAGGGATTCTCCTATTTCCCACAGTAGGAAGTACTATTTGTCATGATATGACCCTTGAAGCCCAAAACAGCAGCAGCAGCAAGTGTGTGAGTAGAACATGCTGCTGAATAAACGTCAGCCAGCAGTCACCACAGGGCTCTGAATTTTGGGCTGCAGCTGTGGATGGATGCAGTGCAGAAAGCACCACATGAAGAAACCAGCTCATAAAGATTTTAAAAAGTAAACCTTCCCTCCCTCTCCCTTCTTTTCCCATCATCAGGGGGAATGCAGTGCTGCTGACTTCAGACTGCTGTGCCCAAGGGCACTGCCAAAATGCCACTGCGATGTCTCATGGCACAACATTTCAGCCAAATACCAGCCCAAGGGGGGTGGGGTAACCAACTGGCCCTTTATGTATTGCAGCAGCAGTGATGTCACACGCTCTAGCCAAGTTTGCCAGTTTGCGCAGCTCCTGTCTAGTGAAAAAAGTTGACATTCAGTCTGTGCCAGGCCAGGAATAGGTTCTGTAATTTAACCTCCTTATCAGAACTTGCTAGGCACTTAGGAGAGCCACTGAAAAAAGCTTCCTATTTAAAAGAGAGGGGAGGTTGTTTCTGATTAAGCTCCTTGATATCTCTACATTCATGCAATCTTTTTCAGTAGCTCATATCAGATGATGCCTACTCCAAACACTTCGCATGTTCCTCAGCATTTCCCAGACAGTTCCACATGCCCAGTGTTGCTTTCCTCTGTCTTGAAAACAGCCTAGATTCGAGCATCCTTAAATGTTTTAACCAGCTGAATCCTAACCTAAGCTCAAACACTGCACCTTGCTTGCTGGCTGCCATGTTTGTCCAAAAAAGTAAAGAAATAGGACTTTACCAGGGTAGTAGACCAGCCATGAACAGCTTCTTTGCTCTAAGCTCAGAAGTTGCCATCATAGGTATACAAGGGATAGCCAGATCAGTACAGTGCTACAGTTTCAATGCAGTCCCAGTAGTGATCTGCACCTTGAATGCTTGGTGTAGCTACAGTTTTTCCAGCTTGAAACATTACACTGCCCAAGTGCTAGTGTTATGGCCGAGAGAGACCAGGATCTTCACAGGGCTTTCAGAGACAGCGACAGTCACTACTTTTTTTTTACTCAGTGGTGCGGAGTTGTTTTTGTAACAGTGACTCCATCTAGGAAAATAATTGCCGAGATTACATCATGATCTCCATGCTTATTGTTACCCTACTCACTTTTCAGCACATGTTCTCATTTTACAAGGGACAAGATGTTTCTTCAGACCGCTGTCCATGAGACCTGAAAGCCAAGCTTCCTCCTAGTTCAGGCACCACCACCGCTAAATAGTGATAAACATTGTGCTGCTGGAGTTCAGTCGACAGGCCCGTTGATGAGTGAGCCAGAACATAATCGCAAACTCCCATGACAGTGTTGGCTTTGCATAGTTAAGAGTACCACAACAGCAGTAAGATTGACATTTAACCTCTGAGCAGATAGATAACCGAGTACACATCTCTGCAATGAAGATGCCCTTTCACATTCGGCTGCAATCAGACATAGCGTCAGGGTGTTTTTCTTACCTTTTACTTTTTTTTTTACTCAGACATCTTTAACAGGCCACAAAAAGCTCTGATTGGTACAGGCTTGTCCCTAAACTAACACTGCCAACTGTCCGTCTTCAGGTAAGGTGTAAGAGACCATCCCAGTGGGTGAGCCCTTGTTGCCGCTTTTGCCAGTGTGTTTTGTATACCACAGGCTGACACAAAAGTTTCCTCAAAGGAGACCCTTGCTTCAGGAAAATCTACTCTATCTACACCTATGCTGTTTGCATTTCCTCAGGGCCAGACAGTTCTCCTTGTAGGAAACTGATATATTCTTGCAGAGATTAAACAAACTAGCTTGAATCTTGGGGGTCTCCACAGCAAAAGGACAGCAGCAATGCACATTGACCATAGCTGAGCTTGCCTTTAGGATCTCATCACTCTGGTTCATGCGTGGAAGCAAAAAGATGTTATGTTTACTTCCCTTCACCATCCCAGCTGTCCACCTTTCCTCTCCTTTACAAAAGTGACAGTGAAAAGAATGGACTTTCAAACTTCAGCTGCATTAGTTCCCAATCTACAAGACTGACACCCATGCATATTTGTTGGCAGTAGAAAGTCATATACAGGTGGAGTGAAAGCATACATTTTCCTCTGCAGTCCCTCTGAAAGGGTGGTATGGGAGGGACATAGACAGCAGCAAGGAAGAATTCATCTGGCACAACCCCTCTTTTTAGCATGGAGACATCACCCAGCCTTTGCAATGGGCAGACTGCCAGGAAACCCTTGCTTGCTCAGCTGTTACTCCCTGCTGGGGCTACCAGAGAGTGCTGGAGGTTGTGACTGTTGTTTGCTAGGAACCTGACTGCACTCCACAAGCTACCAAACCCTCAAGATATCTGGTTATTATCACTCTGGGGTGGATATCTGCCTCTTTTGGTAAGAAAGACTGTAAATCACTCCTAAAATGGTTATAAAATCTGAATGAACAAACAGATGAATGAATACAGCATAAGACAATCTTCATATCATGCAAATAAATGTCTTTTTGTTTTCAGATTGCAGAGTTCACTTAAGATCAAAAGATGCCGAAGATCAAAAAAATCCCAGGATACTACTTCTGTCAAATCTACTTCACTGGTCTATTTCTGCCTCCTCAATAAAGACGGTCAGAAATGAAACCAAATACAAGCATGAGAGGGAGTTCTAAAGATGAGAAGCAAAATTACATGACAGGTATGTATGTGTACTTCTGACCCATATAACAGCTAAGAACCAAAACCGAGAGTGGGATAGCCTTTCATTTGTCTTCTCTTTTTTCTTGCTGTGTTATACACAAAAATGCATGTGTAGTGGGCGTAGTGAAACTTATTTTTGTAAAATCTTTGTACAAAGTAAAATGGAGAAGCTCTGTTAAGCTCTTTTTATTTCTGGTATAAAACTATTGTAGTGCTGCATAAGTCATTGCAATTGTATGGCTGGAAGGACAGAATCAAGATTCACTATGATACTTTGAGGCTAAAAATAGGTTGGCTGAGGTTTTTTAAATAGAAAAGGAAGGTGAGGAGTGTTTTCATTTGAAGAAACAACTGAGCCTAAGTGACTCACATGATTAAGCCCAGTTCCTCTGAGTTTTCATACTCCGACCAGCACTGAGTCATCCCAGGGAAAAATGCACCCTTTCCGAGAGTCTCACTGAGATGGGCCAAAGTGGAATCATGTAGTTGGAACAGCTGGAGGGGCTGAAATCTGGATCTGGATTTCATTATTCAGTTCTATGGTGGATCCAGGCTTGAGATGGAGACAGCTTCTACCTGTATAGAAGCTGGAAGCTGCTGTAGATGTGAACTGTGGTGTTTCAGCTCATCACGTTAATGATGCAATTGTACTAGGAAATGGAGATACAGATCAGACTTTCCTTAAGGAGTCTAAAAGGCCTTTCATTTTAGCTAGATCTTGAATATGCTTTTAAACTGAGTCTTGCTATAGTTTTGTCAATACCCTGCTCAAGCCCTCGAATATGAGAATAAGTATCTAAAGAGTTTACAGAGTGAACTTTAGAGTTTTATTGTATAGATCTCAGGTATAGCTGAAGGGTCTATTTTGCTTATAGTTGTTCCAGCCAAAGACTCCGCCATCCTGCCTTCAGACTGACGTGGAGATAGACAAAAAACACAGTGCTTTGGGCTCTGACTGTGCATCGTTACCAGGGATTAATGGAAGGCTATGATATTTTATAATTGTGTTGAATGAGTTACCTATTGCTCTGAGCACTTCTGGAACTGAAACCAAATGTTCCCTGTGCTGCTTCAGTGGGTCTGCTAGAGTCCTCTAGGCACTCCTGCCTTCTGCTGGCTAAGCTGATATTAGCAGCCTCTTCAGTTTCAATATACCAACGAACCAACCATACCTGGATATGGGTGGCTAAAGATTTAACCCCAACAATATATGCTTGGAGCATACTAATGCAGAGTAAATCCTCTTTACCGATAGTGGCATTCTGCTTTCTCAAACAAGGGTTCTGCTCAGGGCAATTGTCACAGCAAAGCTCCAGCCTGATACAAGCAGATTCATCTCTACAGACTTCATTTTCCACAGTCATGAGCTAATGGATGAGTGAGAATAAAATCTTCTATAATAACTTTATTTTTCACAAAATATTTTAAATTGTAATGATGATGCATTGCCAAGTAAGTTTCGTCAACTTTTCTTTCACTAAATAAGCTTTCTCCCTTTTTATTACTAATTCTTCCTGACCAAAAAGTGTCTAACCTTCTCAGCTAAATGCATGCCCAGCACTTGGAAGTGTTTATGGTTGGAGGTATGAAAAGGGAAGTACTTGAAATTTGGCTCTTATATCCTTGTTTAAGAGCCAAAGTAAAGAATCTGAGGCAAAACCACTGTTTTTAATGGCCCTTTCCAGAAATTAAACTATCTACCATAAGCTACTTGAATTGACCAAAATAACAATTATTTTTCATCTTGGTTTTTTTGTGGTTGCTAGCATCTTGTTTAGAATACGTGTAGGAGCAAATTAGTCAGTGACTGATATATCTGCAAAATGCTCTCTGTCTAATAGTGTTAATATAGAAAAATGATAATTTATAATTTTTGGCTTTGCAGAGAAGAAAGTTTCCTTCAGCTATTCCATAAGATGAATCAATGTGCAGCAGCACCATCTGGAGAAATCACTTTGTGCTAGTGAATTGCAAACAGCTGGAACAACCCAACACAATCATCTGCCTATTTGACACCTGAAATTAATCCTTTGGATACATCATTCATGACTCCCATGCACAATGCAGGGAAATAAGAAACATACAGAGGGACATAGTGACTCCTCAAGTATTGGGAGTCTGCTGGATGACACAGACAGAGAGGTGAGCAGTCTCACAGACCGGGCTTTCAAAAGTTTGTGTGTGGCAGAATTCGAAGACTCTTACAATGAACCAGATCTTTCCATTTCACCTGACCTCGCCCTCCAATTCTCTGCTAAATTTCACCCAGGGGTATTAAACCATACTATCAAGAAAAGCAACGTCTGTAACAAGCTAACAGCAAGAAACAATGAACATACAATATGGGCTTCAACATTCCAGCAGTTACCAAAGTGTGCTCCAGAGGAGAAGAGGATTGTTAAAAATAGTACTTTTGCCACAGAAAGGAAAATCTTGAATTTGCCAGTTCCTGGTCCAAGGAACAATAAACATGTTTCAAAAGTGTCCTCTTTGATTAAGACATTTGATAAGACTGCAGACCAAGGGTCAGGAGGTTCCCTGATAGCCCTTAAGCAGACCAGTAAGAATAGCTTTCAAAAATGTAAAATGAATCATGGAAAAGACATGGCTTGCTGGGATGACACAGACATTTTAAGCATCCACAAGGATCTTTCTGAATTTTCTGAGGTTAGTCAAGGTAGTGACTGTCTCAGTGGCAAACATGAGCCACAGAAAAGACCTAATAAAATAGACCTCAGTTGTTGTGGCTCTGATGGTTATTATCCTGTCCTGATTGAGATGTCAAAAGTAGCCAAGTCAAATTTTTCCCGTTCATCTAAAAAGGCTCTAAAAAACAGAAGTGTGAAAGTTAATGAGCCAGCCAAAAAAGGTAATTTTCTTCACAGTGAGAACAGTGCTTTTGAATCATGGAATGTTCATCATAAAAAACTGACTGAAAAGGAGGAATTTGTTGATACAAAAACAAAAAAGGGAGGTCTTGCATACCTGGAAGAAGCACCGTTTATTAAAGGATCCCGTACGCGTGAACATCAATTACCACCTGCCAAGATCACTGTTGCTAAGAAGCAGGTGAAAGGTTTCCAGATGGAGCCACCTTCACCAGAAGCTGCTTTCAGCGTCCCTCCCCCAGCTGTGTATGTACCTCAGGGCACCCTCCCCTCAGAAACCAAATTTCCTGATGCTCTTCCTCCTGCACCCCCCCCTAGGATCCATGTGCACCAGGGTCCCCCTCGGCCAACCCCTGTCCCACAGGTGCTTCCTCTTCCACCCCCTACCCACCAGGGCCATCCTCCAACACCCCCCATCCCTGAAGCACCTCCTGTGCCACCACCCCCAATGCCAGCTCAACTTTCCCCCCCTGCCTTGTCCCAGGCCTCCATCTCACCCCAGTCCATGTCCTACAGCATGGTTTCACCCTCACCCATGTCCCAGGCACCCAGCCCACCTCCACTGAGACCCCTGGCCACCTTAACCGAACAGGAGGCCTTCGTTCCTCAACTAGGCAATACTTGTCCACCCTGGAGGAAACAGAGGGCTGCAAAAGGGGCAGCAGAGAGGAGACAGACTTCAAAGGAGAAGTTCATAGCCAGTGATGAGAAGTGCTCGTTTTCTGAGAAGGTGACTGGTGCCGAATCTGGTCTGGATGTGATTCCTCTGGCTAAACAGGCAAACTCCCCTGGATCAATCAGTCCTTCTTTCAACATCACCAAACTCTTAACACCCATCATACCACCAAAACAGGAGGTGGACATTGTTGAAAGTGAGCTGATCCCACTGACACCTCCTCCCATTGAGAGCATGGCATCAAGAGACGACGATGGGAGTGCGTTTGGGGATTACAGGTCTCGGGATAGTTACAAATCGAAAGCATCAAGTCTGTTATTTAACTTGAAGGATGTACGTAAACGTGTTAAAAGCATGTATACCCCTTCTCCCCTGTTAAGAACCTTGGAAGACAAAAATAAAACTAGCGAAAATATACAGGAGAGTACAAAAATGAAGGCCTCACTCTCAACTTTGCAAGAAAATATTAACAAAAATATTGTGGAGAAAGATGAATCGAGTGATATAAACTCTGTACTGTCTGACAGAGTTCACGAAAAGGCCAATAAAATTGATTTAACTGGACACTTTACAGACAATTACCTGACTTTGAGTTCACCCCAGACAACAGCAGACCTTTTATTTTGCCAAACTGGAGACAACTTGCAGCAAGACGATTCAAAACACGAAGGTCTGGTTAAAAACACAAGAGGCAATGAAAACTTCCCCTTGGTCAGATTTGATTCAAACGAACCTGTTTTAAGGAAACATCTGCCATATCCAGCACTGAAACCATTCAGTAGAGACAATGCAGATACAAAGGCTGGGCAGCCTGTGCAAAATCCTAGCATCCAGGGTGAGGAAAATGAGAGACAGGCTACTAATCAGAACGAAGAGTTTGCCTTCAAAACACATCCAAACCAACTCTCACCAGCAGAGGATGTACCTTACAGTGACACCCAAACCATTTTGGTGGCAACAGGCCATGAAGCACAAGGTAAAAGAAGCAGTAGTTCTTCGGAGCAATCTTTTGTCTCCACAGTAGAGCAGCCACTTCAGGAGGAGCCATTTCTACCAGTGCCCCTGATGCAGAAGGCATGTCTTCAAGAAAGCAAGAGGACTAAGAGTGAAATGGGTGAAGACAGTAATAAAAGCCACAAGGACAGAGGGAAAGAGGTTGGGGAAGAAGAACTCCAATATTATGCTTGTATCAGCTCTGGTACTGGCACAGCAGAGGTGGAGGAGGATAGGGTTACTGGGAAAGAACAGAGGAGCTTGATGGAAGAGAAACTAAGGGGAGAGAAAAAGGAAGAGCCCAACAGCATGGATTCTGCTTCCGACGGTATAAGGAACATGTCTGTCCCCAGGTCTGAGGAGCCACAAACACCCCCATCTTCAAGCTCAGCCAAACCCAGTCTATTTATGATTAAAGACAACACATTCAGATCACCTCAGGTAATAAGGGCTGTAAAGCTGCCCCTGTTCAGGTCCTTTTCCCTGGATGATGCAGTCAGCAACAGTTATAAGGAAATGGAAAGTGGGTTTGTGCCCCTAGCAGAGCACAACAAGCAGCACCGAAACATGTTGCATGCCCAGGAGGTAGGCTGGTTGGCATTGAGGCACAGAGGGCAGCAGAATGTGAGGGATGGAGCAACTGACAGAGGGAAAGAGGCCAGTGAGCCTGGGTCTACTTCAGGAACTCTGGATCCCAGTCTTCTGGAAGATACAGAGAGCTTTTCATTAGGGAAGCTGATGGAAGAAGATGAAGAGACTCGTGCTTTGTTAAATAAAGTTGGGAAAATAAATGAGGAAAGTGTCTGCAGAAGGAAAGAGAAGTCTCAGTCTAGGAGGGCAAGACACAGCTTAACACAGCCAAATTTAGGTCTGGAAAATGGTCAAGCACATAAGAATCCCAGCTATCCTGCAGAAAGAAAGACTAATTACTTTAAGAATCATCATTTATCTAATCGGAGAGGTGGCTCTTGTGCGAAAAAAATAATCACTAGGGAGACCATTTCCCCTGTGACTGGCTCCATATCAGAGGACCACATGTATTCTCCTGTATCCCATGAAGCTTTAGAGACCATCCTACATACGGAAGGTGTACCAGTTTTGTTAGACAATCTTGCATGCTCTGCTGTTACAAGCCCCGGGTCAGGCAGCACGATGCACTCTATTGCTGCCAGTTCGTCATCGGACAAGCCAACAAGAGAGAGAGAGGATGTTATAAACCCTACCTTGCTAAACATGGCACTAAAAAGCCAAGCTGATAAGTCTGCAGAAGAGATACTTGGTTCAGCACAGAGGAACCTGCCTTCTGATTCTGCAGGGGAAGCTGAGAGACTGGAGCCCAGGGGACCTGAGGAGAGGGTAGCAGGCAAGCCACCTGCTGTGCCACCAAAAACAGAAAAGGCTCTGCGGCGGGCCAAAAAGCTGGCAAGCAGGAGAAAGAAAATGCAAGAGCAGCAGAAAAAAATTCAGACTGAGCATACAGATGCTGTAGGGACAAAGTCTTCTCATTCTGGACAGACACTAGCATCTCCCTCACCCTTGGGATATTGTCCTCTCCATCCTGCCCCTCACTCAACTTTTACTCCCACAGAAACCAGTACAGGAAGACCCAGTGGTGCATCAGCAGTAAGCCCTTCACCCTCTTCAACCCAGCGTAAACTCCTCCAAGATCCTGACTCTGGCCAATACTACGTAGTTGATTTACCAGCTAAAGTTAATTTAAAGACATTTTATGACCCAGAAACTGGCAAATATGTTCAAGTCTCATTCCCTTCCTCAGAAGGGAACTTATATCAGACCCCTTCTTCAGAAATTCCGAATTCTCCCTATGCCTCCTACCCTAGAGTGCGGCCTTTACCAGCTTCATCTGTAGCAGTGCTGAAGTCACCTTCTCTACTCTCTGAACCTACCTGGTTAATGCCAGCTGTACCAGGACAACCAGCTGAACTACCTGAAGATGGTCAACAGGACTACAGACATGCTGAATCTGTGGAAACCCAGCCCTATATTGAACCAGCCTCTTACCTCTACAGCCAAGATGATGAAGAAACTCAGGTTCGCTTACAAAAGGACATGAGCCCATCCCCAAACACTGACACAGTGTCCCTCACCGATTTGGATAATTTTGCTGCTGAAGGAGTATCTTGAAAACTGAAGTAACAAAATAGTCCACCTAGTGTTTTTAAGAATGTTTTGAACAGACACATGCACACAAAAGCACACGCAGATTTGATGTTTGTACAACACTTTATATCTGAATCTCACTGTGATTTGGGTGGGAAGCAAAATGGAAGCTGACCACATTGAAAGATGCAAGGTGATGATCACTCTGAAGAAGTGCGAAATTGAGTAAGCACCAAATTATCAGTGAGATGAAGGGGCAATGACAGCTACATAAATAAATACAACAGTGTGAAGTCACTGCTTGCTGCTGCTGCTGCTTTGCCATTATGATGGCTGGAATTGCCAAAGCAAGTGCCCTTTTGCCCAGATGTGTTGCGTGATGTATGACATGAGGTAAAATCTATAAGACCATCTCCTGTGAGACCTAGGAGAGACGCCGCATCTGCTGGACTTTCCTTACACGCTGCCTTTGAACTATATTGACAGGTAGAAAGCATATGGCTACAGATATGCCATAAACTCAAGATTCATTTTTTGCACACATTGATTGCCCAGATGTTATTGACAAGAAGATTGTATACTGGATGCACAATGCAACAGCCATGTCAAAAAACCTTTAAACAACCAGAATACAGTTGCAGCTGCTCTAGACTTCTCATATACTTCTGCAGTGTCCACTAACATGCTGCTGAATTCTTTATATTTCGTTATAACCTCCTAATAAGTCCCCTTAGAATCAGGAGTTATTTACAATGCAGCTTAAAACTTCAACTTAACTTGATACTTGGCCTGAAATATCTTGGTAAGGATCAAGGTTGAAAGAAATCCTTTAAAGATATTTAATTTTTTGCTAGGATGAGAAGACCTTTGCTTCTTATAACTGAAGTGCTTTTTGTTTTGTTTTGTTTTCAGGCTCCGTTGAAATATAACACTAACTTGTAAAACCTGAAAAACATTATACCTAATTTTTTTCTTGTGAATTATGTAATTTAAAAAAGAAAAAAAAAGAAGAGACATGAAATATCCAAAGTATTAATTTCTAGAAATGTGCTTCTTTGGATTATCACTTTTCTTTGAAAGGTCTGTATCAAAATATCACTCATCCTGGCATAAATTCTTTTTTATCATCATAGATAATGTGAAAACTTTGGTGAAAATATGGAAAAATTGAATGTAATATGCCTGCCTATAAATACCTATATTTGGAGTACTGGTTTCCTTTTTATCTGTCTCATTTTCATACTGTTTTTCCCAATTAAAACTGAAGTGCAGGAGCTCTAAGGAAGAATTATACCAGTGACTTTCAGCCTAATTCACACCATAGGCTATTTTTACAGGATTGTTTTCAGTGAAGTGACTCTTGTCTTCCTGAAAAGAAAGGGAAGAATCAGGCCTTTTGCTAATAAATACAATGTGGAGATGGGACACAGGCACTACCCCACTCTCCTAGTTTTAATATTTGTGACAGAGGTTTTCTTCAGTGAATTCTTAATTTCCCAGGACCGAGGCTGCTCTCAGGACATAGACCAACGCTTCCCTAACCTGAACTCAGGTCCCAGCCTTCCTCTGACCCTGACAAGAGCCATGCATTCAGAACCTGTCCTGATCCTGTCAGACACTTCCTTTTGTCAGTGCTAATTGCTCAAACATTTCCCTCAGAGGGACTAGACAGACACTAAGAGCATCTTTTAATTGATTTCAGTGAGGTTTGGATTTGGCCTTTAATGATTCCTAAGGTTCATTTCACCTGTTACGCAGAGTTGTGTCAGATTTGCCGTTTTGTGATTTGGTAGGGACCCTTGCAGCAGAGTTGTGGGGTGGAAATGGAGAAGCTTATACTGGTTTGGTTTAGGTTTTGAACAAGTTCAGCCAAATATTCATATTTGAATAAATATTTATTATTCAGTCTCCACCCTTGAAGGTTTTCAACATCTGACTGGATAAAGCCCTGAACAACCTGGGCTGGCCTCAGAGCTGACCCTCCTTGAGAAGGAGGTTCATCCAGAGACCTCCTGAGATCTCCTGCAGCCTGAATTATCCTATGATCCTATTCTGCAAACATTAAAATTTTTAAACCAACTTTGACTTGGAACTCAGAAAATACAGTCTCCCTTGGGAAAAGGCTCACTTTGAAAAAAAAAGAAAATAATTTGAAAATCAAGATTGTTTCAGGAACAAGGATCACTTTTCAAGTTGTTTAAATAAGGGAAATGGTCCTATTATGAATATTTTTCCTTTTTTTGGTCACAAATATTTAGCTAAACTGACATGGTGCCATTCATGTTGAACTTCTCTGTTGCTGTCATTGTGTACACCATGATATCTATCCAATACGGAGCAGAATGTCATCTACATGTTAAAACATAGATAACTAAATCTATTAAGGTTTTCCATGGTACATTTAGACAAAGCCTATGTAATCTGAAATCCTAGCAGAGTGCACAAGTCATTTTTATGGTTTGATATTACAAATAGAAGTGCACTTAACAGCCACAAGTGAAGAAGTAGGCAGGCTCTTAGAGGGCAGGATAACAGCATGCTTTCCAAGGGGATACTGTGGATACAAAGTATCTGTGCACAGATATAAAACAAATGGTAATTTGATAAGCAAAATATACAACTGCATTTTAAAAAATCCTTTTGCTTGGTTAACTGTCATTTGTTTTGTAGATGTGAGCACTTCTTTTGCACCCGTTTCTCAAGGGCCTTCTTAAACTCTTACTGTGGAGAATGGCATCTAGATATGTGAGGACAGCCGAGTGTATTTTTTATTCTACTGTGAAGGCAAACAAATGTGGGCATCTGAAAAGGAGCCAGTCCTAACTTGGATACCAAACACATTTCAAGTACAACTTCTTTATTTTGGCCAATCCTTTCTGCTAGCTTAAGGGAGCTGCATTCACAGCGGCCTGTGTCTCTAAACATGCACATGTGCCAGGGGGAGTTTTGACCTAGAGAATTTGTAGCTAAATGAAACAAGCAGAACCGGAGCGTTTGAAAACAAATACAAAAGTGGTTCTCATCGTGTATCCAGAGCTTTCTGTAAAGCACTTTGCCACAGGGAATGAATGATACAGAAGTGTTGCTCTAGGTCCCAGCCTGGTATTGACTCCATTTGAGTATGAACCCATCTGCAAACCTGTCTCTGGCCTAGACCACGCTGTTGGGCCACTGCTTGGTAGGCCATAGGAGCATGTATGTGTACAAACACACACACAGAATCATAGAATGATTCATGTGCAGGCACATAAACAAGCCTATATATATATTAAGAAAAATAGTATTTATATATATGTAAAACATACCTAGAAAACTGCCATTTGCATACCGGTATGAGACAGCAGTAATGCCTGTGATGGTGAACACAAAATGTTTGCGTGTTAAAAGGAAGCCAAAAATATTTTTCTTTCCTTCCCCTATTCTGTTTGTTTGTTTGGGATTTTTTCCACTGCTGCTGTGGGAAAATAGGATGGAAGAGGTTATTACTAGGCAAAATGACAACTGTGAATTGACCTCTTTCCTGGGGCGAGGGAGAGGGGCTGTCGATGGGAAATGTGCAATAGTCATGAAAGCAGTTGTAGGAAAGCACTGTTTCATGATGCAATTGACAATGACGTAAAGTCATAGGCTAAGAGGTGTTGAAGCAAACTAAGATGAATTCTGCCTTGCCATCAATCAGCGGTTAGGACTAAAGGAACAGCAGGCTCTTTCTGGGCACAGAAGGACAGCAGGCTGAAGGGAGTGGAGGGCCATTGCTATCACTACTCCCTTCTCTGGCGTGGGGCCTTTTTTGCATGTTGCATTTCTGGATGCCCTGAGGCTCATTTACAGCGATGGTTTTTCCTTGGCATATGTGACCTGGCCTCCCTACTCTTTTGCTTTAAGGCCAGAACCACCTCCCTTTGAACCTCCTTCTCCTCCCAGGGCAACTGCAATGCCTTCCAGTCCAGTTGTCACATGGCAGACCTGGACTGCCATCCCGCAGCCATGGCTCCGTCCCAAGAGCTTGAGTTTACTCGCACAAAATGCTGGATTTGTTTTAGAGAGTGCAGTTTAATTGGAATGGCCTATATGCATGGATTTTTATCAACCCCTTCTTGGGTATTCAGTGCCTTCGTAAGTCATCTGTCCAAGAAAATGTGTATCATCAGCATGTTCCATCAATGCAACTGTATTTGCAAATAAGGAATTATTTATTAATTAATAAATAAACAGAATAAATGTGACTTGTTTTACAATACTGGAATGACTTCTGCTAGCCAACTCATTGTAATTATATTTCATTGTAATTTCATCTCCAGTTATGCCAGCAGAAAAAGTCAACAACATGGAAGTGTGTATTAGTGTGTGCATGTGTGTGGTACACAATTAAAAGATCTAGGAGATGACTGGATGCAGGGCTTTGTCCCTCTTCATCCTCCTCCTAAAGAGAGAGAGCAGAAGGCTGGGGAGAGACACCTTTGGCCCAGGACTCCTGCAATCATTCCCACCCCTCCCTGCTGTGGAAGGGCAGCGGTCTGGCCAGAGACCCTGGGGATGTAGAGCCAGCATCCAGTCCACCAGCACTGGAAGAGGATCACCTTCTTGCCACCACCCAGAGGACATCAGGGCTTTCACATTCCCTGTGCCCCATCCACCTGGGGAAAGTTACCAGGTGTGTAGCGATGTAAGTTATTTTTTTCATTACTAACCAGTCCTGCAAACTGTATGTAGTCTCCAAAGTCTTGTCAGTGATAGTTTTACATTTCTCCTCAGTTTCTCTTATTGTCTGTTGCATTATGAAACACAGCAGATACTCTCCTCAAAGTGATTTTGGCTCAGTCTTTGTCCAGGCTGGCAATTTTATTTAGATCTGCTCTGCTTTGATCCCTGACTAACCAAGCTGTCCTCGTTGACAGTGAAAGTGTTACTGTAGTTTGAATATAACAGAGCATAAGCAGAAAAGTTGACTAGTTATGTTTTTGCCAGAAATACACTGATAGGTTTGCATTTGGGACACATACTCTGTTTCCTTTCCGAGTAAATAAAGAATTCTAAGTCTGATCCTCTGTCTCACTCAAAAGCAGCATCAGAAGCTGGTGATATTGTACATGATGGGTTACATGGGCTCAAGTGAATACATACTAATGTGTAATATGGAGCAACTGGTGTACATCAGTCATTTTTATTAAAGAAACTCTGCTTCAAGCCTTGTAGGAGACAGACAGAGCATGGAACGCTTCAGTAAATTGAACTTCAATGTGGGTTTTATTATGAAATGCTCATTATAACAACAGAGGTCAATGATTAATTTATTTTGGTTTTAGGATGAGTATTCTGGTCTTATGATGATTTTATGTTCACCCCTGCCCTCTGATATTAAAGATAATATTGTAATTATGGTATTTAAATGGGTAAGGACTGGCTAAAAATGACCTGTGGTCTTCCCTTGCTTCTTTTTGATATGCTCAAAAAGTTTTCATGATGCTGATTTTTCACATTAGGTAGTCAGGTCTTCGGTACTCTATGGCCAGTTAGAGACTTGTTTCTAATATGCTATTGGACATACTTAGAAAGCAGCATTTCAATAGTATAGAAATCATTTATGTCCCAATTGCCTAAAGATCTGTGTTTTTATTAAATCAGTATCAAATAAATCAAGACCTGGGGTACTTTAAAAGAAGGAGAGGGGGGAAGACACTGTGAGAAGCAGGGACAATTATTTATATCCTGCTAGCAATGGAAAAGAGTTGAACTCTGAAAAAAAGTGAAATATGTTCAGAGCTGGGGATATGCTTTGAAAAGTCATGGCTTGTGAAAGTTGGCCTGCATAGGCTAACTATTCCCTGTGCTGGCTTGGACTCCCTTCTCCTGGAGCTCCCCAGCATGTTCACACTCTCACCTGCTGGCACTCAGTGTCAGACCCTTGTCTTCTCTGAACTGCCCCTCCAGTTGCTTAAAACTGGCATAGCAAATAGCAGCATTCAGAGCACACATAAACCAGCTGCCTGGTTTTTTGCTATGCCAGAAACTCCAGTGTTGTCACCAACAACATGAAGCATTTCAGGAGAGCTAAGGTGGCCTTCTTCAGGACCTTCCTTATATTGACAGGCCACGGATGGCACAGACAGACTCTGAGATAAACAGTGATCCTTCTTTCTGTTCCCAGCACTGATAAGCTGCAGAAGATGTGAACTGGATCTGGCCCAAGAAAGACCCTTTCTTCAATTGCACTGAGATTGCTGAAAGTTTGCTGGCAGAATTGGTTTCTGCTGGCAAGCGCTGCCTGCCTGGATCAGGTCTTCTGGGACTGTATCACTTCCCAAGGAATGTGGATGGAAACATTTCAGAATTATTTCGTGCCAAAACTGGCTGTGGCTTTACGAACTTACCAAAAGGAGAAGTCAGAAAGAAATGAAAGGAGAATGTCATATGGCATTATAATATAAGACAATATTACTATTGATAATACATCCATGCACGGATGTACACCTATACAGAGATGTATCTAGGTATATTTGCATGTCTTTATATAATTCTAGATATAGTATTCACGTTCTACAGAAGTGTCTGGACATGATCTAAACAGTGGCCTTGAAATGTCCTTTGCATCTCCAACCTGTCAAGTCCGCATGCCCAGTTACTTGCAGGGTCTGCCTGAAGGGAGCTCCATTTTCCCCTGGGCTTCCCATGTTCCACTATCCTGGGGAGATGAGTGTTCGTCTCTTTCCATATTCTTCACAGGACTCGGGGGCGTACCTGGGATGCCCCCATACCTCCACCTCTCCTGCTGGAGGAGCGAGCTGTCGCCCTCATGCAGGCTTCTCTTGCTAAAGGTGGTGCAGTTGGTGAGCCCTGAGCAATCCCCCAGCCTGGGCCAGACAGGACTGTAAACGGAGATGGAAAAGCTCTTTTGCTTAATACTCTCCCTTCATGAAACTACTACATTATCAACCCGAGACAACAAACACTTCTCCTAGCAACGGGATCAACCCCAGCAGTCCAACCCGGCAGCATAGCTGGCCCTAGAACTGATCCTACAAACAGTAAACTTCTTACCTTAGCAACCAGATGAATCGTAACGTAAACCAAGCAGGATCAGATATCAGCTAGAGTACCAGCCCAAAAGCCTACTGATGCAGTCAAGTTGCGCGACTGTACCTGAGCAGGAATTTTCCAATAAAACAGCTTCTCTGCAGAAATAAAAAAAGGCTGCTTTGACAACACTGAAACTGCTGATGAAAAAAAAATATTTGGGGTGGTTTTTTTCAAATGCTGTCTTCTGAGCTTGGAAATTTGCTGAAAAAATTTTGAAAAGTCTCGTTTGCTTATATGTGTGTATAAGTAAGCGGTTCTTTTCTTTTGGATTGAATGAACTTTTTAAAGTAATCATTCATTAAAAAACATGTATTAAGCAGTTGAAACTAAAGCAAAAGTTTTCATATGTCTCAAAATGTTTCCAGTAGTTCAAGTTGGTTTATTATGTTGTGGTTTGTTGGGCTGAATAGTATTATGGCGCTTTTTTCAGTGTTTGTTTTTTGGGTTATTTTGTTTTGGTTTTGTCCTGTTTAGAAAGAAGAAGAGATGTCACCATCACCGAAATGGCTATGTGAGGGGAAAACAGTTTCTGGCCCAGTCACAGACAAGTGCTCCTAGCACCCGCTGCCACCGACGAGCCACCGCAGAGCTCCCTCTTGTGCTGGACTGTCTGCTATCTCTGGATACAGCTGCCGTGTGACCAGCTCTGTGCTGATGGTCTTGTCATTAACGCTGAGGGGGGCCTACTCCCGCTGCTAACTGTGCTTTCAAATGGTGGAGGAACCTGGCTGTAGTTTTATATCTTTCTGGGCATCCAATACATGTTTAATGGTGTGCAATCTCTGCATCCCTGGAGTATATTATGAGAGGTTATCTGGTTGTGCTCAGTAGGACACTAACCATGTGGTTTACACTTGTCAATTTTTATGTTTCTCATCTGAAAAAACCCAAACAACATCCTGGTCCTTTAAAAGATTCCAGCCACATTCATGCTGTGAGAGTGGCACTAATGTAAAAACGATGGTATATTCATACTGCGCTTGAAGCGCTCCTTCAGGGGCCACAGCCTTATCAGTAAAACTGAGCTTTGTACCATGGCAGTAAGACCACTCTGTAAATAAGTCTGACCGAAGTGTGAAAACAAAGGTTTTATACATATGACTGCATCTGTTCTATGGGCTTTTGCTGGAACAGCAATGTCAGCCAAGGTTGCATATGCCTGATGGGGCTGAGCAGGAGGAAGCCTGTGATGCTCAGAGGCCATAAACAAAACTACACAGATCTCAATGTGTGCTTTTTATTCCGGCTAATACTAAATCCAGCCTGAATCAAACTAAACCCTCACTCATTCCTAATTCCCCCAAATTAATGCTCACATTGCTGTGAATACGCTGTTAACTTGCTCAGCACACAGCAGACATCAACTTCCGTACCATGCTGGGCTGTTTGAAGGCTTTTCTGCCCCTCGCTGCTTATTGCTATCTCTGCCAGCAGAAGCACTTCACAAGGGCTTCCCAGTCCACCTTTAGCGAGCCCGGAATGCGCCCTCCTGCTGATGGAAATGCGAGGAGCTGAGCTCAGGAAGAGAGAGGGTCCCAGACAGAGGGCATTGGCAAAGGGTGAAGGAAGAGCAATGTGTTTAAAAGCTATCGTCAATTACAAAAGTAACATCTGGTCAATGCAAGTCCCCTTTGCAACAGGTGCTAAATCTTGCTTTCCTATGGGCCTTGTTAAACTGTGGCCCAGGTATATCCACTCGGACACGCAGGAGCTATTTTGGTTGGGCATGTGTAAATCCCAGAGACAGTGACTGGGAAATCAAGGCTAAAACACCCACCCATGTGATGGCAGCAGGAACAAGGTGTCTCTAGTACCTTGGCTCCTCCTTTCCTGTCTCGTTAATCTAATTCTAAAATGTAATTAATAACAAAGACTCTCATTTGTTCATTCCTTTCCTGTTTTCACAATGTCTGCCAAATGGTGTAGTGCAGAACAGAAGAGCACCAGTGTCATTAAAGTAATTTTAATCTGTATCTATCTGATTCATCGAGCTGGTGTAAAAGCATAGCTCTTAACTCATTGGATTATCGTTTGAAAAGTTTGATTTGATCTGAACTGGGTAGAAATTGGAAGGTTTCCAGAGTTTCCCATAGACAAGAGGCTTCCCAGCCCCAGCAGCTCTCTAAACTCTTGACACTTGTACAGAGCAGCAGACCTATGACATTTTAACAAAACAAGTTGAATCCAGCCAATGCTGCCTCAAACGGTAGTTTCAGTCCGTAGCTGGTGATCCCTTTGTCTGGGGCAAAGTGTGTTGCCTGTATCTTCAGCTGTACTTCTCGTCTCTGGTGACAGTGTGATGCAGCCAAGGCAGCATGGCATTGAGCAACAGGGTGACACAGAGGCACTGACGGGGCTCAGATGGCTCGTGAGTCCTCACTGAGGGGGCAGCAAGCTTCCCAAGCTATGGAGGATAGTTCAGTTACTAAAGAAGGGAACCTCCCTTGGTATGTCTGCACTGAAAAAAAGAGTAACATAGGGCTCAGGATGGGTGGGCACGATGCAAAGGGATCTCTAGTAAGAAAGCACCGAGAGAAAGCAACCCCGCTCCTTCCTTTTGTTCCATCTTGGACCCAGGTTGTGAGCTACATCCCACAGCCTCCTAGTGGAGGTAAAATGTCGTGCAGCAAGTCCTGGGCTTCGGCGAAGGAGAAATGGCTCTGTGGAGTACGTGAAGCTGACTCACATAAATGCAAGTCCTGAGCTCTGAGGAGGGAAGCCCCACCAAGCAGAGATGAAGCTGGGGTTTGCTAACACACACACACACACACACACACCTGACTGCTTGTTATCTGTGCTATTTGTCTGAACAGTAAGCTCAAACTCGATCTGGCTTGCTGCCAGATTCAGCCCCATAGGAGAAGTATTTGGGTATTTGGCTTTCTGAGTGGGATTTTGAAACTTTCCTTTCTGATCCCCATTGGACTGTGATTGTGAAATCCTCCCTGGAGAGCCTCTGGCTCATTCACAATTAGGTTTAGCTCTAAACACAAGTAATAGTTCAGAGGAGAAATAGGATCAGCTCATTTCTCCTGCGCATCTTCCTTCCCTGCCAGCAGCCAGTTTCTTGTGCACTGCTACAGAAATATTTCTAATAAAAACAAACCGCTCCCAGGGATGCTCCCATCCCTTGCTGTGCCAAGGACTGGTGATCACATCAGCATCTTGCTTTTCAAGCATCTGCCAAAACCTGATGGCTTCAGCCAGCACGACGCAGCAAGAGTGAGCCAGCTGTGATAGAACAGGCAGAGTTTAGGTTGCTGGGGAGTTTTCTTTGCAGAGACGGGCTTCTTCATCTAATGGGCCTTGGATCTTATTTAACACTTCTGCTCACCTACAGTGCGGGTGTAAAGAAGCTGTGTGATATAGTGAAAAACCTCAGACTATTCAAGAAATATTTAGGGGAGTCCTAATAAATTTGCCACCATAGCAAGTGTTAGTCTCTGCGGTCAATACTGAATGCTGGAGTTTAATAAACAAAAATTCTGAAGCAGGAGAACTGAAAGGTAAAACAGTTCAGCTGACAAAGCAAACACAATTTAAATAGAAATTAAAAGTTTTCTGCTGGCCTTGACCCATTCCAAGGACCAGCGTCTCAGACAGCTTGTGTCTGGGCTGCCTTCTGATTGCTGCTCTCAGAGTGCATTTTCTGACCATACTACCAGAGGTCTCCCAACCTGGACTGAAGGACACTGCTCAGAGGACCTTGCATACCAGAATAGACTTTGGCAGCTAATGAACTGTATTGGTCCAGGCCATCTGTGGGGCAGAAGATGGATAAGCTGTGAAATATGACATACTGCCAGGTGTCCACCTGCATACAGCTTTAATGTCAGAGTACTCTGGCTTGTGCTGGGGCTTAGAAAGCAGGGCACTAAAAACCACCCTGCCATTAGACCAGCCCAGAGAAGTAGGTATTTTCTCTGTACAAACAGAGCTGTCACAGTCTCAGGGTCTCCAGGAGACTGCAGGGTGATTTAGCTAAACTGTTAATTTATGTTATGTTATAATGTCAAAGACTAGAAACAGCTTCAATGCTGCTGTTACATTTTATGAGAAAATATAGATGCAAGGTAACTTCCAGGCCCATCAGAAGAGAGCTGGTGTGGGCATTAGATCTGGAAGTGATTCAGCCTGCAGATAAGAGCTGCCTTTTGTTGCTCTGTCTGTGAGAACTCTCCTTGGTTAAAATGACAGAGGTGGTGGTGTTTTTTTCCTTCTTTATTTCATGTTATGTATGTTACAGCAGTATTGCAAAAACACCGACTACAGAAGAAGCCATCAAGGTTAAATACTGAAATATTTATGCAGGCAAATAGTTCAAAATCTGGTGAGCTTTAGCTACTACAGGTTTATCAAAGGAGACTTGTCACAGTGCCAAAAAATGATGCTCACACTTCTGAGACAGCAGACCAACACTTACCTGTCTTGTGGCAGAGGGCTTAGGGCAGGTAGTAAGGATGCTGAGGTTGGGTTGTTAAAATATTGTCAGCTCATCACTCTCAAATAAGGCTATATGCCTATATGCCAATGAAATTCTCATTCTCACTGGCCAGATCTATGTAAAATGCTTCTTCAGTAGGTATCAGGAAAAGATCATATTTTGTGGTAATATGGTCACATGAAGTCAATATTTACTACAGTGCAAAGGAAGTTTTTAATAGAAAAGAATAAAGCATTTTTTATTGTACCCTATTGCTCTCTTATTTATGGCAGAGGCGTCATACTCTTCAGTGGAGAGGTCTGAATTATGTACTCGGAGCTCGGGTATCAGTTCAGGGCTTCTCACTTCCCCCACTTCACACATTGCTTCCACCGCACAAACAGACAGGCACAACAGGATCTTTATCGAGTAACAGCTCTTTTAGAGGCAGAACTTGCCACAGCAGCACACCACAGGCATTTCATCTCCATCCCTTGCTCCCTCGTGGTCCGCCCAGCAGCAAACGACTTCCTCCTGCACTGTGCTGGCTTCTCTCTGCTGCAGGGAAGCAGAAAGCTTAGGCACACAGCAGAAGTGCAAAGTTCCCAGAGACACATCCTACCAGCACGTTTTTGTCACTGGCCCTGACCCGGGATGGGGAAGTACTCCAGGAGGTGCAGAGAAGGTCAGACCAAACTTGCCAAGGGCAGCAATCTCTGGGGAACACAGAGAGGAGAGCACCAACTGCAAGAGGGAAGAGTTTGATGGTATACTAAGATCTTCTTCTGCATGCACATGGCCGTCAGCATCGTTGTAAATAATACTCCTAATAAAGAGCCAATTAGCCTAACAATCTTATTACTATCCAGCATGCAGTGTAGAAAGCACTAGCCTACGGCGTAACTGAGCAAAGGTGCATTCTCTGCTTCACATTTCCTGCTAAAACGTACGAGGCAGAAGGAGGCCTAAACAGATATGCCGGAGATAAAAAGCATGGAGAGCTGAGAGGATGGCATGCAACCTTAGAAAGAAGGTCCCATGGCCTGGTGTTTTGATCAACCCACATTACAAAAACCAGACCAACGCCCTGCAACCAGCCCGCACACCAGCCCTGCGCACCAATTCCCCAGCTGGCTCTGCCGTAGCCTCCCCGGTGCTGGGCTCGGTGCTGGGCCACGACTCTGTGCGAGGCCGGGGCACTGTGGCATGGGGACAGCACAAACCAAGAGTCAGCGGCAGAGCTGGAGGCAGACCACAGGCTTTCCTCAGAGCAGTGAATGAGGATCCTGGGGGACGGCCTGCTCAGGGAAGGTGGGGGATGAGAAGAAATCTGGGAGTTGTGGCTGTCTGCAATTTCTTAAGAAAAGAGCCTGGGACTGGAGATGCTTTACCAAAATTGTGCAAGTGACGTCTGCACAGAGACCATTCATGCTACGCCTGGCTCATGCTAGTATGGAAATTCATAGAGAATTACTTCATGGGATCTAATGACAACATAGTAAGCCGTTAAAAAAGAAGTCTTTGTCTTACATCTGTCCCTCAAACCTTAGGCTTCCATTTTTTTCTTCACAGAACTGAAAAAATATCACACAGGCTGATTTTGGCATAGCTAGCATGTAAATCATCCCGTTAGGCTTTGGGCCTCTAGCACTGGGGTTCAGCCTGAGTGACTTTTTATAGCCGAGTTATAAACTTCTAAATACCAGACTTAATCAGAGCTACTGAGATGGCCATTACAGGAGAGGTTTAAGTGGCATAGCCCTGATATATGATAGCACAGAAAGAAGGTAGGTGGCTCATCCGCAGTCGGCAATCTATTGGGGTTCTGGTGGCCAGAAGCAGGCGCAACTGAGACATAGATTTCCTGAGTTTTGCTCTTGCCCTTCTGCTACTGCCCAGTGACCTTGAGCAAGTTCCCTTGGGCTGTCTCAGACCAAAATTTAGGTGGAAAATGTGGCTCATCATGCCCTGGTTCCCCCAACATGCTAACAAGAATGCAAATACGTATCTACCTCCCCTAGGGAATTTGCAATCATTGTGGTGAATTGGCCTAGTGTTTAACATGGCATTGTGCAGACTCAAAACATACAAACCCAAATGCTTTATTTATGGTTGACTTAAAGCAACCACCCACAAAATCACAGTGAATACTTGTAACCACAGACACATCAGACACCAAAGAATATACGAGACTTTGGGCTTAAGCTTCCTGGGGACTAATGCCACTTTGCTCCTAACAGAAGACTCTGCAAAACTTCGACCCCCTTCTAATTTTGCAAGCTGTGAGACACCCGGAGGTTTCCAGCTGTGAATCTGAGAGCCTCCCCCACTCTGCAGTGTCTTTGTGGTCTAAGGAAAACTGGACAGTCGTCATTATGAGAGCAGATGCTTGGACAGAGAAATTGATCTGAAAGAAAACAATACAGGAACTTTTCAGGGTCTGCTTTCTAAATTTATTCAAGTATTAAACAAACAGAAACTACAGCATGCATCAGATACTTTATTGTACAACAAAACTATGTACTTGTTTGTAATTGCAGCATTTCCAGCAACATCAGGCAGACTTGTCGATGTTATCCAGTTTTGCACAGTCACTAGAGTGTCGCATCATGAATTATTAAATCAGTGCTTCGTGGTAATACATAATTTCTTATCTATTATTCATGCTAATGTGCATGTAGTTTACTTAATTGTGTTATTGACGATCAAAAGTAATTTCCTGAAAATCCTCAAGGACAGAAAATTTAATCAGCATAACTACTTTTCAGATGCAATGCTGTTAAGTATTCTTAATTTCCTCAACAATTCACTTATTTATGTACCTTTCTGGAGGAAATACGAGTTTAATCAAACAATTAGATTGAAGAGTTAGTGTACAGAAAGGCTGAAGTTCAACTGAATGCAAGGTAATTATGTTGAAATGAAGTTTGGCCTGCCTCTTTGGAGTGGAATTATTTTTCTAGTCTTTTTTTTTGGGGGGGGGGGGAATAAAAAAAA
>Ga0065711_1033156_pt1 | contig 25992 bp, 11 predicted proteins | sample Hoacrofraction12_FD_59098 | JGI IMG/M metagenome (GOLD analysis project Ga0065711, IMG submission 59098) | Hoatzin crop microbial communities from Cojedes, Venezuela - Epithelial fraction 12 v2 (version 2) | ecosystem: Host-associated > Birds > Digestive system > Esophagus > Crop | place... | reverse complement strand
AAAAAAAAAAAAAAAAAAAAAAAAAAATAACCCTTGGCAGGCAGAAGTGAGTAAAGAAACAGGTCTAAAATTATATCAGAGCAAATTTCCAAAATGCACAGCAGCCATCAACTTCCAGCATTTGCAAATGCAACATGTGGTCACCCATTTCCAGGCCTAATTGGGAGTCACTGGGGGTACTGAGATCTGGATATAAAAGATCTTTTTGAAGTTTGGTCTGTATTTCTACTTAAAAACAGCTATGTTGGCTTGCAAAGTCAGTATTTGCATATTGTTGAGTATGTGGAATGCCAGTCTCTTTCCAGTTCATCTTGCAGAGTCCTAGAGACAAATCCTATGTAAATTTTAAGGCTGCGCTTCCTGCCAGTGTTTACGAGGCAGGAGGCTGTCACTGCAGTTTATACCGCATCTAATCAATGCTCAGGGAAGAATTAAAGTGGTTATAGTTTGCTATTAAAAAGACAGGGGTGGCTAGATAACTTTGATCTTGGAGTCTGCTTATCCCTGGCAAGGAATGTCATTAAAAGCATCCTGCCTTGGAGTTTCAAACTATGTTTTTAAAAAAGTGACTGAGATCTCCCTCCACTTCTCCCCACCTGATCAGAAAAACAAGACCCAACACTGTCAAGCGCTGGAGATAAAAGAGCATGGTTTCCTATGAAAGCTTGCAGTTATGGAAGCAGAATTCTGTGGGATAGGTTCATTTAAACAAGTTTCAAACCACTTGCATAATGCAAATACACAGCGCCACCATGGGCAATAACAAAGATAGACTGACCCTTCTTCCCTAAAAATACCAAAACTGAACTGCTGCATTTTTCCTACAGGCAAGCAGGAGGGAACTGCTGGAGTAAACAAAGCCGGTCACAGTCTTACTGACTTCATTTGTGCAATGCCTTTTAGTTCATAGCAGCAGGGTCTGGCCTCATGACAGCCACTCATTGGTCAAGTCAGGGTATTATGCATGCAGTCAAGCCAAGGTGGGGCACAGGCAGACCAAAACGAGCATTTTCTGTCTGAGCTTCATAGCGGTCTTGCAAGTTGTCAAACCAATCCAGCAAGAACTCCTCTGATCTCCCCATACCTGAGCAAAATCTGCCTTTTGATTGCATACAGCTGACCCAGTTTTCCAGGTGGGCTCAATGAAGCATAGGAGGTATCGGGGAGAGGGAGAGAAGGACCAGAGAGGGAACAATTGGCTAAAGCCAGAAGGTAAATCTATGTGGCATGCTTTATGTTTGGCTCTTCCCAATCTTCCCACGACCTCCAGCTTCTACAAGCAGAATTCAGTTAAGCCTTGTGGAGTGGTTCTTCTTATTAACTTTGTAGATCAAGATTTTCAAATGCCAAGTACAGGATATGAAAGTAAGTGGGGCTTATAAAGGGATACATAGTAAAAAACTTGTATTGCTAGAATAAACTGCACTTTAAAGATACACCAGTTCTTTTTGGGGAGGATGAGTTACACGAAACAGGTGTACAAGACAAACTGGTTTTTTTAATCCACCACCCCTAAACTTGCAGTCACATTTTCATATTTTATACTGACTCAAGAGGCAACCTGTTTTATATGTAATCTATAAATCATTTGAGGTTTGGGCAATTTCCTTTGGTCTCCTTGTACTGCAGTCAGCACAATAAAGTGCAGGTTCAGAGGTACAGCTCTGAAAAAGACTATGGCAAAATAACAGATCACTGAATGTCTTTCTTGAGAGTGTGCTAACAAGTGTGGTCAGGACTCTGACCAAGCATGCAATTACGAAAAATTCATCAGGGCAGCTAAAAGCAAGAGTGGGTTTCAGCCAGCAGCTCTCAAATTGGACAACATGTGGACTTGTCAGCACAGCAGCAACCGTCTGGCCACGCAGTGACTGGGCAGACACTGGCACAGCCTGACACTTTTTGACATGCAGCTCTGTGCGCATCCCACATCACCGTGTCCCCGCTCTGGCAGTAACAGGTAACCCGTCCCTGCATAAATAGCAGCTTGAAAATCTACCAAGTAATAAGCAGTTGTGAATATTTCTTTTGACTAATCCTGTGGATTTGTAGCAGTGTTTGCTGATTGGAATGTAACGTGGCAGCACAGATCTGCACCCAAAAGCAGAACAGGAGGCTGGCATGTCAGAGTTACCCAGCAAACACCTGACTAACTAAAGAGACACAGCTCATCACTGCATAGATCATTGTTTGGAAAGAAAAATCAGTCTCCTCTGTTTAGTTTTTGCTGTTTTCTAAGTGAGGTGACAATGACAAAAGAATTAAACATCAAAGTAATGAAGTAGCCCCTAATAATGCTAAATAAGGTCCAAGTTCATCAAGCTGCTATAGCTAACTGCATCACTACTGGGTTCACAGTTCCTGATAGAAGTGTTAACAAATATTGTGGGCTTTTTCCAGAGAAGCTTTTTCTACTGTAGTGGTATGACCATGTTTCCACAGCATTTTATCACCTCAGTCTTTAGTAGGTTGCTAGCACTTCCACTCATCCTGAGGGATTTAATACACAATTGCACCTTAGCCTCCAATGCAAAATTGTACCTTTAAGCCCACACAGGCTGTTCCATTCTTCTGAGATGAGCTGGGACAGTGTCAAGACCTGGTTAGGGTTTTATGCTTTCACACATGTGGAAGCAAAGGACAGGTTTTTCCTGGGACTGAAAGAGCCTGAGCGGGAGAACCAGTAACAGCATAAAAGAAGCTGACATGGCTCCAGAGGATCAGTCAAAGCAGCAAGCATACTGCATGCAGCAAGCAACATTTAAAATGCTTTTGAGAAAATAGCTGCAGTTTCAGCTACCACATCAACTGAATGGCCCCCCACACAGCACTAAAACACATGAAATAAAATACTTTTCTTACAATGTGCCAGGAAAATAACTGAAACAACTACCAGAATAAGGGGGCATCTTCCTTAGCAATTTATTTTGTAACATCAGTGCTTTTCTGACACATAGCTCCTCGGTGTCTACTTTTGAAGTGCTTTAGATTGTGTTTTGCAGATCCCCCACCCGGACCTTACCCAGAGAAACTTATGTAGAAACTGTACATCAGCAAACCTACCAGTCAGGCAAAGACCATGAATGCAATATCCCAAACCCCAGTTAGTAAAATCAGACTTTGACATAAAATTACCAGTCTAGCCCTATGTGACACAAATGATCATGAGGGGTGCCAGGTCCTTGAACTGTACTGCTTCACACTACTACACTTCTTGTTATGCTACAATGTTTGCTATTGCAGGTACACTCTGGGGAACTCAAAGGAAAATACTTCACAGCAATTATTTGATACTGCAGAAATTACTCCTGATGGCTAGTCTCAGATCTGTATTTCCAGTGCATCCCCCTAGCATTGGCCCGGTTACTCTGATCTCCTGCATTAATGTTTCTGTCAAGCCTTCTGTTGTTTCACTTATGTTTCTGGGAAAGAGCTTCTTACTTCATCTGTCAAGTTAGACAGTAAAGATTTGCATTGTATGATGTTAAAAATGCAATGCACCTACAGACATGGAGATTTACATTATATACCAGAGCCTTGTTCTTCCCCAAGTGACCCCAGGAATTTCTGCATTCTGGCACTGCTACTCAGAAAGGTGGATCTTAGGGACAAATGTCTGAATCTAATAGTTTCTCAGGGAAGTTCTGATTTTACATCAGATTAGGAAGGATGGAGTTATAAAATACATCTCTTCAGTCAGTCTCTTCAATAATCTTGGTTTTTATCCTCAGAATAAAGTCAGAAATATATGTGTGGTTTTGTTTTCGCTTTCCCCCCCCAGTCTAAATACAAACCAGATTTCCAGAGATGAACTAATTCTTTTCTATGGCCTAAAAAGACTAAAATTTCATTTCCCCACCCACAATAGAGTCTGCACATCATATCTCAATATCTGCACCTAGATTTTCAAAGCAAGTGGAATATACAGCGTGTTAAACTTTTAAAAAAACAGCTCCTAAGTTTAGAGCTTACATAATAATGGGTTTATTCTAAAAACAGATCTTGAAGACAAGAGCCAAATCGTATGGACTTATTTTAGCAGAAGAAAGTGGATGACAAAAGAGGAACTAGATCCTTCACACAGAGAATGGAGAAAAAGCTGATTTGAGAAAGCTCTGGGAGTCCTGCTTTGTTACTTGCTGGGAGGGAGAGTTTGGGACACACCAACCCTTCCCTTTTATTGTGCTTTCAGGGAGAGTGGCTCAGCCCCTTCTTTCACACTACAGCTCATTCACCTTTGTTCCTGTCTGAAAATTAATATATTTACACATAACTGTCGTTCCATTAATGTCATCAGGTACTACCACTATCTCAGAATTCAGTCACATATCCAAAAAGGAAGCAGGCCAAGTTATATACGTATGCTTCTGCAGCACCTGTAACTCTTAATTAAAGACTAAACCCCCTTACACTAGCTGGTGCAAACATCAGAAAACAGAGAGAGTTCTTGTCCCCAAGGGTTTGCAATCCAAATGTCAGAGAAGAGACAGCAGGTGGGAAATACACTGAAAAGTATATGAGCACCACAGAAAGGTCTTCCTTAAGCCATGGAAAGCATGTCTGCATAAATATTTTCTGAGCAGCGTTTAGTTTCCGGTAACAAAATTAGATTGCTGCTTCCATTCCTAGAACTGTGATCCTGCAAAGGTTAGATAGATACAGGTAGTAATCAACTACTACAGAAATACATTGCTTCAGGGCTAGAAATGACCACTACCACTTACAAATTGGCAGGTTCTTGCCATGATGTGAGTCTTCCCTTCTCTCCTCCCACCCCATCACCCTGCCATTCCCTCCAAGCTCTGTCCCTGCCATAAGGCTAAGCAGGTGGTTAGAAAGGGATAGCTTGTGAAGTCAAGACAGAAATTACAGTAGCTTACATGACAGCATAAAGGAACATTTTAAGGTTTGTTGATTCTTACATTGTACAATATATTGATCATGGGTTGTGGAACAGGAAATCGTGCTCCAAGTGCAATAGGTGAAATATCAAGTGCAATTATCCTGGAGAAAATAAGGAGAATGGTGTATGAAAGCTATTTTCCTGCTGCAGCTTGCCTTTTAACTCTTCTGCAGCATCAATTGTTGTGCTAGGAATACAGTGAACTTTGTTTCTCCAAGCCTTCAATGGAAGAATTTGCCTTTTTCCTTTTAACTTCTCTTCCCAAATCTTGTGTATGCTTGCCTGCTGAAAAGGGTGCTAAAGGTGAATTTACAGGAAGCCTGATCAAATAAGCCTTCCAAAGGATATATCTCACCTGGCAAATATTTTCTTATTACAAAAGCATTTAGTAACCATTTCCACACAGGAAAGAAAGACTCCCTTTTCAAGCTGAGTTGTGTCAAGCATACCCACATCTTATGTAGTTAACCTGCATGTATAATGTCTGTGCATACCTAGCTATTCTAAAGAAAGAAAACAGTCCAGTCAACACACTGCTTTGCATGAGTTTTTCTTCCTGTTAAATGCAGTACCCTAAAACATATGCTTTGCCTGCAGCAGTCACCAGGCACCTGTGAGCTGGTCCTCAGAGAGAAACATATTGTTTCCTACATTTTACAGACATGAAAGTTAAGGTAGAAAGTGTATAAGTGAGAAAGTTAAGAACCAGATTCAACCACTAGCTATGGCTTAGCATAAGGCAAACCGAAATAACACTCCTTAAGACTGCTTCCTCAACATTCATTATAATAAAATTTGTTTTGAGGGGGAAATTATTCTAGCCTCTGAGTTATGACTGAGGGTGTATGTGACATCACTATGCATTTCTTTCATGGCCCTGATTCTTAAGGTAATCCATCTATTTTCAAAGATTTAGTAATACTAAACAGTATTGGTAAGGCTATTCACAAATCTTTGAACTGAATTGAAAAGCAAACTTGCAAAGAACGAACGACCAAACAGTCCCTTGACATTGTGTAAAACCACGTGTCCCTTTTTATGAATATTTCTTACCTACAATATTTTCTTGCCTACCCTTACCTGTCTCCCTTACCTTAGAACCTCAGTGCTCTAACAGACAAATCTCTCTCCCAGCCTAGATTTATGAATAGTTACCTTGTACCTACTATGCTTGCTTGCTCCTTCCTTTCTTTCCTCCCTCAGCTGTAACCAAGCACAAAAGGCCTTAGCTAGCAACACCTGAAACTTATAGCCTCCCAGTTCCCATAATACATTGGAACACAAGGAAAGTAACTTATGTAAGCCTCCTTTCTTAAATGCTTTTCTCTTTTTAGTGAGAAATGCATGTTTAAAGAAAAGGTATGTGTTATTCTGGAGTTAAGACTACAGCAAGTTTTATAGCCTCTTTCAAAGTTCAACACTTCAGACAAGTGAGGTCTTATAGGAAATGCCAAAGGGCATGAGCTAAGGGGTGTTTGAAAGGAAAAGTACCAGTAGCTGATTTAGTCCAGCTGTAATATGTTGAGATGAACATCTCAGAAAAGCTCAGTCTTGATTTTAGGGTACCAAGTGATTTCACAAACAGATACCAACCTATTTTGAAAATCTCCTGGTTTAGGCTAGAATCTACCTACATACTGGTTACTACTAGAAAGGTGTTTTAGCTAGCAACAGAGTAATTTATAGCCTTATCCTTAGAGACTACTGATGCTGCCTATTCTCCCTAAAGCTGGTAGTATATTAATACAGGAAAAGTGGTGATCCAGGTTTCTCACAGCTTCCTATAGAGGGTGTTGATAGTGGCAGTGAGGTTGCAGCTGTGGTTGTTTAAGAATTGGTATTTTAGAGCTTACTAAAAAGTCTGTATGTTTAGAGAATTGAAATGTTCATCACCGAGGATTTCTACCGGTATTTCTTATTAGGTTTGTTCTCTTTTTCTGGTTTCTTTTCACAAGTGGAGCCTTAGGGATCAATATCACGAATATTGCTCGCTGTGGTGGGGTTAAGGACTGGTTCTCAAGCCCTAGCAAGTGCACTTCTAGTACATGAAGCAAAAATGCTTTGCTTTTTTGAGCCCTTTTACTCTTGCTAGTATCTGGCAGAACTATGGGAATCTTCATTCTATCTCCTTTAATGTTTAGCTTCAAGGATGTGAGGGGATATGCTGAAAGAGAGAGACTGGGGAATACCCATTTTGTAAGTACTTAGTCATACTCATTTCCTTTGTGTTTGAACCCAAGGTTTTCTGGGGTTTCTCTCGTATGTTTAGGTTTCGCAGATATCCATATAATCCAATTCTCCATTTTCATGACTTCCTCACAGTCAAAATTTCATGTGGGAGGGAATCTTATTGAGACAAGTGACTGAAACTTCTGTCACACATATGCCACTTGGAAGTGCGGGATTGCTTATGATGAGAGTAGTTGGAGGAATAGCAGGGAGGACTGACAAGCACAAATCCACAGTCTAACATAATTGAAGTAAGTGACTTTGTACAGACAGCAGGAGAAACTACACCTGCATCTTGCTTGGCAAGAATGGTCTAAGAATCCTCAACAAGCGCTCACTAAGAACAGGAATTCTCTGTAGTATGTAGTGGTTTAGCCTGATGGAATATAAAATACTCTACCTGTCTCCCATACGTGTGTAAGACTTAATAAATGTTTGCAAAACTGTTGAAGATTCTGGCAGGAAATGGGCTATTAAAAATGTGAAGTGTTATTATCAATCTAATGTACTAAAAATATTCATTTCTTTGCCTCTGATAAAGCATCTTGTCAATGAGCTATTTCACAAATGTCTAAATGAATTCAGTGTAAAATGGTTTATGGCAATGCTTGTAATAAAGAAAATATACACATGTACGGAAAGAAAGAGCTCCCACGCAAGGAGCAGTATTTGGCAAGGTTCTTAAATTCTGCTGTTACTGTAACAATTCTTTTTTTCTTCTGCCAAAGCAACTTTCCAAAATAAAATAACGCATGGCCTGTATTTTTTTAAAAGTTCGTTATTTCTGTGTGCATTGACTGAGGTTTGAGGTAAGGTAACTTTAGTTGCCTGGCAGTTTTAATGCAATTAAAATTAATATGAAGATCAAACACGGAGGAACTTCTCTTGAAAGTGTGGAATGCTGAGCTGACTACACAAAATACAGGATATATTTGCCTTGTATTTTAGTTTGTATATTTAAATCTGGAACCAAACCCCTTTAATGGTCAATGAGCAGTAAAATATGAGCCTCAGAAGCCACATTGCCATCTCTGGAAACGTATTGCAAATATATCCTAGATCTAGGCTTCAGAGGGCCTTACACAAATGTTTGACGAGATAAAACTCTCCATCTAAGTTATCAATTGTAATTTGAAAGAAAATCTTGAAAATACTTGATGCTGTAGATTGCTGCACATACCTCAATCTACTCCTAAAGCAAGTCAGTGCTGGGAGGGGCCTGGAAAAAGGGTGCTAGGTTAGTCCATAACAGATGAAAATGTGTAGTTAACTCAGGTTCAGTAAACTAGCAGTAAAATTATGCTGTTAGTTGTTGGTCATAGAATTTTATCTGCTTCTCAGTTACAGAATCTATCGCGAAAGGCAGATTATTTCTCATCATACGTGTAAATTAGAGGCTTTGTATTTCCCACTAGTTTTTGCCTACAGATATGCAAAGTTATGAAACCAGGGACCAATAAAACTGTGGAAAGGCTGAGTTGGTAAGTAAAGTACAGAAAGTAAAATCTAATTTCTTTAGTTATTTTACATTAAGCTATTTGGAATAAATTTTGGCTCTGAAAGTATCAGAGAAATCATTGGATACTGCTTTTAAATTCTTTGATGAAATTCTGTTGTGGTAAAAACTGTCCTATGTGATTGATGGTCGTAAGTGTGTTAAAAAAAATTAGCTAGATTTTTTCATTTGTAACAGAGCAAGGAACTCGTAACACTCAAACTCCAGTCATGCGGATTTGTAGCAGAACTGTAGCATACATGCAAATACTTACTCGGCTCTGTTGGCCATATAGGTGTAAGGTTGATACTGAAGAGTGGAATCTCTGCAGAGCTTATGAGGAGGAAAAAGTTGAAGATATAGCAACGGTAAAGCATAGCTAGTCCACAGCTTTTCTGAGGAAATATATTCTCTGATAGACTCGTCTAACATGAATGAGAAGCTCACCAATTTACAACATTAACTGACTGATATATTTCACTAGTGCTATAGGAGAGTAAATGGCAGTTGTTGCAGCTGGTATTTTTCCCAACACACTTCTTGAATATTAGTGTCAATTTCATTGATCGTTTACCCTGAAAAACACGTAGGAAATATTTTGCATTGGTCTCAGTCTCAGCTGGTAAAAATGGGAGCAGTTCCACTGATGTTAGTAGTGATATGACGAGCAAAACTAGCTAGGGACCAAGTTTCTTAATGCCATATCCCACTGTACTCCTGTAGTTTGCTAAACCATGCTTAATGTCCTGCCACAGCTTATTGCAATAACTGTGAATATTGGCCAGTTGCAGAATACTGCAAATGTATTATTTATATCATCAAATGTCTTTTATAAAATACAAAGCAAATTGTACAGACAACCTCCTTGTGGCTGGAAGGTAAATCTCTCACTTTCTTTTAACATAGTATAACTTCCATTGATTTATAGCTTTGCAGATCATTCCTTGTGTGATTGTTGAATTCACTGTCCAACAGGGACTAGAGGAGCTGTGTGTTTTGGCAAGCGCTATTTATCTTCTATGCTTCAGTCCCCCCTGTTACGTTATTCTGATGTCTATGTACTACAGTAGCAATGATCACTGTAGCTGAACAGCAGGCTGAGATTAACAGCCCTTCCTCACACATGGCAAAACACTGGTTTTCAGAGCCTCTGGGAATCTGTAAACCCCATGAACAAAATCCTCAGCCCTCCAGCCTGAGATAAGAGATAAAGTCATTGCTACAAGACTTTGGGGATGGAGAAGGACTTTCAGTTTAGCTTCCCCGGCAGTTCCGTAACCAGATAGAATTTTCTTCCTGCAAGTAGTTCATTTCTCTTTGGACTAAACTATGAATATAAAACCTGACAGCAGCAGTGGTGGGCACCCAAACACCTTGTCAAGGCTATTTTGGGCAGCCTGAAGTACAGTGAGTTGCACTCAGTCATTCACGTTTTGCACATGGAAAATACCAAGAAGCGGTTGGTCCCTGTGGGGGTGGTAGTGGAAAGGGAAATGAGAAGACATGCCATCAGTGAACAAATACTCGAGCTTTAGGGAATGACATTCTCCTTGAATGCACACTGAAAAAAGGTTTGCTAAATTTGATGTACATGATCAGGGGAATGCTCAAAGACGCTACAGACCTGAATGCATACCTTTAAAAATTCTTCTTTCTGTAACTTTACATCCGAAATAATGCTGAAAACAACCCTAGGGGTGGGCTATCATTGCTTACAACACAAAGCACAAAGAAATGAAAATACAAATAGGGGTGTTGGTGGGGAAGAACAGCGCAGAGGAAAATACCAAAATGTTTTTAAATAGGTTTCTGTGTCTTGGCTGGTTTGTTCACAGAGTGCCTCGGATGCTACAGATGCTTTGACAGACACAATGATTCTCCTAAAAAGATTTGCTCCAAACGATTGCCTTTCTAACATAACCAAAGATAATATTGGAGTAGTTTAAATCCCATGACATTTGAACTGAAACCTGACTTGGAAAATATGGAGATCAAGTTATGAGATCTGATATAAGAATGGAAGGAATAAAACAATATATTTTCATGCTGGCATAACTTTGCCACAAATAGATGGTTGTTACTAATCCTTTGAATGGCTTGTTAGTGCATGGTTCACTGAAATTAAAGAATAGTGTGTAAATATCCATCATTCTGCATATATTGTTCAATAGTTCAGCCACTGTCAGTTCAGAAAAGAAGTCATTTTTTTGTTAATTATATGGCAGATAAATACTTGCGTTTCCCACTGGGGAGGAATTAGATGTTAATGTCTTCCTAGGATTAGAGTTATTTCAGAGAAAATGGTGGGAATAATGCTAGAATAGTAACATTTTAAAACTGAATGCCTGTTGCTTTGTATTATGGTATGATCATGAAATAACACGTGAACAGTTTAAATCATTTATGTGAGTTAATGCATTTACTTGCACTTCTCAGCTGTGGCAACTTCAGTCAAAGACTTTGAACTTCTGAACTGGAAAAGTGTGGCACTAAAAGTCATAGATAACCACCCACAAACAGAAGACAAGTTCTTCTTTAAGACTGCTTATTTGTTTTCAGTGTTTCCATTTTCAGTGGGAGAGAGTCATTCCTGTTCTTTTCTTGCTTACTGTAAAGCTTTGTTTTAGATATTTTGCAACAGGTGGGCTTGAGAGCCTGAGCTGACTTGCCTGGACATCCTTACAGTACCTCTGTTTGACAAGGAAAAAAGTCAGTAAACCTGTTCATCATGTTCCTTTTGTTTTGGGGAGAGGTGTTGCCTCTGTTTTGCACAGGAACGTCTTTATGGCTTATAAAAAGAATGTGGATAAAATACCCACTTGAAGGCGTTTTCCATCTTGCAAGGGAAAGATTGCATGTTCCTGTAGCCATCACTTGATAAGAGAGCAAGGTGTCAGGGCTTTTCTTTTCTATGTGCTAGATTACTAGGGACCTTGCAGACAAATGCAGGGTAGTCCAGAGGGTAACAGCAGAAAAATGATCAAAGGCTCAGAAAACGGAAATTGCAAGGGTAATAAAGAGGCTTGACCATTTAGCACTTAGAGGAGACATAACTGTCTATTCATACATAAAGGGGTATTACAGAGACAACAGGGACCAATTACTCTCTCAAGTCATCAAGGGCAGAACAAGACTAATGGATTTACGATGTTGCAGGGAAAATGTCGGTTTAACATTAGGAAATACTTTGGGTAGAAGAACAATCAGGACAATGTATGATGCTCTCAAGGGAAGTTGGGTAGGTTTTCCATCACTGAACTTGTTCAAGTGTAAGGCTAGACATCAGTCTGAGGTAACGGATCTTACTGTGCCCTGAAGTCTACCAGATCTAAAAGGCTTTTGTCCTGCAATCCTTCGTGTAAGAAGATAATCCTCATGGAGCCAGAAGTCCTTGCTTCATTAAGAACTTCCTGTACAGTGCCATACACTTTAATAAATCTTTAAGAGGAGGTGAGATGTGCTGTCCCATTTCCCAAAGAAGCAGATTCATAGGTAGTAGTTATTTACAAAAATTGCAAGAAATGGTAAATCTTCTAGCATTTTTCCCTATCAAAATCAAGCAATGTTTGTCTCTTGCTTGTGAAAACTCTGATTCAGTAAAGTGTCTTCCATTAACTACGTGCAATTTATGAATTGATTTCTATGTCTAAACCCCACAGAAATCCAACTTTCTGAAATTTATATTTAAATGGAATATCTACTTAATGGTTATCTGAATTTAGTTCTCTATTGTAATTTTTTTTCATTCAGATATAGAGATAATTTAACCTAGGTATAGGATTTTTAAGCCAACCTCTAAAAATGTGTTTCACACAAGACTGTTTTCACAACAGTAATTATGGGAAGAATTTAAAGAAGTGGGCAGAACAGATTGTTTATATGCAGTGCCATTATAGAATCCATTGGTTTGTTCTCTGCATCAGTATTTCAGGAGAAATTTGGTCAAGGATAGTTATTCTACTTTTATTAGTAATTGCTCAGGCTCAACAGAAACTCCCAAAAATGCTAATGAGTTTAATGAATCAAAACTTTCGTTGCCTGCCTGCTGCTACTTGTGTCAAACTCCAGGGAAATTAAGGTGCCGACAGTGTTTGATGAACAGGATAAAATCACAATCCTCTCAAGAAACCAGACTTGCAGCTGCAAAGAGATCGAATAACATAGTTTTCTCTTCATAAGGGAAAGAGTAGTGGCTAACCACCACCATGAGAAGGCACCATACCTATTGCCAGAAAAGATCGTCCTCAGTGTATTATATAGTTCTATGAAATACGTAGGGTTGTTGGTCATGACTCTAACCCAATTATGACAGACCTGGAAGTTTTTCATTCTCCTCATTGGCTTTGTGTGATCTACCCTCTCAAATGGTTATGGTTTTTCATAGGAGACAGGAAAGCTGTGGATATATTTGAGTATCCTTAAGCTTCAAGATAATGACCTCCTTATTTTGAAATAAGACATTTCTTCCTGGAAATCGTTTAATTTCCTAGAGTGACACAGTCAGTTAGCCTCCTGGTCTTATTTATTTACATTGTTATTTACATCTCATTCTGCTTGCTTCTTGGATCCAGGGTATATTGCTAACCTTAAATTAGCTACCTATAGTAGTGTTTACTACAACAACAACAAAAATATTCTTGTGTCTTCTTCTTTACATTGTAGAAGAGGGCAACTTTAAGTAGTAATTTTATTCAAATTTCTTTTCTTAGAATTCTAAGTAGCTTATTTGCTCTTCTGATCTAAACAGAGTAGCAGAGTGCATTCTTCTGTGATAACAATGAAAGGACTAATGAGATACCAGAGCAATCTTCAGACAGTGCTATAAATAGATGAAAACATGCAACTAGTAATATCCAAAGTCAGATCTTATTTCATATATAGGCATATATGTGACAGGGTGCCACTTCTAGGATTTTTGCAGGGGTTTCCAGCTGAGATGAAAGAATTAGTGCTGTGGGTTTTCTTAAAGTGCCCTACCATGTTGAACCACAGTTCCTAAAGTCAGTCTCTAGAGCTTGAAATATCAGTGTTTACATTTCAACAAGGTATGTAAACAGAAGTTTGTCTTTTCTCTTCAAGTGCCCTCTTTGTCATAGAGTAAAAGAATTTGCTGTTTCTGTTCCACTGTTTCATCTGCCAGTCTCTGACCTTTGTAAGCTAGCTGAAGTACATATTGTCTCTTTCAACATAAATCAAACAACATGTAGAATAGAGGGGAAAAAAATAAGTCTACCTGCCTTCCTACTGTGGGACAGTAGGTTCAGATATGGGTTTTCTTTCAGTTCATTTAACATTCAGATGCAGTATTTTCTTGCATTCGGCCATGAATTCTCAGCCTTATGCAGAGTACAGAAATAAAATCTACCTACAAAATCTACCACCCAAGTATTGCAGAGGACTGGGAGACAAATCAGACACATTAGTCTAGAATGGTCATAAAGCTGTCTCAAGAATACCAATACTAAATACAAAAAAATTACTTCTGTTCTCCTGTTAATCATCTCACTGCTGTTCCTTAGGAAGTCCTCTAGACAAACTTTCCTTCTCCATGTAGCAAGATATTACCACCCAGGGACTTGTCAATGGGTCTCTAAATATCCTGGCTAGCCATACTAGATATGTATTCTCATGCCATTATTTACCACGGAAATAAATGGAAGTGTATGCTAGTAGGTTTTCTTTTTTGTGGCTTAGAAGTGTAAATGTTCATCTAAACTGCCTACATTCATGCTTCACCTATTTTCTCTGGCCAGATAGTTCAACTAGTTTGTATAACCTATGAAAAGGAGACACGGGAAACCTTTGCAATGTGAGTGGAAGTTTTGTTGAACATAGCTATAGTCAGTCACTACTTCCTGGTGGCTACATGTCCTTCTGAAAGAAGGTATTGAAAATCAAGATTAGTAACTTTGAGTGTAGGTGAAAGCACCCCCCAGGAGATACTGGCAACAAGAACTCTGGGATATATGAGCTACTTATGTATTATCAAAGTTTATATTATCCATTAACCACCTCCAGATATTTTTTTGCATACACATTTATTCTTCCTAGATCTAAAAAGAGACGAAATCTGCTCATGAGTGGCTCTAAAAAGTCTTGCTTCTGGTCTGGGTAAAATAATTTGACAGTTGAAAAATTAACAGTCCCTACAAACCTTGTGTTCTTTTTTTATCATCTGTTCTTCGAAATAATTGTATAATGAAAGCATATCTTGTCCTAATACCTATTTCTTTGGAGGTGACCAGGATTTGGAGTAATATTGTGAGTAGACAGTGGAATAAGAAATTTGTAAGTAAGTCATCCAAGAGCTACACTGAAAGATATAACATTCCAGGAATAGTTTTCCCTCTGAAATAACTTTACTTGTCCTTATTAACAATAATGAGAAAATATAATAAAAAACGAGATGTCAGAAATAGTGCTAAGATAGAGGGCTGGAACACCTCTGCTGTGAGGAAAGGCTGAGAGAGTTGGAGTTGTTCAGCCTGGAGAAGAGAAGGCTCCAGGGAAACTTTATCGCAGCCTTCCAGTACCTGAAGGGGACTTATGAGAAATATGGGGAAAACATTTTAGAAAGGCACGTTGTGCTAGGACAATGGGTAAAGGTTTTAAACTAAAAGAGGGTAGATTTAGACTAGATATAAAGAAGAAATTTTTTGCAATGAGGGTGGTGAAACACTGGGACAGGTTGCCCAGAGTGGCTGTAGATGCCCTATCCCTGGAAACATTCAAGGTCAGGTTGGATGGGGCTCTGAGCAACCAGATCTAGTTGAAGATGTTCCTGCTCATTGCAGGGGGGGTGGGCTAGATGACCTTTAAAGGACTCTTTCAACTCAAACGATTCTGTGATTCTGTGATTTCTTTCCAATTTGTTTGCCCATTACATGTGGGATTTGAAAAGAGGAACTTGCTGACTTTTGCCACCTCTCAATTTAGGTCTTAGATAGGACAACGTACAAGAGCAACTTCTGAGCCTCTGTTGGTAATGTGTCCAAAAATATATATGTGCTTAAAGCTTTTTCTTGGTTTGTCAAAATTTCCCCAGTGTGACTGAAGTAGCCCTTGAAAACCTAGTTCATTAAAATGTCTGAAATGTGAATATTTTTGAATCCCAGCTCTTGGTCTGAGCTTTAAAGAGAGTAATAGATTATTTAATGAGAAAACAGGTATTTTGAGAGGACATTTGATTTTAAAAATAACACCTGTGACATGAAGGGGGGCTGTTAAAAACAAAAAGAGTAGCAAACAGCTGCTCGCTTCACCAGGCACTCTCAAACAGGAAGAAAACTATTGGCCACATTGCTGGATGTCCTTTCAGCCACTGAGTTTGTTCTACATGGAGAGGAGCAGGCAACGCTTGACCAATGCTTGATACAAACCTAATTAATTCCAGGAATATTTTCTTTGTGCAAAAAGACAGCATAGTCTAATTCTTTTTCTGGCAGTTATTAATGAGCATGAACATTTACATGGATAAAGCATTGATGAGATATGCTAATCTCAATAGAGATAAGGAAGAATTTGCAGGCTGGACGCATTTATAAGTCTATCAGCAGTACACATTTGTCACTGATACATATTTAATAAACTATGTATGGAAGACATCTTGATAACTCACTTCCAATAAAGTTTTTGCAGCGCTGACACAATGCTTTAACTCATTCCCATTGTACCTTCCATAATTTACAGCTGAGTGGGTCTAACCTGGGAAGCTCTCAGTGTTGAGGCTAATAAATAGAAGCTGGCTTTCTCTTTGGTATAAATACAACAGTGCAGACTTTGTAGCTATATTTTGCATAGAACAGCAAGTTCACAAATCAGTGTGTGCCAAATATATCCAATTCTTATTATGCATGGTACCCTGCTGTACTGTGTAAATAAAGTACTTCTTGGCAAGCGTGTTTCTCATAGAAGACAAAACACACACATGGTTAAAGACCTGATCGAAGTCTGAGCTATTCATGTCAGGCATGTACTACCAAACATCAGCTTTTCAGACCGCAGGGTCCAGAGGAGACATTTTCTACCCCTGCAGAAATACTTCTCTGACTTCTACAGTGAACTGTAGCATGTGTTACACAATGTGTTGTATTATCCACTTACAGTGTAGGTGCCTTTTTTGTTAAAATTCTATCATGGGAACCAGTTGCTGACAGTTGATTCTCTCTGATTGTGTACTTCTGCATAGCTGGTCTGAAGGCGTATGGTTCATGACTCACTTATGGATTTAGTTTACTTTTATCACAAGCTTTATTTTATAATGGTAGATTCTTGATCAGAAATGTCAGGTCACATTTAGAAGACATAAGGAAATTTGAATTTTTTCACCTTAATGAGTTTTCCTATATTGTTTGTGCAATCTGTATTTTGTGGTGCTTCAAAGGCCTGTTTTCTTCAGAACTGGGTACCCAATGCCAAAATTCATGCACCAATTTTCCTGAACACACAGTTGGGAGTAAAGATTTTTCCATGTGTAAAAGAATCCATCACTACTGATTTAATCCCAGAAATGCCCAGGTTAACTAGGAATGAATCTAGACAGGCTCCCATAAACTTTCTAAGTAGACTGTCATGCCTAGGAGGCATGTGCTTAGGACAACTTCCAAACTTCGCTGAAAGACAATAGGAAGATTCATCCTGATACTATGGAATTTTGATCAGGTTCCTGGTCTTCAGATTTGGCAAACATGAATTTGTTCTTGCAAAGAATCTTCAAAATAATTCTTCAAGGACCACCTGTTACTTTGAAAATGTACACTTAGGCTTTATTGGAAAATGTCTTTGTCAAAAAAAAAACATTTTCACAACACACAGGAGTGTTTTTAGTCTTTCCAACTAACAGAAAGAAAAGTATTTCACTTTCTCATGCTACTTAGCATGTAAGAGGGAGAAAAGGGGGAAGGGTGAATGTTTGGATGATCTTATACTCATTCTGCTTCTCAAAGGGTTTTAGTCTATTGCTTCCATCTCTGATCAAGGGGGATTATCAGGATTTCTTTTCAGTGGACGCATAGTTCTAAAACAATACTCAAAAGTATGTGAACATCGAAGAAAATTCAGCTTCAAAGCCCTAAAGAAGATGCAAGAGAAGGTACATTTACATTGTAAATTTTTATTCTAAATCTAGTGCAAGGCACCTGAAGGAGTGAGGGCTATTTGAAAATTCATAAGAAGTTTTGGATCTGGAATCCTAGCATATTTCCTGTTGAGGGAGTGCATACATCGCAAAATGCCGTGTTTATTATGCAGATCATTCTCTTGAAAAATGGCAATAGATGATTTCTGCCTCTCAGGATGTTCAAGACTTAGACCATGTTGAATGACGATGGTTTGTGCAGAACCTTTACGCTGCTACACTTCTTACATCATTGATCAGTGGATAAAGACAGGGCCTTCTTTTTTTTCCTGTAAAAGCTGACAATCAACACTTCCAGATCACTTAATACAGAAAGGAAAAGCTCAGATGAGTTTGCAGTACAGTTATACATCAAAGTTCTACCAATGCATTATGCATCTGTCTTCTTTTTGGAATCTTCATTACATGCCTTCCCCCACACTCCTAAACAGAAATAGCTCCTTTCATCATGCTATTGGAATAAAAAGCTGCAGGACAAATTTGGTGAAACTGTTATGTTAATTTCTGTATAAAGGCCATTTTACTTTGTGGAAAATGAAAAAATTACTGTGGAAAATGAAAAAATTACCACAAGCAGACTGCTGTGAATCCTGGTTTCTCTACTGCGAGTCATTAATTAGTAGATCTTACTCAAAATAAGCATGAATCTACGATATCAGAAAGCATTGTATGGATAGCATGTTACTCACCTTTCTCAACAGTCAATTCAATTTTTTAAACAACTAATTTGATACTGCATTTATGCTGAGATCTCAAAGCCTTTCCAACAAATTAAGTTACAGCTAGACTTAATTATTCAATGCTGGCTTAGCTGCAATGATTCGGATCTTCAGAAAAAAAAAAGAAATTAGTGTCTTAATTAGATGGCAGTTCTGCAAAGATATCTTCTAAACTGGATCCTTTAAATCCTAGATAAGTATCTAGAGCATGCAGTGACACAGTGAGCACTTTGAACCCTGCTCCCCGAGTGCTGTTATTACTGTTACTTGAAAGAGCCATCAATTGATCCATTACAGTACTCTGTCCCTAGCTCCCTTCCCAGAGTAGGAATAATAGGGTATACATAGGGAAATATTTGTCTACTTGAGTCTGAAAAACTTTCAGACAGAGACTCCTCAGTCCCACTTGGTGGCCTGTCCCTGAGCTGCAGCAGCAGTCCTCTAACCAAGAAGGTTTCTGTAAATTTTAAGCTGAACATCTCTGACTGCATCAGCTGACAGTAGAAATTCCAGCAACTTGTCATCTGCTGATTCATAAGCAGCAAAACCTGAAGTGTGTTACCATGTCTTAAGCCAGGTGCAGAGTATGTTTAAAAAGATTTAAGAAGTTATATGATTGTTGATTATGGTGTAAGAAAAACATCTAGAAGAAACATTCAACACTAAACCCCTGAATTTGGATTCCTCAGGTGTGCTGTGGATTTCCTGTGTAGCCTTGGGCAAGGCCCTTCACTTTTAATATGACTGATTTCCTACCAATAAGGCACAAAGCCTTTACTATAGCAGCCTCTATGTTTGGTGAGGAAAGATCACAAAATATCCAGACAGATAGTAGTATATCCTTCTTTGAATCTCAGCACATCAGCTTCAGTAGCTCACCATTGCCAAGGGCTCAGCAGGTGTCCTTGAATTTTTTTCCCCTTTCCCTTCCTACGCATTTTTTTCCTCCCTATAGAAGTATTTACATTGTAAAGCGACAAGGTTATTGAAGGTAACAATCAGTTCAAGATGAAATCCCTGGCTGCCAGATCAGCAATTACCTTGTTTCCAAAAGTTCTACATTAGTTTGAAATGTTATCTGAGGTTCAGTGTCTTTTGGATTATAACGTCATTTAAAAAAATGAGAAATATTCATTCTTTCCTAACCTTTGGAATAACATTGGGTTCAGACAGTGATATCTGCCTTCCTGCTACTTGTTTCTTACCATTTTCTACAGGGCCCAGGTTATGATTGTCTTTAACCTCTGATATGTGTTGATGAGCTGGTCTAGGTGCCAAACACCAACAGCACTTTGGTAAAAGAGCAGTAGTGACCCACAACATATTTGATCTTGTTTCTTGGCATTTCTGTCATTCTTATTTGACTGCATGAAGATCCTTAAAAAAAAAAAAGAACACTTGGCCCTTGTGAACATGCAGCCCTTCAAACAGAAATAGTCTGTACATTGCTGACAGAGAGCCTGCGAAGGACATTTATCCCAGGATCCTGCATAAACGCCAACCAGTTAATTTCACATTCCCTGCCTGGCTGCTCTGCTGTTTGGGGTTTTTTTCCCCTCAAGTAGTGGAGGGTGAGGGGGTTTACCTCTCTTTCAACTGTTTTTTTTCAGTCTGATTTTGATTCGTTCAGTTTATCAGAAAAAGCCTTTAACCATATCATACAGGCTATTCACTATTCAGATTTTAGGCTGCTCCAAAATCTTGTTCTTCAGCGAAGAGCAGTTGGACCCTCAATCCAGGCAAGATGAGTGTTTGAGGGGAAATGTTTCACTTTGCACTGAGGATGTACAACCCACTATGTGCTGAAGAGGGGAAAAAGCCTTCAAAACATGGCAGATCCCAAACTTACATGTCCCCTAAATATCTTTGTTTCCCCACTACCTGTGAAATGTCTTCCCACCCTTATCTTTGAAGATCTGAATTAAATTTCCTCCATAGTGAATGTCTTCCTCTGGCGTAAATGATAAAGTGACCCACCGAATCTGAAAATGCCTATGAAGACAATGAGCAGTTAAGTAGAAAATTAGGTTACAGAGGTTATTACAAGGTTTTCTTACAGCACTGGAACCACAGCAAGTTAACAAGTGCCATCTGCTGTCTCTTCTTCCCATTTTTGATGTCTAAGACTGTGTGATCAACCTTCAGCGGTTTTTTCTAAGAACCATTAAAACCACTGCTGTCCTAGGGCACAAGGCGGTTCAGAAGTCCAAGGATGAAGTTCACTAGGGATGTGGGTAAACCTTTCATGCAATTCAAAGGCCTGTTATTGCCATTTCTCTACTAATTTAATCTTTTTTGGCAAAAGTATCCTAGCTCAGTTTAAGTATTGACCCTGTAAATGAAGAGGGGCTAAAGTATGTTTAACATCCATTAGGACTCTACAATCATCTTATGATACAGTAATCTTCAAAATAATATCAGTGACATGTTTCATTTTAAAACCATAGCCATGGATTAAAGTACCTTGGAACAGGGAGTCCAAAAACAATAGGAACTGCAATGGGTCAGATGCCCTGTTTTCTGACAGGGTACAATGTTGGCAATGCTATTCATTAAATGCCTGAACTCTTATCCATCAAGCTGCTACTGTAAATTGTGAACGTGGTGTGCTCTAGCAAATTCTTCAGGAAGGATTTAATTTCTGTAATAACTGCATTTTGACCAGGTATTAATGTGCCATTCAGTTTGAACATTGGTCTTTTATGTGATTATAGAACCGCTACTGCACTGTAGAACCACAACAATACTAAACCTCAATGTGAGAAGCAAAGGATAAAAAGAATGTGCCTGAGAAACAGCAAAAATCTACCACTTTCCTGTGGAATGAGGTAGTAAGCAAAATATTCTCTGCACAGGGTTAGTAGCCTAACAAACTTTCATTCATAGTCTTGTCACCTGCAAAGTATTTTACAAATGCAGATACAGTTGGCACTTGTTGCTGTGCAGCAAGTGACAGCTCGATATAGAAATGTTAGTTGCTTTGGTTTTTACCCCAATTAATTTGCTTAATTTTTCACTTGCCTTGGAATAAAAAAAACAAATATGAGAGAGAATTCCCCAGACATATAGGTATGTGTATTAGAGTTGTTGCCTTGTCATAGCTGACTGCTGGAAGTGTTGAACCTGAGCTAGCATTCCCTGTGAGCAGTGACAAATAGAGGAGAGGAGTCAGTATAAAAAAGGAGTGGTTTTCACTATTTCGTTGTGACTGACTGAAAATATTTGACAACTGGGAGCCAAACCAGTGGTGTACAAGTTTTCAGTGATGAAATAAGTAATACTTTCCAGATGTAATTTTTTCCATATTAATTCATTGGAAGAACACAGCTTTTTCATAGTAAAAACAACAGTGGAAAAAAAACCGCACTGTAATTGGAGCTGAGTGTATTTTATGACTTTTTTGGTCTTTAAGATCTTGACTTTCCCCAGGAAACTTTACCAGGCTAAATATTTACTTTCACAGACTTTTTTCTAGTGAGCCATTTTCATTCTTTATCCTATTTTCTATGGAAATGATTAAATTCATTAATCAATGTTTGAGTACATTTTTTCAGCACTCTCGGATTACTAATAGAGGCATAGACATATTTAGTTAATGTCCTATTATGTTTAAAAATGATTGATCTATAAGCAAATAGTAGTTTAATTTGCAGAGAAGTTCTTCCTAACAAACGCTGGGGAAAACAGAATCAAATTAAGACACCCCAGTACGGAATACAATGGAACCAAAAGACTAACAGGGTACGAGAAAGAGAAAAAATGGTCACGGGAAGAAAAGAATCTTACATAATATAATGTCAGTTACCGCACTTCACACTGACTTTTACCCAAATATTTTTATCTCTGGCTTAGCTTGTGTGGATGCTCATGGAATGGCACATGGCCTTGATCAGAGAGAATTGTAAGGGTCACTATACATCACAATATGTTCATTTCTGTCTTCGAAATGGCCCACAAGGTGAAGTACATTAAGGCATCACTAACACTGTAGACTAGCCTATAGGAGGACCTGCTAGTTGACTTTGGACATTATCACTGGAGCTTGAAGACCCCGCTCCAATTTTTGCTGTGTAATGAACATGTAGGCAAATCAGATTGTCTCACAGGGGTTGCATATATTTCTGGTGGTGTCTACACCAAGATCCAGGCCTTTTCAATATTTTATTACATGCTTTTTTTTTTGTTTTTAAATACAGCCCAGCCTCTGGAGAAGAAAGTTCTCACATTTATCTCAGTCCAAGCTCTTGTTCATGACCTATGACATTGCTGCGGCAGAGAGCTGAGGCTTCCTGCTTCAGCCTCCACATCACCACAACCTTCTGCAAGGCCCTCACTCCTCTGCCTTAATAATGTGCAACCACAGCAAGGCAGGCAGGTATACATCTTCTCCCTCCTATGCTGAGCTTATGAGAAAGCACACTTTTCTTTCCATCAGTGATCCAGTGGTCCCAGGGATGGTATTAAATTGCTGTCTATCAAACCTTAGCTACCAACACTGAGCTAAGGCAGACCCTGCTCTCACATTTCAGCTGCCAGGTGGAATTGTTGACTGCCCCAGGGTGAGTCTCCTGTAAGATCATGACAGAGTATTACCCAACTCCCCAGAGATACCTCCAGCTCCTGATCATACCCTGTTCATGCTATCACTGCCACAATGTGATCTATACTTCCTGCTGAAAGCGAGGAGGGAACTATAGAAAACATCAACCTGGTTTTTACAGTGCAGCCTTTTGTGTACATTACTCTTTTAAAATAAAGGCCTCGGATATCAGTGTAGTGATATCTCTGTTTCTTCGGGTGCTGCTGCATCTTTGAGACTGTCAAGGCTTTTTCATGAAGTTTATTGGGGTCTCAGATACCTGTCACAGTAGAAGACCCCACCACCTATGCAAAGCAGCAACTAGCCGACACTGACTCCCCATCAGGGTGAGAAAGAGGACCTGCTTGCGATGAACAGTGTGGAAGGAGATAGTGTGAGATGGTGTCGGTGGTAGGAGGCCAAGGAACAGTTAAAATTTTTAGTCCTAAAAAATATTGTCTGGGAGCAGGTTGCCCATAGAAGTTGTGGATGCCACATGATTGGAAGCATTCAAGGTCGGGACTTAGAGCAACCTGGTCTAGTGAAAGACATTCCTGCCCAAGGCAGAGGAGTTGAGCTAGATGATCTTCAAAAGTCCCTTCCAATCCAAAGCATTCTATGTTTCTATATTTCAGTGTATTTACTGGTCAGTCAACATAGTTTAGTTAAAATAGTTCCATTAGACAACATTTTTTTTTAACTATGTTTTGTTATATCAGTACTAATAATCTGAGCAGCCTGCAGCCTGAGATCCTACCTGAGTCACATTATTCATTGTATTATTTGACTTCCAGGAGAACTCAGACACCTCCGTGGTGCTGTGCAAAAAATTCTCGCTTGCGCCATGGAAGTTGGATGTCTCAGAAAACTATGGCCAAAGACGTTTGACCTGGTTGCCCCATGAAATGTTCTCATGTACTGTACTGACATAGCTTTTTGTTTGGTTTTCCCTGAAAGATGTATTTTAGTAAGAACTGCAAATATTTGCTCAATATTCTACTTGTTTTGACAATTCTGAACTACTTCTGAGAGCTGGAAAAACAGCCATTAGTTTTCTTAGGTTTTGTCCCACTGTAATGGGTGAACTTTTTTATAAATAAGTCTTTGTAATAGCTCTTTTTTATTCAGTTTCTCCTATTTGAAGAGCGAATTTAAAATAAGCTTCACTGTACTTTGTTTGTTTTTCTTTTTTTTTATATATATATGTCTTTATTTAACACACAAGCAGTATAGGAGAGGGAATTTTTCTCTGAAAGTGCAGGCTCAGCCCAGAGCACAAAAGATCTGTGACCTTGAACACGAGGTCTGGAAGAGGCTTTGTTGTGATATAAATAACTATTGCTTCTACTGCACAGATAAACCAAAATAAGAAGAGAGAAACAGACAGCTGATGTTGAACAGAATAGCTAGTAACAAATCGCATCATTCCGTTTCCCTAAGGTATCTTGTCTGACTTAAACGCAGCATCCTTTGCTTTAAAACTGAAGTACATTTCTGTAGAAGTTTGAAAATCAAATTTTCTAAACACTGTCAATAACTTTCTTAATCTATTAATTGGGCCTTGAGTATAATCCCAAGAGGAAAAGTAGTCTGTGAGTATTTTAATAGACTGCTACTCTACTCCAGCTCTGAACAGAACAAGACATTTACAAAGAACTGAATGGTATAAGATATTCTCAGTCTCGTATTGTTCCCATAGTCATAACAACATCCCATTTCTGAGTGCATTAGGATGTGTCTAGCATTGCTTATGAGCTGATAATTTCTTGGCAATAATTCAAACCATGTCCTTCATTATCCAGAGGTGTTCTGACAACAATAAATTACTAATTTTTTACAGCAAACCAAGTCAGGAATGCTACCAACATTTTAAAGAACATATCCATCTACTGCAGCTGAGTGAAGCAGTCATGTGGAAGGAAACTAGCCAAGCGAATTAAGATGTCCCTGCCTTTGGAATTTTCTAGGAGGATGGTGAGATACAGTAATTACTGTAGCAATATTATATTGTGCAAGAGATAGGAAAATGAGGGAAGTGTTAGAGGTGGTGTTTGGTTTTTGATCCTGTCATAAAAATAATTGACTTTGAGTATCATAATAAATGCTCTAGCTGCTTCAGAATTATATGCAGCGCCTCCCATATAGCCTAAATTTATGAGCATGTCTGGGTCAACATCTCAGCACAGCTTACAGATATACATGAAAAGTGGATCCTGCTGAGAGTGCTCTCTTAGAGAGGTTACGTTCTGAACATATTCTCTCTTTTTTTAGTAAAACATACATTGAACTTATTGCTATTGCACCACAGGAGACAAAGATGTTTTCTCTCTCTGTATATCCTATATAGGACTATGTGCTCTGCAGATCTAACTTAACTAGGCTCAGACTACTCAGTGGGTGAGAACTTAGTATCACAGGATCACAGAATGATGGGGGTTGGAAGGGACCTCTGTGGGTCATTTAGTCCAATCCCCTCGCCAAAGCAGGGTCACCTATAGCAGGCTGCACAGGACCTTGTCCAGGCGGGTCTTGAATATGTCCAGAGAAGGAGAATCCACAACCTCCCTGGGCAGCCTGTTCCAGGGCTCCATCACCCTCAGAGGGAAGAAGTTCTTCCTCATGTTCAGATGAAACTTCCTCTGCTTTAGTTTGTGCCCGTTGCCCCTTGTCCTGTCACTGGGCACCACTGAGAAGAGTTTGGCCCCATCCTCCTGACACCCACCCTTCAGATATTTATAAGCATTTATTAGGTCCCCTCTCAGCCTTCTCCAGTCTGAACAAGCCCAGCTCCCTCAGCCTCTCCTCATACGAGAGATGCTCTAGTCCCCTCACCATCCTTGTAGCCCTCCGCTGGACTCTCTCCAGTAGCTCTTCATCTTTCTTGAACTGGGGAGCCCAGAACTGGACAGAGTACTCCAGATGGGGCCTCAC
>Ga0065711_1033155_pt1 | contig 25993 bp, 11 predicted proteins | sample Hoacrofraction12_FD_59098 | JGI IMG/M metagenome (GOLD analysis project Ga0065711, IMG submission 59098) | Hoatzin crop microbial communities from Cojedes, Venezuela - Epithelial fraction 12 v2 (version 2) | ecosystem: Host-associated > Birds > Digestive system > Esophagus > Crop | place... | reverse complement strand
CCCCCCCCCCCCCCCAGTATTCGTTATTGCCGGGTCCAACATTTCACTCCTAGAAGCTGAACAACAGGCTGTGCCCTTTCTGGCTGATGCATTAGTAAGAATTCTGTTGCTATTGTTGCTAACAAGTCTGTTGGTGATATGCAGACTACAGGAAAACCTGATTAAATCTTTTAGTGAATAGCTGCGTAGATATCAGCCAGTGTACGTTGTAATAATTTCCCTTACTGAAGCAAACACCCAGAGATAAAATAGTGTCATAGTTCCATACTCGTGCTTTTGTTGATTGTGGAATTGCTGGTTGGTGCAGTTGACTTGCCATAGAAAAGTTCTGTGGTGGCTTCTGAAAATTTAGAGATCTTTGCTCTCCTAAAATTTCACATGTGATTTTGCCCACAGTAAGGTGTTATTGATTCATAAGACGAGATGCTGCAAGGAGCACTAGACAGTTGCTATTGTGTAGAACTTGGCGAGGATTGCCTTTGCTATGTTCACAGTACAAAGGTATAGTATCTCTTGAATCTGATTTCTATCTGTGTTCTGCCAAGAATGAGTTAGAGGCGAAGATAATGCATAGTTTGGAGATTAGGTAATCAAACATACTGTTATCATTATCCCTTTTGTACACTCTATCGTTAGCATAGAAAGTGGAGATGATAGCTTGTAAGTGCAAATAATAAAGGCAGGACTTCCTTCAAGGACTGATTTTAATGGCAGATTAAAAAAATTAACAAGCAGAATGAAGGGGTCATAAATGGAAGTTAACCTGTAGCACTGGGAAACTTAGAAATCACTTGTTACTTTCTGGTAGTGAGCCTAATTTGTTTGAAATAAAATCCATCTGTTCACTTCATGGTCTTTGTCCCATTTCCTTGCAGCGATCCGCAGTGGATTACTCCATTACTTTAAAAATTGGCCCCAATTATGATAAGCTAATAAATCTTACTTCGTGGTTTGCTGTAGCAAGATATTTTGGAAAGCAATGAAGCTTCCCTTTATTCTTAAAAATAATCAGCTGTTGTTATTTCTTGCAGTTGGACCTGAGTGTTTTCATGATTAGGTTTCAAGTAAATATACCATCTGATGGGTTTGCAAAATCAAAATATTTTTCATTGTTCAGCCAAACACTGCTGTTAAGTATGTAAATGACCTTAATGTCAGTTTGGTATTTGCCTAGCATGCCATGCATGCAACAAAAATTTGGAGTTCAGTGATTCAACTTTTGTGGGTATGTTAAATCTACTTCCTGGAATAAGTTTCCTTTTCATACAGGGACCAGTTTACTGCTGTGCTCTCCTGTGTTTCCTCCTGAATAAGTATTAGTCCTCTGGAGATGTTTTAATACGCTATACATACATAATGCTTCTACCTTTTTCTGTCTTTCTGATTGTTGAGTATGTAAGATGTGTATTTCTGACAGCAGTTGAGTGAATATTTGCTAATCTATGATATAACTGAGTTTTTGAATGTGTACTTCAAGAAGTTTATAGACTTATATTGAGAAATCATTAATTTTCATTTGTTAAATTCAAGACTCTCAAGTCCTGATACTCTTGTGTTTTTAGCAGTGAATCTGTTTAAGGAAGTGCTTCTGGATTTTTTAATTGTTTTCATAGTCTTTTTTATTTGTTTGTGTAAACACTCTTTTGAGTGCAAGTTATTTACCTGGTACTCTATTTATAATTCTGTCTGATTCTTCAGTATTTTATCTAGCTGTAACTTATTAAAAACCACAAATATGAAATGGGGATATTAATGACAAGTGGTTTAAATGTGAGAGTTTCAAAATGCATGTTAGAATACTTCAACAGTTTGTTCACTGTAATTTTACATTTTTTCATTACTTAAGTAATTAAAAAAAATCCTTAGGGTTGAATTATAGTAAAATTTTATACATCTCAGTAATAATTTTGTCTCCCAGTGGACAGCAATAATTTAGATGGGATTGTTTTTACCTAATTTATTCTTATTGGGGGAGGGGAAAATATTAACCTTGCAAATTTTGCTAATTATAATAATGTCCTTAATATTGTTGGTTGTTTTTAATAATCTCCATGCCTTCAGAAACTTCTATATTTTGAAGAAAAACATACAGATGTACAGGGTTCTGTAACAGAATGTGTTTACAGTATTTATCCCCTGGGTTTGCTGTAATAGTAGGGGGAAATACAGTGACAGATATAACTTGCAATAGTTGCTAGTGTTATGTGCCTTTGAATAATTTTCTTTAATTTGTTAATTTTTTTATATCTTAGGTGAGGGTTCGCAGCTTTAGATTGGTTTCATTTCTACTAAAGTGGATATGGTGATACGTTCTTAGAGCTTTACTAGTTTTAATAACTTTAAATAATTTTAAATCTGTAAGGTAAGCAGTTGTTTGAATGGTTTTGAATCATTGTAGATTGTTCAGTTTAACTTTTGGGGTTTCAAGCACTGCTAGAGTAGAGGGAGAACTTACCAGTTATCTTTGGCTTTTTTTTATGCTTTTATTTTGTACTATATGTGATCAGTGGGACTTTCTTACGAAAATAGATGTGCTCATTGTAGTGGATTTTTTTAAATGTTCCCATAGTTTGCACTGTGAGATTCATCTGAATTTAGCTTACAAATCAGTCTCTTTCTGTGGGCATCTGCTTTGTACCTTGACAAGTATGACAATAATCAGAAATATCACTGTGTTTCACAGTGCGACTGTATATTTCTCTGTTTCTAAGTGTGAATAGCATTTAGCAAGACTTGTCTAGTTAAAAGGCAGTTAAAACTAGTAATCATACATGATCTGTGTTTAACTGTCGTTTCTAGAAAAAGTGCTACAAAGTGATATGTGGTGATAACAAATTCAGAAGGAAAAGAATATGAAATTCAGATAGCAGCTTGAATGATTTGCTGTTAGCATGGGGCCCAATAACACTACAAAACCATAAACTGTCTGTCTAGATAGCCCAGTTAGGTGGCAGAGATGCAATTTGTCTTTTCTGAAGCCGCCTGCTGCTTGCTAGCTTCGTCTCCTGTCACAGCCTATTAGCTCCCCAAGAAAATTGGTGGGAAATTGCCTGCAGATTGTAGGAAATTGCATCTCCAGGCCCTGGAAAAAATGTAGGATAGCACAACACTGATCCTCCCAGAGCAGCTATTAATACAGCAAAAGCTGACCTTTGGCATGGTGTGAAATGACTTTGCTATTTGCTGAATAAAGACTGTATTATGTGTGGTTGAAGGAGGGTACAAATTACTATCCTAGCTATGGCTGTAGCCAGCCTGCTCCAGGAAGCTTAAGTATTAGTGATGGGTTTTTCTGCCCCCAGCTCCTTCCTGTTGGAAGACAGCAGATAAGATGTAAATGCCTAATCCAGAAATTTCATTGTACAGATCGGTAAAAACCACCGTGTATTTAAATGTGCTAGTACGTCTGAAATTAAAAGATTTAGTGACAAAACTGAAAGAAGTTTTATGAAACTAATCTAAAAAAGAAAAATTATAATTGCTTCTGATTGGTCTAATCTTGTCAGAGTAGGAACAACTTTTTGGCTATATCCATAATAAGCATTTGATTTTGGAGCAGTTACAGTGAAATGGAGCTGATTTATACTGTAACTGCTGAGTGTAGAAGTCATAGGACACTTGCTAGTTCTGATCGATTTTAGCATTAAATTACTTCCCACTAGGAAACTGACCCCTGTCTTGTTTAAACAAATTCCCATGCATTCTTCATGGTTTAAGATGCATTGAGTTTCATCCTCTTGTCATTTCTACTAGGACTACCTTTCTAATCGTGTACTTTACCACAATTTTATAGGGCCTTTCAATAAGAGGTGACTTTTCCGTGAATCCTGAGAGAGGGGATATGTAGAATTACTTTGCAGCATAAAAAATAAACGCCAACATTGTTTTTGAGCCTGCAGTCGTACTTAGTTGTTTCAAAGCCTTGTGAGGAAGATGTGTGTGTGAATCAGAATGACGTATTGATCAGAAGTGAGCATGGGGAGGGCAGCAGCAGGGAAAAAGTCATTTTGCAATCAAGAGCATTGCAGTTTTCAAACTCAGCTGAGATCTGTTGGTAACTGGCGGCTGCCCAGGGATCTGAGTGAAATCAATATGTTCATTTCCTATTGTATTAGTGTCCACTGATGTAAATGAGCTGACAAGGCTTACTAACAAATACTCACACAACTGATTAGAGAAAATTGGTGGCCTGCCTTATGGAGCTGAGGCAGAGGAGCTGAGCATAGGGCAGCATGACAAAACAGGTAATGCTTGTAGTTCAAAGCACAGCTTAAAGTAGCTTCATGGTACAGAGCTCTCTGGGCCCCTGTTTTGAATTCTTATGATCATGCATGCACACATATGTTGATCTGAAATGCTAATTTGTTGAGGCAATGTCTTTCTAAATTAGTTATAGCACCTTTTATGGAAGTTATGCAGTTTAGTGCTGTGTGTCTTTTCTTGTAAAACACAAATACAGAAACAGAAGAGTTACGGTGCTTGAGCCTTTATTCTGTATTTACAATAGCTGTTCATCTTCCAAGATATTACATACTAATTACATTCTCAAAATAAACCTTGCCATTTAGTAACAAATGTGGGGTTTTTGTATAGTGCAATACTTACATTGGAATGAGCAAAGAACATTTGGAGGACACACACAATCTGCCCCATTTAGAGGACACAGAAAATCTGCCCTGGCTAATCACTGATTTTGCCTTCTCTTGTAACAAAGTGAATTGAGTGATGTCGTATCTAGAAATTAATTTCTCCTGGTTGATAGGATTATGAACACTGCTGCCTGCATGCCTACTGTTTTTAATGAAGCCAAGCCCATTACTCTACACAGAGCAAAGATGTAACAAAAGTTTCTTGTACAAAAAGCAGAAGCTTCTTTTCATAAATTCAAATTTGCAACCTCTTGCTTTGTTGTGGAAAGAACAAAAAGTCAGACTGGGCTGTGAGGTATCTGGAGTGCACCAAATGGTGTTCTGGGTAGTTGGGTGGTTTAAGAGAGGGTTGGGGGGGGAAAAATGATTGAGACAAACCAGTTCTCAGCCAATACTTAATGACTGGAAAAGAAGTGCAAGCTGTAAGTAACACCCTTCATCCTGTAACAGCTTATGAGCGCCAGCAAAAGACGGGACACTAAGCTGTGCTTGCTGTCTTTTTCTGTAATTAGTTCAAAGAGAATTTGTTGTCAATCTAAGCTCTGGTCACTCTGAACTTGGTCAGGCCGTGTTTTTCATATTGCATAAGTTCAGTCAATAACACATCAGAAAAACAAAATCTGAGTTCCTTAATCAGCCTGATTTGATTTTTTTTTTTTTAAATGATGCATTCCTGTGTAACACTTCTCACTTGCCACACTAGGAAAATGCAGCTTTTTTTTCCCATCTTTGTTCAAATATCCAATATTCAAATGTCACAAAATGGTTTTAGTTTACTGCAGTATCCTGTTGAATATCAAATATTTTGCTGCTGTCATTTTTCTTAGCCCCAGCAAAAATTTTTAACTATGAATATTTCATTGTACCCAGAATTATATTCATGGTCATTCGTTGAAACAATTCACAATTTTTTTCAAGTTCTCCATCAATGGCTTCTACTGGGGGTTTGATTTTTATGAAACAGTTGATCTGAGTTGATTCCTGGGCTCTACCAAAATATCCTTTCTCCTGCACCATACCTTTCTGATACTCCAGCTGGAGAGTAAATCAACCTGGTCCCCACCATTTGGTGTTAAGAACCCAACACTGTAGGACAAAATCCGATAGTGCTTGTTCCAGTTAGCTGAAGAGCTTATTTTTCAATGAAATATCCCAAAGCTTTTCTTTCTACTCTAATATATATTCAGTTTTCTGCTTTTAAAAAGGCACTAAGAAGGCATATAGCACAGCCACAACCCTTCCTAAGGCTTTCAGTGCTGGGATGGGGAGGGAGCAAGTTGAAATGGGGGGGGGAGGGGGGAGATGAAGAGCAAAGCCTCCCTTGTGACTGGGTTTTTCTCATTAGCCCTTGGCTGTGAGGTGGGAGAGGCTGGTGAAAAGGTTGGATTCAATGGCGGGGCCAGGGGTTTTGAGGGGCCCAGGTGCCATCTTCTTGTGGACCCTCAGTAATGTCAGGAGAGTAAGCAAAGGTGCGTGCACAAGGTGGTGGAGCACAGTATGGCCTCCAGCTTGCACAGCCAGCCACAGTGCTGCTGGGGAAGGGGCTGAGGCTGCAGTGCTGGGTAAGGAAGTGAGGGGTGCAGAGCAGAGGGAAGAGGACTGGTGTTTGGGGCCTGCTGGGAGAAGGGTTGCTGGGAAAAATATAGGGGAGGAGGGTGTAGGCAGTGGGAAACTGGGGTCAAAAGATGCGGTATAAAGAAGTCTCTTAAGGGTGAGGAAGAGCTGTTGAATTTATGAATAAATAATTTGTGGCCCCATGACTAAGTGTTGTTTGGGGTCCGGGCCTGTCCAAGATGGTCCAGGAGCAAGTGAAGAAAAAGACCTAGAAGAAAAGGGTTTGTGGGGTGACATCAAGTGTTTGGCTTGTTGTGGCTGCTTCCACTTGTGGGGTATCCACTAAATTAACAGCGAACTTGTCATCTCCCTCGCCTCCCTGCAGCAAGCTGCTCTGCAGCAGATTCGACGTACCTGAGGGGAAGGAACTGCACACCCTGGCTCTGCTGCCTTTCTCCAGCCAGGGCGAAGAACTGCTTATCTGGGGCTTGTTTACTGGAAAGGAAGGTGACTGTGGATTGGATTGGAAAGCAACATTATTTTTTCTGCCAGCAGGGAAGACTTTTGCATTTACGGAGGAAATGGAGATACGTTAGAAACAGCACGCTCGAGTAGCAATGAAGATGTAACACCAGAAAGGTAAGCCAAGACTTTATATTTAATTTAAGAGATCTAAGTGGAATATTACATTTGTATTACTGAACTAAATACAGCAAAGCCAGGATATACTGTTGGTGTTTGATTTTTTTCTTAGTACCCTCAGGAAAGAAGGCAGTGGAAGAGCAAATATCCAAGCAAATGTTTATCTGCATGTTTGATAAGTTCCTGAGAAATGGTCTTATCCAACCAGGTGATGGCTAACTACTGTGGTTAAAGTGTAATGTGCTTTTGGCAGAGACCTCAATGTTCTCGTTTGAGCCAGCTGGCTTAGAGTTGTTCTAATGAAAACAGGCTGTATATAGGTACCATCAGAGGTCCTCTTCTCTGTTCCCAGGAAAACATCTTACTTGTAAGAAATTTCACTTTCCTGTTCAGGAACACAGTATCTAGAAAAGATTGAAAATTCCCAATGCAAATACGTTGATGATTAACTCTTGAGCAGTCGTGCTGGAGACTTTGGAACCTGGATATAGGACAGGAAATGGATGAAGCATTTGCCCAGGTGAAGCTTCTGCCTTTTGCAGCATGGGCAACTATAATGTGAAATCAATAGCTTCTGTTCCGGAACTACTACGGGCGAGTGTCACAAAATGATGAACACCGCGTGGCATTTACCGCCAAAAAAAAAAAAAAAATTCTTTGGCAATCCTACTGAAAATTCTTTGCTCTCTAATCTTTGCAAACTGGCAAATAATACAGAAAATTGCAGGTATCGTTCAAAATCACTGTTGCTTTTCTCGGGTTATAGAAATCCTTAAAAGTGGGTTTTATATTTGTGTGGGTTCTGTTAATCTCATATATAGTGACAGAATCTTCTTCTGTCAGGAACAGAATAGTGTGCTGCTGTGTTGCTTTGAAATGTTCTACAATATGTGCTATAGCAAAGTGCCTTCCCCATTACACTACCACTTTAAAGTCTGACGCTTATCATAGCAATTTCCCGTGCTTTCATCTAAAGCCTGAAAACATGCCTCAAGCAAGACATCCAATCAAAAGTAAAACATTGCCAGTTACTTGGCTGTCTCTTCAGCTCCTTGGGAGGTAGCTTGCTGCTACGCCAATGTGAAGAAACTCATGTTACAAAAGCAAAATGAAAGAAAACAGAAATTAAACAATAAGAACAGCTTCAGCTCTGAGCAATTGTCTGAGTATCTGTCATATCCCACAGCAATCAAGTTTCTCCTTCTAGAAGAACGACTTTAATTTGATATTACTTTCACTTATTTTCTGTTGCAGTTTTGAGCTTTTTAAAGGAAGCATTTCCTTTTTGAATGTCTTTAATCAAAGAGGGGGAGGATTTGAAAGGCCTGTGTAACATCTGTGACTCTTCTACTCTTCTTTTCCACTTGACTTTTGTTTGTCTTGTGATTGCACACAAGCAAAATACCCATTTCTCTTTTATGCAGTCCTGAGGAACCAGTGTGATGAGTGGGTTGGGCTGCTGGACTATTCTGCGCGAACTGGTAAATCAGGACTGACCTCTTTAGATGAAACTGGTTAGAAATGGTAATAAATCCAAATCTGCTGACCTTTGGCAGCTTAGGAGGCTACAGCATTTAGTATCTTCTGGTACTAAAAGCAAGCTGTTTTGTTATTTGTGTTAGCTTTGCAGTGAATGTCATGTTGTGCAATCGATCTGTGCTTGATTTCCTGCTGCGGGTGGAGGGATGTTGTCACTTAACTACCAATTCAGGCATCCAGTGGGAAATCTATTGGGAGGGGGGAAAAAACAATAACCAACTGGAAAAAAGCTTTTCTTTTAGGGTAGTAGACCTACTTGCTAGACTGAAGGGAGCATGGCATGTGCACATCCACCATAGGCCTCTTCAAGTATACTTCTATGCCAGCAGCCATTGATAAAATCTAGTTATTTTTCAGCGAATTCTGTTGTATTTGTACCATAAAACTATGTCATTTATTTAATGTAGACCTCTAGCTTCATATCATCCTATTCTTGCTTCCTAGTCTCTATTTGTGACCACTTCAGTAAAACCAAGGAGGTAAAACCAATGTTGATGTTTATCATAAAGGCTTCTGACCTCCTGCTACCTCATTTTCCCACAAAGCCAGTTCTTACCAAAGTTACTGATTTAGCTTGGAAAGTCTCAGGCAGTCGTTTGTCATAGTATTATTGGATAAAATTTAGGTCAGAAGGGATATCTGTATGTCTTGTGCAACATCTGCTCAGACTTGGGTTGATTAGGACCTGCCCAGTTGAGTTTTGTATAACTCCAATAGAGATACCACAGGTTTTCTGGACAACGCATTTCACTGCCTAACCATTCTTGTTATGACTTTTTTTTTTAATCCAGTCAGAGTAAGGACTGTTGCCTCTTCTTCTTTGGCTGTGCAGTCCAGAGAATGGTATGCTGTCCTGGCACACAGAAATAGTTTGATGGGGCAGAACAATTTATGGGCTGCTCTTTCTCTCTAGGAATCTTTGAGAGAAGAGAGACTTTCTTCCTCCTCTTCATTGTTGTCCTTGCCCAGTTTTTATTATGCACTTCTCATCTGCTGGAGTGGGACAACTGCTAACTTGCATTCACTAATGATGGCAAGGTGTATCACCTGCCATAAGTGTGGGAGGCAAATGGGGTGAAGTAGAAGAGAAGGTTAGACTGGCATGGGGAAGCAGCAGTGAAGGTGGAAACCAGCTGGGATGAGAAGGAGCTGGAAAACACAACCTTACGCAGGGAAAAAAGAAATGGTAAATTGAACTCCTCCATCGGTATGACTAATTCCTGAGTGGGCTGTAAAATCCTGTCGTGGTTTTTCCCCTTTTGTTATATGAAGAAGGAATTTATACCTTAAAAATACCATTGTGGTTTCCATCCTTGAACTGTTAAAGGTCTTCTGTATATAAGTCAGTCCCTCACATGCAGTAGCTGAGATGACTTCTGCTTAACTTCAAGTACAGCACTTGCATGCAGCATTGACTTTATGGAGAAGAACTCATTCTTGAGTGAACTACAAAAGCACTGGAAAGCTGTTATGTGCTCTTATTGTGTCCGAGTTGTCCTAAAAGCTCTTTATATAACCTGTGCAGTCACAGGAACATTATGTGCACTGGAATATGCTTGGCTAGTGATAGTAACACAAAAAGTGAATTTAAAAGAATATCAATCTTTGCATGGCCACCTTCCTCTGGGCAGACTTACTGGGGAAGACCTGGGAGCACTCAGCTCTACTGTTGGTGCAGTCTGATATGCACGTGTGTCCAGATGCAGTGATGGACTGGAGGAGATCCAAAGAGAGCTACTCTCCTCCTGCTCCTTATTCAGCTACTTGCAACTTCAGCTATTGTAAAAGCCCCGCTCTGTTCTTGTCCAATTAGACACCGTGTACTCTGCTGTGTCATTGAGATACACAGATTTTATTTGCTAGTTATAAATTGTAAGGCAGAGTTCCTGTGGGGCAGAAACACTGTTTTTCCAGTGTAATGATTATATATCAAACAATATATGTGGATATTGACGGTAAGATAAAATGTGGCCTACCAGATGAAATGTGGTACATAATGTGGCTTGTAGACACAGCTGAACAAATTGCTCCAGAAGCTTCAGAAGTCACTGCAGTGTAAACAGAAAGCAGGGGTGACCTGTACTGTGTTCTCAAGACATAATAAAGACATTCTTCGTGCTGCTGCTTACCTTCTGCTGAATCAGATATTTTAAAGCACGGTGGGATTCCTTCTCTGGGCAAAACTGAGTCTCAACTTCCTGTATTTCAAACAGGATTTCTTTTTGTTGTCCTTGAAATGTTGCATTTAAGTGTGTTTGAAGCTTCAAAGTATGTAGGACATTGTAAGGTACTGCTAGTAAAATTCCTGCTTTTGGCAGCTGGCAAATCCATCTGCCAGTGCCAGGACGGAAAATTAAAGGGGTTTTAGAGACATGAGCCTGATCTGGCTGCAAGTTGTACAAAATTTTGTTGTTTGGTGAAAAGCATCTTGTGCTGAATGAAGAACTGAGCTACTTCAGTAGCTGTTGAGCCCTTTTCTCCCCACTCAGAATTTCTTATGTGCTGTCTGGGTGCTTTCATTGGTTGATGTCTGTGTTGTTCTATGTTAATTCTAATATAAAAAATATAGCTTGTCTGTTCCTCCTTTCAGCTGAGTAGGGATAAAAACTGGAATGCGCATCTGTCTTGAGGAGAGTGGGGAAAGTGTGATGAATTCAAATAAGTTGTTCTGAACGGTCCATATTTTGCACTCCTAGGAGCTTATGAATAACAGGGCTCTTATGGGCAGGTATTCATTTTGTCTTGTTTTTTTCTTGGTGTAAAGCACTCATTTTAGACCCTAACTGGTCTGATATACTGACTTGGCTGTCTATAGATGCTGCTTGCTATGTGTATGTTATGGCATCAAGAAAAGAAAGAGCCAATAGTAGTGGCTATCTTAAGCAAAAGAAAATACAAAATGAGGCTTTCCTTGACTGTCATTTATCACGATGATTACAATTTGACTTCTCAAGTTTGGAGCAGGTACCAGCAGGCTTTCAAAAGAGCCATGGAGTCTATCACAGGTTACTGCTGTGCCAAATATGATGTTGCTAGACATGTATGTGGGACTGAAGGAAGAAAAATACTCAGCAATCTGCCATAACTTAATCCAGATGGTCAAGTTTATGTTTTCTTTAAAATGCAAACTGTCTCCAGTGAATTCATTAGAACCATATTGTAGCTTTCTTTTCTAGTATAATTTTAGCGGCTAGGTTAAAAAGCCTGGGACTGCCAAACTAATCTCAAATGCATGAATATTTTCTTCTGAAGGATTTAAACAGTTCAACAATTCTTTTTCTCTCTTTTTCTCTCTCTCTCTCTCTCTCTTTCTCTCTCTCTCTCTCTTTCTCTCCCCTTCCCCCTTCCATTTTCTTTTTTTCTTTAATTAAACCAGTGTACAACCCTGTGAACCATTGGTTTGGGGTACCTAGAGATAGCTCATGCAATGGTTTTGTTTGGGATTAATCTAGATGTTCAAAAAATGGGGAGCTGCAGATGTAATGTATTCAGCCAGGGTATATGCCTTGCTCTTATCATCGATGGTCACTTATTGAATAAGAAACATTTGTCTTAAATATGCTAGATGTCTTTGTCTACTCATGTTTTCAGACTGTTTCCTCCTATACCTTTTTGATGTTTTTAATTTTCTTTTTGATTTGTTTTAAAGGCTTGCCAAAACTACCCAAAATTTGGGGCAGGTGTTCGTATTTAGTTGTTCAACCAAAGTAGGCTAAAACTGAAGAAATTCTGAGAACCTAAGTAAGATGTTTTTTTACAAATTCTTTCTGACAGAATTAGATGCTAAAAGAAACTCTAATACCTACTACTAGTGATGTAAAAAAATCCATCTGAGTAAAACTCCAAGAAAGCATCAAACCATCAGCGCTTTTCACCCAAATGTGTTATGGAAGAGCACTGGGTGTTATATGCTGATTTTTTCTGATAGTGAATTTACTGAGAAACCAGAAAATCAAATTTCTGATGAAACAGAACAAGCATATGCTGGGACAATAATAGGATTCTCACTGACTCATCTGTAAAGGGACAGTGTCTATTTTTAAACTTGGGAAAGAACAGGGTAGAAAAGATAGTTCTGGGTGTCACTACTTTGTTGGTTTTCTCTTTTTTTGTCACTTTCGAAATAAATCTAGCTTTTATCCATCTCTTTCACCCTTCCTAAAAGGTGCAGGAGCCTGAACTCTGTCCATTTACAATGAGAAAAGCTCCTACAGTGAACAGTTCTCAATATGTAAATAATATTGTACCCCTACCTTCATTTCTTTTAGGAATTTACTGTCTCAGTTGCTTGCAGTAGATAGTATGACTATTCCCTGGATGTATGGGAGAAGTACTGACATGCGTATGATGTTGTCTAATACCACAGTAACAGTTGTCTTGTTACTGTCTAATGCAGTAACAAGAAACTGAAGGAAATAGGTTGTACCTTTTTTCTTCCTGATCTTTGTTTAGTTATAAGGAAGTAATTCTGGAGAGGGGTATGACATTTAAATAGATCATGTTCTCTGAACTACCCAATTTGAATTAATTAATTCATTGAAAAAACATTAAGTAAATACATATAAATTGGAAGTCATAAGATGGAGTTTCCTAGTGCTTACTTCAGTAGATCAGATTCTAACAAAAGCTGTTTGGTGCTAGAAACAGCTGCTCAAAACAAGTGCAGCAGCTTTATAACATCTTCTCTTTGAAGAAGTCTGTCAGTCCAGTTCAGACTCTGGCTATTGGCCAGACTGCTGTTTTTTCACACTGAATATATCAGGTGCAAAGTTGCAGTGCCCAGTATGCATCACAACAGTCATGCAGCAAAGCATCATCTCGAGACTGTTCACAGCCCAGCAATGGGCCAAATTCTCATCTATTTCTGTTGCAGAATTGCATTGTGTTGTGGTAGCAACACAGCTGGAAAATAAAGCACGGTAGTATCCAAGACCACGTAAACTATCTGCCATGTACATGGTACCACAACAACGAGTCAAAGATCGAAGGAGAATATTGAGTGGGGTAGGAGTACCATGGTAATATCAAATACATTAGAAACGTGGGTGTGCTTGGTTTTATCATATGTGTTAAGTGATTGTTAAGCAAAACAATCTATGTTCTAAAATGCTTCCATTCTTACAGTGAATTTGAACTTAAATGTGCAGAGAATAGTGTTTGCTCATGAGACAGTGAGGGGCAATCAACCATAGTAATGTTTGGACGGTGTTTGCTGTATCTGGTATAATGGGCTTGCTACTTTTGCTGAGGTGCTGCTTTCAGTATTACAGTAGTGTGCAGTAGGGACCAGCACTCCATTAGCCTCCACTTGTTGAAGCAAATAAACAAAAAGGCATCCTATGCTAAAGATGACAGGATCTGCTTTAGAAAGAGTAAATGAAACAAATGGGGAGAAAGGTGAAGAGATGGCCTAGGTTATGCATATTTTAGTATGCTGAGTACTTCTTTCTGGGAGAAAGAAAAGAGTAGCTTCTCTGTAAAACAAGGGAAATAGGCACTGATGCATGCAAGATGTTTGTTTTTATTTGTGAGATAGCAAAATACCCAAGGGAACTTGCCAGTGTTGATCCAAGAAAGTGTTGCAGGACAAGTGGTTGTGTAATGATATCCATATCCAGTCTGCTTCTGACAAATACTATCTTTTGTGAGAAATGGAGCAAGAGTTAGAAGTTAGAATCATAATGATGCTTAGAAAATTGTCACTTGTCCCAAAATCTTTAGAAGTGCATTTCAGATGTCATGGGATGGAAGGCTCTAGGATGGTGAGTAACTTATCTTTGACAGGAGATCTAGGACCACAAAGTAGACATACGGTATAGGTTGCTGGAATCGATGCATTAAGACACATTCCTAGTAGCATGTGGATTTCAAACTTTGGACACCAGAGGGAAAGTTGTCTTTTGCAAGGTGGTGAAAACATGCATGTGTTGAAACTTGTGGAAATGTCACTATTGACTTCAGTGAATCTGGAATTTTACCACATTTTCTATTCCATGTTACTAAAAGCCAGGTCTGCCTGACCACGCAGCTGTATCTACTGTCTCTTCAAAGTCTCTTCAGGTCTCTTTTGCAAACTGCTTAAAATATTCAGGATAACACCTCAAAAGTTTCTAGGAAGACATGAGAAACTTTCTTCTTTAGTTGGAATTTTTTGGTTTGTCAGAAAAGGAAATGCATCATGATGATGAATTACCTAAGATGGTTTAAAATTGTTAGAATTCACCCACCTAAACTTTCAATAGCCCGTTTTGGTGTGGATGCCAGTGTTTCCCAGGTCTCATGGGAAACATGAGTCATGAAACAAGCTCTTTTCCCACTGGGTGCTATTTCCAATCTCAACAAATTATGCTTTAGCCAAAATCTTTTTAGATGCAACTTCCAAAAAGCAGTATGTCCTTTGGTGAAGGATTTTTCTGACAAAGTCCAAGGGCTCTTCCTCTAGGAAAGCTGCAGGTTTCAGAGGGACTGTCACTAAGAAGCTGAGTAAAGACTAGGTTTACTGTATGCCAGGAGATGGCCATAGGCAGCATGAATACCTTTCCTCGCTTAATGGTCTTCAGTTTTCTCTCTGGCTTAATAGCCTGTAACTCTTCTGTGAAACAACAGTATAACAAAGACTGTGGCAGCACAGCTAGCACTTTTAACTTACAACTATACTCCATACAACTTCATCCTTCTGCCTTTTTTTTTTTCTTCTGCCAAGAAAAAAACTGAATAGCCAGAATTAGTGCTCCTTGAGTACCAGTTCACTTGCCTAGCAATTTTATTCAGAAAACAGATGGTTCAGTATGTGAAAAAGGGCTGGTGGGGACCTCTGTGTGAGGTCCTTAACAGAGTAATCTCATTCCAAAGATCTAGGTGGCTGGAATTCCCTCCCCCTCCCCTTTAATACAAATCCTTAAGTGTTAAGTCAGGCAGAAAATGAGTCTAGTCTACATTTATCTTACTGAATGGCAGTCAACTCCCGCCTAATCTTTCAACATATATTTGTTCAATGGATCAACAGATTGTGTAAGCAGCATGACAGACAGGTTTAGAAATGTCTCTGCTTATGTTTGGTTTGTACTGAACCATTGACCATTTTGTTTGTGAATCCATCATAAATTACATCTCCAGGTTACTCAGTACAAGTGAGGAGGGGAAATACTTGTTCTCACTGTGTTGAAAGGCATCTTACACAGCTGTCAACCTCCAGAAGGGAAGCTGAATTGCATCAGTACTACTTTAGCTTTGTTTTTCAAAAGCTAGGTGGATATGGCTCTGCTTTCACAAGTCTTTTGCTAATTGCAACCGCACTTGTTATTGGGGGTAACATCAGGCAAAAAGAAAGAACTGCTATCGTCGAATAAATACGTATTGATTTGGGAACAAGGCTATAATAGTGATTGTGTATGTTCTTTTAGCTGCATTTGACAAAATCAAGGCAAAGGAACATCAAAAATATATGCAACATGTTTAGTAATGCAAATACATGTTAAAATTTCATTATTGCAACCAATGCAAAAATGACCTGATAGGTAGTATTTAATGATATCTGAAAGCAAGCTAGGAAGGTGCACTCCCACACTCCTGTGGACTGTGTAAATGCTTCAATTGACTCTTCCTAATCTGAAAACTGTTTTTAACGTAGTTATGTGAATGCGGCTGCCTCATGTGAGAGGTGAAGGAACAAAAGGAAGTTCCAGGGCCTAGAAACTGCTCTTGGGAAAACTGCAAATGGGAAGAGCTTGCCTGGAAGCAGATGAGGAGCAGGGGACACGGAGGTGACCACAGTCCTGCTGACACACCTTCCCAGAGACCAGAAAGGCCAGAATGCCAAAATTCAGTGTCTGCCACTTTAGATGATTAAGTTGGCTTTGAGCCACTGCCACTGCCTACCCCAGGCGTGTGGCACAAAGCTTCCTTCCCCATATGCATCACCAGGGTTGGAGAAGGGCTTTAAAAAAGGAAAAAGGTGAATAAATCATTGCCCACCATCCTCATTTCCAGCTAGAAGTTAAAGCTTTGAAAATAATTCTAAATAAAAAAAGAGGCTCACCTTGTCCTAGCTGTGTTTCTGAAGGCAGTGAACCTCATGTGTGACTCCCTGCAGCCTACCCCAAGCTTTGTTTAAACAGGTTTGAGCTGGAACTACACAGCTCTGCAAAAGAGAGTCAATGAGAAGAGCTAGAGAAGAAAAAAGGACATTCAGCAAAGGACTAGGTTTCTTCATGCAGTCAGAAGGAATAAACTGCAGAAGAGTGTTTGCTGTTGGCTGCTATGCTGTTTTAGACCGTTGCATTCTCATGAAGATGAGTTTTTTGGATTCATGTGTTTTTGTGGGATTTGTTAGCCTTTTTTTTTTTGTCTCATGCATTGAGACTTTCTGAGATTGGTAGGAACTGATTGAAATTTTTGTTGCTTGAAAGCTTACGCTTCAGTGGAAAGTATGTAAAGAACTTTTTTTTTTTAAAGAAAGCACAGGAAAAATGCTGGTTTTTGCAAACAATGTGCACATAATTATGTTTGAATTTCCTCTGTTTTTATTTTCCTTTTGTGGTGGAGAGTATTTGTCATTTCTCTATGAAAAAATGCTTCCAACTTTTAGTTCATCTGAGAAGAATAATTTCTTCCTAACCATGTCTAATAAGATTTGAGGAAAATGGCAAGGAGAAAAAGATGAGAAGGAGGAAAGTAGCCTTGGGAGTATGAAGAAGAAACTAGGAACGAAAAGTTGAATATTTCTATAAAACTGGATTTGGGGCATAGAAAGGAAAATGGAGCTTGTAACTCAGAGTAGCCTGAATGTTATCCTGTAAGCCCAGAACCACTTATTCTTAACCCTCGTCCTCTAAGAAGAAATCCAACATCTGCCTATATGAGCATCTATTCAGTATAGTAATCCCTGGAGTATCATTTTAATAGTCTTACTTTCTGTATTTTTTTCCTATGGGTTATGATGCTGACTGAAATTTCCCTTCCCTCCTCTTCCTCTGTCTTAAGAAAATATGGAGGGCTTTAGGAGTTGTTTCTAGAATACAGTGTTTTCCAAATATTATCTCAAGGAATAAGATGGCTGTGAACTCCTATGTTTGCTGGAACAAAGAATCATACACTGTCCTGTTGAATAGTTTTGGGTTTTTTTCCACCCTCTTTTTTTGTTTCATAAAGTTAAGAGTGGGATGGTTGAGTATGATCTTCTGTGTCATTAAAGCCTTTGAATATCACATTCTTCCTTCTAGCTTTTGTTTATTTTCAGCTCTTCCTTTAGACAATAGAGAGAGTTCCTTTCTTAGCCAAAAATAACATTATTGCCAATTTCTCAAAATTTTGAAAAAAAAAGTATCTGATGTAAATCAAAACAAAAACCCTTCACCTAGCAGCAAATGCGTACTTACCAATGCACAGATACAAATATCAATAGATATGTTCACTGTTTCTTTGACAGCTGGTGCTTAACATGAAATACTGGGTACTCTGGCTGTGAAGTTTAAGCATGATTTACTGAATGATTCCACTTCTTCCATGCACCTGTGTGTATATACAGTAAATATCAAGGGGGGTACAGAATTACTTAGACATTGAAATTCGTCGTTTTCTCTGTGTGCATTATCTGTCAGGCTGACAAATTGAAAATCATACTACAAGAAATATATTAACCTGCTCATTTGTGAAGTAATTCCTTTAGAAGTGTATATTACTTCCATATCAGTATCTAACTAGATAATTTGTTATTGATTGTTATAATGAATAATCGCAGAAATTTGGTTAGAATAGCTGCTGGCCCTCTACCATTAAAAAGGTGTTTGCTGGTTGTAACTACAGCTAACTGAAAATGTGAAGTTTTGGCAAGAGGCATGTTATCTTCTCCACAGTAAATCTATTTTTGTTGTTAAAAATGTAATTCTCTTTATTCTCAGATGCTGCAGTCTTCTTGGTCTTCAGGCTCCTCTTCTTCCTAGTGCTCACTGGGCTTCACTGGGGGTAGTGGGGAGGGAAACACAACCACTGTGAGCTACAAGTGATGCATCACAGGACAACCTGGGCTAACTGGAAAGACTGATCTACACAGGAGAATGAGCATGAAATCATCAAAGTAGATGCCCTGTGTAATATCATGATGAAATATTTTTAAAACTTTTCTTGTCCTTTAAAATTTTATCATCATCTTGTTCATTTCTTCCTAATATATTGAGTAATTTTGAGGGGGCAACATGAGTTCTGTTTTGAACTCTGCCATTGCCATGAAAGTCCAACAATTTGAAAGTAGATCTCGGTGTTTTTCACTCTGTTTTGAGTGCTCTACCCAGGGTATGCAAATTAAAATTTTAATTCTCACTCCAGCTACTTTTAAACCGTGTCATTAGCTGATGCAGCCTGAATCAGCTCTTCAAAGTGAGCAAAAAGAAAGAATAGGCAACAGAAAGCCTATGCTGTGTCACACTGATCCCTTCTCCAACCTTAGCAAATGTTTAGGTGTTGCCGAGATAGAAGAGGTGATACTGAGGCATGCACACATGTAAAAATGTTAGATAGTGCTGTGGTCCTCTCTGAGATGGCTTTTGAGTATTCTTCAAATATGTCAGACATACAGGGATTCAAAGCTGTTCAAGCATGGTCCTCTATGCATGATATGCATTTGCTTCCTCCTAAAAGTAGCCAAGAAATTAAGCTCTGGATGTCCAGTTCTGCTTTACCGATTTCTCTTTCTTCAAAGCTGTAGTTGGAATTTTGTTTGTTCAAGCCATGGCCTTCTCACCAGAATGTTTTGAAATGAACGTTTAACAAAGATGTTGACTTTTGAAAACTAGGGTCCTGCTGTTTTTGCCACCTTACCTCTAAACTGACATAAACTAACTTTATTGTATTCTATCAAAAGGATGTTTAAAAATGTCCTTTTTTTTTTTTGTCTGCTGCTTAACCTGTCTTTTATCAATGCTAGAGAAAATGCAATCGTCTCCAGATAGCTCGCAGCCAGAAGGCACTAGCCTGGAAAGATGTTGCTCAGCCTCATCTGCCCATGGCACTGCTCGCACAGAGGCACAGAGACTGGGGCTGCTTGCTTGCCTTGCCACCTCAAACTTCAAACGTAGCCCAGGGGTCCCTGCCGGGTGCCTCCAGCAGCCCTGCTCCGAAAATGCGAACGTCTCCAGATAGCTCGCACCCAGAAGGGGCTAGCCTGGAAAGCTGTTGCTCAGCCTCATCTGCATGATTCATAATAAAAGCTTCAATATGCTGTAGTGAAGGAAGGTATGGTACACCATGGTGGACTAGAGTGACTGGCTAAAAACCAGTTTGGTTGTAACCATCTGCTAAAGAAATATATTGCAGTTATAATGGTTAGTGGCATTTTCATAAGGGAGCACATTTGGTTGAGTCTCACTTTTGTTTTGCATGTATAAAATGGGAAGGCTTCTAGTGATTTCAGCAGTAGGACTGGGTCTGAATGGAGTCTGAAAATATGGCACTTGTGGTAGAACAGAAAAGCACTCCTGGCGAAAAATTGACTGAAGAAACGTTATAGGAGAAGGCCAATCGGTGCAAAGGGATTCCTGTAGGGAGTCTTGTGCCTTGCCTTTTCTCTTTTGCAGCAACAAGAGCTTGACGTCCATGACATGGCATGGAAACCCTACTCTTTGGACACATGACTGCAAGGTGTTTGTGGAGGTTTGCCAGCAGTCAGGCAGGGAGCACCCTTGTTCATGATGTTGCCAAACCCAGTTTCAGTGGGTGCGAACTGTTTTCCTGAGCAGCCTCTGGCAGGCTGTTTCACCACGCTGTCTCTCCATCTTTTCTGTCTGCTAAATGGCATGTTGCTTACCGTCTTCTGTACCGTGTTTTGAGATTCACAGCTAAAATGCCATGGAAAAGCTAGATAGTACTAATCTATGCTGGCAGCTTGTTAAAGTGTCATGGTTTCAGTGATGCATTTGTAACCATTCTAACATAAGATAAATGTGACAAGTGCTAATTCCAAACACCCAGGTTATTGAAACTGAGAACAGCTTAGCTAACGCACTTTGAATTTCCTGAGGACATCTGAGGTCTATAGTTACAGCATCTCACGCTGCTTTTACCTAAAAAATGAAAATGTTACGTTAAAGATCCAAGACTAAAAGACAAATGGTTGTTTTAAAAGGGAAATGGGGAGAAATGCATATGCATGTATGTGTACGAGACTTGCAAACACTTCTCATTCTCTGGAGGAAGCAAACGAAACTGTAGGGTAAGAATAGACTGATCTTCATATGGGAAAGGAAACAAGCTAATGCACAAGCACCAAGACCTGTGCGTTAGCACAACTTCATTTGTGAGTGTCCCTCACCATGAGATTTTCCTGATGAGTCTGTGTCATGGACAAGAGAAGTGCCTGTATGAGAAGGAGGCCAGCCAGAGGGAGGAAGAGAAAACTATTCTTCAGTTGATGTGTTGCCAAAATGAAGTAAGTGATGCCCTTTGCTGGCCTGAGTGGAAGGTTCTGTACACAACAGTGCTGAAAGGTGTCCGCATCAGTGTCTGTTGAAAGCAGTGGCATTTGTCGGAATTTGTAAATTCTGATTTAAACAAAAAAAGAGAGAGAAACTGCAACATTTTCAACCGACTTTTACCTAGGGTTTTTCTGTGTGGAAGATGGGAAAATACTGTAATGCCTGATGTCAAATTACAAGAAAGTGCAAGATGTCAGCCAAGTACTGAAGAATCACTGAGAAAACAAGTGTCTTGCTGATGCTGGTGACCCCAAGAAAGTGAAAGTCCCATATATTGCAGACAGCAGCAGATGTCTGGGGTGCAGAACAAGCACGGGACAGTGAGAGAGAAGCAAAAGACAAGAGGTGACTGAGCGGTCTGCAAACCATGAGGTAGGCTCTCAGCTACATTATGAAGGATTTGCAGATAACACTATGGTTTGGGCATTACTGCCAGAGAAGAGTGCAGAGAAAACTGTTTTGCACAGGAAAAGAAGGAAGCTTATACTGGGAGTGTATAAATCACACCATCTGCGGCATGTATGTCTGCAGATACTGCAGAACCTCCTCAACATTGGAACTGTGCAGAAAGTAGGATTCCTTTCCTGTCATAAATCTCATACCTTGATATTTTTCATCCTCAAACAATAAAAAAAGCCTCACTAGAAAGACAGTCTTTATGGTGTCTCTTCGTTTGTTCTTTCTAGGCTATTCTGTTGTGAAGTTGTTTTCCAGAAAATGTTGCTCTCTGTGGCTATTTAGACATAAAGAAGGGTTTCTGGATTCCGGTTCATGAGCAGTTCAAAGTTGTCTACCTGGAGATAAACTAAAAGAACCAGGGAGAGGGATAATGAACCTTTATTCTATTTGCCAAAATTTTCACTTAGCCTTGAAGTATATTGTATGCAACATTTATCTATCTAATCCTTTTCCTTTTTTCCTCTTGCTCTTAACCCAGGAAAACATCCTAAAAAGAACGTTTATTTTGGTAGAGAATGGTATTTTTCCTCTGCTGTTTTCTTGTTCTTCTGAAAAATGCAATGCAGTTATTCTGTATTCTTATAGCAATTTTTCCTGACACTCCAGCAACATCTTGTTTATATCACATGAAAGAACAAAAAATACAGTTTCCTTATTGAAGTTATAATGAGCTTATCTCCACGAATCACTAGAGATCAGCCAGGCTAAACTGTCAACATTTAAGTCTACCCAACAGTGACACTATTCACTGTAACAGTGTTTAACTGAACATATCACCTTGTACAACCCAAGTGCACAAATAACTATGTTGAAATGACAGATCTATCAAAATAACTTGCTTATTTTTGTAGCAGAAAGAATCTATAAATGGTCAGAAGACAATATTTTTATGTAGTTATTTTGCAATTAAAAATAGTGCGAACTTTTAATATATTTCTGAAATATTAGTTGTACTGAAATAAAAGAAAAGATTGCCCCCTTAAAAATACAAGGAAAAATGATCTGGATAAAAAAAATCTGAGGCATACATCTGGGTACAGCATGAGGAAGGAAAAGAGGATTGAAACTCCTCTGCTTACGTTATAGTTCCTTTTTATGTCATTCATGTGTAACTTCTCATATGGTTTCTAATCGTAAAGTGAACAGGACGAACAGAAGTTGTTTTTTTTTCTTGGATGTGGTACAGCAGTGGGAGTCTTCGTTAGATCCTGCATAGCTGGAAAATGATCCTTCTTGCCCACTTTTAATGCATTTCTCTGTAGAAAATAGCTTATTCAGGGTTAAGATTCTGTTCAGCAAGTAGGTGTTGTCTGGTGCTTAAACTTGCTCTTTTGATATGAAAGACATGCAGTGAGTTGGCATCTTGTTCTTCAGAACTGGGAGATTTCTTACAGAAAGATGTGTACTGTCAAGGGCAGGAATGAGAGGTGGGGGAATCTGAAGCAACAGGAATACATTCAGAGTCCTCACTCTCTTATTAAATTCCTGCTCAGGACTAACTTTAAAGCCTAGAGGAGTATGGAAATTCCCCTAAGAGGCTATCTCCAGGGTCATCAAAATCTCTTAGTAAGATTTCTGATAAATACCTTTAAATAAATTTATTTGTAGTTCTTTGGCTGTAGCTGTACTTTTGAAATATTTTTCTTTGTATACTGACTATTTTCCTTTCTGCTTCAATGTATACAATGTGGTACTTGTTTGTATAAACCCCTGAGGTTTTATTGTGTAATTAGTCTGCAGTTTTTTCTTAAGCTTAAAGATAAACTAGTTCTATAATAGTTCATTCTCTTGTTCTACTATTTGCAAATCTGGGAAATGATCATTGAGGTCAGAGAAGCAGTGGACCGTGACCATCCCTGGAAACTCACATGTAGCATCACAGTTATCAAGGAGACAGACGATGGATGACTATGTGTTTTTCAAGTTGAGGGATTTTAGGTTTTATGACTTTGGCTGTGGACTCTGCTGCTGACTCTGAACAAACAATTTAATCACTCTGAGTGTCTATAAAAAGGTTATAATAATTCCTTGTTGCATTAACATTGTGATGAAAATGAAGCAGTGTTTATAAGTGGCTGCATAGTATGGCTCTGAGGTTAGGCAGTGAAAGCTAATCCAATTGCATCCTCATTAGTGGACAAAAAGTTATTTAACAGTAGTGTAATGGTAGTCCTTGAGTTATTATGCATGATACGCCCAGCTGTGTGCAGGAGAAGTGAAGTAGCTGTAAAACCGTGGCTCGACGTGGTTTGTGAGTGAACAGGGGAGACAGGGAAGCACTGGGGCAGCTCCTTGGGATGCATGGAGAGAAGAGTACTGATGAGTCATGTCTAGGCAACGATGAAATGTGTGCATCTCCCTCCCCAAACTTGGATTTATTTTTATTGTTTTCGGCTTCACAATAATCTTGATCTCTCTCGTTTTGGCACTGCTTTTACCTCTGAGTAATGCACGTAAGAGACATATGGTCATAAACACCAAAATTATCTTATGACTAAATCTAGCTAGCCCTGGATCTTCTCATCTCCCCAGATGGCCACTGCTGGTTGTAAGTCATCTTGGTGCCAGCTGGCAGCTCTCTCTTCTCCTCTGGGATGTGCAATGGACAGCAGCAGTGGAGCAGCTTAAAGAGCTTTTGCAGAAAAGAGACCGGAAGCAGAGTATATAGCTGGGTGTCTCTGCTCCATAATGAGGTGGCCCCGCCCATGAGGTGATTGCTGCCTAAAGCACCCTTTCTCAAGGTGAGCGTACTGGTTGCATCAGCTTGGCATGAGCAGGGAGGCCTATGGGAGACCCTGAGGAGAGGTGCCACCTTTACCCCAAGGGAGATGGGGGAGAATTTGTAACACAGCCGGACAACAAGATGTTGCCTTCTACTGAGAGCTGAGCTATGCGAGTGGTCTGTGTGTGTCCCCTGGTGATTTAGGTGCTGGTGGCACTTCCAGCACTGGCCACCTGAGCTGCAGCTGGGGCTGCTGCTGGCCTGCGTCGGGCCAGGTTATCTGGGCAAGATCTGCTTTTCCTCACACTCAGACAGGGTGGCAGATGAACAGGTCCCAGTTGCCCCTTCTGTCAGTTGCCTGCTCAGGTCTTCGCTGCCTTTACCAGTCAGCCTTTAGAAAGAAGTAAAGAAGATTGCAAAGGGATGATCTGAGCCCTATATTAAAATTCTTATGCTGAGAACATCAAATGCAACCATGCGAGAATAAAGGAAAGTGGTTTGCACAGAAGGTGCTCTCCATTTTCCATGGTGCTCCTTTTCTTATGATGATGATTTGCCTACTGTAATACACAACAAGATAATAGAGCTGGTCTAAAGTCAAAGGTTCTGGATTTCTGGAACCAGAAGTAGAAATGCCAAAATTTCCCACAGAAAGGAAAAGTAAAGATCTTAGAAAACAAGTGATGACTTTACTTAGGAAAATTCAGGATGAAATGGGGTGACAATAAAATAATTCTGAACAGTGCAGATAGTCCTGAAGAATAATAATGTGCATGAATGTGACGAGTGCTAGACATAGAATGACCAACAGATATACGGCATGTTACATTTTTTGAGAGCAGATTAGGCCCGTTCCTGATATGCAAAGTCAGAGCAGCATTAAATTAATTTAAATTAAATTTAAAATTAATAATTAATAAAATCAGAATTAAAATTAATTACATTTATATTAAATGATGATAATGCACCCTTGGGGATCATTAATGTCAAGAGAATTAAACCTCGTTGCATATCTCAGCTTCATTTGCCATCCTTATTTATGCTTCTTCAGCTGAAGTACTAGAAAATAATTCAGGTGGTAAGTTGGAGTCTTTCTGTTTGGTAGTAGTGCAGGGAGTTCAGCTTTTCTACAGTATGCTGTGTAGGTACTGCAATCCACTGGTGGAGGTTTATGAGTGACATAGGGAGGGTTTGGGCTTGGAGTATTGCTGAATCATCTGAAGCACCAAGAACAAATTATACAATTAAAATTATATTTACGTGTTGCTGAGGGCATTATGAGAAAGGAAAATATGTATAAATAGGTGATCATCCCCCCATGGAAGTTAGAGATAGAAAAAGTAGTAAGGATATACATAGACCACATTTCTACTGTTTCAGAATTGCCTCTTTCCTTTGACAGATGTGGCTGACTAGGCCCTCTGTTTTCCCAAAGCCTACTAAGTGTTACATTCAGCCAGCATGTGGGGACTAAACCGAGCAATAAAAAGTGCTGTGGTTTTTTGCATGCTATAATTATAATATTGCATGTTTCTAGACAGGTATGTCTACATGGATGTGATTGCTGAGCCACTCTCCATCATCTTTGAGAGGTCCTGGAGGACAGGAGAGGTGCCTGAGGACTGGAGAAAGGCAAATATCACTCCAATCTTCAAAAAGGGCAAGAAGAAGGACCCAGGGAACTACAGGTTGGTCAGCCTCACCTCCATCCTGGGAAAGGTGATGGAGCAGCTTATCCTGGAGGCCATCATCAAGCAAGTGGAGGAAAAGAAGGTTATCAGTAGTCGTCAGCATGGATTCACCAAGGGGAAATCATGCCTGACCAATCTAATAGCTTTCTATGATGACATGACTGGCTGGGTAGAAGAAGGGAGAGCCGTGGATGTTGTCTACCTAGACTTCAGCAAGGCTTTCGACACAGTCTCCCATAATATCCTCCTAGGGAAGCTCAGGAAGTATGG
>Ga0065711_1003875_pt1 | contig 25993 bp, 12 predicted proteins | sample Hoacrofraction12_FD_59098 | JGI IMG/M metagenome (GOLD analysis project Ga0065711, IMG submission 59098) | Hoatzin crop microbial communities from Cojedes, Venezuela - Epithelial fraction 12 v2 (version 2) | ecosystem: Host-associated > Birds > Digestive system > Esophagus > Crop | place... | reverse complement strand
TTGGTGTCATCAGCAAACTTGCTGATGGTACATTCTAACTCTTCATCCAGGTCATTGATGAAGAAGTTAAACAAGACTGGGCCCAGTACTGACCCCTGGGGGACACCACTCGTTACCAGCCTCCAACTAGACTCAGAGCCGCTGATGACAACCCTCTGAGTTCTGCCATTCAGCCAGTTCTCTATCCACTTCACCGACCACTCAGGTGGTGTCCAGGGTAAGCAAGCTAAACTTCCTCAGACTCGTGGATTCAAGTCACTTGCTCATTTCAGTCGTGTTTTACTGGACTTGCTCAAGTTTATTAGCTTCTTTATACTACTGAGAGGCCCAAAACTGGACAGTGTTCCCTGTGTAATTGAGAAAGACACTGTTCTCCCTTAATCCACAGATGTTTCAGCACAGAAGGCAGTCAGGTTGGTCAAGGATGATTGAACTTTTGTGCATGGTGGCTGTTTTCAGTCATCTTCTATTCTATGTACCCAGAAATCACTTCTGATAATATTTGCACTGACTTTTCCAGGGACCTAAATGAAGCTGATGATCACCAGCCTGTACTATACCATGTCATTCTTTTCAACATTTTTGAGGACATATGTAATATTTACCTGTATCGGATGTCACAGCAAGGCTGCACTGTATCAGCCAGATCTCTCTGCTCCAACAGATGCATCCGATCTGTTCCCGCAGACTTGTATGGGTCAGGATTTCTGAAGAGATGCTTGACTTGATCCTCTGCCACTACTGGCTGTTCTTCTCCTCCTTGAACCTTGTCTTTAGACACAAAGACTTGGGATATTGTGTCAGTGAAGACTTGAATACAAAGGAGGCGTTGAGCCACCTCAGTCTGTTGCTAAACCTCCATGTCTTCCTTATTCTTTTGTAGCTCACATACTGCTAGAAGCTTTTCTTGATGACCCTTGCCAGTTTGAACTCTAGCTGAGCTTTGATTTTCTTAATGTCATCACTAAATGTTTCAACAATGTTTCTGTACTTCTGTGTACCATATCCTCTGTTCTGCACTGGAGCTGGGTCATGAGATGTCTCTTTAGCCAAGGTGGTACTCGGATACACCTGCTTGTTTTCCTCAGTGTCTGGATGGAGTGTTCTTGTGCTAGGGTTATTCTAGGCTGCTTTCCACAACATGTCCCCCATCAATCCCCTGAATCCTGGAAAACTTTAGAATTCTGGAAAACTGAATTCTGCTCTCCTGAAGTCCAGGGTCTATGCTCTGCTATTTATCCTCCTTGCACCCCTCAGCATTGAATGTCATTGTTCCACAATCACTAAAGCCAAGGATTCTACTGAATATCTCGCCCCCAACCATTTCATTGTTTGTGACTAACAGATCAGGAAAGCTTAACCTGTGGTTGGCCAATCTAGCATCTATTTTAGGAAGCTATGTCTGACACCCACTGGAAACCTTCTGACTTGCTGCCCTGCCCCTGTGCTGGCTTTCCAGCAGATGCCAGGGAGATTCAATCTCCTCATAAGAACCAAGGTCTGTGATCTGGAGACTTCCTCCTGTTGCTTAAAGAACAATGTTCTTCCGTCCTTCACCCAGAGTGGGTGGTTGGTAACAAATTCCTACCACCATGTCAGCTTCACTGACCTCTCTTCTGATCCAGACCTGCACACTCAGTGAGACTGTCCAGTCCATAGAGGAGCTCCAGAAATCTGAGCTGTTCCTTCACATGAAGGGCAGCCTCTCCCTCTCCTCTTCTTTGCCTGCCTTTACTGAGAACCCTGTATTGAGCTGTACAGTATCATTGTACGTATGACTACAAGAGCTAGCCCACCATGGTAGTTATTCCGATGGTGGTGTATTTCTGCATTTGCAGTCAAAACATCAGCTCTTTCAGCTTGTTTCATAAGCTTTGTACTTGCATAATGGCACATGAGGCTGTGCCAGCACAACCTCTAGACCCGTTTTGTTCTTCCTGCAGGCTCTCTTTATCTTTCATGAGGTCACAGATGACACTACCAAGTGAGATCTGGAGAACATCAAGAGTAACTACAAAACTTTGGGTACAAAGGTAGAGGGCATGGGACTGTAAAATGTACTGTTAGAACATTAATCTGCCAATATAACAATTCCTTTATGTATAATAAAATTTGCAAACTATGATACTTAGCGAGTTCCTGCAAGCTAGGGCAAACAGATATATCCTTGGAAGAAGTAGAGTATTTGAATTAGTTCGTTGTGCTGCTTTCTACAGGCCTAGGGTATAGCTTCCAAGAGCAATCTGCTTGTTGGGGAATTCAGCCACAGCACAAGTTGCAAAACCGTTTTCGTGGTGTATTTTAACACCTGTAGTTTGCCAAGTCTCTTTCCTTATTTTTATAAGGATGAGGACAGAAGTGTGTTGCCTGCAAGCAGTTCCAGATCATTTGGACCCTTAATGTGTGTTACTAACCAAGCACTACTGTAATGGGTTTAGGAATGGATAGCTTATTCACAAGATTGGGGCACTTAACCTCTAAGATCAGTTTTCTCATTGTTCAGACAGAAAGAAAACAGTCTGAGTCATACCTGAAAGCCTTCTGTAATCAGAAGGAATGATCTAATTTTTTTGAATTAAAAGCTGTATCGTGTAGGTGTGTTACAAAGGTATGATGGACTGCAGCACGGAATTTGTGCGTTCCAGCTATTGTGTGGCTATTCAATCACTTTTGAAATTATTCTGGAGACGGAAACTAGGCAGTGTCATACACATGGTGTTATCCAGTAGCAACAAAAATTAAATGTTGGACTGTAAGTTTATTGTTTTTCAGGTTTAACATGGATGGCAAGCAATATCAAAATTAGTGGAACATTACAGTGTTACTATGTGAATACACTCTGTGCAGTACTCATTACTGAAGCTATGCAGAATATTTTTTTAATGCTTTCAAGAACTGGTGATTGTGGCAGGGCTTGCTTTTTCTCTGCTGAATGTTCCTCCACGTATGATTTGATTGTACTGCAGATCAGAGCAGGGTGTCTGTGTTCTCCTACCTACTAGGTAGTTACAGACTGCAGTATGATCTCCCCTTAACCTTTTCTTTAAGTTCAACAAGCCCTGTGCTCCCAGCCTCTGTTCCTATGTCATGCTACAGCTTCCTGATGGTCTCAGTAGCCCTTTACTCACCCTTTCCAACGTGTCAATGCCTTTCTTGTACTGGAGAGCCCGAAACTGGGTACAGTATTGCAGATGAACTGTCACAAATCCTGAGTACAAGAGATTAGTGAATTCTTTCAAATCCTTAAACCCTTCTGACTACACTCTCACTAGTACAGCCTGGTCAAGGGTGGCCTCCACTGCTGCCGGGGCACGCTGCGGATGTTTTGTGGCCCAGTGGGACTCCAAGATCCTTTTCTGCAAAGCAGCTCCCTGGTCAGTCATTGTCCCACCTGTAACTGTTGCATGGGCTTATTTTCTCCTAGGTGGGGGACTTCACAGTTTGGTGTTTTTTTTCCCTCTCTATTGAACTACATGATGTGAAATGTTTAGAGAGTACCAGTCTTCCTAGCAGTCAGGGGAAGAAAAAAAAATTTTTCTCATGCTCCTTTGTGAAGTCAACTGTTTGTTTTAAGAAGAAAAAAAATAACTAAAAAAGTCTCATGTAGAGATGGAATGTACCATCTTCTTTTTTAAGAAATGAAATTACTTTGGCTGAATATGATTTTAAAGTTTTTTGTCTGTTTCTTTGTAAGTGATGTTCATACTTGTCCAAATGATTTGGAAACTAATGGAATTTGTGTGTTTCATAAAATCCAGTCCCAGGACTTTATTTCCTGCATTGCAAAAGCCGAGATGGAAATATGTTAAATCTGAAGATATGCAGATTGTGCTGCCAGAGGGCTTCAGGGTAGTGTTATAACTGAGTAGTTTATCATGGTAACTTTGAAGTTTTTGGATTGAGGGCGTAAGAGGGTAGCCAAGCATTTTCTATTGGGAATTGTAGTCATTTAAGGTTAAAAGGCTAGTGGCAGTTCATACCCGTTAAAGACAAATTAACTCCGTAGCAGAAATCCTGTAAAATGGTTAAAATAATAAAACAGATACTGGGTGTGTACAGACCATGAAGGGTGATCCAAAGCTACTCTACGGATACGTTCGCATGTGGGAGTGGACTTTTTTTTCCTTTTAATTGTTATGGTTGTTAGCATGTTCCCAAACTAAGAGCAAAAGTACTTGTAGAGAGAGGAGGGCTTTACTGAACAACCTTTTGTCTCCACCCCTGCAGGTAGCTTTCCTAAAAATCAAGAAGGTAGTCCTTGTGGCTGTAAGCTTCTAGAGCATGAGTGAATGGTTAACTTGCCTGTGAAAATGAGTGTTTCCTTCAGTTCAGGTGGTGTGTGTTGGTGTTCATGGTTACCTTGTGTAGTGATTGGGGCTGCGAAAACAAATCAAACAAGAAAATTTTCAAGGGATGACTCAGCTGTCATTCTATCAGGTGGTTTGGATCCACAAAGTCCTTGAGCAGTGTAATGGCAAAACAATAAAAGCCTTGTTTCCCAAGAATGTGTGCTGCTTGAGTTATCTGGAGGAATTGGGCTAATGAAAAATACCAGTAACTCTTTACAGTCAGGAATCTGGATTCAATTGTTATCACTTGAGTTTTAGCTCCCGCATTTTGAATGTTACTGCCAAGTGGATTTATCGTCTAAAATAAATCCTTCAGAATGTTTTATGAATTAATCATAACAAAGAATGTGTGCTATATTCTCCAAACAGTTGCTCTTAAATTTGTGGGGAAATTATTTTTCTACTGTTCATGAACTTTTGGAAGTTCCATGAATTGTGCCCTCACTGAGGCTTGTTTTGATGCAAGTTCTAGATGGTACGTTGGATCCTGACCTGTTGGTTCTTAGGGGACAGGAGAGATTTTTATTAATTTCTAAGAGCATTGTTCTGTGTGGCATACAAATGTTATGCATCCCTGGTTGGAAAATACCAAAAAATTACATGAAAAGAATGCATCTTCCCAGTAGATTACACAGGGTGTTGGTTTAATCAAGGTTCTTTACAGAGTATTGGGGTTTGTGCTGATTTATTTGGCCGAAATGTGGTGCAGATGTGTATAGCTGTGAGCTGGTGTGTGGTAGTCACTGAAAAATTAGCAGGAACAGAAACTCAGTTTTGTGTTGGAGTCTCTATGATTAGAAGTATGTACTTAGCTTGCTTATGAAGCTGTTGGACAGGAAAGAATCCTAGTGCTGTCTAACTTGGGTATGAGCTCTCTTTTGAAGAGTCCGACAGTTATTTTTTCTTAAATACAGTATGTAGTTCCTGTACTGCTCTTATTGAATTCTTTGTCTATTAGTATAAAGGAACAAACACCTGAGGACTTGAATGAAGTTGCAACTGGTGCTCTAGATTCCCTTCTCCTTAGCAGGCTAATTTCAGTTTGTATGTATTTTCATTTTATTTAATGTCTTCCTAGGTTAAAGACAAATGGATTAATAGTTATTTTCCAAAATACTGCCCAACTAGGACTTGTGTTTGTCATAGAGAAGCAAAAATAGCTACTGCCATGAAATTATTGGACATCAGAGATGATCTTCAGTTTTGTTGTTAGGAATGACACTGCGTTGGCCAGATTGGCACCTGAGATTCTCTCTAATGGAGGAAGACGTTGTTGCTCTAGCACACTTATTGACAGTGAATGGCTTCAACCAAATGAAATCATTGTGTTTCTTCTAGAAAGAGAATTAAATTTAATCAACTTATTTTCTGACAAAGAGGTGACAAGGATGGGCCTGGAGATTGATGGTTTTCCAGATCAGAAAAGAAGTGTGACGTAAGAAAAATGCATGAAGTAGAAGCTTGTCTTCAAGCAAATATGCTGCTTGCAGTAAGACCATCAGACTGAGAGTCTTTTGTGTGCCTGTGGACTTATACAGTGCCCCTACCTCCCAGGTTTAAAAACCAAACAAAACCATTAGGGAGCTGTACTGAGAGCTGTACTGGTTTTTATGCTTTAGTAAGGCTTTTGGCTTTGGCTTCTGTGTGCCTAGAAAAGCCGAACTAGGCAGCCAGAACTAGTTCCAAAAAATGGACAGCTGGTTTAAAAAACCCCTATAGTCTTGGAACAGTGGAGGAATTCAGATAAGGCTTCACCTAGGTATGTTCAAGAGGCACAACTACGATGAGGGCCCAAACTTTGGATTATCTGGGAGACCACAATGCATAGGGGGTTCAGCAGGTAGCAAAATGACAGCTGAGTAATAGGAACTTGCTACAACCTAGTAGTGTTGTTTTAAATTTTTGCATCCTTGTATAAGGATGTTTTACTTAGATGGAAGTATTGAATTATTGATTTGAAGACTGTTGCAAGACTCTGGCATCTGATTGCCTTTGTTATTGACTCTTTTGTAAGAGTTGTGATGTTTATTGTGGTGGTGATGTGTTGTCAAACTCAATTCTGATCTTGTATAGCAGAGAAGTACAGGCTCCGAGGCGCTGGAGATGAGTGTGTACGTTTGACAAGGCATGTAAGTCTAGAAGACAGAAGCAAGTAGTGCAAAGTTACAAATGAATTTGTTTCAGAAGTCATCAACTTCATACAGCCCAAAGAAGAGGGCGGGGATTGAGAACAGTGTCTGGATGTTTTGGAAGAGTTGAGTGGCTAAGCAGAATAATTACCAACAGAAGTTTAAGTAATGTAACAGGGGGAATCTGTGCACTCCTAGTGCTGTTTGAAACTGTATAATGGTGTGCTCCAGAGAATGTTGGAGATACTTTAAAGCATTTAAAAGTCTGTCTTAAGTTCTCTAGATTGTCTTTAGAGAAGAGTGAAAGATGAAGCGATTCAGAGGAATTCTTGCGATGAAGCAGTGTTTGCTCCAGTTGCTCCAAGCATCCCTGTTTGTAGTAAATGTGTACATTGTGTGACTTTGTCTTCAACGTCTACACAATATGTAGCGAATTAAATTGTTATTAGAACATAGCAGGACATGTTTATGAGTAAAGCTTCCTTTAATAGTTCATCCGAACTCACTTTCATGATGTCTTGTACCACGCTAGTCCAATTCATGGTTCTGTTCCAGCTGAAGTAATTCCTTCCATGTCTCCTTTCTTACAGCTGCCACATTGTCCTTAACATCTTCTGTTAAAAAGATGTACATTGAAAACAGAAAAATTGATGAGAGATCTCATACTGAAAGCTTTACGAAAGCTGGTATAGATGACAGATTCAGTTTCTTTCTAAGTGAGTGGTAGCAACTTTGCTGCTGGCACACCGGAAGGGACCTGTGTTTCTTAATGGAGTGTTCTGAGATGTTCTTGGATGATGGGACAATATTATCTGAATGTGAAATGATAGAGTAGCACCTGGGCTTGTGTATGTGTAGGGTGAGATAGATCTGTGGAGTAAAATGCACGACCTGCTTGGCCCCGCGTACTATGCAAAATACGGGAATTCTGCGCAGTAAGAATTTTATGTAGAATTATTGTATCTGCACACAGGTATTTGTTGAAGTTAAATATAAATTAAATTCATCTTTACAATATAATTTTCCCCATGTCTTTGACCCAGATGACTTCTTTTCAGAGCTGTGTTTGCTTCCAACAGTTCTTATGAATGCTGATGTGTTTGAAAGCCAACCAAGATTAGATGTTAAGGTTTAGCTTTTTGTAGTTGAAGCCCACTAGTGAGCCCATAATCAGCGCCAAACTTTATGCAGGAAACATAAAATATTATGTTGCCCACAAATACCAGCTGTAAACCACTAATGTCTGCACTGGTTCAGTAACTTCACAGTCACAAAGTTTAATTGACTAATGGGGTAACCTGTGGCAATCTGCTTATTTGCCACAGTGTTAGACCTACTGTGAACGGGAGGAGGAAGTGTTACGTAGTAGTTCACCAAGGTTTTAGTCTGTTTTTCTTCAAATGGCAGGTAAGCCTTGAGGGAGAGCGTGCTGGAGCAGGCACATGTTCAGAAGGTAAATATTGCTTTTTAAAACAGACAGAAGCAGCAGTTATCAATTAAATCCTAAATGGTGTAAAGAAGGAGAACTCCAGGAAGAGTGGCTCTCAGTTAGAGCGTTGTCCAAGTAATTTTACTTACAGAAATGGAAACCTTCAATTTAGATGCTAACATAGAATGACTGATATGTATACAGTATAGGGTGTGCCAGTCTGCAGGAGTAGAGGAAAAAAGAATCTCAAGATACGTGTTGATCAAGGAATGTTTAAGTCTTGTTCAGAATAGGCGACTGCAGACTTCACCAGAGGAAGAATGTGGAATAGCAGGGGTGTTCTTGGGGCTGAAAGGGAAGAGGAATAGAGCTGATGTGGGGGACTGGTCTCATCGGCTGGGCCGGAGGGGTGGTATGGCAGAGAGATTGCTAGGTGTGAGACGGGAATGTGGGTCTGCACACACCTCTCTGAGCCGAGTGAAGCTCTCCTGAGAATTAGGGCTTATCAAAATGGACGAAAAGCAAGGCTGGTGACGCTGCGTTGCCCCGTATGCCTTAGCTGACTCGGGTCTGCCTTGGAGAATTCTGACCAGATTCATGCTGTGCTTTGCTAGACCTTTGCTGAGATATAGGGAAGGGAAAACTACTGAAGGAATGTCCTGAAAAGCAGATGGGAAACAACATGCAAGTAAAATGCAAGCTTTTTATGCGCTGCTTACTCCAGACTTAATTCTTTCCAATGCTGCTTGCAATCAGGTCATGCTGGCGCACCAGTGAGCAGTTAATGATGCACCAGGGTGGAAGAACTGAACTGAGAACAGAAGAGGAAATTAAGCTGGAAAATCTGAAAAATGTAGGCAGTGATTCGAAGGTGTTACTGGAGAAACGCACGAGTCAGTCAACAGGATAAAGGCAAATGGAAGAGAATGGCTGACACATGCAATAAGTGCCCAGTAGTTGTTCTGTCTTTTTTTTTTTCTTTAAAAAGACCTTTTTTAAATACAGTTGTCATAAGTCAGGCAAGGATGCTGTCTTTCTTGTTTCTATAGCTGAAATGTAGGGATTATTTTTCCCCTCATCTCCTTATCATTATCCTTAGTTCTTATGTGTGCTAAAGAAAATGCTTTCCTGACAGGAGAATGTGTTTCTTCTGTTATTTATGGATGTCTGAACTAACTGTTAAAAGTTTGTTTATCTGTTTTTAAACCATTTTTATGGCTTAATTTTGTTAGTATTATTTTGACATTTATCAATAACCATCAGAAATAGATTTCAACGTTACAAAACACTTATTTCTGCACTCTGGTGTATGTGTCATACTGCTTCAATCCTGTAAATGTCTTGCTTATGTCTTAGAAAGATTCACTAGAAGATTGATGTGAATGCTTAAAAAATATATGCAGAAATATTGTGTATTCTATGCCTATATGACTTCTATTGTTAATGACAGAATTCAGTAAAAAGTTCTCATTATGGACAATGTGTAGAATTAATGGTCTGGATTCTAGACTTTTTTTTTTTAAAGTAGTCTGTAATCTCTCTTCCTGTTGTCTATGGCAAATTAAATTGCTCTGGAAAAAGTGGAGATCTTAAACTGTAGCTGGTTTGTCCCTGGCACAGATCTTGTAGACGTACAGGCTGGGGTTTTTGTCAGTATGAACTGTGAATTTAATCATTGTCATTGCAGCAACATGTTAAAATGACTTTAGAAGGAACTTAATTCGATATCTGTTTGCAGCTGCGATTTAGGGAACACATGAGATAACGATTGTGTATGTTTAGGAATAAGAAGAGTTATTTCCTCAGATGGAGTGCAATTACCTGCACTCAGCTAAATGTTTACATTTTTGTTAAGTGGAGGACAGTGTTCGCATTAGGAAAACACTCTTTATTTTCATGGCTAGAAGCATCTTGGGAAGTTAGTAGATATACTAAAAAATCAGTCCTGTTTCTTCTCTGAGTATTGAACATATACCTTTTAACAAGCTTAAATGTAGAAATATGTAACTGCCTTCATTTGACAATGTGATTCACGCTAGAAAAATGAAATTTGTTACCATGACAATTGCTTTTCATTTAATGTCTTAGAAGAATATTACTTCATGTCGGCAGAAAAAAGTGATCTTGCTTCAAATGAAATAATGCTTTACGCTTGAGCATTCACGTATTTCTTAGTAGTAGTTCTATCCTATGCTACTAATAGGATCTCAGGTGAGGTGAGAAGACTGGGTTAAGGAGCAGCCGTAGCAGCAGGCTTGTGTGGAACTGCATGTGTGATAGAAAATTACTGGAAATTCTGCCAGCCAGGAGCACTTTGCTCCCTGTAGAATGGTATATGAATGATTACAAATGAGTGAACTTCTCAGCACTTCAAGAGCTTTTGCATTTTGTTTGCGCTATTACTTGCTAAGCGCTTAAAACCTATCCTAGACAGCCCTTTGTGCAGCATTTTTCAGAGTATGAATGTGTTATTTGAGGCATTCCTGGAAGTTCTGACTTCTATCCCTTCCTTGAATTCCTTTTTTACCTAGGGAAGCGTTCAACTTGAAACAGCCCTTAGAAACACCCATCTAATTTCCAGAAATTATTTCAGAGTCAAGGTTTGTGCCAGTGTCAGATGACTGCCAAATGTAGTTAAAAATAATAATGTAATCTTGCATTTTGTCATGGAATTTTAGTAGAAATGGGAGAAAAAATTTCTAAATACAAAAGAGGGGTATCCCAGCGCATATTAGTGCGGGAACTATAGTAAAGCTTGATTGCATAGGAAAAGCTTCTGCTTCTGCTGTGGGTTTGTGATCACACGTTCTCTTTTAGAAAATGAATGTCTAGCCTCAAGGCTAGTTTTTCGTATGAAATTGTTTTCATTTGATAGCAATAGACAACAAAAATTGTCAGTATGTGTTGTTTACTGTCTCATGATCTTTGGAAAAACACTGAATGCTTTTTTGGCATGAAAAGTGATACCCCAAAGGCTTGTATTTTTGATATTTATTAGCTTTTGGTAGACTTAAAATGTGACTCAGAAGGAAAAAAGTTTACTCTGATATTAGAAAATTTAGTTTTCATAAAAACTATGTATCTTGTATCTAGGAAATTGACAGAACATATTTGTGGTGACGTGATGGAGAATGTATCTGTTTTTCTTAATTGTAAGTTTTCTGCATATTTCTTATTACGTTAAAATAAGCGTGCCTGATGAGAAAGAGTAGCTGTAGGTTAGCATTAGGTCAGGCAGAACAATTTGGACAGAAAAACCCCAAACAAAGGGACATGCTCAAGCTGAAGAACTTTAGGGGTGCCTAGCGAAGGCAAGTCTAGAGGAGAGGAAACAACACAGGCTGCATAGCACCGGCAGGTATTTGGTATACTCTTTTGAAATGAAATGACAGAAAGACTCTACGCTGGGAAGCAAAACGGGTTATTCTTGGTTTGTCGCAACTCTAAAGGCACCAAAGTTAGTGTGCCGAGAGCTATCCTGAAGTATAGGACCAGTCTTGCAAGAAGGATTAGTTTATAAATTCCTTCATTTTTAATTTGACTCTTCTTTGAATTAAATAGAATTTGTCTCAATCTAGAGTGTTTTATTATGTTGTGTATTCTATTAAGATAAAAATTTAGATCTCAAATTCTTCTGTATTTTTGGTGTGCTCACCCCAAAGAAAAGCTACAGAGAACTGGGCAGCCCAAGGTCTAGTTACAGTGGGTTTTCCCTGCTGTGGACAAGAAGCCAGTTAGTTATTAATTTTGAATACAAAGCATGAATTAGCACAGACTGGAAAGAGAGTGCAGGAGGTGATACTTGGTATGTGACCACATGAGGAAAATGTGTCGGCGCATAAGAGAGGTGTTAAGAAATTGAGTGCTTAAAGACAGAATATAGGAACTGGCAAAGGGTGAACACACATGAGAAACAGGTTGGTGTGATTAACAGTATCTTCTGAAACCAGCATTTCCAAAAAACTGTGTTCAGGAAGCTGCCCAGTTAGGATGCTTGAAAAAACTTGTAAGCCCTTCTACAGTTTTGCAAGTCTTCCAATCGTTTGGGCAGGACCACACTTAAGAGTGGTTTGTTCCTCGAGCTCTGATAGCTGAAGTTTCTGCGGCAGGCTACAGTCACTTGGGCATAAAATAACCACGGAGTCTGATCATCTTTTTGGGTCCGAGTACTGTTTCAGCTGTGTGATACCGATTGAGTCTTGAATATATTTAGCCTCTTATAAGACTGTCGTTTTGAGGGAGAAATAAACATATAATGAGAACTGATACTAGAAATAAAAATGGAAGAGACTTCTTGTATGGGAGCAATGTACTCGGAGGAAGAGGAGGAGGGAACATGCGTCAAGACTGATGACTTGCTTTTTGAGATTTTCATGGAAACATCAGTTTGTACAATTTGAGCAGTTGATAGCTGCTCTGCTGATACTTTTTGCTAACAGAATTTGGGGTGTCAGTTATAGTGCCTGAATGCTGGTTTCTTCTTCCCCTGCAGTGATCTAGAAAAAAATAATATCACAAGGATCACGAAGACAGACTTCACAGGACTGAAGAATCTCCGTGTCTTGTGAGTATAACACAAACTTGTCTTTCTTAACATGAGTATTTTAGGGTGCTATTTCTACGAATGTCCATCATTCTAGAGATCAAATGCTAGTAATTTCTGTGTATCATTGAGTTATTAGTGTTCTTTTAAACCAGGTAACTGCAATGGTTTCTGATGTGAAACAGTAATTTCAGTTCCATGCTAAAGTCTGAATGTAGTTTCAGAGTTACTTCATTGTTTGTGTTTCTTACTGGCTTTTAGTAAATACTGTGGTAAAAATTTTGGTCCACTTTACAATCACTTATGCGCAAATCAATTATACTAAAACACTGGCAAATAGAACTTTCAGGTTTTGGTCACTTTAAGGTACAGTCCCCCTAACAGCATTTTTGCAGAAGTGTGAGCAGAACTGGATTAAAGATAGTTGACTGCTGTAGAAGTAGTATGCAAGAAAACCTGAGAATTGGTTGTGGTCTCATGTGAAGTAATAAATACAAGAATTTTAGGTAGTACTGTGTCTTAATCTAAAAGTATCGGTCAAGAGCTTAACTGTACTTTTAAATAGGCCTTGAACATCAAAAGGGGAAACATCATTCTACAGAATTTGTCATTCCTGATTCCCTGTTTTCTCTTGTATGAACCTCAAATGGCACCACTAATTTGGTGGTGAAAATTAGGACTGCTGCATAGATACTTATTGTAGTTATACATAGACCTTTTTTCTTAAGAAAATAACCTTGGTTAAAAGAACAAGAAATAGATTTTGAAGCTCTTTCAGGAAAAGGTTCTTTTCCTTTCAGAAAAGGTTCTTTCTAGTTCAAGTGAATTAATTTTTCCTCTTGAAATTTGTCAAACATTTTTCTGAATTACATCAAGTAATTCAGATGCCCTTCATATCAACATAGAAGCAAACATAGATATTGATGCCTCTACTAGAAACACGGTGGGGATCTGGTGTTTGCTTTGTGGAAGCCAAGCTCATTGCATTATTTTTGTATGTGAAATCAAATACATAACTAAGTATTTGGGCATGTATGAGAGGTAAAAAAAAAAAGCCAGATGAGAGAAACAAAATGGTTTTGAATGTTATGTAATGAATTAGTTGAGGCTAAGCTCTTCAGTTCTTAGTGTTTCTGGAGCTCTCATTTAGCTGTTAGTTTCTGCCTTCTCTGGGCTTGTATTTGGGCACCGAGTGCTGCTGTAGCAATGCAAATCTGCAAGTTCCTCAGTGAGAAACGTTGCTGTGTTATCGGTATCTCATTCTGTTTATCAAGTGCCATTTGCATTATAGTGACTACGTTCTCTGTGTGTGTGCCATCTAGTTCACTAGCAATATTTTGCTAATCTGTTTTGCTTTGTTCCAAGTTTTGGTGACCAAAACAAAAAACTAATCTTGAGTTGGTCCCAGCACTGACAGAGGCAGGTTGGTTTTACCACTCTGACCCCTTCTTCTGGACCAAACAGCTATCAAAAGTTAAGAAATGCACAAGTAATCTCACCAGCAGCTCCCGGGAGTTCCTTTCTGTAGTTCTTCAGATTTCTCTCTGCAGCTGAGGTTTTCCTTTGAGTGTATTCTAAAAGAAGTCCTTAAAACTGCAACTGTTGAACTGTGAGAGTTATTTAGTGATAATTCAGTCGATGAACTAATTGAATCCTGCCAATGAGAAGGCAAGTCTTTTCTCCTGCTACCTTAACACATTTGAAAAGTTGTCGCATACTAAGGAAGCATTTCGAATCCATTAGAAGACTTTTTGTTCCTATGGTGTTTCTTTCATCTCTAGCTGTGGAGTCATTTAGATTTCTTTGGCTCCCATCCCAACTGTCAATACAATTTTGGAAGTCTATTGAAATACATATACTATACTATCATGGAGATCAATAGTTGTTTTGGTTTGGTTGATTTTTTTTTTTATTTTTTTTTTATTGTCAGGCATTGTCTAATGCCGTTGCAGTTATTTGTACTGAATGCCCTTAACAGTAAGCAAAATATGCAACTGCTGTCTTTACGTGAACTTTTTGTTCTGTGTTTGTTAAAGTTTACGTAACACATTTGTTCAGCCTTTGAGTTGTGTGGTGTTTGCCACAGAAGTCATTACGAATAAAACCAAAATATACGTATTAAGAAAAAAAAATTATATTGATTTTTGTCTTGCATTGTTTGAAGACCATCTGAAACCCAAGACATGCCATTTCACTGGCTGCTGACATACCCACTTTTGTTCGTTGATGCATATTTGCCTATTCTCCATGTTCCTGTCAAGTCTGATATGTGTTTGTGTTTTATTTTTTTATATTATTTTGTAGAAAGTAAGACTTGCACACTTTTGGTGTCTAGAAGGCTTTCAGATTTTTTTTATTTTTTATTTTGCTTTCTCTTACGGTCTCTTCATATTTCTGGCTATTCTGCATTACTTACACCCTAATTTCTTTTTTTTTATTTTTTTTTGCCTTGTGATGGGGGTATAGTGGGAAGCACTGGAAGTCACAGAGTTCATAGAAAGGTTTTCTAGTCCTGTTTTCAGACCTCAGAATGAGGACAACAAAAGGTGATCTGGAAACTGGTAGAATAGTACAACAAAAAAAAAGCTTCCAGTCTTGAACTGACATTGTACAGGCAAAATATTCTTTCATGCACCTTTTCCTTTTCTCCCTTATAACTTTATTTTTTTTTTCCTCTTCTCATGCAGTTTTTGCCCCCCTTCCTTTTAGGAACAAGCTTCTCTAGTTCACGTGTTTAGGTGGTTTTTTAATTTTGGTTTTTTTGTGATCTTTGTGTGTGGCCTTTGCTGTGAAACATTCTCTTGCTGTCTTCTTGCCTGCTCTCCAGTTGAACAGTCCTGGGCACCCTCGTAGGACTGAGTGCAGAGGAGTGGCTGTTGAGACCAGGGAAGGACAGTGCTTTTTCACTAGTTAGACTTAGTGGGTGATAGGTCCTTCCCTGCTGTGTTTGAGCTAAAGCCACATAAAAATGTTCAGTAAGTCTAGAGATTTAGTCCGTGCAGCTGAGTGCTCTTACCGAAGCAGAAAACGGGTGTGTGCTGGAAGGCAGCACCGAGGGAGGGATAAGATTGGCTTAAATGGGACTATTGGTATCTCTATTCCTTCGCTTCCGCTTTGCCTACAAAGAGCATTTTTGCTGTGAGAATCCTAGAATGGTCGGGGTTGGAAGGGACCTCTGTGGGTCACCCAGTGCAACCCCCCTTACCGAAGCAGGGTCACCCAGAGCAGGCTGCACAGGACCTTGTCCAGGCGGGGCTGGAATATCTCCAGAGAAGGATACTCCACAACCTCCCTGGGCACCCTGGGCCAGGGCTCCGTCACCCTCAGAGGGAAGAAGCTCTTCCTCGTGTTCAGATAGAATGAATAGTCATTTCCTGCACAGTGTAAATCAAAGAGGAGTTGGTCTCTTAGTTACTACTTATGCTTGTCTCAGTCTCAAGGGGTTAAGAAAGGCAGGGTCAGACACAGTGGAAGCTGGGGAGTTTTCCCTTACGTTCTTGCACCCTGTTGTACAGCGGGACTGTGTACAGTTGTCACGCGTAGCTGCTGTGGCTGTATTTCTGGAGGGACTGAATCACTTTGGATGACTTACAAATAGTTTATGCTGGGACAAGCCTGAAATCTTCCCAGAATGTAAAGGCGGGACCAAAGATTATGTTGACATTGAGTGTATTCCTGCTATGGGCTGTAGGAGTTGGTTGTCTCGATTACGTTACCTAAAGAGTAGTGTACTAAGGATGTAACAATCAGCCTCTAGACCAACACCTTTCTAAACATAATAGTTATGCTTACAAAAGTTTAGGAAGAAAACTGTTACTAAATGTGCAGTCAGGAGGTGATTTTTCAGTCGGTTTCCTGTTACTGACCAAGAGCAACAGTGCTGTTCTCTCCAGATTTTTTTAATAATCTCTAATTGTAACTTATTGGTACTTCTTTGAAAAGCAATTTTGTAGCATGTGTGAAGAAAAGTGGGGAAGCTCTTTGATTCTCCTGTCTTAAAATTAACTGGTGTTTTTCAAATTGCAGGCACTTGGAAGAAAATCAGATTAGTGTGATAGAGCGTGGAGCATTTCAGGATCTAAAACAACTTGAACGGCTGTAAGTATCTCTATATACCTATAGAAAATCTACTGTTTTTCTACCTTATTGTTGATGATCACTCATAGTATTTCATGATTATAAAATTAACTTCCTTTAAGAAAGAGAGATGAGTACTTGCCTAAATTGAAGTATGCTCTTTAACACAGTTGAATTTATATTGCGTGATAGCTGTTACTTGAAATAAAATTGTTTGCCAAGAAAATAGAACTGTCAATGACACCAGAATCTTAACGATGTTATCAAAAGGACATTATCTGGGCAACTCTTAAAACTGCTATGTAGATGAAGAAAGATTAGTTTATAATAATTTCATGTTACTATATGTACATTATATGTTTATATTTGTGTATAAAATCCATGGTAATGGAAATTGCAATTGTGTCCTTTGTGTATTTCTAAAACAGCCTTTAGACTTGATTTTCTGATTAGCTTAATTTCTTTTAAAGTTGCTTAATGCCACTGATACAAGTGAATTCCATGGTATTATGCTAGACTTAGTGGAGAAAACTGTAGATTTCCTCTGCTTTTGATAGCAATTACATTTATTTTTTGAAAAAAGTAAATGTAACAGGTCTCTTAATCCAGGATCCAATTTGTAGAAAACTACTGGCCCTGCAAGAGTATAAACTTAAATATCAAGAAGTGCAAACGTAATTCTATACCCAGTTGCTGCTCTTTGTTGGGTGGACTGTTTACCATGATCAGGAAGCTAAGTTAATTTTGTCTGCTCATGACGGGAGCAGCACAAAATCTCTGTAATACTGAAATATTGCTGGGAATTATTCAGTGTTAGAGGTAGGTGACTAGAACAAAATCGCATGCTGGTTTGGAATGCTTGTTTAAGTGGAGAAGCAGGGGTTTTATGTTTGATTCTTAACTCAGTTATCTGCAAGGCATTTGTTGTAGGTCTTGGTATTTCCTAATTGCTATTTTCTAAATCAGCTTTCAAGACTTAAGTTCCCACTAGCAATTGTTCAGAAGAAGTCTTGAGTATTGACCATATGCTGTACTAAAACTGTTTCAGATGATCTCAGGGTTAGATTTGCGTTTAAGTTGTTTAACTAGTGTGTTCAACTTGTTACATGTATTTACTTGGGATTTTTTGTCTTGAATTACAAAGCTCCATTTATGGCAGTAAGGGAGATGAGTTTTAAATTCTAACGCCTTTTTTTCAGTTCCTGGTACCTATATTGCATTAGAAAGCACTTTCAGGACAAGGGTTTTTGCCGTAGCAGATTGTATTTCATGTTTCTAGGGCAGTAAAAAGATAATAACCAGCTTATTTTTCCAAAATTAAGCATAGCCTGACACTGTGGAAAGCAGTTTGTTCACATTATAGCTGATGTTTGAGAGTCAATATACTAACTACTAAGACCTGGTTTGAGCTCATTTTGTGTGTGTGTGTGTACCTTTCTCATATCTCTATCCAGATAAAGATATAGTTCAGCTATGAAATGAGTTTTGAAAAAAATCTGGGAGAAGGGCTAGCTATCAGTACCCAGAAATGACACTGAAGTGTTGTCTTAAAGTGTTGTTTTTCTGAAGAGTCTGCTCGGTTAGCAAGTGAAAAGAATGTATTTTGCGAAACCAGAAGTTAGGAAATATGATACCTTTAATAGTGTCTGTTTTAGTATGTGATGTTTGCAAATCCTTTTTTTTTTTTTCCTGTGCTAACTCTTCACTTGGCCTGTTAAACATACTGCATCTCTGCTTCTCTTTTAGTATTGCCTGTCATGGAAATATTTCCTAAATGAATGTAGTATGAAAGGGAGGCCTGGAAACTTGCAACTTCTTGGTATTTTAGCTTAAATCATTTTTAGGACAAAACTATAAATCTAATTTTTTTGCTGTGAGTCAGTAGGCTTTGGAGAATGAACTGTGGAAAGTTTGGCGCAACTTATAAAGGCTAAATTGCAACATTTTAGGTAATATTAAAGCTATTTTATTAAGTATTGTCAAACACTGGAAAACGTTAATGAAGAAAGTATGATGGCTGAATTTATAAAACCTGGCTTTTTTCCATTTAATTTCTTTCAAATAACAAATAAAAATTGCTTATATTGCTTTGATTTTGAAATCATGTTATCTTTTGGTCTATTGAAGTGGATGCAGAAGTAATCATTAACTTCTTTTTGAACAATGCAGCTGCATTGGGTCAGACTTTAAAAGCATGAGTAATTTATATTCCTGGCAAAATACCGTATATAAAGGTCTTTCATTCAAAGTAACAGTGGAAGTATATTGTTCCACTCCCTGCCCCATGGTAATCATTCAAAGGGCATAACCTTAGGTGAATATTGTTTTAGCTCAATATATTTTCACTTCTCTAGATGTTGAAGCAAATCCACCATTATTAAATGAGTACATTAGCAGAAGTTTCTTCGTAATAAGTAAATTTTAAATCAAATATCTATAGAGGTGTTAGCCACTGCTAGCAAAACCACTGTGATGATATGTCCTGGCTTTGGCTCGCATAGTTTGTTTTCACAAGAAACTGGGAGGGAACAGAGCCAGGACAGCTGACCCAAACTAGCCAAAGGGATATTCTATACATTATGATGTCATATGCTATACATTATGATGTCATGCCCAGGACATAACCTGGGGGAGTTGGCGTGGGGGCAGGGATCACTCAGGAAGCGGGTTGGGCATGGAGTTCCAGTTGCTGAGCAATTGCACTGTGTATCACTTGCTTTGTGTATTCTTGTATTGGTATTATTGTTATTATTTTTCTCTTCTTTTGCTGTCATATTAATCTTGATCCCAACCCATGAGTTTTACCTTTTTCTTCTGATTCTCCTCCCCATCCCACTACAGGGGAGATGGGGAGGAGTGAGTGAATGGTGTGCAGGCTGGGCTGTCTAGTTATTTGTACTTTACTCTTTTTTTTTTTCTTTTTTTTTGTGGGAAATTCATGCTTATAATATCAATGTAGAATTTTAAAGTATTCTGTAGATATAGGGCAGGATAGTGTCAAAATTTTACATGAGCTTAATAAAGTCTGGTGGTATTAGTTGAAGCAGGTACATAATGCAAGGTGTGTTAAAATGACAGACAGTAGAAAGTTGAGGAATGATGTGGAAGGTACAAGCCACTTCTTTGGCATATTTTTACTCGTCTTTCCAAGTACGCGGGAATCATATCTCTTGCCTCTTAGCCAAATTCGCTGGTTTTAGTATTAGTTGTTCTGCTGAATCCTAAGATTCAGAATTTTTGAGAATATCCGGTGGTACTCGCCATGGTGGAGAACCAGTAGTGTTTCTAGTGGTTTTATTCCAATAAGTTTCTATAGTTTTATTCCAAAACATAAAGAGTAATGGAGAGGTAGGTGGCCATAAAAAGTCAAGCGGTTAAGAGACATTACTAGATACAATCAGTGCATACAGCTTATTACCTTGTTGCACTGCTGCTGAGCCTCAACCAAAGCGACAGTGCTCTTGTGCAGTACTGCAGAGAAGAAACTGTAAAGCTTGTAGAGCCTACGTGTCAATGTGACTTGCAGGTCTGAGGTGCTAGAACAAGTTCAGGATGTCTCCTCTCGGGCTTGTTGGCTTCTCCCCGGCTTCTGTAGTTAAGGCCATTCCTTTCACAGATTCATAGAATCATTAAGGTTAGAAAAGACCTCTAAGACCATCAAGTCCAACCGTGCCTGCTAAACCATGTCCTGAAGTGCCACATCTACAGGTTTTTTGAACGCTTACAGGGATGATGACTCCACCACTGCCCTGGGCAGCCTGTTCCAGTGCCTGACCACTCTTTCAGTACAGATTTTTTCCTAATATCCAATCTAAACCTCCCCTGACTCAGCTAGAGGCCAACTTTGGCTCCAAAAATACTACTTTTCCCAAAAATACTACTAATTGATGTTGAATGATAGACTTTGCAGGGCATGTGCATATGTTCAGTAAGTGTTTAAGAAGCTGTGCAAATGTTCTGCTCAAACTTGCAAGCGCTGGTTGTAAATTTTTGTAGTCTGCCTTCCTTGCCAGTAGCAGGGTAGCAATTTTAGAACAACACCTGTGCCTGTTGGTGTATGTTGGTGTATGGTAGGTTTCAGAAACTGTAGTTCTTTTTTTCTAGTTCCCTTGTGTAGTTTTTTTCTGATGGGTTAACTGTCAAAGGTCTGACGTTGATCCTCTTTCCTGGTTTTCTGTTCTGTGGTTTGCAGTAGTGTGCATATGCCCATGCATTGTGCCAGTATAGCACTGTGTGTGTATTGTACCCCCATTTATCTGAGGCTTGAAGATTTCAGCTGTATGCTTTGCTATGAACACAGTGTATGATTTTAAGATAAAAAGATTATGAAATTTCATATGCAAAGAGGCTGAAGAAGAAAAAGAAATACGGGTGGGCCTTAAAGATGGACTGAAATTTCTTCCAGAGCCATATTTATGTCACAAATTTATGTGAAAAATGAGGCAGGATATAAGACACCAACCGATCCTGACTTTTCCACAGCCAACTGCCAGAAATTGTCACGTAGCTGTATTATCTTCAAAAGACTGGACTTTGGCTGATGGCTGGTTCTTTCTACTCAAATTAGTGTCTTTAGCTAGCATAAAAGATCTCAACATCTGAAAACACTAAAAATGTGTTTTTGTTGTTTAAAGGAGGGGGAAAAATGTATAAGCATGGCCAAATCAAATCTTTACAAAGTTGGGAAAAATAATTAGCTTCTAAATAAAAAATCTAGGATCCAGATTGTAACCCTAGTGTACACATGGATGGTTTCAGTTTTGTGCATGCCAAGACAGAGGTCAAAATGGAAATGGTATTTGACCTTTACCTGCAGAGAAATGCTACTATGCATTGGGCTTTCGTAAGCAGCTTCCGAAATGCTCGATTAAGGTATTAAAGTGTATTTATTTGGCATAATGTGCTGTAAAATTGCTATTAGTGACCAAAGATGCTAAGGAGAAGAGTGAATTATTATGTGATGCTTCATGATCTGGATTTCATAAACGGAGATTGAACAGGCTTTAAATAAATCATGTAATACAAAAAGCATCTTCACTAATTAACATCCTGAGTGGAAAGATTGCTAAATGCTTCAAAGTAGCGAGCAAAATAAAGCATTGGACAGTCCTTTGCTGTTGTAAACAAAAGCTTATTGCAAATCTTTGGCAGCATGGACAAACCTATAGTGTTTATACAAGGTTTGCAGTGTGTGCAGTTTAGATGTTTTTCTGGAACTGCACATGCTATGCTTATTTATGAAGCCGTATGGATTTGTAAGTATGTAAGACAGTTTGAATGTTATCTTTGAGAAAAAAAACTTTGTTCTTTTGTGTGTCTGTTTCCCTGTGGATAAAGTAACTAATTGGAAATTGGTGATCATAAAATGCTTATCTGGAAATGCTGGAGAACAAAGACACATTAAAATGGATTTAGAGCTGTGGTCTGATATCAATTTTATTACTTGCAGACTTCTCTCTTCTCAAACTGCCGTGTGTAAGTTGTAGTACTGGGTTTGCTACCAAACGTCCCGCGAACAGGTGGTGCTTTAGGAGGGAGGAACCATAACCTCTTGCCGGAATTCCGTTCCCAAGGCAGCTCTTTACGCTCAGCCTTTCCTCTCTGAGGAGGGTGTGGATGGTGAACTGGGGCCACTGAAGCCATCTCAAAGCTACGGTGTCTTTGCCTTTTGGAGGGGTGGTTTTCTTTGCATACAGACCAAAGACAGCAGCATCCCCCAATGACTCCTGAGGAACCGGGTGTGGTGTATGTCAAAGCCTGAGTTAAATTTTGGTACTGGGCAGAATTACTGCTGCAACACAGTCTGTGTGGCAGTGATGTAATCTTTTGTAAGTGGGGGAAACCAGTTTCTAACAGAAACCAGTTGTAAACTGACCTTGTTGGAGGAGCTGGCAAAGAATATAAAAACCTGAAACTCAGTTTGTGGTGCTTTCAGCTGTGTTCTTGTTCTCCTGATTTGAAGAACAGACCAGTACTTGGTTCTTGTGCTGCCTGCATCTGTGAGCGAGATGAAGCTCGCTGCTGCATTGGCCAATGACTACAAGTTCAAGTAGTATTAATTGGTATTGGTTAATATTTAACTAATATTGTTAATAATGTTTGTCCCAGATCTTCTGAGGAGTTATTCCTGTTAAAAAAAAAAAGGAATCCTATAACCAGTGTCTGAAAAAGCAGTCCCTTTTGCCTTGCTTTTTCAGGAAAAGTTTAGCATTGCCTTTCAGACAAGTGTTTGTGTGGCTGTTTACGTTGAGAAGCACAGTTTGGGGATTGGCCCAAGGCTTCCCTTTTGGACAATGTCTCTGAAAAATACATGGCGAAATCATGAATTTATTTGGAGTGACGCTTTGGTTTAACTTGCACGGGTACAGCCTTACTACTTTCTTCAAGAATTGTGTTGTTTTGGAGTGTGAGTCTTCCTTTTCAAGTGGGTTTTTTTACTCCTTAAGTGAGGACTACATTATAAGCACTTCATCTGCACAGCTTTCTGATGCTGACAGCAATAGAGTAGCAGCAACGCCCTCATACAGCAGCTTTCTAAGCTCACAAGTTCCATTATCGTATCCTTGCAGAAAAGAGTTCCACAGTTTGATCCTGCTTCTGACTCAGAATCAGAAGTCTGGCTGTCAGAGAATGGCTGTCCCAAAGTGACTTTGAGAGCTGTGTTTGAGTTCTAGTTTGTCATGTGTGCCAAAAGCCAAGCCAAAGCTCTTGGTTTCTAATGTCCATGTGAAGAAAAAAAGTTGAGTCAGTAAGTGTTCATGTGTTGAGGCTGTGTGCAAATTCATCAAAGTGATATGTTACTTCTTATAGAATCATAGAATCATTAAGGTTGGAAAAGACCTCAAAGATCAAGTCCAACTGTCAATCCAGCACCACCATGCCTGCTAAACTATGTCCTGAGGTGCTGTATCTACACATTTTTTGAACACCTCCAGGGATGGGGACTCCACCACTGCCTGGGCAGCCTGGTCCAATGCCTGACTACTCTTTCAGTAAAGAAATTTTTCCTAACGTCCAGTCTGAACCTCCCCTGATGCAACCTGAGGCCATTGCTCTTCGTCCTATTGCTAGTTACCTGGGAAAAGAGACCAACCCCCGCCTCACTACAACCTTTTTTCAGGTAGCTGTAGAGAGCGATAAGGTCTCCCCTCAGCTTCCTCCAGACTGAACAGCCCCAGCTCCCTCAGCCGCTCCTCACCAGCCTCATTGCCCTTCTCTGGACACGCTCCAGCCCCTCAATGTCCTTCTTGGAGTGAGGGGCCCAAAACTGAACATGGCACTTGAGGTGTGGCCTCACCAGTGCTGAGTACAGGGGCACGATCACCTCCCTACTGCTGCTGGCCACACCATTCCTGATACAAGCGAGGATACCGTTGGCCTTCTTGGCTACCTGGGCACACTGCTGGCTCCTTTTCAGCCAGCTGTCGGCCTACACCCCAAGCTCCTTATCCTTCTGTATGCATCTGTGTGTTGCCACTGTTGGAAAATGCATACTGATCTAGGTGGACTGTAAGGCAGTACTAGTACTGGGTGTTTTCTCGTTTTCTTTTGCTGCAAAAAACCTAAACTGCTGGTTGTCTTTTCCAAATGTTTTTCTGCTTCTGCTGAACTGGCTGCCTGCAATTTGGGCATTAGGGATATGCTGACCTCTTCATGCAGAGGGTTGAGACACTTCAAAAACTTCCATAGCTTTTTCAAGCCTAGAGCAGAGGTATTTAATGGACTTGCAGCTGCCCTTCACCCCACTAAGAAGCTCACACTGGATATCTGACTTCAAAAGAGCGCTGTCAGGTCACCCATAAGGAATCCCTGTTTCCTACAAACTTGCTTAACAAAAACTGATGGAAAAATCAGTAGCTTCCCTGAGAAATGTGAATGCTAATCAGAAGATAATAGGTACAAATTTTATTCATGACATATGATGGAAACTGCTATACAAGATGTAAATTGTGGAGTGCTTAGCTGTGTGGTTGGTACCTCAGTTTATGTTTAGAATTAAACAGGACAAAACCAGTAGCAAGAACATGGTGGTAGATGTGTGGTGTGTGTGTGTGTCCACAAGTAAAAAATAAAATAGTAAAATAAATATTGACAGCTTGAGTGTGAAGAGCACACTTCAGTAAATCACTGGAGAGGTGTGTAAGTGCTCTATCTTATCGAGTCACATCTTGGCTCAAGCTGACAGCTCACCTTTATTAATTCTAGGAAAGAAAGAAGGAAGCTCATTAATTTTGTATTGCTTTTGAATCAGCTTTTTGTGCTGCTCTTGACTCAAACAGCCAAAGTAAATGCTCCCAAGATATGGCTCACTTGCTTCCCTTATCTGTCAGTGCTGTCTATTGGCTACTCTGGAAGATTTCACTGAAATTTGTTTTTCTTACACTACTTAACTGCCAGTAATACAGAGCAATGTTAGTCATTTGTGTAAATGACATAGCAGATGTGGGCAGGTAAGATGTTTTTTATGGTGGTTTTTTATTTAAAAGAACTCTTTCTTTGCTGTATCCACAATTCAGATACACAGTCAATACACAATTGTTGTGAGGTGATGAGAATTTGTTATATGTTTCTGTATAGAGTCAAGTTCCGCACAACAGTTAAGGGATGAAGAAAATACTCAAGTATGGCCCATCTCATGCAGATACACAGTTCGTATACTGAACAATAATGCATTCTGTCATTTATATTAAATTTTCCGGAAAATGTTACTTCATTTTGGCTATAGTGGAATGATAAATCATCTCTTATCTGTAGTGTGGGTAGTAAATGCGCATCCCAAAATGAAGTGTACTTAAAACTTTAAGATCACCTTAACACTTTTGAAGTCCAAAATACATGAATTTCCTTTTGTGTGTTGTTGGCTTCATATCTAGTGCAACTTTCAGTTTTAGCCTTTCCTTGAGAATCTTTTGCTGTTAACTGTTACAGCGTAGGCCAGCGGTGTGTGATGTTGATTACTGTGGTCCTGGTCCATGAAAGCTTTCTGACAGTTGGCAGCTGGCCACTTTAAATGCCAGTGCAGCTTCTTGTAAGTCTGAAAAGCTATCTGCTCCCAAGTGCAAGACAGGGCAATGCATGTGCAAAAATGTATTTGCGTAATAAAAACTGTCGCCACAGGATCAGTCTAGTTATTCATAAGAACTGAGTGAATTTTCTTGAAAAGATGTACCACAGGGCTGAGGTGTCACTAGAACTTTCAAGCAAAAGAATTCATGCTGGTTTTTTTGAAAGGCAAAATAGAAAGTGTTTTTGGGCCAAGTTGCTAAAATGCTAAGAACATGTATTATAATCAAGGTTAGAAATTGATATTAGATAATTGTACAACATAGTGAGCATGCAATTATATATACAGGTTTCTGTAATGTCCGTGTCTCAGTATCTCAAGATTAATTAGTGTTTACTTTCTCATGTCATTAACGGCTTACAAGTAGAACTCTTTTTTTTTTTTTTTTTTTTTTTTTTTTTT
>Ga0065711_1007564_pt1 | contig 25999 bp, 11 predicted proteins | sample Hoacrofraction12_FD_59098 | JGI IMG/M metagenome (GOLD analysis project Ga0065711, IMG submission 59098) | Hoatzin crop microbial communities from Cojedes, Venezuela - Epithelial fraction 12 v2 (version 2) | ecosystem: Host-associated > Birds > Digestive system > Esophagus > Crop | place... | reverse complement strand
TTTCCTTTTTTTTTTTTTTTTTCCTGACTATTCTGAGGACTTCCAAGGACGGTATGGAGAGCGATTGTTGGGAAAGAAGGGAACATCATTTTAAAGAGAAATTGCCAAGCTTAATTGGCCAAAAATTGACACGAGCTAAAGTTCCAAAAAATGAAATCCCTACAGCCAGTATGTGTTCACCATGAAGAGCAGTCAGGGAAATGAGGAATAATATTTTAAAAGGACTTTGGTCACAGTTCCCAAATAATCAGCTGTTTTAACTGAAGTCTTGGCAGTGAATCTACCGACAGGCTTGAAAGCCTTCTCCTTACTGAGAACACTGGGGTGAGCCCGGTGTCTGCCTGGTGCACGAGGACCCGGGGCAGGAACAGTTCCTGGGATCTGGCACGACTCTGCTGGAGGTCTCCTGCTGCCAACCAGTCAGAAGTGTTTGTCTGGCACCTAAACATTTCAGATCTTGCCCTTACTCAATCTCTCTTCATTTTTACCACAGAGCTCTTTATGGAGCTCCACTGCTGAGGAAGCCTCCAAAATCCTCAAGGAAATGCAAAAGATGAATAATTTTTCTTCTCTTAAAACTCTGCAAACACTGAAACAGACAGCACTGACCATCTAGAAATTAATACTTAATACACAACAGATGACCCTTAATTTTCCTTTCTGAAAGTGAAAACCAAAAGCAAAGGGGAAAAATGGGAAATTTGCTATGCCACAAGCCATAGTTTGAAATAGAGTTTCTAAACAATTTTTTTTCATCCGAGAAAGACTCCCGCCATACAGCACCTGTTCCAGTCTGCAGAAAGCTCAGCCTGTTTGTTGTTTTCTTGTTTCAAGGACTACTGAGAATACTAGATCCATGGGACCCAATTAAACCTCCCCGTTTTGATTGTTTTCTGGTATTGCTGTTTTACAGTTTCTAGAGAGGCTGGGACCTGGGAATCTCAGTACATCTACCTAGCAAATTGTTTGGCATGTTGTGTTTGTGTAAAGGTGAAATATGTCACTTTATAGAGGGCCAAACTAAAGCTGCACTTTGGAATAGGGAAAAAACGTTTTTATTCCATAATACCACTGCTTTCACTGAACAGCAGTCTTGCACTGTTCTTCACTTGGGTTGATCTTTGATGCACTGAATGTCAACATTTTGGCATGTTTATATTTTGTATTAACTCATTGTCAATATTTAGGTAGTTTTACAGGATTTAACATTTTATAGCAATGACAAGACCTCATGTTACTGTGTGGTTTCCCTGCAGTTGACTACACTGATACAAATGTCTGCAGCCCAGAGATTCTAGTATTTTAAAATAACACATGCAATTATAACAGGCTATCATTGGAGTGATTTTAAGTTACCCTTATCCTAAACAAAATATAAAGCTGAACTATCTGGTGGTTTCTTTATCAGACTCTAAATGAATAACAGCAGCACTGAGCAAATGAGTTTTATGTTGATGTATGCTGCAACACAGTCTCACTGGACTTGCTTCTCTGGGATCACCTGTAAATCTAACCTGAGTATTTCTACATACTAATAAAATCATTCAGGGTTCTGCATCCCCTTGAAGAACTATAAGAAAGTTTGATTCTAAAACAACAAATCTTCACTCAGCAGACTATTTTTTGTTTGTTGGGTTGTTTTTTTTTTCCCCAAGATGAGTAAGAACTGTGTTGGAGACTTAATTTTTGTCAGACATCAGTGCCAAAATGCTAGCAACTCATTATAACAATTTAATCGAACATCTGTAAGAGCAGACTGTTCTGTGTTACCACCTTTCTGAGTGGCCTGTCACACACCATACTACCTTATAGCACATGCAGGTCTCAGTGTGGGCACAGATGTTCTTCTGCACTTGCATACATGCAGCTTGGTCTGCATAGATGTGCATGATTTATCTGTATCTCAAACAGAGTTGCAGAAGACTGAAACTATATCTTTCACTAAGAATATGTTAATAACCTCTAAATAGTTGAAGATTCAGACCTGTTGAAGCCAGAATTCACAGAGAGGAATTTTTTTGTTGGATAATACATATCTCTGTATTACTGTGTGGTAAGGACACCTTCCTATAGCCCACTGCATTTTTTCTTTTTTTACACAGTCATATTTTCCTGAGCAAATGCTATAAAAGCTATATGCGATAGGTTTATTTTACTATTCAGTTAATTTAAAACTCCTGTGTGCAGGTCCAATTTAAACAACTGCAGGAGATCAGTCTGAAACAAACAGAAAAAAATTACTTCCTCCAGAGTTGACTTTCAAATTGGTTGAAGGACCCCAGAGACTAAACGATGGATGTCTGGTATCTCTCTGTTAGGATCATTTTTTATTTTTAATAGAAAATTTCTGACTGAGACAAAAAGGCCAAGCAAGTTAGTGACTAGCAAAGTATATCTCATGTGGATAAGGCAATGGGAAAATAAAAAATCCCAAGCATCATACAGCACCTCAATCCCTTTACATGAGCCAAGCATCTTTGAAGCTAGTAGTAATTCATCCATCTATGGATCTACATCTGTTAGCTTAATACGTGACACAAGGGTGGATTTTAAATGAGTCTAACCCAATAACCAGACTTATGTAACAGGCTTTTCAGGAAGACAGAGGAGGAAGCCTTAATGTTAAGAAACCCTAGCTCAAAGTATCAATTCCAGTAGCTCCAATGGCTAACATTAAACCTTTCTGTCTGTCTGTCAGTATAACTTTCCTTTGTATTTGCTTTACTCTGGCTATCACATTTGCACTAAGGCTCCTTTTGCCCTGCCGTTAACCTATGTGATTACACAGGTGTGTGCATAATACATGAACAAAGAAATACTATTGTTTCAAAGGACTTCTTTCTTGTGGTTGTTCTTGTAAAAAAAATGCACATTGCAGGCAACTATTTTTCTTAATTACTCACGACATGTTACTGATATGTGTCCCACTCTCTGTCACTCAAACTACATTAAAAAGCATAGTAAGGAGGAAGTTTCTGTGACTTGGCTGTTCATAATAAAGGTTGTATCTTGGGGTTTTTTACACGGCTGATCAGGCAGAACATGATTTTCTTTTCCTGTATGCTGGTCTAACTCCATTGACTTCAGAAGAATTACTCTTTATTTATCCTGGTGAGAGATGAACAGGCTGCTGATTTTCTACCTTAGATGAGTTGCTGGCACAATAGCAGAAATATTATATCTATTGGAGAAAAAAATATGATGTGCACAAGCAGAATGTCCCACAGAACTCAGTTATTTTAACTTAAGAAATATTTTCTTTCAGAAAATGCCAATAAACTAGAGCAACGTTTTATTTAATGGTGTCGAAAAATTCCACAATATAGCCATATGAGAAATGTATTTAATTTTCTTCTTTTAAGCAAGTCAGCAAGTAAGGCAGGAGTGCATATTACTAAGCTTGCAAGCACAGCCTAGAAGAGCATATTGAAAGATCCCCTATAAGGCACAATTGGATGAAATGCTAAGATGGAGCGCTTTGTGCAGCTGCAGAGCACTTTGCTGAACTGATTGGTTTCAGACGCTGTGAATCTCCAACCTTGTTATTGGCAGACATTAAAACAACAGTGTAAACCTTTTCTGCCTTATTCTCTCCTGATTATACAGGGCATGGTGGGACAGAATAAACATAGCAAGGCATCTTTGCGTTGGAGACAGTTTCAGCAATAAATACAACCCTGGCATAGAAAGGCACAACTCTAGCTGACTTCAGGCAGTGCTACGCTGGATTACTCTCGGGATGAGTTTGATTCTCAGTCTCTTTCTAGCAATGAGTGCTCTGGCAAGAGCATTAAGCGCTACAAGCAGAGAATTAGCAGCTCCAGTATTATCCATGTTGTCAACAGACATGGAGAGCAAGCAGGAGGCAGCAGGAAAAATATTGTGTGTGCTTTACTCGTTTGCAAATACACACTGCTTAAATCGACGGCAACACACTGACAAAGTTAGGACTTTTTTCTGCTCCCTTATAACTGTATATAAATAATACATACTTAATACACTTTAAACCATTTATTTAGATGCATAAACTGCAAGGAAATGTAGGTGGTTATACAGCGAGGACTCTAAGAGGACTAGATGTGATACCCTCTTTGAGAGGTATTCACAGTGCCGAAGAACATTTCGTACATAAAAGCTGCAAAGCAGTATGTGTCCTATCTTGAACACAGACTGTCAATATCTTAACATGAATAAGGAAGCTCACGTTGGCGGTGCAAGAAGTCTGGGAATGTTTATGTATGTTCTTGTTAAAACTGGTGTGTTTAATTCCTGGCTGAGCTCCAAGTAAAGCCTTTCTGTTCAATATGATTTTATTTCATGACAGGGCAAGGAGGGTTACGCTCTGGAAGAAAAGACTAAATTTTAACAACCTCGAAATAGGAAAAAAAAAAAAAGAAGAGCCAGCAGCAGGCATCAAATGAGACAGAAAGAAGTAGCAAAGAAATTGGCAGCCAGAGACAGGTGAGAAAAGAATAGCAACAGGCATACCAGGTTTTCAGAGACACGGCCTCTCTCTCCTCTACACACTCAGCGAGGAGACCACTTGTAGCCAATACTCCCCCTGCTCCTGGTGCATCCCTCTGGCCTGGGTCCAGCGGGACTTGGACCAAGCTGGGGGCTAGTGGAGGGTACACCGAAGGGAGCAGGAAGACTGCTGGCTGCCTCCCTTCCTCTCTCGAGTGCTCTTTCCCCTCTGCCCGTGTCACAGCAAGCGGCTGTGCTTTGCGTGCAGGTCCACATGAGCCTGTGCCCAGGAGAGGAAAATCTGGGTATCCACTTTGATCAGTGCTGTCAGCTGGAGAGGCAGCACCTGCACTGCCAGGCCTGACCCCCACCACTGCGCCACGCAACGATTAGTCCCAGACAGATCTCTCTTTGCATTTTTGTGCCTTTCTCTCTTCTTCTTCCCTCTGTTCTGTTTGCTCTTTCTTCTTCTTTTCTTTTCCTGTTTCTTTCTTAGAGCATGGACCGGATCTTTTCCCCACATTTCTGGAGCACCAGATATCTACGATGCCGGCTATACAACAGTGTTCTGAAAAGTCCTTTTGTGGAGTGTGGAGGATGGCTTGAATTTTTTTTTTTTTTAGGTGTTAATCTCATATTCCCCTGTGACTTTTGAGCTTAGACGACTATGAAAGAAAACCAAAGACTACTGATAAAAGCCTGTGTTGTAGCTACGCATGGGTTTCTGATTGAAGCTCAAGCAAATGACATACTGAAGACAAACGCCATTACACTTTCAGATAGAGAAAATATTGCCCTAACATTTGTTACATTATAACACCGGAAAAGAAAGGGGCTTCCAGCTAGTTAAGGTTTGTTTCTGAGCTAGATGAAGCTGTGCAAGCTATAAATGACCAATAAAATCTCTTCAGTGTAACTGCACTGGGAAGTTATTCCAGGTATGTCTGTGGACTCAGTTTTGTGAGCTTATCTGTATAAATGGTTTATAGAAATAAATGTCACATTCCCTGGTAAAATGAGAGATACATGGAGCGTCTATCGTGAATAATGCAAGCTTATCAGAGATAAAAGGACTGATGAATTATAGCTATAGTTTCCATATTTACTACTGCAAGCTCTAATTTTTTATCCTATGAACAAGTAAACTGTGAAGGGATGGATTGATTTCTGATAAAACAAGAGCTGATAAAAGCCCTGGTGCAGAATGAAGTATTTTTGGATTGTTTATAGCATGCAATTAGTTTTTCTCCCTAATCTCCTGACCTTCACTGCTGCTACTAACTCAAGACTATCCTCTCAAATGAAGTGACATGGCAAAGCAAAATACACACTTCTTCCTGGCAAAGGTGATACAGGACAAACCAATGGGAAAATAGGTTTGATCCTAAGCTATAGGTCTTCTACCAAGTTACAGAAACATAATTTCCTTGCTAGTCTGTCCTTTAAGGCAAAGGAGATTTAAAAGAATACTTTGAGAGCAGCTTCTGCGCTTCACCTAAACTAGTCCATTTTGATGCAGCAGAAATCAAACAACATTCAGTGTGTGAACAAAATTATATACTCAGCCTTGAGGTAGTAATTGAATCAGAGAATGTTTGCTGGAAGGGTCCTCTAGAACTCATCTAGTTCAGCCTCTCCCCTCAAGTAAAGTTATCACCAGCTATAGATCAGGTATGGCATGACTTTGCCTTATCAAGCCATGAAAACCTCCAAGGGTGGAGATCCTACAGCTCTCACTATTCCCATGCTGCACTTAATGGTCTTTTTTAGGAATTTTTCCAAACATATTATCTGAACCTCCCAGCTGCAGTGAGTGTTTGCTGCTCCTTTTGATGTTATTTTCTTCTAATGGAAAGAGTTTGGTTCCATCAAATCATAAATTCCCTTCCAGCAGTTGTAGGCTGCTATCAGATAACCTCTTCATCACACTGAACTAGCCTATCTCTCTCAATTTCTTCTTGAAGGTCATGTGCTCTAGGCTTCTAACTATCTTGGTAGCCTCTGTTTGACACTCTTTCTCCTTACCCCTCTTGATCTGGAACCCAAAACTGAACACAGTATTTTAGGTGCAGCCTCACAGGGGCCGAGAAACGATGTGTAGTAACTCACCTTGATCTGCTGGCCAGGCTCCTCCTAGTAGGTAGTATGCACTTTCCCTTATTTGTGGCATAATTGCAATGCCAGCTTATATGTCGCTTGGTATTCACTGCCACTTCCAGTCATCTACATCAGGGCTGCTACTCAGCTAGTCAGTTCCAGCCTGTATTTGTTCATGAATTAGGCTTTCATATCCATGTGCAGAATTTACACTTCCTGAACTGCATAAGATGTCTGTTGACTGATCTTCAAGTTTCTTGAGGTCCATCAGGACTGAGGTCTTACTTTCCAGCTTAATAATCTCTTCCCCTTCTTTACTATCATTTACAAACTGCTTTCTTAGTATCTAAGTTACTGATGAAATTATTGAAGCATACAGGCCTCAACTCCATTTGTTCCTACCTGCCAACCAGATACCAAGTTATTGATTGCTACTGATAAGATTGTCTTCCTCGTTGAACAGCAGGCCCATGTTTTCTCCAAACTTCCTTTTGCCACTAGCGTACTCACAAATGTTGCATTATCCTCTAAGTCTAGACTTGAGTTTAGCTCCACCCGACCTTTGGCCTACTCCCTAAGTACCTGAGCAAACAAATCTTACATTTTTCTCAATCACTACAAGTGGCTGAGGCATGTGACATTTTTTCTAAACTGTTTTCCCCATTATATTCCCATAATATGCTCAGGATTCATTTGTCTTGATCCAAAGACCACCAAAAGACAAGCCTCTGATTTCATATTAGAGCCATACCATCAAGAATCTCCTTTATACAGGATGCAATCCTCCCTCCTCTTCTTCTTTCCCCAAAGAAGCCTGTGCCCATGATGTACATGCTGTTCCACTCAGTCTTTGTGACTGTGCTCATACTGAAGCCCTGCAATCAGTCATGACCTTGCAATTCTTCCTGACTGTTGCTCAAGATCCATACACGAATGTAGAGACACTAGAGGTAAGTCTCAGAAGGCATTCGCCTCTGAGACCAGACTTGATTCACTGGCCAGCAGACTCTGTCACAGAAATACATTAGCTGTGGTAAAGCTAATCAAGAAGCTGATCAAAGATCAGAGGCTTGACAGAGAAACACACTAAAAAAGAATCAACAATCTGGTTTTAGTGGTCAACTCTGATCATTCAGATACAGTCACTGGCCCTGGGTAATGGCTGGTCTTGATCCTGTAGAGATGGCAAATTTTATAATGTACCCATCACTAATACTATGGGTGGCTGAAGCACGGGACACTTTTCCATCCTCCTTCCCCTCCCCCTCAAGTCTCTACATGCCAAAACTTCAGAGCAGACTGGCTATCTCTTGGATAACCGCAGAGTTACCATTAAGTCACAGCATGCACCAGCCCTACCTTGTGTCTCGGTTTCATTCAGTGACCCCACTCTGGCAATGAATTCTACAGGTAGAATATGCAGGGTGCAAAACAGCTGCTTCTCCTTTTGCTCTGTGTTTACTGGCCATTACATTCAGCTTTCTCACTGGCGTTTCTACTGTTTCACACTTTCTTGCCTTTGGTACTCTTAGTTGAGTTTTATCTGGGTCTTGTTATTTGCTATACTTGGATTTCAGGAGCTGCTCCATAGGATTCACTGCAGCAATATGTCCACCATCCTAGTATTTGCATAGTTGTCTGCCAAGCCATTACTCTCCAAAATCTATCCGAGTCCCTCTTTTTTCTCCATAACTCTTTTGGCCATCCTCTGTCCCATTGACAGTACTCCATTCCAGCATGTAATGTTAGCCACGTATTCTCCATGATAGCTTCTCTCTGTTGCCCTCCAGTTTCTTCACAATATCTGTCACAATGAATGAGGTTTGATCCGGCCTACACTGTCTTGGACACACTCTCTAAAAACTGTTTCATTATTATTCATCTAGTCACTTCATCCCAATCCACCAAGCATGTTGTAAAGAATAGCAACGTCTACACACATTCCTCATTCTTCTCAAACAAATTGTTGAGAATAGCTGCTTTTTAGCCACATAGTCTGTAAATGTAACTGTATCCAGGGTCTGGTGGTTTGTGGTTTTCATCTCACCAAAGAAATAAATGGAAGTTTACCTAATTCTAAACTGCTGTTGGCACCTATTCAAAGGTGATCACCCAGCCCAAATTAAGAAAGGATTGGTGAAGACTTACTAGAAACATGTCCATTAACACAAGCAAACAAATCCTTGAAGTAGTTTCTTCAAGAGCTGTTGTCATCACTGCTGTGGTTTTCAGACTGATTTAGCTGCTATTTATGAACTACTGATGTTCCTTTCTAAATTACATGAATTTGTAAGCGCAGGAGCATTATCACTTTATTTTCATCAGGCAACCCTCAGTGGTACTTAGGTGAATGATTTCTTTTTAATGGGAACTCTGCTAAAAGTACACAAACCTCAACTTTATCTGGCATCAATTCCTCTACATTAGCTTAAGTAGAAAGCCTCAGCTTCTGTCTCATCCCATGGTGCAACACAGTGTATCAACATGGAGAAAGTGCCTCACAAGCTTACGCTGTGTTTATAAATAACTTCCCTTAGCATCTGCTTTTGATTGACAGCATTATTGACAGAGACAAGACATTGTGCTACCTAGTTTGGTCTGATCTAGCAGGACTGATTTTATCTTCTTATGTTCTTGCCTTCATGACTCAAAGTAGAGCCTAAAAGGGTAACGCAAGGGCCCTGTCTGCTACATATGCTCTGTCTTACTGCGGGTAGATGCTTGCAACCTACTGGGTTGTGTTCTGCTTCCTAGGTAGTCAGGTTGCTCTCTGTAGAATTATGAGAATCCAAACTTACTCCCATCTGTGTTAAAGGTGACTAAGGCCACAGTAAGAGAAAAGCTGCAGAACACGGGAGAGTGGCTGCACTGACAGAAAGTGGCATACAATGTTCTTCTATCCATAGATATGGAGGGAGCTGGGGAAGAGGCTGAAAAGCAGTGCCTTTTGGTAAAAGGGTGCTGTCAGCATGATCAATAGCTGTAGTGACTACCCAAACTCCTGTGGACTGCCAGCAACAAACACAAACTTTCTCCATTCAAATAAATTTCCCTGGGGACAGAGGGTCTGTTTGACTTAAAATATGCATTCTTTATATTTCTCTGCACCTGTTGTGTTGAAATAGTCACTATCCCTTCTTATTTGGTGGTAGTAAGGCTTTGGGACTAACTGATCAGAAGACAACATTTTAGGTATAGTATTCTACTGTATTCAGACAAATTCTTTTCCTTAATACTCAGATATATTGCCTTGATAAAATAAGACTACTTGCAAAACATAAAAATGCAAGCCAAACAATTTATTCCCTCATTAACTTGAGAGGTGGCTGTCGATCCTCAGGTTTTCTTATTTAATATAAACTGATTCAATGCTTTAGGAAATGTTTATGTTCTGACAGTCCATGTCCATGTCCATTCCCCCACCTCTCCCTGCCTCGATCTCTCTAGTGAATATCACAAAGTCTGTCTGGTCTTTGCACTGTGTTCAGGATTGGACTTTTATAGCGGAAATAGCAAGCATTATTGGTGCACTGGAGTAGTTCATGCTTTATGATGGTTTAGGGTAATGTGGAGTGATGGTGGCCCAAACATAAAAGCATTCAGTTTATCTGCTACAAGGTAGTCTACCATAGAGTATGTTGTATTTTCAACAATATTATTGTTTCATGCACTGAGTTGACTGTGCCTACCCATTCTAGCAAAATGTTTAGATACCTACACAAAACCTGGTATGTTTTTATATCTTAACACCCCCCCCTCGCCCCCAGCCTTCATATTCTTTGCCATGTTTTCTTTTAAAATGCCTATGAAACGCTTACTGGATATTAGAAACATTAGATGAACAACACAATGACCTGTGCTTATCTACTGAACGGAGCAGGAACAGCTACTGAACAGATGCAGGCACTATGAAAAGTTGGACATGATTATAAGAGCTGACCCAGAAAGCCTGTGGAAGTTTCCAGCAGTCTCTATGCACTTCCTTTTGTCTTGTCCACCTGGAGCAAGACCTTCGTGTATGCTACTGAACAGCTGACACAGCTGAAGTCTTGGATGTGATCTGAGCTGGTGACCATTGCCTGTGAGCATTCACATCCTCCATTCTAACACAAGCTACAAGTCAAAACTCACCTGGGGTCAGTTTCCGAAAAGAAATAATATACACTTTCCCAGACTTGGATGTTCCTGAGGATTCACAGCACTGCTGTCCTCTTTCCCTGCCTGACTGAAGGATATTAGTAGTGTGCTGTGGAGGAAATGCTTCCTACCTCTGTATTTCTCTGTAGATACCTAAAGGAGTCCCAGCTCCAGCTGCCACCTACTTTAAGCACAAAATCCTCAGGAAATAAAGTACTTTTTTCTCTTTTTTAACAAAGAAGCAGTCAGCTGATAACTGATAGGCACACAGTGGGCAAACAGCTGGCTCAGTGTACCAAGACTCTTGCCACGGTAGCAGCATATGTTTAGAATGTGTAAGAGTATATTTATTCACTGTGGCTAGGAAGAAATGAGTAAAAGTAACAGAGAGACTCATTTTGTGCCTGGTAGGCTGGTATCTTCTTTGCTGCTGTCTATTATTGACTAGATCACATTGACTGTGATGCTTCAAACACTGTAATTCATCAGACAGATGCTGACTAGCTACTTGTTCATTGTTTATTTATGAGTAGAAAAAGATTTCCAAAGGTGTTCAGATAATTTAGAACCCAGCAATCAATACATATATATTTTTTCAGGTTACAAAATAATAAACCTAAGTTAAATTATATTTTGTTGTACGAGAGAGAAAAAAAATGAACCCTCAAGGGGCAAACAAACTGTTGTTACTGAAGGAATTACCCATTCAGGATGGACTCAGCTGCCTAACTCCTCATTAACTATTTATCAGTTCCTTGGAAGGAAAAATCTACTATACAGTGAATTCCCATCAATATTTAATATAGCAGTGCCTGGAGTGCTGGACCGAGTTTCTCACTTGTGCAGACGGCATAAGCAAAGTGTATACTGCCACATCTCTTAATGGGGGAAATCTTAGATAAATCCCAAGGCTTCTTTCTTTTGTTATAGTTTACTTTATATACTTCTTAGAATTAATGACTTGTTGCTGAGCATTTCTACAGGGTTCATGCCAGTCTTTTCCTTTCTCACACACGGCACTTATTGATCATCAAGCAGGTTCATCTGAAAGCCAAAAAGACACCGTATTGACTTAATGCTACCATCTTCTGGTTTGGAAAGCACCTTTGCTAGCCTCACTAGTTGCCCATGTGTTTCAGTTTTTTATGTGATAAAATTATCATATCTGAAGGGTTTTTGTCTTACTGTCCTAGTTTTGGTCCCTGATACGCAAAACACACACTATAAAAATAATTGGCCCGTCTTCATTAACATAATTTTCTTTCAGTTTCAGAATCCTCCATCACAGTCAGAAAACTTCACCAAAATCTTGCTAGCTCTTTTGCTGTTTCTGTACCATCTACCTGTCTGTCCAGTTCCTAATTCTAGATATTTTGCCATCAGAGTTAAATTTACAGCTGCCAGACTACAGCTGAATTGGTTTTCATCACACTTTTAGTCAAGCCTCACTTCCCAAGCTCTTCCATTTTTCACTGCCCAGGGCCAATTCCTGACCTAGTGTGACACTGCAGCAGGGACAAAGGAACATATTTGTGCTTTACTCTGACAGTGTCATATCTGTCTAACCTGTCCTGAAACAGAAGTGTAGGAACTTGTTTTGCACTCCTCTGTGGCAGAAGGTTGTCATGATGTTTGCGAAGTGGGAACTTCACAAAGTAAGATGCTGCCTACTGAAGAAAATTAAACAATCTTGGTCTCAATACCCACAGCTATGCCCAAGAAAGGTAGTGGGGTTTTTTCTAACCTCAGCACAGCAGACACTGCCATCGATTGGCCACAAGTGGAAGAGAAACAGTCAAAAGTGAAATTTCTAAAAGACTAATAGATTAACTCAAATTAACAGTATTTTAAGGTTACCCAAACTGCCTATTATTTTCTTATTTACTCTGTCACCCTATTCACTGCAACCTAATGACTCTGCTTTGAACTGTCTGCAAAAATACCCTGCTCTGAGCTGCAGAGAACCAAAATATTCTTCTTCTCAATAGACTTGTACACAGTAGCCTATTCATTCCCACTTAGGCATGAAGTAATCTCCATTACCTAGCTGCCACAGCAGGCAATAAGGCAACAGACACAAGGACAAAAAAGTGATTTGCCTGTTCTCGAAGGTATCTGTCATGCACAATAATCTGCTAAAGCCTTAGCAGCCAATGGTGATGTGATAGGAATTTGGTCCTTTTGATTTGATTTCTCTGACAGCATCGAAATGTTTTGCCTTTAATTCATTTTCTCTGGCTGCTCATATTGCTCCATGATGATCACGCAGTCTCTTCCTGTTTCATTTTGCAGCCACTTGGGAACACAGTGGCAACATGCCATGAAGATTGGGCTTATTCCACTTCACTCCACTTACTCGACTGTTTCACTTCATTCTTTAGTCTTCTCAAGATTTATTAGAAAGTTTTATCTTACGTAGCACCCAGTCCTTCTGCCAGATGTACACGGAAGCTCTTAAAACTCAAAGCAATCTGTCTGTTAGAGGAGTTGCCAATGACCTTTTTACAATGTTTTTGACCTGTTAATCTAGAGCTGTCACTCAGAATGCAGAACTCATTGTATTTCTGGTAAGACATTCCCTAAGAGCACACGGTTGGACAAAAATGGCTAGAATTAGCAAAACACATAAACAGCTTTTAGGCTACCGTTAGAAATAATGATATTGTACAAAATTTAAAAAAATTGATTATGGTATTTACGAGTTGCTGTAATTCATTCTCAGATGAAGGACTTGACTCAGAAAGTTAGTAACAGGTCTTCTTTGGGGAGAATACAGTGCATATCCATCAGACAAATCAAGCTTTCAGATAACCATGTTGTATGTTACAAATTTGAGTTGTTGGCTAGAGAATTCTGGATCCATAAACATGTGAAAAGACTTACAGTCAACCGTAGACAGCAGAAAATCATTTGAGGATATTATCACCAACATCCACTGGAAGTCTTCTGCTGACTTGCATCCCTGTCTGCTAACTATGGTTTGTAAACCAGACCTCCCGTTTATGTGTACCAGTTTGCTTACTTCACAAATGCACATAAGTGTTAATGAAACATAAGTAATTGTATATGAAATCTTAGTTATGATGCAGACTGAACATTTGCTCATCTTCCTATCTTTCCCTCAGACAGTGAATTACAATGTGCTGAACAATCAGCTTTCACACACAGCTCATTAATTTGGAAGAAACTTGAAATTATTGTCCTGGCTCTATCATTTCAAATAAACTAGTTTTCATTGGGTTTTGGGCCTGATTAACACCATGAGTTTCCAATGAGTACTCCACCTTTTAAGAAACTAGTAGGACATTTCAGAATGGAAGTTTCATCTTGGAGTGACTCCTCAGAAATGAGCAGCTTGTAGGCAGAAGTGTGAGAAGGAGCAGGAGTGACGGGACAACCTTCTCTGAAACTGTACTGCACCTGAGGGGTGGGGGAAGTAGGAAAGGCCTCTGACGTGGTTTAAATCATGAAAAGTGGCTGCTTTCCACCTATCAAATACCACCTGACTCCCGCATCTGGTGTGTACAGTTGGGAACTGGAGAGAACCTACACACTACAGGAGGAAGATGGTAAGCAGCAGTGGAAAGGGCAGGTCCTTTCTTATTTGTGAGGATTCTTGCTTTTTCATGTTCATCTGTGATTTAGTCTTGTTTCCAATAATACAGCTTTTTAGCATACACTCACTTAAATGTAGATACATAGATACATATATTGACATATTCACCTTGTAATAATAAGGTTATAACCTCACTGCGCTAGCAACTGTGCTCAGTTGTGTTTGTGTACCACTAACTGACTCAGGCATTACATTTATGTGGTCTGCTCAGGTCTTCAGCTCAAATGTAATAGCAGTATTATGTCAGAGTTTGGTAGAATAATTCATTCAGCTTATTCATGCATTTGTAAAGCTGTTAGAATAATTCAGAGTCAAATAATTCAGAGTCAAGCATACTTCCCAGAGGAATACTGTGGTCTTAGATCGGTATTTACTTTGAGATCTTTGCCTGAAAGGAGTTAAACCTTAGAAGGTTTTTAAGCATATCAGTCTTGGTTTGATCGTCTCTGCTGTTTAAGGTAATTTAAGAAAAAGGGCCATAATCCATTTAAGGAATGTATTTCCTTCAAAAGATTTTTGGATTAAAACACTTCTCAAGTTTGACTGACACTACTTAGTGGCCCTGGTGATGCTCCTATTACATTAAGAATGTAAGAACAGCTGCACCAGGTCAGACAAAAGCTTTGTCATGTCCAGTGTCCTGTCATGAGAGTGTCGTCAGGGACACTTAGAAAAAGGCATCAGGAAAGGATAAGTATAAAAAAAATCCTGGATGGCAAACGCACTCCGTCCTCACTGGTAGAAGAACTTAGTCCAATGTATAGATCTCAACTGTATTTTTATTATGCTGTCTCCTTCCTCAGAATGGTGTGATATGTGTATAACAGCCTGTGCCATCCCTGCTGTTTTCATTCCTGATGACCTCACTAGTGCATTAGCTAAAGTGCATGTATCTTAACATAATTGTTTTCCTCTCTCAATGGAAATAACTGCAAAATCACTAAGGGGTCAGGTCACGTCAACTGTAACTGATCAATGAACCCCCACAATGGAAGAAGGCTCAGAGGACATGGGCAAAGGAGTGTGCTCATGAAGCTCAGGGAAGAACACAGGGAGTGGCCACAGCTGTTGTAAAGAAAGCTGAACTGACCCCAACACAAAGAGGACAGAAGGGTGGCCTTTGGTCTAAATCAGTGGCTCTATCAGTTGAGTGGATCAACTAGTTGTGTAAATGGCCTTCCCCATTAAAAAATGTGTGAAATGTAAATGAAAAAATGTATGAAAATGTGTTCCCTCATACAAAATGTGTGAATGTCTTCCTAAGCCAGCCAGACCAGCATGGGTGAAGCGTACAAGTGGCTCAGCCCAACACAGAGTATAAAAAACTGTGCAACCAACAAAATGAACTTTGAAGAGAGCAGCAGGCTTGGGCTCTCTTGAACCCATATACTCCTTCCCAGGGACTGGGAATGCCCAGCACTGTGATGGTAAGCATATGGAGACTGGCAATGGGAATCACATTTTTATTGTTATTCGATTGCATATTGCAATTACCTTATTGTCCTTGAGTTGTAATTTCAGTATATTGCTGAATAACTCCACTGAATCAAAATCCCATGTAACGTTAAATATCTTAAAATAAGTAAATTTGGTATTAAAAAATAAAAATTGTCCTTGTATGGAATATCTAAAAGAACTTGCTCAGAGAGTATTGGACTGTAACACCAATTTAGTCCAATAAGAGAGAGGCAAAAATAATTTTGATCATTTTGATTTGAAACATCTCATAATTAAATTCAAATGCATGCTTTGCAAGATTGTAAATCTCATGCAGGAAGAGCAATTGTTTATGGATACAGCTAGCAAGGATGGCGTAAGATTAAAGTATGAGGAAACATAGTTTGAATGTCAGAGTAAAAATCTTCATGGTTAGATCTGCAACTTTATGGAATAGCTTCTGAAGAGAAGGTGAAGATTCAACACTTGGCATTTGAAACTCCACTGGCACAATCACTAGGGACTACACCAGAGCAAGTTTGTCCACCTCTATTTTCTATAGCATGTAATTTATTTAAATCTACTGTATATGCTTACAGTAATGCTTCTTTCTAACTGTAGTAAGAGTCTTTGGTACTCTTGTCACTGATGTCTTTACCATTACCTTAAAAACAGGACAAAGAAAGTTAAGAATAGAATTTATGTTATTAAATGGGGAATATACATATTTTCAGGTGGAAAAATCAGGTTACAGTGATCTAACGTATGCAGCAGAAAAAGAACTGAATAAAAGGCAGTTAAGTTACTGTTCAGATGAGTATAAAGATGGAGGTCCCAGAGGAACATAGCAAGGAGACAGTGTTCTTAAGGATTTTTCTTGTCAGTTTGAAAGAAAGCAAAATGCAAGAAAGGAGTAGAGGAAAGAAATGTGGACAAGCAAAAAAGGGTTCTGTGAAAGAAATTCTTGCCAGATGCAGTTCTTGCCTGGGGATCACAGAAGTGATAAAGCATGTAAAACTACAAAAATGTGGTGCATAGAAAGGCTACTGATTCCTACCTTCAGTCTCATAAAATTTTATATGTATCCCTGTGATAGGGGAACACACAGTTTTTTACATGCTACTCCTGTGAACAGAGTCTGAAGTTCCTACATATGATGCCTGAGTGGATTAAAACATAGCAAAGTGTTCATTTATGCTACTCTTATTTAATGCATAAGCAATGGAATAAAGCAAACGTTGGCTGCTTTGGCAGACCAGTAGGCTGAAACACTTCTTTAAAAGCCACTGCTTTTCTTTTTAGCGTGAATAATCAAGTTCTTACGGGCCTCTTTATTTGTTTGATTCAGCTTTACTCATGGAGATAATGCAACAATCAGAGGTCTAGGTAGAGAAACATTTATGCATGAGAAGCAAGAGGATCTGTTACCTTTGTGTGGCTTACTGAGTCCACCTGCATCCAGTTCAAGTATCCACACCAAAAAATGATGAAAATTACAAAATTGTTCTGTGGAAAACTACAGAAATGAATGGAAAACTGAAAAGCAGGTTATTATTGAGCTCCTAGAGTCACTCAGTGCGTCCAGCTTATCAAACAGAATTCTCAGTCAGAGGGAAACACAAGCATCAACTAGAGAAGAAGATACATGATGAGAAAAGAGCAGTTTATACATAGCAGACAAAGGCTAGATGAAATCAAAAGGGTTAAAAGCTGTAGCTGGGTAAACTTGATCCATTTGCGCAACAACTAGTTTTATAATATCACTGGGTTACAGCTGTCCAGGGATATAAGATTGTCCATCCTTTAAACTTTTTAAATCTAAGACGAAACGTAATTTGAGGAGAGAGACTCTTCAGCAATCACATAGCCAAATGCAGTGAATTTATAGGCACTTTAATATCTAAGATAAGATGAACTATTACAATAGTCCTTTTTGGCATTTAAAATTCTGAGCCTAGAAGTATTTTTTTTTTTAATGTAGTGTCTTTCATCCAAGAGATTTTAAGTGCTTAACAAACACTAATTAATTAATCCCCTCAACACCTGTGAGAAGCAGGCAATTATTACTAAATCTGCTTTGCAGATATGTAAGCTGTGGATCAGAGAGGTTAAATGATTTGTCAAAGGTTGTGCAACAAGCAAACACCAGACCTGGACTGCTGGAAAATCTCAGTTGTGAGTACTCCTATAACAACGACAACTGTATTACATTCTGGACAGAACAACATTGATCTTTTAATTTCTTAGCAGTATTTGCAAAGGTAAAGAAACAGATCTGAACAGAGGAAGTGAGGGACTGGAGTGCTGATCTGTGAAGCTGAGAGGTTAGTGAAAGGTGCCAACAAGAGAATACAGTTTATTTAACAAACCCCAAACCAACTGATGGTATTAATAAAGTTTGGGGTGCAGTGCTTTTCCGTTGTGTAAAAAAGATGGTGGAACAGATTTGTAAAGACTTTAAAAGGCACTATTTATTGAAGCTATTCACCACAGACAGCGTGCTCTGACTTTCCACTCCCTATCTGATTAAATACAGCTTGTTGCTGCACGGGTATCAGCGTGCAGGCTGTTCATAAATCCTGGCCTGGATTACGCTGCATTGAACTGGGCAAAATTCTGATTTCACTGAAGTCAGTAGCAAAACTCTTCCAGACCTTGGTCTTTTAATTTCTGTTGCTCTAGACTCTCAGTCCAAATTAGAGTTTTCACTGCTATTACATTTTATTTCTCCTCTTATGCCTGCCTGGGGAGTAATTTCTCCCTCTTGTCTGCAGCATCTTATTAAATTGGCCCATGGAGAACATGTGAAATGGAATGAAAGCTCTAAGGCATGCCTTTCACAGTGTTTTCTCTGCAGCAGACTTCCTGAATTGAGGAGCTTGGCCCTAGTGCAGTTCCTAATAGAAGAATATTTTGAGTACTGCTGGAGAATGAGGCCAGAACAAGAGTATTCCACAGTTCTGGTTTCTTAATGGGGTGGCTCCTACAGAAACCATGATACCATTAGGCAAGTCTTCCTGTTGACTATTCAAGCACAGCTGAGGAAAGCACGCCAAAAGGAACTGTAGGCTTCAGAACTACAACATCATAATGTTGTATTTGTGGTTAACAACCTGCTGAGCTAGCAGTGATCTGTAATACACAGCCATCCTTAACTTCAGGGACCTACAGAAAAGTCACAGCTACAGACTTAAAGCAAATGCTCCTAGAAAAGTACCAAACTCGAATACCTCCAACCTTCCAGCAAAAAAAAGATGACAAAACTTTTCTTTGTAAAATATATTTAAATTTTTGAGTACCTAAACATGGCACTTTACAATTTTTGTTCCTGTAAGGCCACTCACACTTCAAGGTGGATTGTCAGTATCCAGTGGTGACTCTTAGAAACACAAGAATACAACAGAGGAAAGGATGTCCTACGACTGAGACCATGAATTCAGTGCCTTGCTACTGTAGGCAACCTTGCTTCACATTACTGCTTAAATAACCACAGGCTAGTTCATCACTGCTAGATTGTTATGACTTCTATGCCTGCTTGAATCATCTCCTGTTTGCATATATTGTCAAGTAAAAATGCTAATATAAGACTGAATGTAATGCATTATTTCATTCCAACTCACATTCAGCCTCATATATTTTCCTTTGTTTACAACCAACTGTATTTTCCATATATTCTCCTGCACACTCTTTGACGGAGCAAGATCTATCTTCATACCTGCAGAATGCAACAAATCAGGTAATTTTCTTTCATGCTTTGGAGTGAAATTTGCAAGCTTCTGAAATCCATTAAAATACATACCTTTTTATTTTTCTGTTAGCTGCAAATAAAACACAATTACGTTAGCAGATCTGGCACAGTATTCTGAGATTTAACACCATTTAGTTGCATATTGCAGATATTCTGTTTGGTGCTGTTAGGTAACTGACTCACATCTCACCAAAGTCCAGGAGGAATTCTGCCTCTATCTTTCTAAGCAGACCAAATAAAAAACTCCAACTGTAAAAGGCCCATCTACATGACTGAGAAGTTATTGGCAAGCAAGGCTGAATACTTTTAAACAATTGTTATGCATATGCAGTACAAACAATAGTATATTGTGTATGTGGAAACTTTGTGCAAGTCTGAGACCTTTACTGCTTCTGTATCTTTTGATGTTAAACTGCCACTTCTCTTAAGGAGCTTGCTACCAAATTACAGCCAGCTCTTATAAATCAGTAAGAAAAGCAAATAGAAGCTAGAGAATATCAGGGTAATACACGCACAACTACAGCTGTCAGGTGTAACCTGGCTTGCTTGTTGAGTGCTGTTGCTTAAGCGAGTGTAAGAAAAACAGATGAATACAGCAGATGAGGAAAAGGGGAAAGGACAGTCAAAGTATCTTGGGAAAACAATACAACAAAGCATCTGTTTTCTTCAGTTCTCTGAAGGGCTGACACGTAGGGTACTGTTCTTTTCCAACCTTTTTTTCTTTTTAAATGCTTCCAAATAGCTTTAATATATTCCATCAACGCTTAGAGAAAACAATGAACTGACGAGTAGATGATACTTTGAAGGGATTAACTGACTGCTGCGGAACAAACTAGATCAACTGCAAACTAACGCAAACACTCAGTGAACTTATTATTTATTGGTCCTTTCCAACAGAAAAGCAATATAGTCAAAATTAAGTAGTCTTTCTTTGAAAATTGTAGTTATTTTGATAAACAGTGCTGTCAAAGCAACTAACGTGAATGCCACAAACTCTAGATCATTCACTTTCATGTAAGGTTTACAAGGTTTCTTGCAAGAATACTTCATAGTTAAAGTATGTCTTCCCTTGGGGATCACATAAACTTTTAATTTTTGTTTTGGCATTGGGCCTGTTGTGTTTATGAGGTTCTTTGGAGAAGTGGAATTGATGACCACAAAGGAAAAATCGAGAGTTACTTATTTTAAACCATGATTATAACCTTTCAAGATTTTCAAAAAATACGCTTTCTTCCAGATACATATGTATAAAAAGGGACTTTGTTGCAAAAAAGCTTTAGAGTTCCATATTTAGCATACCAATATAAACAGTCATATCAGGATTTATAGTATAGGGTTATTTATCGTGCTATAATGATATCCTTTGCTGTTTTGCCCAGTTACAGTAAATACCATGTACTATACTTTCTTGATCTACAATGCACAGTGGTTTTTTTGGCAAGCACAAGTTTGAAGGTAAAACTTCAACTTAGCTGAATATTCTTTGATTTTTCATACAGGCTTTTCAATTATTAATGAAAATTTATCATACATTTTATTAATCTTGATCTCTCATCTATCATATATTTAAATTTACACTACAGATACAAGAATCCCTTAAGTCCTAAAGCCTATGCAGTAGAGCATGATCTTACAGGTACAAGCCATGCAGGAGAAACCCTGCTGTGGCACGTCTGCATGATACAGGCAGGACTGTGTTAAGTGTGTTGCTTTTCTCATAAGTGACTTGCAAGCCACTCTTTCTGAAAATTTGCATGGATTCTGGGCACAATCACATAAGTTTGCTAATGATACACTAATTTTCTTTTGCTGTAACTAGTGGAAGATTGAGGCGCTGTAGGCCTAATCCTGTTGAATTTAGTCCCATAAAACTCTAGGCATCCTTTGCTGCACCTTAGATAATGAGAAATGAATATGCTCAGTGTGTGACAGTCTCACCGAAGGACCAGGAAGTTTAACGGAGTACTATTACAGAGCAGTTGCAATGTTGGTTGTGCACTGTGTTTGAATAAAGAATACCCATTCTGCTGCTTATTAGATCACATACATAAATGCAAAATTTAACCTCATGGATCTATTAAATGGGAAGATGTAGCAATAAACTATGTGGCAAATTCCTCTGATAAAGGTCTGATATTTTAATACATGTTAAAGAACTGTCAAACTGGTCAAATCCTAGGTAAGTTAGTAATAAAAAATCCCATTGTGATTGCTGACCTCAGATGTTGAATGTCACATTCTGATTTGATTTTTCCAGGTTTTTTTTCCATTTTTTCTTTTTTTTTCCCTCTGAAGTTAGGTTTAACAGTTACACAAAATTATTGTTACTCCTGTTTCTTTGCTCAGAGAAGATGTAGCGACATTTGCACAGCAGAAAACATCAATTGTCACTCAAAATGAAAACCTTTTTACTGTCATAAGCGATTCCAGATCTGTTGATTTCATCAGCAGCCTTTAGAATAACATGATTTTCCACTCTGTTTCTGCCGTATGCCTGTTGACAAAGGATTTCAGAAGTGTAAAACAATTACTGTTTGTTTTCTTTTGTTTATGCAGAAACGCTGAATGCTCTAATGCAAAGAATACACAGCAGATTTTAGAAGACATTAATAATATCTTCTAATTAAGAAATCTGCCTATGAATTCTTTCCATGATCATATTTCTTACCCTTTTATGATTTAGCTGTAATTGCTCAGTTCTTGACTTTAGGATTTCCCCTCCATAATTGTAAGACAGTCTTACATTTCAGAACTGTTCTTTAGTCCTCTGTTAGCTGGATTCCACTATCTCCTCTGGTTTCTTCACTTTGAAATCAAAGTTTGATATAGTTAGTTCTGGGAACACCTTTCCAATGTCAAATATAAGATGTATGTCTTTGGAGTGAATATGGCAAAGGCCCAAAATGAACAACAGTAAAAGCAAATGATTGCCAAAAATAGGTGAAATTAATTTTTCAGCTGCACAAGTCTTCTGTAACTTAAATTTCCAAAAGTAATATTTTCATGAACAGTTTTCATTAAGCAGTGTACAAAATCTAAAATGAGATGTAACATGTAAAAAAAAAAAAAAAATCACAATGAAACGAGGGATCATGAATGCCAAAAGAGTACTTTCTCTCATCTAAGTTTTTGACATTATGGTCTAATAAAATACAATTCTCATATTTTATTCTCTAATGTTTTAATGCTTTGCAAGTCCATGGCACAGCTTATGATAAGGAGAATAATATTCACTCAGAACTGGCAGAAAGCAGACGATGGCTTTCAAACTTTTGCTATGTTTTCATAAATTCATTCTCCACTACATCCACAGCAGTTTCACTGACAATGAGACTATAATCAAAGTCTTGCTAAGCAGCCTTAAAAAATTTTAACCTTATTCCTTTTCTGCTTCTGGCTTTCCATGATCACTATCAATCTGGCATTTGTCAAGCTGACGTCTGTTTTGTTGGCATAGATCACACACAGCAACTAATTCTGCTGTGTTCTTGTTTGGCTGAGTCTAATCTATTGGAATTCAAGTGTCAGCCAAACTCGGTATACTGTGTGCAACGGAAAAGGCTGCATACGAAATCTACAACAGAAGTGCTATGTTAGTGGACCTCTCTGATTTAGGAATAAAGAGGGTTAAGAAAATGTTCTCCTAGCTCCTTCTTTCATGCCCCTGTCTTGAAAGTTGCGGTTTAGCTGCTTTCCGAAATGTCTTTGATAACTCTCCTCTCTCTGTCATGTATTGGAACTGACACAAACACAGGACTGCAAATGCCAGGCACCCCATCATGAATGTGAGATCTGCTATTTAAAAAACACTTAGGATTCACTCTTCCAACTCTACTCTGCAAACTGTGCAGAAATGTATTTTTTAAATGAAAGGGTGGATTTTTTTTTTAGTCTCATGATTCTAAGAATGGGCTTTTTCATGAAAAACACTGTTGTAGAACAAAGAGCATAGCTAAAGACACTACAAGTGTCTTCCACATCGCCTAAAGTCAGCATTTCATCACTGAAACCTTGCAGATTTCTTTACTTCAGCTGAGACCTTCCCAGGTGCATAGCTGAACCCAGACTGCTCCAGAATTTGCTTGCTAATTAACTGTAATAATATATACCAGTCTTGTTTCTGTTTGTTCTTTCAACCAGATAAGATTTTCTCCACAACACAAAGGACCTTGTTCCATTGCTGCAGTACCAGTGGAACTGTTGTTCTACAAAGTAAACAGCCCTGGTGAGAAGCTACACCCAGTACCCACTGAGGTAACATTCACGCTGTGCCAACGGCCACCTTGAAGACCACCATCTGCATAGACCGTATGCCATCCGTTGCACACAACAACTCACTGTCAGGTCTGCTGTTTCTGCTAGGAAAGCAGCTCTGCAAAAGGCGCTCCATCATGTAATACATACAAAGCTTCGATTAGCAAAGGAGCTCTGAGGCTTCCTAAATCGAAGAACTGTCTTGTGCCATTTAGCTAGCTTTGCATACAAACTTCTTACAGCTGTCTTTCGACTACAAAACTGCCTATTACTTGTGCTACGCATCAGGGCAAAAGCCTTCTGTGCTAAGAGAGCAGACTTGTAGCACGATCTGTAATAACCTACTTTGGAGCTCTTTGTTGTTTGAGGCTTTTTTCTGTTGATTCATTCTCACTAATGTGAGTAATGTTAGTTGACGGGTGGTGCTGCGTGAGGAGGGAACGGTGTCAAAGTCTAAGACTTTGCTATGCACTGGAAGATATGCACAAGCAAGCACAGGGGTTTGCAACAGATAGGAACTGTTTATGATTTTACGGCTTATGATTCGTATGTGAAATGGGCAGCAAGAATAATGGATGCAGTTTTGCAAACTTCAGTTGAAAATGATCCTGAATGTTGATTAAATTCTGAAAAGTATTAAAGGATATCTTGGGATTTTTTTTTTACTCTTTTAATGTGTGTTATTAACAATCAAAATTAACAGTCATGTTTGCTATATAGGGCTTGAAGGCAATCAAGTCCAGGGATTCCATCATGCTTCCAGATTATAACAGTTGTTATAATCTGCTTTGATCTTCTAACTTGTTTTTCTTCACGTATCTGAATACAGACAGAAAAAGCCCCATGCTAGCTGTCTATGCCATGCAACAAGACTTAAACAACAAACAAAAGACATCATGCCCATAAACAAGATCAATGATTTGTCCACTGAACAATGTACTACTACAAAACCATGAACCTCATACACCTGCAAATACCTATTTCTTGTCATATATTATTTTGGATTCAGTATCCAGTTTTTACTTGCAGGTGTACCTCTCTTGGTTCTCTGTTTTTTTTTGTTTGTCAGTTGGTTTTTTAATCTCCTTCTGTCTATTTCGAAAAGACTGCTTAAAAACAGGGTTCATAAGCAAACACTGATGTTCTAGACCACCAGCTGCAGTTAACTCAGTGCCGAGAAAGCATGCTGAAAAGCTAGCTTTCATCAAGAGGACTCTGGAAAAAATGTGGTCTCAGCATAGGCATTTGAACAGCAAGCAACAAAAAATATCATTTAAAAATATCACAAGGTCAAATGGGATTATTATTTACCTTAACTGGTTTCAATCCTGCTGCATCATCATAGGAGATGCACAGATGCTGAAATGAGAGCCTGCTCATGTAACGCAATCTATATAATGTGTATAGTGTATCTGCTCAATACAGACCTTTCTGCACGGTTGAACAGGAATCTTTGGGATTGCTATATTCATACTGTCCACTGTATCTGATTGCTTTTTTTTTGTCTTATACTTCAGTTCTACAGTATGGTACTTAATATTTCTTGCACCTGTGAGCTTTAAGTACTTGTTTCTACAGCTGTAATGCCAAAATTGAAGTTTTTGTAAGATACCGGCTCTGTAATAAATTAGGATTGAGCAATACCTTTCAACAGTCTTTTAAAAGGATCTTTAAATTAATGTCTCTAATTTGGAGAGTGTGGAAGAACTGAGGTGGATGGCAAAAAAAGACAGCTATACATTTATCCTAGGGCCATGGATTGTCTTGCTTTGGCTTCATCCCTGGGCTATTTGATTTATTCGTATTGACTCAATATTAATGACAAATCAGTGCAATGGAATTTACTTTTTGTAAAGCCAGAAATTGTACATAGGATCTTGACTGGGTAGAAACAAATGCTTTAATTTAGACTTTTAAAATGACAGTATTAAAAACATTTTAACTTCACGTAGACATAAATTTAGAGCTCTTTAAAGTGTGTCAACAAACATATTCCTCATAATTAGATATTTTGCAAACAGGAACAAAAGTATTAGCAAAGACAAACAAACATGAACTTGAATGCCAACACACTATATCCAAGTTATTACCTATATATATGTGGAGGGAACATTACACTGAACTTCAAAGTGCATATTTCTGATGTCTTAAGGGGCAGATAAGTACCCTGCTTCCATTTATGACTTTGAAAATCTCCTCCCTTGTCATTCTTTTTATTACAAATTAAAAAAAAAAAAAAAAAAAAA
>Ga0065711_1007889_pt1 | contig 26000 bp, 15 predicted proteins | sample Hoacrofraction12_FD_59098 | JGI IMG/M metagenome (GOLD analysis project Ga0065711, IMG submission 59098) | Hoatzin crop microbial communities from Cojedes, Venezuela - Epithelial fraction 12 v2 (version 2) | ecosystem: Host-associated > Birds > Digestive system > Esophagus > Crop | place... | reverse complement strand
ACCCCTCCCAGTTTGGTGTCGTCAGCAAACTTGCTGAGGGTACATTCTAACTCTTCATCCAGGTCGTTGATGAAGAAGTTAAACAAGACTGGGCCCAGTACTGACCCCTGAGGGACACCACTTGTCACCAAAAAAAAGCTTTGATCTAGTTCACTATTGTCACTTAGTCTTGAGCCTGGGACACAGTCCCCTCGGGAAGCAGAAAACAATCTCAACTGGAGCTACTAGTGTCAGTGGTCCTTCATTTACATGAGTGATTATTGTTGGACAGAACGTACTATATTTTCTACAGCCGTGGGACTGACTGGTACAGCCGCTCTGCAATCAGGGTTCACAGTCACTAATCCATAGTCATTCTCTGTGTTGAATGTATGTTTGGGTTTTATGGTTTTCGTTTTGCAGACATTTGAGCACATAAGTTGTGTTCATCACTTGCACATTTACAAGGTCAGACCTATTATTACATTTTCTTTTCAACAAAATAACTTTCTGTTTTTCTAGACTCTCTCAAGATACCCCATCACTGTCTTTTGCACTGCTCCCACTGCCTACCGCATGCTGGTCCAACATGATTTGAGCAGGTACTGCACACCTGTCTGTCGCAGGGATAGCAGAGAGAGGCTGAGAGAGAATACTGTGACAGCTCTGGCTCTTTAGTTCCTTATGTTGCCTAACTTTTTTTCAGTCAAAGGAAATCTAATTAGCAAAACTTGCTCTTAGGAAAGAAAGCTGTGTTCTGAAATGTGAGAATAACTAGTCACACCTTAGGCCATGTAGGCTTTAGGAATGGGTCTTTGAAAAGACAGCACAGAGGAAACAAGTGAGATTTTTTTTAAGTTGTCACTTCCTCTGAACTTATGGTTCACAGTTAAATTGAGTCAGGGTTTCAGGCAGCACTGGCTGGGGAATGACTGGAGTACAGTGGAGCTGTTCCCATGTACTTGAGAATGAAGTGAGCAGTTAGAGGACATTCACATGCTGAGAGTTATTTGGCAGCTGTCCCCACCAGTTTGTTACACTGTAAAAGACTCAGCTTATGAGAAGCAGTTGGTGTGATTTGTAAGGAGCTGTCATATCTTCAGTAAGGTACTTATTCTTCTCACAAAGGTCTTCAATCCTGACAAAACCCTCTTCCAAGAAAACGCCTTTTCTGACTCTTTTCCAGCGAAAAAATTACTTCCAGTGACACAGAGATAAACCACCTTATCCTCAGTGGTAACACGAGCGATGTAGGAGTCCAGTCCAGGGCTGCGTAACAGGATGATTATTGTCATTTCCAAAGTAGCTTGTGAAGTTTTAGGCATACATACTTTGAAAGTTGAGGGAGGCTGTTTAGTTAAGACCATTCACTGCTCTTTCAGGAGTTAAGAAAATTATTTCATTTGCTATTCTTCTCAAGCTACAAGTTCTCAAGTCTGAAACACTGTGTGTCTGGAGGGGAACCACTCAATCCTGAAGTGATGGCGAAGTGGAAGATGCAGACAGGGCTGGATATCTATGAAGGCTATGGCCAGACTGAAACAGTATGTTTGCATTAATTCCAGCAGCGTGTCTTTTCAAAGGTAACAATACCAGAGGCACAAAGTGCTTGATAAATCAATGGAAAAGGTGAGAACTATTTAAATTAACTTTTTTAAAAAGAGCCTCAATATAATAATGATTGTATGGTTCCAAAATCAACTAGCTCCAGATTTTAGTGTTATAGGAAATGCTATGACTACGGAGTTCATCCCCCTGCAAAAACCATGCCAGAGATTACCTCAGATCAAATAACTTGTAGTAGATCCCTTCATCATCTTTACTTAAAGGCAAAACTAAAAAAATAATTTGCTCTGGGTATCAATTTGGCCTGTCTGAGGTTTTAATGAAAAATATTAAATCAGTTCACATCCCAGACTTCTTTGTAAGTGAACATTAACGAAGCTATTAAGAGTCAGGTTTCAGGCATTCTCTCCTCTTACCCTTGATATGGTCCCAAATTAATTGTCCCATTATTGAAATAAGATCTGTAATAATTTCAGATCTGCTGTCTTGCAAATTCAAGTGTTTGCAGAAGAACCCACTGGCTTAGACTGAGCACAAGTAGCGTCATTCCACAGGGCTGATCTGAAATGCCTCTCAGCCCCTGTATGATATGCTGGAGAACCACAGCGCTTCCATCCTGATTCAGCCCTTTTCATGACAAAGTCATGATGAGGTGTTGTGCCGAATACAAACAATAATAAAGTCTACAAGATGTTGCACAAATTAAGAAAAAAAAAATCTGTTACTCAGGTGACAATATGTGCCAATATGAAAGGAATGGAAATTAAACCTGGCTCTTTGGGAAAAGCTGTTCCCCCTTACGATGTGCAGGTATGTTGATATATCACACCTGAGCTCAGCTGCAGTTGTGGGTACAGGAGTAGGGAATGCTCTCTGTCCCTTCTGTGTCCTGCACTGTACTGTAACAGACTTTTCACTGAGCTAATCAAAGCAATAATGACACATCCTTTCTGCAGATCATAGATGACCATGGGGCTATTCTACCTACAGGAGAAGAAGGCAACATTGCTGTCCGAGTTCAACCAACGCGACCATTCTGTCTGTTCTCCGAATACTTGGTCAGTCTGAGTTGGTCTGTCTGTGCCTGCCGGGAAGCTCAAGAGAGCCCAGGGCAAGGTTCTGTTGACTTATCCAAGCAGCAGAATTTCATCCAGGATCTTCCCAAGGTCTCACTAGGTTGCTTGAGGGCTTTGAGCCTGATCAGTACATTGTTCTGCTATTCCAGGAACAGACTGACTGGCAGAGTAGAACTTCAAGATGCAATATGAACCAGGGGGTTCCTTGTTCCAGGCCTGTACCTAGCAGTTGGCATGGGTTTAATGTCCAGTGCATCACTTCTTTCCCTTCTGTTCCATAGGAAGCCTATAAAGGCTACTCTAGTACGTCAGAAGCTCAGGGAGGCTTTACAGAGAGCACAAGTATCTTATTCCCTCGTAACCGCTGTCAGAGGTACCCACGGACTGATCTTTTAAATCTTTAACAGTTAGACATTCCAACATGCATGTATCCCTCTCTTTGTACAGTGGCCTGCCACAGATATGCACATGATCAACGGCACAAAGACAAGCTACAATACAGAATGTTCAAGTGTAGATGATCGTACAGCTTTATGGAATTGGCATGCGTAATCTAACATTACTATTTGAATGGGAATGCGCTACTCACTGAAAGCCGAACAGGCTTAAAAAAAGGTGTCAGAAGAGTGGCCGTTTTGGTTCAGGTCAAAGGTCCATCTAAGCTATTATTCCATCTGTGATGGTGCTGAGTTGTAGTGCATACTTAAAAGAACACTAGAATTAGACAAATAGATTCTCCACTGCATTTGAACTGTCATGTTGAATAAGCTTTAGGGAACCTATCCAGTGTTTAATGCTCTTCTGACCCCCCATAATATTCGGATATTTGTAGCATCCTCAAACATCAACTTGTGCGAAGTAATTGCTCATTATGTGATAAAAAAATACTTTTGGTTCGGTGCTATTACTTCAATTTTTCATTATGTCTTCTGTTGTCAAGGTGTTTTTCCTGTGTAATCTAGACTTGATAATGTAGAGAATGAAGTTTTTCATGTACGTCACCTCATTTGTGTTTTGGTCTTGAAGGTTAGGGGTAGAAAGTTTCCATTGACAGGAGGTTATCGTGGCAACCCCCTGCAATGATATATCGTTTCTCTGAAGAGGGGGAGTTATGCATTTTAGTAATTTGCTGTGATGGATGTGTGCTTTGATAAAGCACGGCATTTTTCCTTAGAACGTGAATCCATATATACACAAATGCTCTTTTCCACCACAAAACTACTAACTAATGCAGCTCTGTTTTTTTTAATTGAAGACATAGAATAGTATTGAACATACTCATTTTGGAAACAACTTAAAAAATTGTCTTGATCATTTTTAGCACCGCCGCAGAGGAAATGCATTACACTTCACTAACAATCAGATACATTTTTTGAAATGTTTGTTTGTTGTCAGGATAATCCAGAGAAAACTGCTGCCTCCGTGTGTGGAAATTTTTATGTCACTGGGGACAGAGGGATTATGGATAAAGAAGGATATGTCTGGTTTGTTGGAAGAGCTGACGATATAATTAATTCTGCTGGGTAAGTCTGTTGCTTTTAGATTTGCTTATTTGCGTGTTAATGATGCTCTGTCTTATCACAAAATTCCATCTGGAAAGACCAATTGAATGATTGGTTTGCTATGGCTGTCATATCTGTATGTTCTCCTAGGTATCGTATTGGCCCATTTGAAGTTGAAAGTGCCTTAATACAACACCCTGCTGTCTCGGAGTCAGCTGTTGTCAGCAGTCCTGATCCAATTCGAGGGGAGGTAAAAATTTTTAAAAAAAGATATACAAAGAAATTACTTTATTCTAAGCATCAGTGTCCCCATTGAGAATTAATTCCTTCCTTAGACTTAAATAGGTTGCAGATTATTGAAATTAAAATGGGTTAAAATAATTCTAAAACCATACCTTGACAGATTTTAGAATTTCAGAATTATTTCCCTGTTTGCAGGGTTTGATGTGGGGAAAAAAGTTTGGGTCTTCAGACTTCTTGTGGCATCTTTTCGTTTAAGAAATAGAACTCGGATTATTTCTCTTCTTGTCACTAAGCACATGGTGGCAACGATATCCAGAGTGTGTAATTTTTCTTTTTGTGTTTTTCAACTTTGCAACATTTCTTTGAGCCCTAGGGTGAGACTTTCAGATGTCTTTTTTTCTGTTCTACAACTTTTTGAATGTTTAGTAGTATATAAAGTTAAGAAGAAAAAAAAAAGTGTAAAAATAGCAAAAAATCCTATGCTGCAGAATATGTCCTTCACAGCATTGCATTCTGTAATAAAGAGGCAATGAAAAGGGAAATTAAAGAAAAAACACAAATTTTTGCATTTCTGAATTTTGATACTCAGTTTTGGCAATAAATGTTTCCCTTTATTCCCACATCTGAAAGTTAATGGACTCTCTTAACTTTTGTGGCACAGGTAGTCAAAGCCTTCGTTGTTTTAGCTCCTGCTTTTGTGTCACACGATCCAGAAAAATTAACTCAAGAGCTTCAGCAACATGTCAAGAAGGTGACTGCACCTTACAAGTATCCTAGGAAGGTGAGTACACCACTAAAAGATAGGTCTTCTAATTCTATCAAATACTGAACAGATTTTGTCCTGCCTCGGCTTCTTTTCAACTGCATCCTGACAACCACTCCAACCATAGCTAAATAAAATAAAATAAAGCTAAATTACAGGTTCTGTTGCAGCTGTAGACTTGGGTTCACTGTATGTGCTAGAAAGGACCCACAGGGAGGAAATGGTAATGTAACTTCTTTATCAGGATCCAGTCTTCCTTTCATGAAATCCTAGCATTTTCACGGTGACTCAGATGGACAAAATGGTCAGCTCTAACCAGTTCCTCCCTTGAGCTCTGTTCAGGCTCTCAGCCAAAGCAAAGGGGAAATTCCTGCTGGCAGCAGAGGGGTTGGAATCCATCCCTTACAACCAGGAAAGACACCAGCAACTCCCTGTCCTGACAGCTGAAGCACTCATCTCTTCAGGATCGTGGTACTTGTCCCTGCAAGTACTGCCTGTGCAGTCAGCTCAGATGTGTAGTAAGGAGTTTCACCGTCCCAGCCCCAAGCTCTGCAGCTTCCTATCTTTCTACCTCAGCCATAATCAAAGTGTGTCTTTCCTTGCACCTGGGACGTTAATCAGAATGTATATGGCCAAAAGTGAGCATTTTTGCCTTTCAGATGGAGTTTGTTCAGGATCTGCCAAAGACGGCTACTGGGAAAATCCAGAGAAAGGTTCTAAGGAACAAAGAGTGGGGAAGAGCATAACATGATCTGTGAACTGAGAAAATTTCCATCATCTGTACCAGCCATAGCACATCACACTTGGCGTATGGTCGTGATCCAGAGCACTAGGAGAACATACAGAAAAACAAGCTATGGAAAAAAAAAAGGGAGATAACACTCATATGACTTGAGGATGTGTGGTATTAGGACCCCTTTTGCCATCGACCTAAAAATTTTCAGAAGGGAGAATGTGCAGGTAATTAAGAATGAGGAATGAGAGAGAGAAAGGACAGATCCGGGATCTTACAAAGGTTTGATTTTTTTACTGGAATTCATATAAATAGCTTCCTTTAAAAATAATTTTTAAAAGTTTATCTACAGCATTTTGATAATTACGAATAAATGATAAATTAATAAAAATATTTTTTGTCCTGTGGTGGGTATCAGCAGTGAAGTGATACTCTCTCTTCAAAAACTGTCACTGTAACATTCCCAAGTTCTTTCTGAGTGGAAGGAGAAAGACATATTCTTTAACTACTTCTCTTCGTCTGGATGAATTTGTGATCCGCTTGAATGGTTAAAGTGGGGGGAAAAAAGAAGATACAAAGTGCTTAAGGTTAAGGTGCAAATTACACACAATAACAACGGTGTCAATGATTACAAGAAAAAGGTTACTCCAGAGAAAGAATTGTGCTGCCTGATCTGTTTTGTGCTACTCTGCTCCCATTACTTCAAAAGAAGCAAATAATTAAGTAGAAAGGGTTTCACTCCAAATCCTTTTTGCCAGAGTGTCCAGGTTTCAAGTCTCCAGATAAAGGCTAATCTTTACAGTGCCTTGTTTGGGAAACACATGTCCTGAAAGCCAAACTAACTGGATGAAGAGGATCTGCCCCAGCCAGCACCCAGTCTATCCTATCCACAGCAAACAGGTCAGGAAAGCATTGTTTCTCTGAATTCCTAGTGTCATTGATCATTGAGAAGAAGCAGATGGTACTAAATTGGGACAAGTAATTTCTGATTCTTGCAGCTGTTCAGAAGGCTTTGCCATTACTGGGTCTTTCCTGAATTTTCTTACTTCATTTTCACCTCTGAGTTTGCAGGTGAAAAAGTGCTAAAAACTGAAGGCTCTCACAGCAAAACTTTGCAGACATTTTTGTAGACCACCAGGAAATCCTGGATTTAAAATGTTTTTCATCTTGCCAGTCTTGAATACCATTTCCAGTCTTGAATACTGTTCCTGAATGAGCTTTTTCTTTACAGTCTATTGTGTAGATTTTGCCACTGCAATGCTCTGAAATCTGTAGATTATAGCTAAATCATAGAATTAGAGCAGACTAAGAAATGAGAAATATCTTACTTTGTTATTAAAAAGAATATTCAAAATGATTAGGCTTTTCTGTTACAGGAATGAAAGTGGATCCATTGGTTTTTAGTATTAACAGTGGAGGTGACAACCCCAAAGAAAGGTTACATTTAGCGAGTCTTGATATTTTTACTGACAGTTGTTTCCTTAATTAAGAAAAAAAAAATAAAAATGAATGTATATCCCAGAATATGACATAAAACCCCCTTTATTAACATGCATTTTCTATGGATGAATTTAAGGAGTATTTAAAAGACCATTTTTCACCAGTAAAACCTTTTAGATTTTTTTTTTCCTCCAGGACCTGCTAATAGAGTTTTGATTTTACACGTAAGTACCATGTAAATAAGTTTTTGCTCTATAATCCTGATTCTGAAGTGGGTGTCACTGAAGGACACGGTAACACTTAATTTTGTAACCATGTCCTATGATTCTTTCTCAGGAGCAAATGATATCCTACAGGATTATTTACAGATGGTCAGTACTTCTCTACCACAATCTCCATGCAGCATGGAGAACACTGTGAATTACTGTTGGTTTTGACGAAGTATCTTTTCTTGGGGGAAAATCGGCATCCAGATTTTTTTGCTGTCAAGTAAAGACTTAAGTTGTGCAGACTCTAGGTATTTGAGTTCATTCACTTGATAGGCAGATTAAATATTACTGTAACACTTTCTCATAATGAATAAGGAAATAATTCCACTGTTAAATAAGTTACTTTTTCTTTGGGAATAGAATTTGACCAAAACTGAGATCAGTGCGTCAGAGATGGAAGGATAAGTGGTTACAGTTGAAGGCACAGGACAAAAGGTAAATGAACACAAAATGAACTTAAAAACCTGGAACAAACAGCAAAACTTTGGAGCTTCGCTCAGGCCACAGTAATTCCTCATGGAAAAGAATTTAGTCAAGAGTTCACCTATAATTTTGTTCCTAGTTTGTGGATAGCTTCATCCTTTGTAAGAACAGAAAAGGAAATAAGCCTGTATTTCAACAGTCACTCACCTAACCTTTTGTTTAGTAATGTGTGTTTAGTTGTCGAAAAAGGAAAATTAATAGATGGACCCAGGTTTCAGAATCATCATAGGCCTCCAGGACTCCACTGGCTCCTGCTATGACTGCGAGCTCTTCCAGAAATGAGCCAGTTCTTTTTCCATGTTTGATAATCTTCATGTGCACTTACGAGAAGCCTCTAAATAGAATTAAATTTTTTAGAGCTGAGCACAGTTCAGGAGCAATCTTCTAGACTTCTGAAAATAATAATAATATAAAAAGAAAGCAAAAAAGAAGAGTAGCAATGGAAAAGAAGAAAGTAATTGAAGTTAAGAATTTTTAGGATCATTATGGTGAGTACAGATGGAAGAGGGCATTTACAGTGAGCAAATGTAGAAGTGTCTAAATCAAATTTGGGGACCTATGTAAGGGATAATGAAGTGAAGGTTCTTGGGATGTATGTGATGAATGGATAAATCAGTCAGAAACTTTTAAAGCTAAAGCAGTGAGAATCTTGATGGCAAGTAGTCCTTCACTAGGAAACATCCTCCAGCTCCTTGTGAAGGAAAAGGAACAGAGAATCAGTTGCTGAATGCTTTGGTGTAAGAACCAGTAACCTTCTTTTAAGGCAAACAATAGCATGTGATGTGTTTGACTAAGGACGGTTTGGGGCAATTAGCAGCCCTAAAGAACACATCAAGAGTCCATAAGGATCAGCTGAGCTACAGAGAAGATGCCAGATCAGTACAGTACATTTAAGTCCTTAAAAAGCTGGTGGTACAAAATAAAGCAGGATGGGGAAATTCACATTTAATTGAACTGTTAAAAAGATCACTTTGGCTGTGAGTAACGTAAGCGACTTCAATTAATAACTCATGGTTTCATAACTGAATTGCCTTTGGATAATCTCATTTTTTTTTTCTGTTGCAGGATTCATAGCAAGAATTCTGCTAATATTCTTATATAGTCTACAGCGTTGATGTACATTGTCTTCTGCCATGAAGTTGTTTAAATTACGGACTCTAAAATCCTTGTGGATTCTGAAGCCTAATCGGACTTTCCATGGACACCCCAAGCTGCTTGCCTCTGATGTACATTCACAGTATGAGTCCGTCAGGCAAGGCAAACAGGAGATACCAAAGTACTTTAACTTTGCAAGTGATGTACTGGACAAATGGTCTGAGATTGAAAAGGTAGATGAGTTCCTTTTGACTTTGATTTAACTTCAGAATGGCTGTGCTTATTCCTTCTGCATATTATAATATTAGATATTGACAACATAAAAATACAGATAATATAACAATGACATTGCATGCTAGAGGAAATTATCCCACAAACGTTTAATTGCCTTGCTCCAAAGTGGATTCTGTATTTGTCCAGATGCCCTATAGTTAGAGACCACTTAGCTTGCTCTTCCTGAGCAATCAGATTAGAAGGAGTCCTGGGATACCATGTTGTCGTGTTGTTTTATTTTGTCCTCTGCCTATGCTGCTTCTGTTTAACAGTATTCCACAACTCCATCCAGAATACGAGGAGTATTATGTGTTACTTTGTAGGAGCATTAATGCTCAACATAAGGCTAAAACTGAAATGGGATCCAGACTAGGACTTGAGTCTGGAGACAACTGGGCTGGTAAACATTTCAGGTTCAGAAAATAATTTATTTGGAGTATCTGAGCTTGATCCGATCCACTGAGGACACGGGAAAAATAATAGTTTATATGTCAGTTGTGAAATACTCAGATCTTCCATAATTTGCAGATATTTGTGCATTGTAATTTTATGGTCTTTCAGAAGAAAATATTTTGGTTTTGAATCCATGTGTTTTGTAGGCTGGAAAGAGACCATCAAACCCTGCCTTTTGGTGGATAAATGGAAAAGGCGAAGAAGTGAAGTGGAGCTTTGAGGAGCTGGGGTTCCTGTCTCGGAAAGTGGCCAATGTGCTGACTATAGTATGTGGACTGCAGAAGGGGGACAGAATTGTTGTGATCCTGCCGCGAATCCCAGAATGGTGGCTGGTGAATGTGGCTTGCATGCGAGCAGGTCGGTGAGCACATCCAAGGCTGGTAAAACTAGTTAATGCAAGTCAGTTGAGAGGATCAAGAATGTATGTTGTTTATAAAGGAGAAGTAATGTAGTAATCTACTGAGTGGGCTAGCTACCAATTACACAGGCAGTCTGGAAGGATTTGCACTAGGTGCTATAGGACAGGTGGCCTGTGCAGCAGGTATAGAGATGACAGAAGGCAGGGAAGAGCCATGGAAGTCACCAGACAGGTCCACATTTCATTCCTTACAGGAGAGCACAAGCAGCTGCATTACTCTGCTGTAGCTGTTTGGCTTGGGAATGCCAGGGCAAATTCATCTCAGAGGTCAGTTCGGGAATAGTTAATAGTTTAGGTTCTTAGAAAATAATCAGATGTAAAAAATGCTATCCCAAACTAACCTTATTGCTCTTCCAGGAATTGTCCTAATTCCAGGAATAACCCAATTAACAGCCAAAGACATATTGTATCGACTCCAGGCGTCAAAGGCCAGGTGCATCATTACGGATGACACACTGGCTCCTGCTGTGGACTCAGTGGCATCTGAGTGTCAGTTTCTGAAAACCAAGCTAATCGTGTCCAAAGGCAGTAGGGAGGGATGGCTGAACTTCGCTGACATGTGCAAGTGAGTATCAGTTAGTGACTCTGCAGTCATGATGCAGAAAGTAGACCTGTTCTCCACAAGTGCTCATTTGCAAAGTATTCATCAACTATAGGTACTCATCAGATGCCAGCATTAAGGTGTTAATCGTGATTGCTTGATTGCTGATCCACATCAGAGTTGTTTACTAACAGTGGGCTTGTTCTGGGAAGTTTCTATCCTGTTCCTCGTAAGAGGAAGTCTGTCCTTGAGGAAAGTGTAACTCCATGTTATTTTAGCTAATTTGGTGAAAAGTTTCTGTGAAGCTTATTTGGAGTAGGAGTTCTGCAATATGCAATACTTCACTACATTCTGAAGCCTGTGTAAAGTAACCATTGAAGTGACAGCTGCATTCTCTGTTTTAAAGAAACCAGTCTGCTGACTATTCTTGCATCAAAACAAGGATTCAAGACCCAGTGATTATCTTCTTTACCAGTGGAACTACAGGTTCTCCAAAGATGACTGAGCATTCGCAGGGTAGTCTTGGTTTCAGACCCCTTTTAAGTGAAAGGTATGAAAGGTTTGAGGCTGGTTGAACTAGGGATAATTGAAGCTGCGTAGTAGAACTGATGAAAAATTACTGAATAAGAAATAGTAATGTACGCCCCAGTCCTTCTCCCTCTGAAACAGACTAGAAACTCCAGCAGATTTCTAGGGGAGTAAGATCACCCCCAGTGTTCCAATTTTTTGATTAATCTCTCTTACCCTTTCTTTAAGAGTTGTTCAGAGAAGAGCCATCAGCTAGTTATACTTTAGCCCAAAGAACTAAGAGATGCCATGCTGTCTGGGCTGCAAAAAGCTGTGTGATGTGTATATGAGCAGAGGCAGAGTTTACGCGGGTTGCACAGATCACCCTGATCCCTCAGCAGCCTTAGAACTGAAATACCTGGTGTCCAACACAGCATCCATGAATGCTGCTGCTTCAGCCCTATCTTCCTACCTAGTGGAAAGTCACTTTATTGAAATTCAGACTCCTCTCTTTCCCTTACTCTATCCTGTGTTATGACTAACATCATATATGTATGATATACTTATGTGTGTATATATATATATATTTATGCAAACATAGATGTCTTTCTACCCTAGAGCTAGCTCATAAAATAAACTTACTTGGAGTGCACAGTGCCCACGTATCTCGTTAGAAATCTTGGGCTTGTTATTTTGTTTTTTTTCTTATTTGTTTGTGCTTTGGGTTGGGAGTTTTTTTAAGAAAAAAAAAATTTCATTATCTTTTTATTCATTTTTTTCTGCTGTATCAGGTACTGGTTGGATTTGACTCCCTCAGACGTGGTATGGAGCACAGCAGACACAGGATGGGTACTGGCTTCACTGGCATCTTTTTTTGATGCCTGGGTTTTTGGATCATGCATCTTTATACATAGGCTCCCACAGATTGAATCAGCAGCCATCCTAAATGTAAGGAAAAACTCACAGAGATGTATTAATCTGCAGAAAGGGTGCAAAAAAAAAAATTCTTAACAGCATCCATAGATTTCATGAGGGCAGTGTCCATAGTTGTGTTCAAGATGCTGCATCCATTGTGTAAAGCCCATAAATTTTTAATGTACACAAAAGGGGCTAAACACGCTGTTCATTCATACGTTTTGCTCATAACTGGTGATTATGTGAATGAAAATCATCCAAAAGCAGCACTAATTGCTTGCCTTTTGTTCTAGTGACTGTGGAAGTAGTATCAGCTGGTATTAATGCAGATTAAAACTGAAGCATTTCTCTGCCCACATTGGCCAAGATGAAAGTGAAGACCTCCCTGTGATGTACACAGAGACAGGCTTGTTCTGCCCATGCTCCAAGCTGTGCGCTCTGGTGTCATGTAGACATGTTATCATGGGATTTTGTCCAATCAAATATATTTTGAATCTCTGCATATTACACCAACTGTGGGAGGGTTTCTTACCCAACAGAGAGCGTATGGTGCTTTTACATAGCAAGGAGAGCTGCATTTGTCCCCTATATCACCTATTTATTGTACATCCACAAGGCAGTGTTTTGTCTGAACTTCGTATATCTATCTTGTTGTTTAACTCACTAGACTCTCTGCAGATTCCCCATTGACACACTGGTTGGTGCACCAACTTTGTTCCGCATGCTGGTGCAAAATGATCTTTCCAGGTATGTCAAGACATTACTTACTAATGTTGAATTTACCCTAACTAAACTTTAGTTAATCTCCCAGAACTAGCTGCTTGACCCAAAATAGAGTAGTAATTTAGTTTAAAATACCCTTCGTGAAAAGACTGTCATAGAAAACTTGTGAGTTTTGCTGAGTTTTATGATCAGACATAGAGAAACTTACTGTTTTCCCTCAGAAATTTGAGACTTTCAACTAGTGAACTTGTGAGCAAATCCCTGAGCATATTAAACTGAGCACCTGTTAAATTCTTTATAATAATTTTCAATTACCACATTAATTGGCTGTGCTTTCAGAAAGACTGTCATCCTAGAAAGTCAGTTTCAACATAGCTGTGAGGGAGTGACTTGGGGCAGTTGTACATCATCTCCTGCTCCATTTCTCACTGCCTGCCACTGTTTGTTCTCCCCGTCTTATGCTTTCTCCCTTGGACTGTTGCAGAGGGTCAGCAGTCAGGGCCTTGGCTTAGCAAATCGCTCTGTGGTTATAGGCATGTCCTTACATCTCAGCTGACTTCAGCAAAAATTTTACTTTATTTTTCATGTGTGTTTACTACTACTCATATGTAATGTTGAGCACAGGCTGATATCCTTGCTGTATCAGGAACAGAAGGATCAGGAATCCTCTGATTTCCCCACTTCATGGGACTAACTCTCACAGTAAATAGCTCCCCAGAATTATTTGTTTATAGTTCCATGCTCCTTGTCTTGCCCAGATTTAAGTAGTGCCTCTCTTGTTTTTTAACTCCCTGTGAAGCTACAGATTCATGAACCTGAGGCACTGCGTGAGTGGAGGGGAGCCACTCAACCCAGAAGTCTTGGAGCAATGGAGAAGCAAGACTGGGCTGGACATATATGAAATATATGGCCAGACTGAAATGGTACATCTGTAGGGTCAATATTCTATTAAATTTTTGTAATTCCGTTTTGCTTTACGATGTTTTAATGTTTGTTTTCAAAGAACACAGCTTGTTTCTTCCTTCAGGTTTATGTGACTGTTTCAGTAATCTCCTCTGCTGATAACCTCTGAAAGAACACCCTTTCATGGCCCTCCTCACAGGACCTGCCAGAAACATGGACTGCTGGGAGGAGATGTTCTCTAGTATTTCCATAAAAGTCCTTAAGCAAATTCCAAGTAACAGTGGCAGGCAAGAGTTTGAATCTAAGGAAGAAGACTGATTAACAGAGGACATGAATTCTTCGCAGATGATGGAACAGGATTATTTTAGGGAGTTTCTTGATTTTGTTTATCTATACCGTACAACACTGAAATGTAGGATCCTATGAACCTTAATTCCTTACTTTGGAATTATTCTGGAAAATACATTTAATGAATTGAATGTGAATGTAGCAGTTGTCCATTGCAAAACTTTGGTTTGATTTTGATTTTTACAGGGAGTAGTCTGCGCTGTTTTTAAAGGAATGAAGATTAAACCTGGATCAATGGGGAAGGCAGTTCCCCTTTATGATGTGCAGGTTTGTTGGCTGCTCTTTAGAGTCTTTTTTTGTTCAGTTGGTTTTGGGTTTTGGTTTTTTTTTTCCCATTGGACTAAAATGTGTGTTGTTTTTCATTCTAGATCATAGACAAAAATGCTAATGTGCTGCCTCCAGGACAGCAGGGGGAAATTGCTGTCAGAAGCAAACCTATAAGACCATTTGGTTTCTTCTCTGAATATGTAGTAAGGACTCTATGTTATTGCTCAACACCACCATTCTTCCCAAAATTTCTCCAACTGTATAGTGGTTCAAAAGGCTGAATATTTTTCACCAGTTTATTATTTATTGCCAGAGTAATTTGTTTGTTTGGATTGGTGCCTGTTAGAAAAGAAAAGAGAAGAATTTGCTCAAGATTGAGTTAAAATTTTTTTAAAGAATCAAAAAGTTTTTAAAACCTATTTTATTGTATTTTATAGCAATGTCAGTACAATTCTTCAGCATTCTTGACTGAAAAACTAATTCCATTGCATTTAACGTTATGTGCGTTACAGCATAATGTATAGCTAATGCATGCTCAAAATCTAAACTACTGTTTGTAAACCACTTTGAGGATAACCCTAAGAAAACTGCAGAAAGTGAACGTGGGGATTTTTTTGTCACTGGAGACAGCGGGACTATGGATGAAGATGGATATTTTTGGTTTATTGGAAGAGAAGATGACATCATCATTTCTTCAGGGTAAGTTTGCATGCTTCCTTTCCAAATCTGCCATTGTATAATCTTACATGTTGCGTTCTTGGTGCACTTCTGACATGATAGTCCTGTGATGAATGTACTGACCTCTTGACTTAGGAGTACTTGCTTTTATTAGCTTTTCATAGACCTGCAGTATTATCTTGGTGATGTCAGTGGCATCTCAGCATCCATTTTCCCTGCAACATCTCAGCTGTTTCAACAAAAAGTGAAGACTTCCGTTGGCAGAGGAGGGATTTTAATCTACTTTGTTTTTTTACTGAAATTGAAGGACACGGGTATCAGATTCAAAGAGCATCGAAACATTGTATTTTTAACATTTTGAAGTGAAACAATTTGATATTGCATGATGTAGCATCAACTGGTACTGCAGACCCCAGCTGTCGGGGTGGGATGGAGCCCCAGCTTAGGATCCACAAGGAAAGGGGAGAGATGGAGAGGTATCCACAACCCCAGCAGTCCTCTGCCACATGACCACTGTGAAATGCTCCTACCTTCTGACACAGCCAGCTTCCCATTCTGCCTAACGTTTCTATAGTTGGTTGTTGGTTTGTTCAGAGGTTTTTTTCTTCAGTATGACAACTAAAAAACATTTGGTACTGGTTTTCCAGCTCAAAACCAAATCCTACATTTTTCTTTCTTTACCTAGATATCGCATTGGGCCGTTTGAAGTAGAGAGTGCCCTGACAGAGCACCCAGCAGTAGCAGAAACAGCTGTTGTCAGCAGCCCAGATCCCCTCAGAGGAGAGGTGATAAAGCTGAACAGTGGTGGGGGAAGCAATGTGTTTGTTTAAATGTATAACTATATAAAGCAGTTCCTACTTTACTGAATAATGTACAGGTCTAAGGCAGTCGCGATCATGTATAATCCTATTTGGGGTGACAGGCAAAATCCCTTCCCATTTACATGCCTTTGCTGTTCTTAGAGGGTCTGCTCTGTGGACGACATTACAATGATGTTTACTTTCCGCTTGTGGTTACCCACTTGTCTATACACTGAAATTGTCTTTTCTGGCTGTCTTGGTGTAGCCAAAGTTATACTATAACTGCCGTAGCATTAAACTTGGGCCACACGTGTGGAGAAGGCACAGTCCTGTGCTGGGATGATATGGGCATTCTGTCCTCAGTGTGAACTCCAGAGAGAAACAAAATGTCCCTCAGCTTCAGGGAGAGCTCTACAGAGACACCTCTTACTACTCCTCCTTCTTGACCCCTGCTGAGAGGATAGAGCAAATGCTCTTGGTTTGTAATGAGGGCAGGAACACTGTGCTTTCAACTTTCCCTTATGCACATGCATGTGCAGAAGCTGGGCACAACCGTTTCTTATATTGCACTGGTTTCTCTGTTTCTTGCTTTTGCACATCATGACTCTGAGCAGTACTGGTCACTAGTAACCTGTATATCAGCTCCTAAAATGGATGATGTCAGATCACTTTTGTTGACCTTACTTTACAGGTTGTGAAAGCATTTGTGGTCCTGTCCCCCACCTTTTCGTCCAGTGACCCGGAGACCTTAACCCGTGACTTGCAGGAACATGTCAAGAAAACTACTGCTCCATATAAATACCCTAGAAAGGTAAATGCTTCTGAGGGGAAACTTCAAACCGGGGCATCCTTCCATAAATCTCAGGAGAAATACTATCTGGATTTTCATGATTCATCTGAAAGAGACAGTGGTAAAGATTCAGTTAGAGCACTGGCTCCAGAAAAAACTTTCCTAAATAACATTAGTTTACATTGTTTTTCATGTATACGAGTAAAGTGTTTGTTTAACCTCTCAAAAATTCCCAGGCTTCATATGATATCCCAGTTAGATTTGCATGTTCTAAGTCAGGCTTACAATCGTAATTCTCCATTTTGTATTTAATCTTCAGCCAAGCATTCTTCAGTGACTTTAGGGTAGTACCTGACTGAATCTGAATAAGTTTTTATCTGCTGGTCCTCACAGGTAATAAGTAAGAGGAAAGCCCAGGAGGAGGATACACTTCATGTTGCTCAGTAATCCGAGCACTACAGAGGAAGAGCTACTGGCAGTGCTTTAGTTCAGTTGTGCAGGAGCCATAGGAACTAAGGACCATTAAAGACTGTGTCAATAACATCCCTTTTCTCTTCTTTTTGTCGTTCGTCTCTGACCTCTGATACCATTTAGGAACTCATCCTTCTGTTACAGTACTCAGTTTGGTTAGCTGGAAAGCAGCTACACAGATGTTTGGCCATCTAGGCAGCCAAAGAAATTGTTTTACAAGTGGCACAGTATGCTGCCTTGTTTTGGCTTGGACTTGATCCTTCAGGCAAGCAGTTCTTACTGATGCAAGTCCTCTTAGTTTTCCACATATACTGAGAAGCCAGTCTTATAAAACGAACCCTTTAGAATATGCTACATTGTTTTCTCTCTTTTCTTATTTAGATAGAATTTGTCCAAGAGCTGCCAAAGACAATCACTGGGAAGATCAAGAGGAATGAATTAAGAAACAAAGAGTGGGGACGGATGTAGCATTGTCTGAAATTTACTAGGACTTCTTTCATTCCATTAACACAATATTAATTTCTCTGATATAACTTCTCTCCTACTAACTAATTTTATTAAATGCCTGAGCATCAAGAACTTCAGGTAACACCAAGATGTGATGTTTGCGCCTGCTTGCAAAGCTTCTAATGTCGGTACCACGGTTTCAGTTCCTGAAGCACTGCTGGGAGAGGGAACAGACTGTACAACTCCACTCTAGTCCTGAATGTCCACAGGTTCACCAGAATTTGGCTGGTGACCCATCTGTTTTAGGTAACACCCAAGGTCAGTGAAGAGATACTGCTGGTATCGATTGCCTAGCTCCAAGCTGCAAAAAGGCAGGCATGGATTTGAGTGGTTCAAATGCTCTGTCCTTAAATGCAGCATATTTAAACTGAATGCACCCCTCCTATCATTTACTGAAGATGGAAAGATTCCTCTTTATTGACACCACCACAGGACCTTCGTAAACATTTCTTGTTTAACATGTGTTGATAACAAGCAGTGACAGCTTCTCCCATGCTTTATGCACAAATACTCTCTCATACAGAAATAGCTTTGTTGCTTGCCCTCTGTTCTGATCTTCACACACAAGAGACAAAACTCCTGTACCACTTCTGGTGGTCTTTAAAATGAAGTTTGTGGTTGGGCGAGTGGCCCAATTTGTAGAACAGACCGTGATTCTTTGCCATGGTAGACACTTGCTACAGGACCAGTCTATTTCTACAGCCACTTAGAGGTGAAAACAGTGAAAAAGCTCCCTTGATTTGGTTTGGATGATCACATCTCTGTTTTACACTTAGCTCTTAGCTCTATAAAGAAGCATGTACTGTATTGTGCACACCCTTACTTTTTACAGTTGTACAGGCAATAGTGGGCCAAACTTTGAGGCTACATCAGATCTGAGCTGTTCATCCTCAGTTTTTTTAATTTTGTGTGCTCAAAGATGATTTCATTTTCTGGCACTAATTTTCATTATTTGACAAAAACATCTCCAGCCTTGGAGTTCTCTTCTATTCATTAAATAAGAAGAAATTTCTAGCGAACAATAGCATCTTTAGGCAGGAAAGAAGGTCTCTTATAGCTGTGTCTCACTGCATGGAGTTCTGTGTCTACTGCAGCTGTAAAGTGAGATTTGGAGTATTCTAATTTTGACAAAGAAAAATATTTCATTTCTTGAGAGTAAACACCTTGCTTATGTCAGTGAAAAAAACTGCTGAAATGAAAGCAATTGTCAATAAATACAAAGTTTACTTCATTCTTTTTTGACAGTGGCTTCATTTTGTGCTTAGTATTTCACAGAGATTTCAGAACACTTTTCACTGTTTCACTCCTAAGGCCTCTAGGAGCATTAGATTACATGATTATAAAACTAACCATTAGTTTCTTGAGTGCACTTGTTTGGGCATGTCACTTGTCGCTGCCTCGAGCTCTTTTCTGTACCCAGTTCAGTTTCCTTTAGAAGCCATGTACTCCTGGGCCTTCCAGGCACTCTACATCTTCTAGATCTTTCTGCTTGGTTTCAGTCAAACAAGTGTTTAAAAACAACAAAAACTGGACTAAACAACAAAAAGTCCATAAAAAGTGGAGTGATAAACAATTGTGCAACTATCCTTGTGTCTGCAGTTAGCTGTTTGGGCAGTTAAACTCCAGTGATGTCTGAGGATTGGGAGGTTGAGGGGTTTTTTCCCCCCATCACCAAATTTAAGGGTCTAAAGTCAAGCAACTAGATTCAGACTTGGGAAAGTTCAGAGCCTTAAAAAAAAAAAGAGTCTGAATGAAACTACCACACTGCAGACAAGAGTTTTACCACTGATTTCAGTGTGGTCACTTATTAGAATAATTTGCTCCAGGCTTCAACGCTAGAACTGTCACCTACAGTGATCCCTTGCTTAGCTGACCTTAGAAACTGGTTTTCTGTTGTGCTCTGGTAACCAGTTTTCTGCATGAATGGGCTGGGATCAAAGTCAAGCAGACTGCCAGGTTATTCATGCCACGTGCTGTGGCTGTAGTCTGTGAGGTGCTCTGCTCTGTGCTGCAGCAGCCTCTTGTCATTGACATTCAGTGCACTTTTCTGTCTCGTGTTCAAGGTGGATGGCTTGTTTAATTCTCCTCCTCTGCCCTGGATCAGAGAATGGATCAGAATTTCCTCTGATCCATGCAGAATGATTTCAGAGACACAGGCTAGCAGCTACAAGCAGTTGAAAGCAAAATACATCTCTCCGGCACATGGCTTTCTTTTGAAGCCACGAATTTTGAAACTTGACTGGATTGTATCGTTCTCGCTGAAAAATAGTTTTCAGTAGACTAGCCTTTCCCTTTGAGATCTCCTCTCCATCCCTCTTACAGCCCAGCTTCAATTTGATGTTAATCTGGGATACAACAGAAAAGGTAGTACCTGCATCAGAAAAGGTATTCTGTATCAAAAATATTTTGATGCATTACTTCCTGAGAGTTTAGCCTCTCATCCAGAGCCTATGGAAGGGGCATGGTGACTTTGGTACGTATGGTCTCTGTGGGGATTGCAGAAGTGCAACATTATGATGAGGCTGCAAAACAACCTCACGCAGGTGTTGATGCTGCCCGTGCCTCTGCACGTTTCGCCTGACGTCTGCAAAGAAAATGCTGTTCTCCCTTGTTGTAGCAGGGTGACAAGGAAACAGCAATGGATGATACGGAGGAAGCTGCTGAGTTCTTGAGACTCTGGCCTTCAGCCTCATGCTTCAGAAGATAATTAGCCATTTCTTCTGGTGTTTTAGAGTGTATGTTTAGAGTGGGCAACACATCTGTTCTAAAGACAGGAAACAAGAAAAATAACTGATTATAGTTCTTTTGGAGGACTTACTTCTTTTGACATTCTACAAAAGAGAGAGAAATCTTCGTCTTCAGCTGCGGACAGGGAACATGTGTCCTCTTCAAAGTTTTCCACTTAGCAGTCTTTAGATTTTTTTTCTGGTTTGGGATAGTGACAGTGCAAGTCCTGGAAATGTATTACTACAGATGGGGGACTAGCAGATTTATTGCAGCAAGATTCAAAATCCACATTTTTGGTGGTAGGATGAGAACCATGTGTAGGTGTCCCCTTCTTTTGATGGCATGTGTGTTGTCTTCCAACCACGAGCCATGAGTGGAATTCTCAATGCACGGTTGGAAATATTTGGCGTGTTTTTAAACTGTGAGGCATGTTATTAGACATAGTGTAAGACTACTAAATTGCATGAGCAACATGTATTTATACTGAAGACTATTTTGAAATAGTAAAGACTTTTGAAATAGGTATGAACATAAGACCCCATCTTTTGCTTTAACAACCCCTCTGAGGTAAAGAAAATGAGAACTGAGATTATATTCAGTATGTGACAAATAATTCCTTTCATACATCATGCTATCACACATCACAAGAAACTAAGAAGTTATAGAAATTCATAATATGTGCTTAATGTTGCATGTGTACATATATACTCTCTGTGTGTGTATGTACTTTGGCACATAAAATTGCTCTGCTTGTATTTGTAAGAAAGTTAATGTTTAATTTTATGTCTGGAAATACTTAATACGTTTCCAGAATGTGTTTGGAACTTGGTCTTGCAGATTTGCTGACTGGTGATTTTTGTGACTTTGCATGTGTGATTTTAGCCAGTCCATTGAGCAGGAGCATTTTATAAGTGATCTACAATTTAACCTCCTTTCCCATAATAGAAAAAGTTGGAATACAGCTGTAATCAAAAATAGAGCAGCCATTAGGTGAGTTTGGTTTTAGTTACTTATAAGGCTTTTCAGGTTGTTGATGTGAAACCAATTCTTATGCTAATACTTCAGTATTAGTATTAGTCTGAGTCTTAACAGACTATAAGAATAAAAAAAGAACAAAATTTATAAATGAAATTGATGGAAGTATGTCTGTGTGTAAGGATTCATTATTGAAAAGATCAATTAGAGAAGGGGTACTTTGCCAAGTTTAGCCATCACATTCAAGTGTCAGATTTAAGATGCAGACCAGAACTCAGCATCAGTGTCTGAGCTTCCAGCAGCTGTGGCAAAGCAAGAGTCCCGCAGCTGCTTGTTTCCTAATGGATTCCTCTACAGTCCTAAATTCCAAAATAAAGTTTTCTTCAAGCACAGTCTCATAGGCTCCTGGTGAGTGTAGAAAGTGAAATCCCGCATGAGAGTGTAACCAGGGTGATAGAATCAGCTAACCATGGCAAGGAACAATGCTGCTCTAGTCCTTGTACAGCCCTGTCCAGCTGGACATTATGTCTGGGAACACTGAGTATACGAAGGAAGTCGTTCAGGATAGACGTAGGTAGTCGTTAATGCGAACAAAACAACAGCCAATGTGTTTCTGTCAAAAGAGAATGATGGAGCGTGGTTTTGTGTAGTGAACTGAGAAAACTGACCAGGACTGCCAAGCTTGCAAGCCAAGTGGGTAAGAGGTGATTCCGGCAGGGGGAGATCGCCACCACCCACCCACTGACCCCCTACTCAAGTGGTACCACCTACTCAAAAGAGAGCAATGGCAGAGGGTGACTGAGTCTGCGCAATCATTTACATGCAAAGCGGGCAAATTTGCACCTATCACCAAAGAAAATAATAATGAATATGTATAAATAAAATAAATATGTATCTTTTTGATCTCTATGAACTGCATGGAAAAGGTATGAGGTATGCATGCTTGGTGGAATTATCCCCTGTGCATCCAGTGCTGCAATAAAGAATGCCTGCCTTTTAACACTACATTGGTGTTACAAGGTTTTATTCCTGGATTTTTGGTGACAAGAGCAAGAAGTTTATTTAATGTGATTCTACCAGAAGAAAAGTGAACAAAATTCAGCTGTGGTGAAATCCGGCTGTGGCAGGATCTGTCTGCCAAGGAGCCCATGCTCTGCACAGCTCCATGCTCTCAAGTCGGGTTCCCCTTGAGGGAGGGAGGCTGCAGGCACCACGGTCCTCTGCTTTTTAAGGCCTCAGTGAGTGCCACGCATTTCAGACAAATGGGCTCAGTTAGAGAAGGTAACACACTTTGCCTCTTTAATTTGCATGTTTGTTCTTACTTCCAGTGGGTGATACATCATACGGATACATTTCCAAAAAATGTTTATCTCAGCCTTTTATGGTGCTTTCATAAAAGGTCAGTAGTCGTTTTCCTGTGGTGCTTCGTAGGCAAGCAGGTGCAGAGGTAAGGTTATTTGCTGGGTAAGGGGCCAGGAACCCACAGCTCGGTTCTTTAAACCGCATTGTCTATTATTATTGTTACTATTATTATTATTATGGTCAGACTGGCTAGTTCTGAATAAAAATCATTATTTTCTTAGTAAATGAAATAACAGAAATTTGAAGGAAGCAGAGAGGACTCTGTGTACTTCCCTTAATCAGATTAAATGCTTCCACAGCCTTTTTTTCCCTTACCATGCTTTGATCTGCAGCAAAATGACACAAAAGGTAAACCCCTTCTACTAGGTGACATGAAACTACGCTCCTGAGATATTGCTAAAGGAATCAGCCCTGTTAATGAATGGAAAGAGGATTATCTAAATTCACAATGTCTACATCTGCTTAACCACATCTGTAAATTCCTTGTTCCTATTAAATGCTTCCTTTATTTTTTTTGTCTTGTCATTACCAAGCTTTAGATGAATCTGAGTTCCTCTGCTATACTATGGGGTTTGTCTGATACAGGCTGGATAAAATTTGACTATTCCACCTCATTTTCTCAATGGATTCAGGGATCATCTGTCTTTTCCCATGGCAAGCTACAGTATGATGCAGCAACTATTTTAAACGTGAGAATAAAAACAGTGTGTCATTGAAAGCTAAAGCTGTTGCATTGGTGGGTTGTTGATGCTAGACATGAGGGGAGACAGTGCTCTCAGTAGAATGAAAATTCAAAAACAGATTCAGTTTTTGTGCCACCGGCAGACGTATGAATCGATCTAGGGCAAGTCACACCTCTTTGTAATAGCACAGATTCTTTATTAGTAAAAATGAGAAATGAAATCTTCCACCCCACTGTAAACATCCTGAGGCATGCTCTGTTCCCACCAAATAACGGTGTCACCATCTCTTTGATTTTTGCTTGGTGTTTGCTTGTTGGAGTGTCCGTGACAAGATATTTCAGCAAGTTCACAGTAAACAGAGCTCCGCTTTGTTTAACTCACAAAGTCTACATTCCCTCTGACCCACTATTTATCGCGTGATGTTGCAGCATGATCTTACCAGTTATCCATTCCACCAGAGCCATGGTGGCTGGAGCTTTCCACCTTAGTCCCATCCCACACAGAGTGTGTCGTGCAGTGTCAGAGTGTAATAATTTCAGAAGCTGTGATCCTCATGGAAACCTGCAAAATTGTCATTTCTGCTTATATGCAGCTGGACCCTAGATTCAAACCATATTCTTTCCTTCAGTGATTCTAAAGCATTTATTTTTTGCAGTTTTTTCCCAACATATATGAAGTTACAAATTCAAGAGCCTGCAGTACTGCAGGAGTGGAAGAGAGTCAAACCACCCTGCCATGAAAATTAAGACAGCGTTAGATATCTATGAATGTTATGGCCAGACCGAATCAGTATGTTTGCAGTCACTTGCATACAGTGTGTATCCTGTGGAAATATTACAAATGCCTATGGGAGAAGTTCCCTGGAAAAGATTTTGAACTCAGACCAGACTGTTCCATGGTGCCACATCAGTGGTTCAGATGAAGAGAAACTCCAAGTCCCACAAATCCTAGTTTGTGGACTTGCTCGTCCCCCTACAAGAAATACCTGTAGAATGCTGTGATTTATGACAGTGTAGGCAAGAACACTGCTCTGCTGCTTCCCTCAGACCGATATAAATCAGAGGACATTCCTGAGAAGTAAATGGAGCCAAATTACTGTAAAGCAAATCTAAATCAGGAGCCTTTCAAGCCCAGTTTAATCTGGAACACCACTTTGAATGAAAACAGGATTTTTCCCACTGAGTAGGATCATTCACTGATGTACGTCAATGCTGTTGTATGGATTTCTCTCAGCTGTGCTGATTTACACAATTAGATAAATGAGTAGTGGACTTTAAAATCACAGTGAGAAAACATGTTTTTAAATGAACATCTTTTATTTCTTCTACAGTTGTAGATCATTTAGTCAGTCAGGTGCAAAATTACCCATTTGTATAGAATAACAAAGCACATAAACTCAGTTTTCTTTTACAGGCTATTGTACGTGCAGCTCCCAAGGGGATGCACACTGAGCCTGGTGCGTTAGGAGGAGCAGTTCCACCTACGATATTCAGGAACTTTGATGAGTGTAAAGCATTCTGGTTATTTCAATCTGAAGATAAGATCATGACAGGGCTGTTCTCTGCTTAGCAGCGTATTACCCAGCTAGTCATGAGCGAGCTTTCTTTCATTTTAGGTAACAGATGCAAATGGTAACATTCTGCCTCCAGGAGAAGGTGGTAGCCTTGCCATACAGATCTTTAGGGACATCCGTGTCTTTATGCTAGATATGTGGTAAGGAATCAAACATATTTTGGGGAATATTTTCAGTTCACTGCTGACTTTTGAAGTGCCTCCCTCCAAACATGTATGCTTGGCTTACGAAGACCAGGGTTATTCACACAGCTCTGAAGGCATCATAACTGATATCAGAAGCACTGGGCTTGATTTACCACGGAACCAAAGATTTCAGAATTATTTGCCCAGCTCTGCTTCTTAATATAATTTTTTAGTTTTCTTTCTAGGTATCACATTGGGCTGCTTGAAGTAGAGAGGGAGTGCCCTGATAGAGCATCCAGCAGGAGCTGAAACAGCAGCTGCCAGCAGCCCAGACCCATCAGAGGAGAGGTAAGGACATTGATATTAGGAGCTACCTAAAACATCTAATATACATGTATATTGAGAAATAGCTATGTCTGTGAGGGAAATTTTGGCTTGTATTAACATCGTGAAGATGTAGACCGGTATTTTGAAATACATTTGAGAAGACAAAGAGGCATCTAACTTCCTTTAGATTTCAGAAAAATCAGGGGTACCTAGGCCAATCTGGAACTCTGGCAATGACTTCTCTGAATCCCAATGAGATCCCATACCTTGAAGCAACGTCCCCTAGCCATTCTTCTTAGGAAGGCCATTAAGCAAATGTGGCCTACTGTTTTGGTTTCGGCTGCCGCCGGCAACAAAAGCGCCACGCGGCCGCCCCTCCCCCCGCGGGCGTGCGGAGGAGAATGGAAAGAAAGAGGCAGAAACTGGTGGGTCGGGATAAGGGCAGTTTAACAGAACAGCAAACAGAGGGAAACAGTAACAACAAC
>Ga0065711_1033154_pt1 | contig 26001 bp, 19 predicted proteins | sample Hoacrofraction12_FD_59098 | JGI IMG/M metagenome (GOLD analysis project Ga0065711, IMG submission 59098) | Hoatzin crop microbial communities from Cojedes, Venezuela - Epithelial fraction 12 v2 (version 2) | ecosystem: Host-associated > Birds > Digestive system > Esophagus > Crop | place... | reverse complement strand
TTCTCAGGTTGTTAAAGCCGGGTAGAAGAGCACCGCTAAACACACTGACCCCTGTGCCTTACAGCTATCCTGTCTTTTCCCTGCATGCTCAAAGATATGATCAGCTAAGACAAGACACAGGCAATTCCTGTAGTGAGCAGATCAGCTGGGTAACTAGATGGAAGCATCGACAAAACCTTCAAAAATTGTGCTGGCAGAAGCGCCTGGAGGCATCAGGCAGGTATGGACCAGCCGATGCAGTTTTAGAAGGAAACCGTGAACTGTGAGGAAAATCAGGCAGAGGACAGCTAGCATGAGCACGAGGCCAAGTGGAAGGGTGATGCATGGCTTCAGGGGGACAGCCTGGAAGCAAAGAGAGGGAGAAAAGTGGAGAGAATCAGAAGGAAGTGAAATGTGCAAAGCAAAATGTTCAGTGCAATAAAAGTAACAGAGCCAGCCGTGTTTTCCACCGGTACCAGGGTAAACTGCAAGCAGCCATGCTGACACTTCAGTTTGAAAACGTGGAACTGGTGCTGGTGGCATCAAACTCAGGATTTGTTTTAACACTGCGCCAGCACCCTTCGATATATGCGTTCCACATCAGTACAATGCAACTTAAGCAATACCACTAATTAAATCCAAACGGTTTCACTGACGGACTGCAGGAAAACTGCGGTGCAAAGAGCAGCCTGCGCACGCACAGACCCCGGGCTGGACCAGGCACTCCGAGGTGCGGCTTCCCTGACAGAGCGCAGGCTCGCGAGTCTACTCCACACAGATGGAAGTTTGAGATTCCGTGATCAAATCATGCGTGGCCTCCAAAAGTGACTGTGTTATTTACAGATGGAAAATCAAACTCACAAGCAATGTTTCTGCTATTCTTCTGCGCAGTAGGATTTAGGGGTAGCTGGCACCTTTCTACCTTCAGACGGTTGCTGAGATGTCCTGTTTCCCTGCGCGAGGTTTTCTTATGCACATTTTGTTAGCGAATCCAATCAAATACTTTTTCATTTTTCAAATACAACAAAACCCCAGAGGCTGTAGAGAGAATGAGAACTCTTGAAATTAAGTATGAGTGTGACCTGAACAGCAGCTGGAAATGCTGGCAACCAGAAAACATTTACAGGCTAAGGAGTGATGAGTCAGGCAGTTTAAATGACTCCAACCTTATCTGAATGCAGGTCTGAAGAAGAGTTAGGAGAACTTATTTTAACAAATTGGAACAGATTGCCAAGGGATGCAGCAGCTTTTCCGTCACTTCATATCTTTCAAAGAAGATTGAATTTTATATACACATACACACATTTTCATTCCAGGTCAGCCAGAAGTTATTGGGATGGATACATCACTGAGTGAAATCCTACGACTTGTGTTATACAAGAAGTTAGCCTGGGTTATGACATTAATGTCTCTGTTTCTCCTAAAATCCTATGGCTGAACTAATAACTTCTTTTGGAATAGAAAAACAAAAATGCCTTCATTCTAACTGTAACAGCAATTCAGCCTATGAACCTGGTAAAATACAAGACAAAAATAATTGTTTTTATATCCATTAGATAAAAATTTACAGCTACTGAAGTTTAAATAGTATTTGATTACAATGGTAAATACGTTATGATATACTATATCAACATTTTAAAAAGCCACGCTTGCTATCTGACCAATATGAGCAAAACAAGAATCCGAAACCTCTCAGATTCCTGAGATAATGCACAGTTTTTACAAAGAATTCCCATGAAAAATAATGCCTATTTTAAGTAGAGAAAAAACCTAAAGATTTTTCTGTAATATTTGAGAGCATTTTCCTAACGCAAAACTAGATACCAGTTCTAGAGACTGGAGATTTTCTAGAACGATTATCGTATTTGCCCACTTTGAAGTTTTTACACCAGGATTTTTAAGATCCATGATCTTTTTCTGTGAGCATATAAGAACTTTGCATAGCTGTGATTTTAGCACTCGGCTCTACACTTGTGCACAGCAGCTGGAGTAGCACCAGGATCACCGTGAATCACAAATAGTTTTACAGAGCATAAAATCTAACAGACCCAAGGAATACGACGGCTGGGGACATAAACATAAAAATTAACTATGAGAGCACTCTGTCATTAAACAGGGAGCAGGAAACAAGCTGAAAAGCTGGCACTGGATCAGGAAGCTGTCACAACAATTGAGGCAATTAGTGAACTGCGGTGTTGATCAGTTTGCTGGCTCGTGTGACCATTCTGTGCGTGAGTCCATGTGCCGTGTTGGCCTTGGCTTGCACAGTCGTCCTCTGCCTCTCATCAACACTTATGTTTCTGTGAGTGCAAAGCACTCAGCAGCTGCAGTTCATGTTTGCAGAAAAGCTCAAGCTGCCGTGAAGATATCAGAGCAAATCATCTCATTTTATTAAAAAAAAAATAAAATCTACAAATGTAAGCTTCCCCTGTGCTCCCCATGTTTGAAAACCTGGCTATGAAGTCTGTCATGCGGGAGTTAATAGGGGAGGCATGTTTGAGAAACTGGATTCCTTTTACTGCCTGACCAGTTCAAAACTCAAAATATTTGAAAAAAAGTCATATTTAGTTAGATAACAAACACCCCACCCTCCAGAACAAGCACTCACGCCACAACATGGAGTGGGCTGCAGGAAGACAAAAGCTCCATTATCGGCAGTGTGTGAAATGGCACATCTTGACCCAACAAGGAGCTGCACAAAGCGACAGGACTGAGAATGAAAGCATTAGGCTGGGAAACAAAGGTCACAAAGTGGCTGATATGATACAAAAAACGTGACTTGCCTGAAAACAGAGGTATACCCAGGCTGAGATCCACAAGGCAGGAAACAATAGGAAACCAAGAGAAAACAATGGGCAAATACAATGCGAGGTGGTGGGAAGGAGGTAGATTTCAGCCTCTGTCTTGGATAGATGAAGGCTGTTTATATGAGAAGCCAGTACTCAGATCATGCGATGAAGGGAAAAGTTAGGTATATTACCTAGGAAAGCACAGGGGTTGTTCCCCACATGTCCAGCCAAATTGTGCAGAAACCATGAGGAGCATTTTTGATGTGCCCTACACCCTATTGAATTTGTCTTCTGCAGCCAACCTAATTAAATAACTCTCTTTCATAGCAAAAAAAAAAAAAAAACAACAACCAAACTTTTTTTTCAAAATAGTAAATCAGGATGTTTAGTCAAAATACTAAGTTTGGGAATCCAAATACTAAATCTATGAGGATCTTTGCATAGGAAATCAGGAGGTCAAAAGTCTCAGAAAGCCACAGCTGACCCAAGAGACTCCTGTATCAAGAGCTGGTTTCCCAGGCTTCTGGCAAGGAGATATTGCTAAGACTTCCTAACTCCCAGACCACGTAAGAGCCTACAACATCTTCTCACCATTTACCGAGCTAAAAAATTGGCCTCTGAAGAAGACAGCGTGCTGTCTTGATACATTAGCTTTCATTCTTGCTATAACAATTTCTTGTGCCCTGTTTTCCATAGGACTTTGTTCTGTGTGCCATATCTTTAAGATATGCTAGCAGAAACCAGGAGTCATCCCATGAAAAGCAAAATTGTATCAGTGGAAGGCAGATGCAAAGAAAGCAGAGAGAAATGCTCACACTGCTGTCATGTTCTGAAACCAAGTAAAGAGTTTTATCAGGATGAAGAAAAGCAGAGGCATCCCTACCAGTCTAAGGCATCTCTCACTCACTCGCAGTAATAACTGACCACTTCACAACACCAGGATGAACAGGGCTGTTACTGTATTCAGTTTTACAGGGGCGGAAAGAACTTGACCAGGCTCACTCTGAAATCCCAGGGAGGAACAAGAGAATCATCTCTGGCCTGGGAATGGCCCTCCCTTTCTCCTTGATACCACATGCTGCTCTCCACACTATAAAAACATTCTCTCTGCCTCATGCTGCCTTCCCAATTTTATACATATAAAACATTGCACATGCAATTTACCTTTGAAATTAACTTATTCACTTATACACTACATGCGTGTATACATATATAATCATGTTTCCCTGAAACTATGAAAGTTCTCTCTTGTCATGGTCAAAAATCCAAAGAAACATTTCTACCCAGGAAGACCAGGGTAACGCAGAGTTGCTTTAGCCCAACACAGAGCGAATATGCTCCTTAGCTCAGCAGTGTGTCATCCCTTTCACCTTTCTGGGATGCCACTAGCACAGCTCTTCTCGCTCCAAAAAATGCAACATGGCATTAGGAAGCTGAGAAAAGCCGCTGACAGAGATTGAGGAGCAGCTGCTCCCATCCCACCAGCCAAGAAGGCTCCTTTCAGCCTGGAGAGAAGGCTGCTGAAAACGGCTGCTACACTCGTAACCGATACAAACACAGTTTCTATCCTTTTCTCCCTCCACAATCAAAAGTGGCAGGAGGTGTTCCCCAGCCAGACAGAAGGCAGGTGAAGATCATCATCTGGAAGCAGCCCAAGGCCTTTGGGAGTGGAGCTGTGCACCATGCCTAGCAGAGACAGACTTTACCCCAGCCAGGAGAAGCAGCCCTTCCCTCAGCACCTGTCAGCCCCTGGCAGTCTCGGTGCTGGAAGGGGGGTATGAGGCAGTGTGACGAGCAAACAACGTCAGCGAGAAGTCCTCTCCAGGCAGGGTCCCACCCTGCAGCAGGCAGTGGCAAACACTCACTGTTGAGGAAGACTCATGGGAGGGCTCCTGTTACTTTTTCATTGCTCGTGCACACACACAAGTGTATACGAACAACGGCTGCTGATAGCAAAGGTATGCGAACACCCGCTGGACACCGTCAGGCAAAGCCTGGTCCTGGGCACGAGGCAAGAGCTGCCAACACCTTGCTCCCTGGGATGACAAGAGGTCAGTCTTCCCACCTCGGCACAGGGCCAGGCTTCCAGGACATCCCCAGGGGCAGACAGAAACACTCGTTCCTCTGCACCCCAGCTACCCAGCACCAACGATCAGACAGAGATCAAACTCCTTTTACATCTCCCATGGTCATCTCTGCAGCCCAACGCCCGTTGACACAAGGGTCCACGGGGTTATTCAGCACCATAAATACATTCCCAGCTAGTGCTGCTGAGCCGACAGTCCGATGTACCAGACGCTTTCTCCATTTTCCTCATAACACAGCTTCGCTGCGCATCAGTGCCGAGCTGCCGTGCTCTACCTCGGGCGATGCCCGGGACCAGGCGTTGTACCAAGTGCACCTTTAAAAGGCACCTTCCGATCTGACAACAGACACCACGTAACTCGTACTGCTATCGCCCAGTGCCCGGTGCGAGTCCATAGTGATGCTGCACTCACCAAGGGCTACAAATCTGCAGACAGAATTTATTCTAAAATACAAAAAAAAAACCAAAACCAAAACAAAAAAAAGAAAGAAAGGAAAAGAATCCATTGGAGCTACTGAATTTGTGGTGTATTTTACAACACTCCAGGAGAAAGAGGAGAGAGAATAAACCTGGAAGCTAGTAGCCACAGCAACAAATTGCATTTCTCCTCTGGATGGCTTCCCCCCCTGCCCCCCCATCAACAGCAATTACCGGGCACCTTAGTGTAATATAGCAAAGTTTGTGTCGCTTCTGTGGCACAAAGTTCTTTTCACGAGACTAATTTACTCCACGTCTGCAAGGTGCTGATTCATTCCAGCGCATTACTGGGGGTCTGATCACGGCAGCTGGTGAAAACACAAAGAGAAAAGCCCTGGACAGAGCTCGCCCTGCTCGGTTGTTTCTTTTCTGATCCCAATTAAGAGCCCAGCACACCGAACATCGGAGAGAGATGCCTTCACCAACTCTAAGGAACAGGGGAAAGGCAGCAAAGATAAAAGTGTTTGGGGGAAGCAATTGGGGGGGAGAGGAAACATAGGCTCGCACCTAACAATGCCAGTCTCGATAAGGACTGTGGTTGAGAAACCATGTACGTGCTGCTTGACAAAATAATGATGAAGGAATAGCAGTGCTCCCTTCTGCTCTTCAAAGAGTGCCTCCAAACCACTTCAAATTCTCTCTGCATCGCCGCGGTGCCATCAGGTCTAACGAGAGGCTATGAATTAGGTTCCCATAGTTTTTATCCAGGGGAACTTTGTGAAGAACCGAGGCTGATTTGCTTTCAAAACATCCACATGAGTATACCACAGCTCACCTGCCTCTACACGTTAAAAGACTAGTCCAGCAGTGGACAAAGCGTGGCACATATTCCTCTGTCCTAGGGCACGGTAGAACCACTGAAACATCTCTCCCATGCACTTTGCAAAGGGCTTTAAAGGAGAAGCTAACAGGAGGACAGGGTGAGGACTAAGCCACGCATGGCAGGGCAGACCCTCCTAGCTCTGATGTGACCCAGCAGCTGTCACTGTTGGATTTTAACCACATCTGCTTTTGCTACCTTTCAGGCCCTCAAGGCTTTCTGTTTCCAAGGGAATGACCTTCAGGTGCCCAATTCCCAGCTAGAACCGACAGCGTGACAGCACGCTGCATGCAGGTGCATTCTTCTAGCCGGTGGGAAAAGCAGTGGGAGATCTTGCTGCCCAAAAATAAGATTTATCACCCCTGAAATGAAGTCCCTCCAAGACAGCACAGCTTCCAGCACAGTCTCAGCAGGCAGGGTCAGCTCTGCAGGCTGCAAATAAGGCACTGCCTGTCCTAATGAGAAGGCAGAGGTGGTGGAAAGAGCCATCTCCACACCACATTTAATTATTAAAGTTGACAGAAGGGATTCATCTAGTTTTCAAAATATTTTGCAGGGAAGCTGAAAGTTCATCTTTCTGTGAACCAGGCGATGAATTTCCATGCAGAATGAAGAGCTTTGTGCCCACATTCAGCAGCAATCAAGTCCTGCCTGTAACTACAGAGAGCACAAGTCATGCAGTGTCTGTATGATTTACCAGAAGGGTCTCTAGCATCGTCCATGACATCTTGACATGCTACTTTACTTTCCTTAAACATACTCTTGTGCCTGCCTGTGAATCCTATACAGCAGCTATCTCGTCCTCCCCCAATCTCAGAATGTGTGGAGCTAACAGGACACATCGTTCATCCCTGTCCAGATATGCCACTTGCTCCTCCAACCATGCCAGACCATCTAGGACAGACCACCTGGAGGTACCTCATCTCCTGATTGGCGTTACACATACCGGATCTATCAAACATGAGCTTCGTCTAGCTTTCAAAAACCTCCTTCTTTAGCCAGGACTACCAGAATGGATCTCTCATTTTTGCTGCCTTTTATTACAATAGCATGTTTTCATGCTATGTTTGTCAAACATTGTGATTTCTCCAGAAAAAAAAACACTTAACACTAGCCTAGAGCAGGGTCCTGGAAATACACCCAACTTGCTAACACAAGGCATAAGGGCAAACACAGAATCCTCTTCCCCATTTGAACAGTCTCTTCAAACTACACGCAACCAAGCAATATTTTTCTGCCAAAGTAGCTGACTACCTCCCTCTCCAAAATTTTTTGGACTGCTTTAATCTAGAGCCAAAGCACCCTACCCTGCTGCCGCTGAAATTAATAGATGTTTTGCCATTACATTCAGTGGAATGAAAATTAAGCCTTCAGAAAGCCAATCACGCTGCAGTCCATATTCATGCAGGGAATACTGCAAGCAGGATTTAAAAGGACCTTACATTTATCTTTGTACTGCCTGTGCTCCATTTGCATATAATTGCTTGTGTCTACAGAGGCTGCAATGCTCATCAAAGGCTGTATTCTTACCCACACTAGGTCTCTCTTTCAACTGGCAGAAAATTCTCATTGCCTTACAATCCATACACAGCCATTTAGCATTTAATAATTCAAATTGTAACACAATATTTGATGGAAAATAGTCATTATGGATTTATAACACAATGCAGGTAGCTGAAGTACACAAATTCCAGCATTTCAGGAAATGGGTACTATTTTCAAACAGAGCTAATCCTATAACAAAAAAACCCCATAATATCATCCATAATCTTTTCCTGCTGCATGCATCTATGGGTTTTGGTTTATTTCCTCCCCCCTCCTTTTAATGCTCAAACTGAGTTGTAGCAGAACATTTTTCTACACTATGAAGCTTATTTACATACTGTAAATAACTGTGAATGCAATAAAATTGTGGTACAAATAAATGAAATAATGCCTTAATTTGCAGTTGTTTTACATCAGCATAGTTTATAGCAGTGTTTACTGTAGACTTAGAAACAAATAAATAAATAAATAAAAAGAGAAAGAACAAAAATACTCTATTCCCCGTGCCCCACAGTGTGGCTTCTAACCTACTAACCAGCGCTGAGGTTACTCACCACTTAAATAACACTAATAATCCGAGACTGCAAACGATGCCAGATCCCAGCCTGGAGAGCGCAGTACAGGAAGGTGATGGTGACTGGATTTCTCTCCCACATCACGCACAACTGAATGTCCCAAGAGCTACACGCTGCAATAAATTTGTTTTATTAAAGAGCGGGGCATTGCTCAGACCTGGATAGCCAGTGGATCCTTCCCCACATCCCAGGCTCCGTGTGTGATTCAAGACCGGTTTCTCCCTCTCTGTGCACCTGGGTTCCCCAGCCATGCTGACATTTTCTCCTCTAACTTTTCCATTTGGACGGTCTTGTTAGGGTTCCAACTGCAGAGCACAGGGTGCTTCAGATCCTGAACCCAGCTCTGGTTACTATCAGCTTTCATAGCACACTCCAGGAAAACAATCCTTGTGACTAATTCTTACCCTTCACTTTCTTAAATTGAGAGTTCCTGGTCTGAACTACCCTATTTTTGTCGCGTAGCCACCAGAAGCCATCCAGCTCCTGGGAGTAGAGATGTCTTGTAAGGCTGGCTGACATTCAGTCTCGCATGTACGCAAACAGGGTCCAATGTTCCCCTCCAACAACCCACTGCAAATTTGAGTTACTGATGACATGAAGAAAAAGATCACCTTCCTGCCTGGAAGCTTAATGTTGGCTCCTAATTTATATTTCTCTGCTTGTTTGGGGTTTCTGATGTGGACTGTAGGTTTCCACAGTACCTACATGATGATTTGGTCTGTCTTTTATTAAAAAAAAATAAATAAAACCAATACACCAACAAAAGTCCTTTTAACACATTAGAAGGGCTCATGGGGATCATTTTGGGCTGTTAGCAGGGCTCAGACAAGGGGGGCCATGTATAATGGCAAATCTCATAGTCCACTAGCTACCAACCCCAGCAGTCAAACAAGCGTGTCAAACTCGGGTACTCCCTGGAACAGATGGGTCAGGAGAAAGATTTCTCTAAATCCTCTTTTCCTCCTGGTGTATCAGAGAGCCAGAATAGAGCCTTGAAATGATGGAGTGCAATTTTCTCCTTCCTTTAAGCACGCACCAAGATGTAAATAGTCATTTCCAAGAGCTTAAAACCCCAGGGAAGCAGATAATAAGCAATTACTCTAACCAGATAGCGCTGATGTCTAAAAATTAATTTCTGTGCTAACATCCCACCCCTAAAGTTTGAAATTTCAAAGAAGAGCATCTTCTGAAAAAGATACACAGGTGTACAATTATATTTCCTAGACATCTGTCTCCATCGACTCTGGTGGCACTTGTAACCCTGCCTACTCGGAGCACAGGCAGCACACGATAGCCTTTCCTCCACATTCTCCAGGCACACATGCCTGCAGACACGAGCTGCTGCTGAAGTATAAGGCATTATGCTCTTCAAAACAAATTGATCTTGTCACTGCAGCCTTATCACTGCAGCCTTGTCACTGCAGCCTTCCTGACATGCTTATCCCACTATAGATTTCATTTGTTATCTCTGCCAGCATTTACAAATCCATTTTTTTCCAGAGAAAGGTGCTGTTTTCCTCAAGATCTGCTCAAGCACTGAGCTGTCTAGCATCTTCAGAAATCATTGAAACAGGACAATAAAACCATCACAGAAGAGTTGGGAACACAACCACAGGAGCCTGGTTCCTCCAGGCAGCTCCTCTCTTCACAACACTTAGCTCACAGGCAGCAGTGCTAAAGCTCGCAGTGATACTCCAGGGCTGCTGGCCCACGGGGAGATGTTTCACCTTCAAGGCTTCACACCACAAGCCTATTCCTCCCCCTTTCTCTGAATTCAGAGATGTCATCCATAAGAATGACATCAAGTCTTAATGGTAAACGCTACCTTCTTCCACTAAAAAGAAGAGCAGTTGTAAGGTTTCATATGCTATGAAATCACAACACTCTTTTTATTTCATCCCACACAACCATTAAGAATAACCAAAGAAATGAACCAAAGGCGAAGAAGCCACCTTAACAGCAGCACTTTGGGTTTACACTAGTATCAGTTGGTTGTTATTTATAACAAATGAGCCCATCATGGTCGGTCTATCTTGCATTTAGGGTCTGCTGAGACATCTACAAGTGTGTCTAAACAATCATCCCAGGGACCTAGAGACACCTTTTATCATTTATTTGCTGTCATTCATTGAAGGTAAGATACCAAAAATAAATACTGGGTATCTACATACGGATTTAGTGCCTACCTCAATAAATGCTTACATTCAGAAACTGGCTCCACAACTACTGTGTAATCCTTAAAAGAGGGAAAGGGAAAGCTAGCTATGTTGTAGGAGTTCAATGAATATTCATTGACAAACATGTCTTAATTTATGATATTCTGGAAAAAAAAAAAAATCCAACTCAGCCAGATCCTCTACCAAAGCCCCCCCTGTTGTTCTACTCCCTGTTCCTGAACACTCATCACTGAAAGGTATCTGGAAACTGCATTAGTAGCAACTTTGAACATTGAGATCACGTTTTATATTTTATGCCATTTGCCAAACATTCCTTTATATTTTTTTTCTGCAGCTCTGAATGTTCTCTGCCCTTCATTTCAATTAATGATGGCACAGATCAGTGTATTCTCCCAACAAGTTATTATATTAACTGCCACGTTCTTCCTTCATTTTTTATTCACAGAAAGAAAGAAAAAATAACCACAGCAAACTGATGCACTTAACTCTTTATGATTTCAAATAAAAGCCAGAAAAATGATGGTAATGTTTTGCCAGTCTGATGGTTTAACCAAAAAGAACACTGTACATCTTAGTTATATCATGTTTTATTTCTCCTCCTATGAAGATGCTGGAGAGTAATGCATCTAGGGTCAAAAAAACAAAATGAGGAGAAACTAGCAGCAACTTCAAGTCAGAGATTTTTTTGTTGCTTAAGTTAACACCTCCACAAATAACCTCGTTCTTCTCTCCCTTTAAAAACAAAGATGCAACACAAGGAAATAAAAAATGCTGTATGAAGCTTTTATTTCCAAGTCTGTGGAAGCAGTAGTTGTCGTTAGCTTTCACAGTTATAATCCCTGCCATGTCCTTTCCCTGCTGGCCGTGGGTAGCTGATTGACAGGGTGCTGTCTGCATCCACGCCACATTGGAAAGGGGGTCAAATACTGCCCCAGACAAACAGGCTGGAGGAAATATCCCCTCAAGACCCTCTGTATTAAATATTTACAAATACCTTTTCTCATTATTGCACCACCAAGGACAGAAAAATGTCGACCAGACGATTCAAACTTCCCACTACCACCTTTTTTCCAGCTACTCTTTCTCCATTTTCTAGGCAACGGTCCCTACCTCTCCCCTGCTGCACCCTTTCCTTGTCCTTGCTTCCTACAGTCTTCTCCCCAGAATCTCCTCCATCACATCTTCCGTTCAGCATCACCCTTTCCACCTCCCACTTTACCAGCTTTTGTTCATTTGTTCTGAAGGAAACTTTGGGCTTAATTAAGTTGAAGAAACAGTAACAAAAAGTATGTCAACAACTAAACACCCTCCTTGGAATAAGCAACAGTAAAGAAATTGTTGCCACTAACAAACCTACAGCAGATCTGCTGCAAATTTACACCAGCACTTTCCAGGGCGTTCCTTGCTGGTGTGGAGCTGCATCCATTCACCCCACAGCTGAACTCAGCCTAAGGGAAGTTTCTGTTGCTCATGATGACAAACACAAAAGCCTGCTAGGCTCTTCTCCAAAGCCACCTCTACATGCTCCCATGGTTTTCATCATCTTGCTTTCTGTTCACTGCCCAGCATAGTGAGACCCAGGTCGGGAGCAGAGCTTCCCAGGGCTACACCACCACACATGCCAAGCTACTGCGCTGGAAATCATTTCCTCCACAACACCCAGTCCCACACAGGACTGTATGCACACCTCTCCCACCCACACACGTGATTTGTTGCCAGACCAAACATTTTAGTCAGTTCTGTGAAGAAAGGATTTCAAGGCTGTTAAGGAGCCCTCGGACCTGCCCCATGCCACTGCTCTACCTAGCAATGCACAAGGAGCCGTTAGATGCTTAGGTTTGGGGCAATCTCTGTACGTTAACTGCTGATGAAATTCAGAGACAGTCCTTTGAGCTCTGCAAAGAGACCTATGACAAAATTTGGAAGAGAGAAGAAACATAGCTAAGGGTTTCTCACCACAATCTGCCCTCAGCTGAGTCCACAGACAACAAAAGCGGGTAAAAGGACCTGTGTCTTCCTTATTACACAAAAGGGAAGAGTTGCAGCCATAAATCAAAGTTCATTAAATTGCACTCCAAGGACAAGCTTACCTCCCCAAGGGCTCCTCAAAAACCCACCAGAGGAAAATGCAAGATGCAAGTCATAAGTTCTCAGTTAGTAGTGCACACCTTCACAATTAAGACCATACCATGGGCAAACTCCAGAGCAAGGGCAAGATTTGGCCCTTTCTCCAGTGCTTGGGCTAAGGGAATAGTATGCACAGGATTAACTCCCATAAAAACCTCTACCAGCTCCAGTAGCGATCTTGGCAACTGTATCCTGTATGGGGAGCCAGACCAGCCACAACATCACAGCAGTCCACACAGATTGCTGGCATGAGTGAGACTGAGTTCCTGAAATCAAACACCCGGGGACCTGTGGCGATTTGCCTCTCTTCAGGCTCCCCAGAAGCAGGGGAGAAAACCCAACAGTTACATGGAGGTTAACCTGAGGAATTGAATCCAGGGATTAAAGAAATCTTAGTTTCTAGTACCAGAGGCTGCAGAGGACAGTTTTAACTACCACCCGTGAGGACTCCAAATAGAGATGCAAAAACATGAATGCATATGTTTAGGGGAACCTTACTTGAGTTCTATAACGTTGTGGGCAGGAAATACTATAGGGTCTGGCCACCACCGCAGTGCGCGCTCTCAGCACTGATCTGTGCTATGCTTTGTCCAGGGAAATTGCCCACCGTCACCAGGCTCAATTCAATTACAATTGCCTCATGACTTTTTTTTTTCTTTAAGGAAAATCAGGTTTGAAATCTATCACACATGCTTCATGGCTATACACTTCTTACTTCTCCTGCTTTTTAAGGGCCATGACTCACAAGCTGGGTTGTCCTCTGCGTGCTGAGGAATGGGCAGGAAGGACCACGAATCACTCCAGACACCATTACCTCTTACAGTGACTGAGTAATGGGACAGAAGCACAAGGAGCCAACCTTTCCCGCAGACCGCACAGAGCAATTTGCTGCTGCTTGGGAGTTGCCACCACTTTGGTCACCAACCAAAAACTAAGAGACACGGCAGCGGGGAGCACGTTCCTCCCCCAGCAGCAACTATTGCAATGCAGAAGACAACTCTGGTGCCCCATTCCTTTGTTCCAGATGGCATCCAGCCATGTCCTCCATAAGCACCACCTCTATCAAGTGGTACTGCTAAAGGAGGCTGTCACACTAGCTTCCAGTGAACAGCGGCAAACGTTTCTCCCAGCCCCAGTAGATTCATTATGTGTTAAAAGATTTTTTTAATTACACTCCTTTCACAGCCCCACCAGCAGCACATGAGCCTCTGTTGCCCTCTCACGGCCGGTTTGCCTGTAAGAGAAGCACTGGGACCAGAAAGTGCTCTCAGGTCATCGAGTGCTATCACCTTTTACTGCAGACAAACACATTATATAAGCCCTTTAATAAATGTTATCAATCCACCTGTAAAAACTCGTTAGGTTAATGTGGTGCTATTTTTATTAAAGCTCAGAGAACTTGCATTTAACAGCAATTACACTGTTTAAACATGAAACAACTCTAAAATGATAGAAGCCAGAGCTTGGTGTTGACTGAAATTCATAGCCCCGAACATCATTTCTCAGAGTCAGGCTGACTTTTTGGTTCTGCAATTACACCCCCAAATTTTCTCAACAGTGACAGCGATTCCACACTCTCAGAGGATTCAGATCTGCCCTTGAGTGAAGGATTTGACTTCCAGCTCTCAGCTTGTTATGCACAGACTCCCTTGAAGCCCTACAATACTCAGGTGGGAGGCATTCCCGCCACATCTCCATTTCAGTGTTCAAAATAGAACAGCATTGTCCCCAAGACGACCAAGTACTGAGGCATTTGACTCAGTGTAACATTTTACTCACCAGCTAATGGCATGAGAAAAACAGTGGTCCTACAGCTAAAAGCTTCCTCTTCAATAGGATTTAAGAAGCAGCTGCAATTAAGCTAATTTTAAGCAATGAAGCATCCTTTGTAGTAAGGTGCTCTAGGGGCAGGGGAAGTGCTTGCATGCCCTATGGAAATTTCGCCTCTATCTAAATGTTCCAAAAAGAGTCAGTCAGGTGGACATCAGACAGCACCTTCAACCAAGAACTCTGAAAGAAACAAAGGGAGATTTTTTTTCTTCCTGCAAGCACTTTGTTTGTACACTGTAGCACTGGTGTGTACAATAAGTCAAACTGAAACAAGGAATTTAAAGACTCCATTCTGGTTTCCAACAGCAGAAAACAAAGCTCCAGCTCCTTACGTTTTGCTGTTATACGGCAGACTACATGCATAAATTATCATGCACCCTCACCTCTTTTCTTGCTGGAGCAGATACTCCTGTTCCTTCGGGGAGAGGACAGGACTCGTGAGCAAATTCAGGTTAACTCTTCCAAACTCCTCTTTCAATTGTCAAAAGTCATTCTAGAAAGCAGAAGAGCACATCCGTCATCTCTCTGAACATCAGACAGGCAACAAGCAGAACTAGCATTTATCTGAACTCCAAAAGACATTATTTTCAATAATAATTTCTATTTTCATCAGCATGGACTTCCTGTAAGGCTGTTTCCATATTCTGTTAATCTCTTTAAAACCTTCACACTCAGCAACGTGGCAATTGTCACACACATTGCACTACCAAGAAAACAAAAGGCCGTAGTTTAAGTAAAGTTGGTAAAGTCCTCATTAGTCAGGTGTTGGCAGGACTTTATTAATGGCAGTAATTAGCAGAAAAAAGTTCAGTGATGGCAGTGGAAAATTCCACCACTTAAATATTCATTATTATCGACTCCTCCAGCTTCACGGTGCAAGCTATGCTATTAGCTTCCTTTGGGCCAGCCTCTCAGGTCAGCTCTGTTTGTACCATTGAAGGTGAAAGGCTGGAAATGCTAAACTTCTTGTAGAAGTCAGCCAAATTATATGCTGAGACAAATGACCACCCCCCAGTTCCCTGAGCATTCCCTTCGGTTCTCCAGGGCACCAGGGCAATCTGAGCATGGTTAACAAGTACGGCTCTTCACTTTGGTGTTTTAATTCACAAATAACAATAAAAGAGTAAGGAAGACCAAGAAGAAAATTAAGCACTGTTTGTACCAGCAATGCACTAAATACAGAAAGATCACAGATCCATAAAGTGCTCCGCGATTTTCTGATAGGACTGATTAATACAGATCAGCAGAGAAATCTGGAAAGTTTTGTAGCAAACGCGCTTTGAACACAAAGTGAGACAATTAAAAAATTTAGAACAAAACTCTCCGTAAGTTCTGTCTTCATTTGTGGATGTTCAGCTTTGACACATTTAGGTCTAGATTATCAGAGCAACCTGAACGCTTAAACATGCTGAATTCCTTGGGAAGTAGAGGCACAAGCCCTGGCAAATCAAGAACTCAATATCTGTTTTTCAAAGCTATACTCTGATGGAAGTCACTTTTACCTTGGGCCAGCTGTAGGAGAGGAAGGCAGCTCAGAGGCATTGTGGTTTGGTGAAATCCTTTGGTTTTCAATTGGCCAAGGGTCAAACGTTCTGCAACAGAAGCAGTTCTACCTGAAATCCTTTGCAGTCAGTATCTCAGTTGGCCCATATATTGATGGATGTCATGCACATTAAATCCACAAGCTCCAACATATTCAATCTACAGGCATTCCAGACACATGCATTGAAACTGAAATATCTACCCTTGTTCCACATACTCTGGGACACCTGGTCATGTGCAGCTTCCCCTTTGAAATACACTTCCACTCTGCAACACACAACCACACACGTAAGGCCAAGGACACCGACTACAGCATGGTGGTTTTTATGTCCTGTGGGTTTTTATGATACAAAAAAAAAAAGCACCCAAATGTCTCAGCTGACAGTAATTCTTCTATCAGCATGAAATTAGATGGTTCTACGCCAAGTTCTGTCAGCTGGAGGACCTTGGAGTTAAATTCTACTGGCCCAAAGCATTTTTGAGATAAGATCTGTGGTTCTCAAAAGTCAGCCAGGTCCTCTGTGGTTTTTTTCTCCTACCTATGAACCCGGGATAGTGCTTTGCCATGCCCTAGTGGTGCTGTATATCATAACACAATAGCTGTTCAGTGTTAGAAGAGCTGTAGGCTGGAGGGGAAAAGCATAAACCGACAGAGAGTTTTATTGCTTAAAGTAAATAATAGTCTTGGTGCGGCACTTGTAAAAAAAGGCTGAGCAGATCTGACCTTTCTACAGTCCTGTAACTTTTACTAAGATGACCATCCCCAACCCAGCTAGCAGTGAACTAAAGCAAGCTCGTGGTACGCTAGTGCAGCAAAGAGTGTTCAGCTCAAGAAAGATGGTGCTTATTAGAAAAGGCCAGTCTAGGGCTATTTATAAATAGCTGCAGAAAAGCAGTTCTTACAGAAGGCGCTGCTGCATTAAGAAGCCTTCATAAAAAACAAGAAGGAATTTGTTGAGATTATTCCATTCCTGGAGTTGCAATATTTCCACAGATCTAGCTGATTCCACATTTTACCCTCGTAAGTCTCTGTATATGTGAAAGGATTTAAGGCAAAGCAGCTCCATTTCCCATTGCATAGATGTCCTGCAATACCTTTCTATTTGTTCTATTTGCATTAGTTTTTCACCTCCATGGTGCATAAACTGTCCTCATTGTACCTCTGCCTTCATCTCCCCTAAATGTGGTCTGCCACCGTATTTGGACTTTTTGCTGGAACGTTGGTTTAAATGAGATGTATAAGTGGGAGAGCTTGGAAACCCACATGGTTCTAGTAAATGAAAAAAGGAGCTTTCCCACTGTCACCTGGGCTGGAAAAGCAATGCTCCCTGCCTGGCATTAGGCATGCAGAGCACTGGCAGCAATGCTCCTGAGACACCATCTGTGCACATAATAAAGAGCAGTGGGATTTTTGTAACATAAATGATTGAATTTGCTTTCTGCTTCCCTTGCAGTGGGAGTATGCCAGCTATTAAGTGCCATAAGAACTTGCCAGACTACCTTTGAATATAAAATTTATCTTCTCTGATTCATGCCCTCTCCCACCTCTGCAAGTAAAGCTGGTGCTGCTATAAGAGATATTGTAGTCATTTTGCTCAGGCAAAAGTAAGTCTACCTACCTGTCACATCCACCTATATTAGGAGCGTAGATGAGCTACTAAAATCCCAAACTGCTTTCAGGACTTGCTTTATTCTTCGTTGACAGTGGGACAAACCTAGAGTGACCACGAGGTCTTAACACCTTTCCCAAACCTTTTAAATTTTAATACCAAATCTGAGCCCAGCGAGAAGGCTGATACACAGTACTGTCCATCTTTGTCATGTTACGAGCTTCTGACCCTTAGTTTACTCCAGCACTTGTCTATCACTCCTCAGGCAAGAGAGGAGCTCTGGATCTCCAACATCTGCCTGTATTTTTCTTCCATAAGTAAATAAATCATATTTGTCAGCCACATGTATCACCATCAGGACCAGAAGCACTGTCCAGTAAAAGTGCCCCTTGTTAGACTCCTTTTCATTGGATTACAATATCAAATTTTCCACAAGGTTAGAATTTTATATCTTGAGCACCTACATTAGGCTAAAGAGGTCTCAAATAGCTCAGCCAAAATGAGCTGGGTATTTCAGAAAGCAAGAGAAAATAAACAAACAAAACATTTCCAATGTTAAAAAGATGGCCAAACCAGCTAGTGATGCTTTTACTGGAAACTTTAGAGCATCTCATCTTCTTGGCAAGGACCTGAAGTGCTAGCAGTGAGCTCTTGAAAATGACCATGCAATTAAAGACGGTCATAACGTGTACGTGCACAAAGCAACTGTACAAACCAGTTTAATTCTGAAGTCTCCCTAACTCTGTTATGCTTGACTTTTTGCTCTCCTAGTTTCTCGAATGTGTTGTTTGTGTGGTTATATAAACAAAACACAACCCAATTATGCCCAGACAAGTCTTTTAAATTTTATGGGACCGTGGGATGTATGCAGTGGGAAAACTTAGCCTGTACAAACTGAACAACAAGTAAAGGCAGTGGGAGGAACAGCAGCAACTGCAGAGTAAAGGCAGCCCTTGCTAGTACCACACGTGGGAGTGCTGGGGTCTCACCAAGCCCTGGGCTGCACCCTTGGCAGGTGCAGGATTGAAGAAGGAAATAATATGCTGAGTATAGAAGATATTATGTCGAATATACAGGGCAGGAACACGTCCCACAGCCTGTGAGTGAAAAAGCCCTTCGAGTTGTGCTTAAGCAGGTCCATAGGGAGGGGAACAGAGATTTCCAGTGGGCTGCAGCATCACCTTTACAGCAGCAATGTGTATGGCATCCATGATCCTCCACCTCCGGACCAGCAGTAGCTCTCACGCTAGAGACTGGCTAAGAGTAACGCATCAGTGGAGGCAATAACCGCAGGGGTAAATACAAGCATGCCGTTGAAGGAGCTTTGGGAGGACAACCCACTTTCCAGAGAGAACTTTAAATCCAGTATGTCAATAACCAATGAGTGGACTTGGTATGAACAAGCAAACCCAGCACTAGCAGGGGCTTCCTCCCATTCTGCAGTCCCCAAGGCTAGAGCAGGAGATGCGAGGATGTGCAGCCAGCTGGGATCTCTCTCCAGCTCCTTCCGCATGGCATGGCCCTGGCAGCATAGCACAGATGTGCCATGGCCACCCCAGGCTCCAGGCTTTGGCATGAGAGCTGGAAGGGCAGGGCTGATGTGGCCAGGGCTCGTACAGCAAACCACGAGTCGTGCAGCTGATGCTGTCCCTGATTCGTGACAAATCAGCTGAATTGTGAGCTCCTTTCTGTTTGTGGGAGAGGAAGTCAAACGGAAGCAAAGACTTGGAAGAGAAGGAAAATCAACACAAATTTGTGGCAGCCCATGAACTCCTAACTGGTTTGGACAGGACAACTGGCCTATGCCAAGGTCTAATGGTTTTCTTCACCACAGATCTGCACAGCTGGAATTTTCCAGCCTGATCACCAAGTTGGAGACTGTCCTTGAGGAGTACCAGTCACCAGGAGAGCACAGCCAAGTACCCACAGCTACATGAAAAAGTAAGGGATAAAAAAACCTGTAGGGACTACATGCTCTGAACTGGTGACAAGATCTCCAACTCACAGAAGCAGCAAAATCTTGAGTGGGCAGAAAGAACAAGATGCACTTGAAGCCTGCTCAGTTCTGTATGAATTACATATTGATCGGCGAGAAAATGTTCACTTAGAGAACACAATGAGGGACACAGAAGATGAAAGCTTCATCTGGGACCCAGACAGTGGGACTCACCAAGCCCTGCCCAGCTAAAAGCTGCCCTTGTTTCAAAGCTTGTCTCTCCAGCCAAGAGATATCTTTTTTCTGTGCTTGTCCCAGAAATTGCTACACTGTGGTCATAACTGATAGGCACACACCGACCAGTGTCCTTGCAGGACCTTGGGAAAAGATGTCCTTTTTCTTCTGCTAAAACTAGCAGACCACCAGGTCTCCCTCCCCCTTGCCCACAGCAATCCCCACGCTTGGTAAATCCAGCTCTACACAGGACCCAGTACGCAGGCTTGATTATGCTGTAAAGAGATAAATTCACAATAAAAGATTTTGAAAGTGCAAACAAAAAAGGTTACTTCAGCTTCTGTTAAGCTTGTGTCCCCGTTAAGCTTCAATGAAGAGCATCAGTGCTCCTACACGTGCTGGCAAATGCTTTCTTTCCCTGCAGTATCTCTGTCTGTCTCCCTTCTATCCTTCTCCTGCCCATTGCCAGTCCTGACTGACATTTTTTGTGCTTTCTTCATCACCGCATCTCCAGAGAGTTAGGGAGGGCTGAGAGGAAAGCAAGAATGAGAAAAGGGAAAAAAATAATTACAATGGGATTTCATCGACAAGCAGAAAAAAAGGAAGTGTCCCTCTGGGTTTGATCAATAATGCAGCACTTGTTATCTTGATCTTCTTAATAAACCACAAGCAACCCAGATATATTTCTATCTGTGAATCAATTCTTTGCAATGTTTCTATCACAATACAGCCACTACATGCAACCACACCAAAATAAAATGAAATGGGCTGGTTTATTGATTGTCCAAACAAGAAACCTTGTAGTTTGCATAGATTATCAGCAGAGAAGTGCTGCCTGCTTTGCTTCTGTTTAATTACTTTTGCTTTGTTTGAGACTTTCCCTCTCCCCCACTGGGGCCATGTGCATTACTAGGCAACCTCCTATGCCATATCAATGGCTAAATCCTTCCAGTTTACCCCAAAGACATTTGCTGAACCGGCAGCAGGAACTGCTTCTGTATCTGTGTTCCCCGTCGCAGAAACACTCCTAGGTACTGCCTTTATTTCTCGCAAGTCAGAGGAGGTGGAGGTGCTGCTGCACTTCACAGGAGGCAGAACTGGCCCAGAGTTCCTTGCCCCAGAGAAAGTTTAATTACACAGCTAATTATATAGCTGAGTTCACCTCTGTTCACCTCTTTTTTTGTTCCTCTCTTGGTGCCTGCCTGCAAAGTTCATCCCCTCTGACCCATCGGTGTGCAGGCCACGACCACCTACCCAAACCCGTGTCAAGCAGCAGTAATTGCTGGGCTGGGGTCAGACTGCAGAGTCCTCCGAGGCTGACCTAGAAAGCAGCTTTGTGAAGCTGTGCTGAACCTCACAACAGGTAACCCATGAATAAAACACTCAAAGGCATTTTCTGTTTAGGTATTTTCAGCTCCCTGATGTACCCTCTGGATCACGGCGTGCCAGGACGTGGTACAATGGCATGGATGCAGAAAGCAGCCTTTGGTGGAGCTGGCCTTGGAGAAGGGCTCCCCACACCTAACCACCGAATGACCTGCCGCTATGCACCCCATGGTCAACCATACAACGGAGATAACGACACCCACCTCACACACACAGTGTGGCCAGTGCCAGGTTATATGCAGACACCATCTGTAGGGACCCAAAGAATGCTTTTATCACCTCAGATTGAATTCCAATGCCTTTTCTTTTGCTCTTTCAATTTTTGGTAACGCCTTGAGCCTTGTATGAAAGAACATTTCCTTCTGCAAAGGAAAGTTAAGAATAAACCAAGTAATGCCTTCAAGATTCGACCAACAAAGAAATTACTAATTTTTAGATTTTGTGACCATCTGATGAAAGCAATAAGCACAGAAAGAGCAAGGTAACATCTCACTGTCAATTACTTCAGATACTGGACATGATAATGTTTCCTGTGGGTCTGGTGGATCCTTGCTGCAGCTTTCATTGATCAAAAGAAGGCCCTAAAGTAATTCCCCACCTTTCTTAGGTGTTTACCATTGATATAACTAAGTTTTGAGAAGACAGCCCCTGAATGTACGTAGATGAGCCTCCCTTCCCACTGGGCCAGCACAAAATCCTTCAAGACAAAATGTAATTAAGTTAGACTTGTGAATGATAATGAGTTTCTATTACACCCTGCTGAGAGTAGCAGCAACACCTGAAAACTATTTTTTGCTGTCTACAACCAAGCAATAGCTCCTTTATTAGAAACAGGGATGGAGCTAATAGCTCGGGCAGCTGCAGTTCCACACTTACTTTAAGACCAAACACTTGTGAAAGGTGATGCTGTGGATTAAAGCTCTGTAATAATGCGCACAGATAACAGAGCTTCACTCTTGCAGGACAGTGCTGAAAGTCTCAGAGAATGGCATACACAAACCCTCTCTTTTCCAACGTGGTACCGCTTGTTGGCTGCACTGTATCCATGCCCACACCACAGCCTTGGTCTGGCTCTCCCATCTCCTGCAGCCACCACTGACCGGTGCCATGGGGACGCGTGTAAGAAGAGGACAATCAGTGAGACAAGCCTGGGACTGGTACTGCTGCAGCCTCTGGCTCAAGGGCTTGCTGAGCTGGGGGCCATGTCTCTCTAGGATGAGAAGCCTTTTGTGATTTTTTCCTCCATACAGTTTTGCTAAGTCAAATTTCTAAATTTAATGCCAGGTTTTTGTTTTGCAATGTCCTGGGCCCAGGAGCTCCACATATCAGCAATCCACCGCCTGCAGCAAACCCTTCTTCGGGGCTTTCTGAACATGCTGTGTTAGTCTCAGCCTGCACGGATTTAGAAGAGACAGTGAACCTCTTCTCCCAGTTCAAGCCACTCTTGATTTTCTTGAACTCTGTCGTAATCTCCCCTCAAACTTTTCTTTTCCAGGTTGGAGTCCTTGGCTGCTTCACCTCTGGTCCCTGAGGAAAAGCTGCTCTGTGCCCCTTGCCCAGCCTTGCTGGACATCCTGCACTGGGGAGACAGACCCGGCTGCTGGGCTTGGGGGAAGATCAGCATCGGTTTGCACAGTGCCATAATGAGATCATCTGTTTTGTTCTGTGTATTCCTTGATGAGTCCTCATACTTAATTCACCTATTTGATTCCCCTTGAGCAACAAGTTTACACTTTCTTAGAGACTCTCTGTTCTTAGTCTAACATCTCAATTTCTGAGGGCACTAGTCAGGATCATCAGAATCTGTGTACACATATGTATGTATGTATACATGTGTGTATGTGTACAGATACAGTTAACACTGGGGTGTTTTTTTTGCCCATGTGCATACTTTATGTTCAACTACATTGAATGTCACCAGGTGCTGTATTACCACTCACTACTATGAGGTCTTTACACCCAGCCCCTGTTCACTCTGGGAGTTTGGGGGGTTATTTTTAAGAATGAAATGGAGAAAACCCAAACAATCTGTTGGTCCTTGCAATGCAGGAGAGCGGAGTATTTCCTGCATAGAAGTAACAGTCTATCTAGGACCCCAAACACACCAGAATAGAAAACCTCTTGTGAATTTTATCCAAGAGAGTTCATTGCCTTAATCCTGGATAATCCATATCTAATCCTTTTTATAATCTCAGTCATCTACTTGCCTCAATAGTTTTCCACAGCAGGGAGTTCACATTTCAAAAAAGGAATATTTTCCTCTTCCTTTTTGAAATGAGTTTTACTGTCATAGAGGCTTGTTTTCTGCAAGGGTTCTTCATCCAAACTGAAAATAAAATTCCTCTTTTTGATGCTGCGCCTTGTAAAGGACTAAAGAGTTGTTCTGTTTCCCAAAAGGACTTGTGCTCCAGGTGGCGAACTGCTGCTGCCAGGTATATTTTGGACCTAGGAATAGTCACAGACCCCTGAAACCCACGAGTGTCAAACACACACCGAATGGAGTAGATATATATTCAATATTGAACAGAATAGATTTTGTCAGGAGAAAAGCAGTCCACAGTATCCTATAAAGATGCTAAATCAGTGTATTTCAGGGCTGGCCATGGTGGTGAGAGACAAGAAATTCTCTCTTCTAGATGGTGTCATATGGGCCAATGACATCTTCCAGCTGCCTTTTCCAAAATCTGGTACAAAACAAGCATCCTGAAGAGTTTCTCTGAGACACTGAGACTCAGAATCTGCCAGGCAATCTGGACCGCCCAGCCAGCCTGCCAGGGAGCCCTTCTGCCAGTCAGGACCTTCATCAGCGAGGATGGCTGCACTCTGGTAGGCTGCAGGAGGTGCGGGCAGGAGGCAGGCAAGGGCAGGGAGCTGCCCTTCTGCTCGCTTGCTCTGCAGTCCAGAGGCAGAAAGCCAAGAGAAGTCAAAAATACGGGACAGGAGAGATTTAGTTTCCTGGTCACAGCACTCGCTGGTGTGGCAGACGTGTTGATTTCTGGTTTAAGAATCTGCTTGAATTATCTCTGCTGAGCTTAAGGAAACAAGACAGATGTGCATTTTCCTTTTTTTTGTGTGTGTGAATGATTAAAAAAAAAAAGGCTACACAGAAAATGTAGCTGCTACATATCACTGCTTTCTCATCCTGACAGAAACAAATCAGCCAGCCTTCAAACTTTTGTTACCCACTCAGGATGAAGGGGATGTAGCATCTCCTCTGAAGTAAATAATGTAAATCTGGCAAATATTCAAGGCAGGTGTAATGCATACAACACAAAACAGAGTATTAAACCAAATAATCTATTAGCAATCAAAGATCTGGAACCAAATCCACACTCCACAAATAACACGCCAAAAATGAACTGCAAACTGTATGCCAAGACTGGTAATAACTAAGAGAAATAGGCAAATTTGTCACCAGGATGCGGGTGGTACAACTGTATTTCTTGCTCAGGGAACCTACAAATTGTAACCCTTAGTAATCACCAAAGAAATCCTACCTTTCATTAAGCAGAGCATTCTCACTTGAAATTCACATCTCTGTGCTCAGCTACCCAATTCCTCATTTTATTGCGAATTGAGAAAGAGCTCCTTTGCCCCCAAACCCTACATGCAATTTACAAACCACAGGACAATTACATACAGCTAACGAACGTGGCTGGCACCACACCACTCGGTGATGCTGGCTTGGGCTAATGAAGAATCTGGTCCTTACGGTGGGTACTGGGGAGCAAGAAGATGGGTCACCCCTTCTCACCCAGCACATATAGTACAGTTCTGAAAATCCCTAAAGTTTTTTTTCAAATTGCTGCTAATGAAAGCAGTTTCCTAGCAGTGTTAGATCGTAAATGCAAGCAGATCACTTCCAGCTGCTCCTTATCTAATTTCCGTTGTCATCTGACACTATTCATTTACAGTATATCAATCTAGCTTGGGAATGTTTGAAATATTAATTACGCAACGGCCTCAGCTCATTACCACGGATGCATTTAGCAGGATGCAGGTCTGTTTACAGGTAGCAAGATGCTGTGCAGACCAACTCATCAGGGCTTTCTCCCTGAGGATATGTCTGTGCAGAACTACTCAAACCAGCTCTAATTGAGCCAGCTTGGGTGCTGTACTAGTTCTGCGTTTCAGCCACGATAACGAGATTTGGGGAGACATAAGATATATCAGGATCCGCTGAGGATCCTGTGCAGGCTGCATCACGCTGCGGTTTCTCTTAGCTTTATTCGCATCCGTCTGAACCTGCCTATGCTTGGTGCCCACGCGGGTAAGCGCAGAGATGCTCTTAATAAGACCTCCACCCTGCTATGAGGTGGAGGAGCCCCTCCTGTCCCCCCAGCCCACCGGCTGGGATGCAGGAGGGTGCTGCTGGCAGCAGTGCCAGGTCAGGGTGGGCTGCCTGGCTGGTCCCTGCCCCGATTTCCAGCGGGTCTTACAGCCAGCGCCAAGCTGCTCTGTAATTAGCCACACATTTCAATCCTGCTCACCCACCCAGCCCACGGTCTCTGCACAGCGACCCTGCCCTCTCTTTTGTCTCACTCCTTTATAGCAAGGCTGGAGCGTGTAAAACATAGAAGAAAAGCACAAAGCACTGTTCTCCACCTTAAAAAGATGGGGCAGCAAGAACAGGACCTTCCAGGAGGCACTCCACAGCAGGACACCTGGCAGCGCTTTGCCCCCACCCTATTTCTTGCTGAAACCTGTCACTATAAGCACATAAATGAGAAAATGGGGACTTGCACCAGCCAGGTCCCACAGTACAGCTCACGTGGCAGCGCACAAAGCTGCTTCTCTCTCCTGCACCGTGTTGACTCCCTCTAGCCATGCCTCATCAGGCCTTTCCTTGGTTTTGCCTTTTGGAGAGGGGTGTCAATTGGGGGGGGGG
>Ga0065711_1005692_pt1 | contig 26003 bp, 8 predicted proteins | sample Hoacrofraction12_FD_59098 | JGI IMG/M metagenome (GOLD analysis project Ga0065711, IMG submission 59098) | Hoatzin crop microbial communities from Cojedes, Venezuela - Epithelial fraction 12 v2 (version 2) | ecosystem: Host-associated > Birds > Digestive system > Esophagus > Crop | place... | reverse complement strand
AAAAAAAAAAAAAAAAAAGAAAAAAAAAAAAAAAAAAAAAAAAAAAAAAAAAAATCACATTCACAACTACTACAGACATCAGACTCATGACTTAAACATCATATCTTTTTGACAGTGTTTTATGAGATTATAGTGTACAGTTTATCATGTTTTTCAAATAACTTCACTTAAAAGAGAATTTCTAATAAATCTCTTTTAATAAAAAACATGAAGGAGTACAAACTCTTCTGTGAGTACTAAAATGAGCTATAGAAAATATGAATTAACTTGAAGTTAATTAACTTGTCTAAAAGAACATCATAGGAGAATTTCTGGACCAGTAATTAAGGTTCCAAATGCTTTCCTTCTGGCTTATCTTCTAGGAAGTACCTCCTGTGACATCTGAACTCACCAGGACTGTAATTACAAATAACTAGAGATTAGGCAGCTGTAAATTAGGCAGTATTACCTAGTGGGAAAGATAGTGAAAATAGGCCTGAAAGGCACAAATTAAGTTCCTGCTCGCTTGCTTGGGAGAGTCATTTCCCTTCTCTTCTCTACTTGTTCGTTTCCCACTTCTAAAGAACACCTAGAAAACACATCTCTCTGACAACGTTATTAATTATTCTTTTCTTACTTATTATTGAATTTAAATAAAGAATTTAGAAACTTCATTGTTCTTCTCTACTAATTAAAAAAGCCTAAATTTTATAGCTGCTAAAAACCTAATTGACTTCTGATAACTACAGATTAAAAGAGATTAATTATCAATAAGAAATAATTCAAGTATTTTCCAACTCTTATTAGAACAGTTACAGGTTTTGTGAATTAAATATACATGATAATTCTTTTTATTTTCTTTTGAACTGCTGATTAATTTCAGTCACTAAACTCTCAACTCACTGGTTCTGTATTGTGTGCTTCACTTTGCCAGCAAAAATTTCTTATTTACAGTACAACTTCAGTTTTTAAAACTCCAGCTCTTTGGCCAAGAAAGACCACTCAAAAAATGAAAGCAACATAACCAATCCCTTTCTAAACTAGTAATTCAGAGCAAGTGAAACTTTGTGTCCAGTATCTCTTCAAGTGTATAAAAGGCTCTATCTTGTCACTAAAATACTGCTGCTTCTGCACACACTTCTGTCAAATTAACAACACTAATGAGCTTGAGCACCATAATGCAAAAGAAGAAACAGGCAGAGAAATTGCAGAGATTTGCAGAGAAACAGGCAAAATTGAGGCATAGGGAAGAGCTGCTATTCTCCTGTCATTCAACAGGTGTAAGGTACAAACAAACAAAAAGAATCTGAATGACAGTCTAAGGCCTCTCAGGAGGGCCTTAAAAAAAAAAAAAAATCTAAATTTGTTACCTCCCTTTCTGCAGTAAAACCAGCGTGGAAATGCAAATTTACCCTACATATTAAAAGGAGTAAATATGAAATAGGCATTCCAGAAACTCTCAAGGGGAAGCTTACTGCTATTTACACTAAGGTAGGCATTTTACCCTTTTCTTTCAGGGTTCAAATGATCAAGAAGCACGCACATACAATTTGGGGGTTTTTTTAATTTTTTTTTTAAGCTGTGACAAGTTTATGTCCAAGAAATTTTCCTAGCACTATCTATACATGGAATCAGAACACAGAAGTATTTCTGTCTTGCACTAGAAACAGAAAGAGTTTTTAAAACATTTAAAATTGCAGTTCAGCTTCAGCATCTACAGGAAGCAGAAAGGAAAATAAAGTAAAACACACCACTGATTAGAATTTACTATCTTCTAAAATTTAAGTCGAAATTGCATGAACTAAGGAAAGTTGTTCCATAGTACTTCTGGACACACAAAATGAAAGTATATTGGACAGCTCTACAGAGTCAGCTACATTCTTGCATGCCCTCTTCCCTCCCAAACTTGAGCTCCAAAAGTGAATTCCTGATGAAAAAATTGATTGAAGTATATCTAGCAAAAACTGTAAGGTGAAAAAAAAAATCCTAGACATTCCTAGAAGTACTGCATTTGCTCATAAATTAAATTCCAGGGGGTTCCTTCTTTAACTTAACAGTATTCCAAACAAATATTATTTTCTGTGCTTTGGCTGACATCATTAAGCTTTTGGTAGATTTCCTATTTAAAACCTATTCGCATAAAGGAATTAAAATGACAAAACTGGAAGCAATAAAGATTTATTATCCATATTCCCAGTTTGTTTGTGGTTCCATTTTATAGATGTCACAAATTCATGTATTCTGAGAGAACAGCCTTAAAATTAACCTGCATTATCACTTCAGAAAGAAGAATCTCTTAAAAACCTAAGGGCAAATGATACTTACCAAACACAAGTATGAACAACGTGTTTAAAGATACCACCCAAAAGACATGTTCCTATAAGGATTATAGGGGAAGGAGGGAGGAAGACAAGGAAAAAGTACATAAATATCAGTTATTTAAATAAATGACCTTACTTTTGTATCTAAACTTTTTATTTAAACAGCCTATTATTACCAGAACTTGCACATCTTATGTTAGAGCCAAGAAATTTGCTCTAATACCAAGATCAAAATATGCAGGACAGATTATGAAAGCATCTGTTTAAATTCATGGACATTTATCTAGATAAGAGCACTTACATTTGCATTAACACTCTCACTTTGTAAAAATAAGCTTTTATTTTAAAATCAGTATAAATAGTTCCACCCTTAAAAACAATTACATGAAATGTATGCGGATGTTTGTTTTATAAACGAGAAAATGTTCATCTGAACTTTTAACAAGTAAACTTTGTCACAAGAAACCCGTTAACAAAACTGACAGTTCTCATTCTAGAAATGACAGCACGTCTCTATTTTTTTAATACTGCTTTTAGCTAAGATGTGAACTCAGCCATAAGTAAACTTGAATTTTAATTCTTTTAATATTAATATTTAAGGTCAATCACTAATAACATAATAAGCTACAGTATTTTAAACGTGAGATGTTACATTAAAATGAGATTTTATTTCAGATATGGGACATTTACCCACTACAGAATCTAACAAACACATTCACATTTAAGAATTATTTTACACATTAAATAAAGTAAAATTTATACTGCTGGAAGAAAGCATGGAGCTTTTTTCTCCTCCCTTTAAAATATAAACTACTTTTCTTAAGTGATCTGGCAGATGATACCCAATGAACATAGGTGTGATGGGCTAGAGTTTTGCTGCCACCGACTCTTTGCACTCTCCCTTCCCCGTCCCTGAAGTCAGAGCTAGACATCTCCAGCAATCAGGTAGGATGGGCAGCAGAGAGAGGCCCTCAAACAAGCTATGAAAAAGCCCACTAGAAGATATACATTATATATGTAAGAGTCTGTCAGGGAGATCTCAACGCTGGTTCACCCACAGACAAGTGTTAAAAGCCAATAGCCTTTTTAGGAGTGCTTTGCTAAATTATTGTAATCATACATATTTTTGGAAACAATTTAAAAAGATATGTGCTCCACAAGATAGACTGACTATCGTGGAGATTTTAAAGAAAGATTTGATACTCATATCAGTTAAAATAATATTCAAGAGGGGAAAAATTCTACGGAGGAACAAAAAAACCCAAACTCAAATAAAGTCAACTAACGTAACTGAAGATCTTAAATTTCAAATCTGGTGGCATTAGGGCAAATCAGAGAAGTCTGAATGAGGACACTCTTTTAATCATAAAGATCAAAACTTAAGGCTAGAATGGATAGGTATTTTCAGTGTATGTTTTTTAAAAGGGTCTAGTTTTTATTTACAGTGGAGTATGCGATCCTATGTCTTTTAAGAAATTCCACTTTCATGCCACACACACAACTCTATTCTGTGAAACTCCTGAAAAAGACAGTTTGCTTGAGCATGACATCATACAAAAGTCTTTTCAAAGAATATATAACATATGAAAATAGGGACTATTTTATTAATAGAATGATGTAATCTTAAAAAAATTTACTTTAAAAAAGGCCTTCTATAGAAATTCTTGAAATACACGATTTTACTTACTAAAAAAACCAGAGATCCATCAAGTCCAAGCATCTGTGAAGATAAGAAAGTTAATTTTATTTACTCATCAGAAAAACTAAGCAATATGCATCCAAAATAAGCTTCACAGAAGCCTCTTTCACATCAACTTTTAATGTCCAATACGGTCAAATGCTTTTTTATTGCTCAACCAACAGAATCTGGACATAAATTCTTAAAGATACAGACAGAAATTAAGTGCTTGTTCAACACAGTAAACTCAGCTGATCAACGGCAGTGATATATATATGGAGTATCTTAATATGCATGTATTTATATATGGCAAACCAAATATATAATCAATTTACAGACTATTTCTCTCCAAGACTTTGAAGACTGACAAAGATTTATTTACAAAAGATTTTAGTAACTGAACTGTTATTTAAAACCATGTTTAAACAACTCAATATTAAAATGAAAGAGCAATTTTTTTTTTTTGCTGCCTGACTGCAAAGTATCAGTTTATGTTGCACTGAGAAAAGTCAAAGGTTAATATTTTACCTTCAATGTATAAAAGCAATTAGAAACAGGATAATGTTGCTACACTGTACATTATTAAGTTTAGAACAAAACTGATTTACAGCTAGGGAAGACAGGAAACAAATCTTCCATCATGCTGCATAGCTGTTACAGGAAACCTCCAGAGGACAGCCAAAAATAGAGCATCTATTAAAAAAAAATAAATCTCTCCTTTCCCCCCACTTCAAGGATTTCTTCCTATTTCAATCCAGACACTCCTACTCCACAATTACCGCTGTAAAGTACCAAGTTCAAGGCCATTTTGTAGCAGGATTTTGCACCAAATTCCGAGATAAAATTGCACATATTTCACAAAGTAAACCAAGATGCAAATATTTTTGAAAATTCAGAAAGCTTGCCTGTTATTTTCACAAAATAAATAGCAGAAAAGCCTACCCCACTTTTGATACTGAATGTCAGCTAGATGTCTATTGCCTATGCCAGCACATGGGATTGGAAACGGTCGTAAGAGTTTGCTGAAACTGATTTCTATATTCATGGAGAGGCATCAAAATATTCTCAATCAGGAGTATGTCAACATTTCCCAGCACATAAACTAGGTTCAGAAATACAACAACACTCATCTTGAGATACATACTAGAATGATTCAGAAACCTGAATTTATGTATGCCCTCTTTCACTAATAATCTTTCAAAACAAACTAAGAATTTTTCACTAGATACAAAAATCAAGACCTGTCCTTCATGATGAAAACTGTATTTCTACTACACTGCAATCAAGGCAACAACCGTACCACAGCTGAGGAATACAGTGACTAGCTTTACAACTGTCTGCCATGGGCACCAGTGACACTGGTAAATCACATGAAGATGCTGTACCTACCTTCAGGCAGATTTTGCTGCATGTGGTGAGCTTTGAACTCAGATGTTGGCTACTTCTAAAACATCTACAATAAACTAGTTCTTGAGTCTCTACACCACTCTGACTACAGCGTACATGCATCTCATGCTCTAATTACGGAATTTGTGATCCATAAACAAAACAGAAGCAATGTTACATTAAATGCTCCATCATTTTTTAAGAAACACATTTGTCTTTTGCAAATGCGTAAATTAAAAAAAAGTTCTGGTTCTCTCTTTTCTTCAATGCTTCCATGAATACAAAAATTAAGCATTAAACTATATATAGTGCAACACCTACATGTCCCTGATCTGTCCTAGCATCCTTAATGCAAGCTGCAATTCATTTTGCAACCCGGCCAAGTGTAAGACTTCAGAAGAGTCTGTGCTACAACATGTTTTAAGCTGCTACCATATTTCAAATCAAAGAAATACATTTTTGATAGTTAACAAGTAGCACCACACCACTTTCGTTTTAATGCAATGACATTTTTAGGTCACTAAAGCCTCTTAGTGATAGCTTTCACACTAGACAACAGTATCCAAATCTATCCCAAATGGATTTTAACACAGCAATACTACAAACCATTTTGAGTCTGAATTATTCAAGAAAATGATTCTTACTCACTCGCTCCCAAGTAAGCTCTTCTGCTGCTCGATCCCACTCCAAGGCATTCCAGTTCATGTCATCTGAGGAGACAATGTCCATTTTTACAGCTGTTAGACTCACCCAAAACATGATGTAAGCACTCCACGCTATGTTTTAAATGAACAAAAAGACTTTAGTGCATAACATTCAACTCATAACCGCTGACAGCTTTCCAGAAAGCAAATGCTTCAGCACTCAAAAGAAACGTATGAAATGTGCAAAAGCAAGATAAATAAGCTGAAGTGGGAATTCATGCAGCTGGCTTGAATTATGACAGTTCTATTTTCAATGGTTTAATTTATATTTAAATGAACTAGAACATTACTGTTTTGAGTCACCTGTTACCTTGTGCTCCATTGTTTGCATCTGCTGCATCTTCTACTACAGCATCTTCTTCATCTTCGTTATCTTCCTCCTCTTCATCTACTTGTTCTTCTTGAATTTCAGGGTTCTCACCTACAACTACATTCTCAGCAGCTGCGTTAGCAGGTTGATCAAGCACAGCATTTTCAACACCTCCATTTACAACAGCCTGAGCCTGTAGAAACAGAATTTAGTGTTCAGTTAAATTCATCAACCTCTCCATACTTTTATCCTGCATATAGGAAGAACGAATAGCATTAAAAAAAATGTTAATAATGTATTTTTGTTAGATAAGCATCAAATTTGGGACCACTAAGCCTTTTTAAAAGAGGAAGAGAAACATTCAGACTTCTTCACACAGCAGCTGAGGTTGGAAAGGGCCTCTAGAGATCATCTAGTCAACCCACCTACTCAAAGCAGGGTCAGCTACAGCAGGTTGCTCAGCGCTGTTTCCAGTTGGTTTCTGAGTAACTCCAGAGACGGAGACTTCACAACCTCTGAGCAACCTATTCTAGTAGTTGATCACACTTACAGTAAAAAAAACCAAACCAAAACAAAACAAAATAAAAAAATCAAACCAAAAAACAAACACCACCCAGATCTGGTGTTTAAAGACTATCTCTGTCTTTAAAAAATTGACATTTATTACAAAATAATACCAAATTTTAATTATTTCCCCCCTCTGCACATATTGCTTATGTCATCCCTTCTCCTGACCAGGAGGCTCCTGTAAGCACTAAAGCATGCAGGTGTGTGTGTTAGGACGTGGGGGGAGTGCAGAGAAGCTCCAACTTCAGAAGTTTCAACAAAGCCTCCAACTGCTTTGCGAACAGTGAATTGTTAGCTCATGAACGACACAAATGCTTATGACAAAGACAGAACAAAATCAAGCTGCATCTTCATTGACTGCGGCTAACAATTCAGCTTTATATGCACAAAATTAACTTAAAGTGTAAAGATACAGATATAAGAAGCTAAACAACGTTAAAGTTACCTTACAAAAATTATACTATAACAAATCCATTAATATTCCATATTACAGAGCTTCAAAAATGTAACACTGTGTCACTGAGTTTATACAGGAACACATGTTCAACTTCTGCTAATGTACAAACAGAAGATACCCTGCAGTAAAATTACATTACTGTTGGGTTCTAATAATGTATTTATTCACAAAAACCTATTTTCTAAATTTATCATGAACTACTGAGCAGTTAAACTTTACCTCATTTTGTTGACCAACACCATTGAGTGGCTGTTGCTGATTTTGTTCCAACCACTGTGGTGCTCCTCCATGGACAATCTGTTCACGTAACCAAACAAGGCTGATAAATGCACACAGGGTGCATGTTACTACAAAACAGCCCTGCAAACAGTCAGCCAGTAAGTTCTCCCTGTTAAAGAAAGAAAAAAAACCCACATTAACAACAAATTAATTTTGCTAATAAGACTAAACTTACTTGTTCTTAACCACCACAAACAGATCCTCCTAGTCCAAATCAACAAATATACTGAATTTATTAGTGTATCTATGTGAAGAAAGTATCTAGACATAATTTTTAATTAATTTTTAAAAATCTGTTCAAAGCAGGCTTCTTGTAGGAAGGCTGTATGTACCTGTGTATAAATGGTTTTATGTGCCAAGATAAACACCAATTTGGAAAAGGTTTATTTCCCTCTGGTTTGGTTTGTGAAATTACTACTGTTTAAACATAAATATTCCTGCAAAACAGGATCTGACTCAATATGAAGAAAAGCCTCAAGAGCAGTTCAGGAAAAGCAATCTTCAAGAATAGCAATGGAAACACCATAGTTGCTAAGTAAATGATCTGCTACAGTGAAAGGTCTCTTTAAATGGCTGGATGCATAATATCCAGTCCACTGAAAACATTCTATCTGCTGAGCTACCCTAACCAAAAGTATGAAACTGCAGGGTTTGCCTTTAACTGCTCTATGTTTCAGGCAGTCTTCTGCCCAGATAATATCTCTATACTTTAAAAATCCTGATCTATCAAGTCATACATAACTGTAAAGCAGCAGCAAAACAAAGTTCAGTTAGCCAGCTGAAATTAGGGTTTCATGCAATGCAAGCAGTACTTAAATCTGCTTAAGCAACCCTCATCCCTATTTCCAGGCATCCCCTCCCACTTGTTTCCAGCCTTGAGCTACTCCTTGACTACAACAAATTTGCTCAGGAAACTAACCAATTACAATACATTCTTTAAAAGAAGTCAGAAATATGCTGCCATAGGACTCTGCCATCCCCAAAGAAGTATGAGTCTTGCTCTCCATGCAACTGCACAAACACTTCTGCCTGGACAGCACTGTGAATACCATGGGGACAAGAAATCCAAAATGAAAAGATGACACAAGATGCTATTGAAATTGACTCCATCAAAGAAATACATGTCAAAGCACAGCTTCACGTGCCATTAAAAGCTGACACATACTTGAGTCCTTCATTTTCTCCCTAGACTGTAAAAGACAAGAGAAGCAGTGCTCTCAATTCAGTTGTTTCAGATTCTTCTCAGAAAAATAAAAATAAAATCTACACTATTGGGAGATAACAGGAAAAATACTGTTATTAATCTCAAGCAAGCCTCTCTCTCCATTTATAAAAATTAATTAAATGTAACTTGACCTGATGTCTCAAATCAAATAACCCAACTAAGATGACTTAGCTGAACTGCACAGGACATTCATTAAAAATTTACTTGATGTGCAACTGATTCTACTCAAACTGAGTTTCAGTTCCTCAGGTTCAAGATAACGAAAAAAGTAAGAAACAGCCTGAAACTCTGTTGTCTTGGTATTTATTGATTCTCTAAGTAAAACTGATTTAAAAGAAAGATAGACAATACTCAATAGCATATGGGGATTGTAGCAGGAAAATCTAATTGTCAGCTAGAAGGCAATCCGATGAAAAGAAATAAATTTCTATCACATAAAAGACTCAGTATGGATAAAATTAAATTCAAAATACAAAAATGTAACAGAGCAAACAGAATGTGACATTAACATTACCAGCAATATATATTAATATTCTACTATCTGGCATCTGATTTAAACTGTAGGAAATCAGTTTTTTAAATTACTAAGTGTAATCACACAGCGTAAGTTTTCTTGACATCAAAACCAAATCTTCATTAACCAGGGCCCATTTTCTAAAGTCAGTTTTCCATCTCCAAAGATCCTGAATAACAGAACTTCAAAGTGAAGTGATTTCTACTGTAATACTGTTGGCTATAGATCTTGTTATGCAAAGGGTAAGAGCAGCTGCTTGTGTAAGATGATGGAAGGTAACCTGCATAACTGGAAGAAAGGGACACTAAGTTCCAAAGCAACCATTTTAACAGTAATCTGACTAGAAAAGTTATTTGTATCAAACTGTTTAAGTACTTACGTTGACAGAATATCTAATGGCAGTGTCAGTAGTGAGCTCACAGAGCCAGTAAACAAGCACTTGTAGATACGACCTGCATGAAGAAACAGAAGGGTGATATAAATTTGATTTTCGTTATAGTCTCACTTGGAAAGGACCATAAGTACCCTCTTTTCACCTGGTGTCCTAACTAAATTTATGACAAGGAAAAACATCTCAACCTTCAGTAAACTAACAGAACTCAAGACCATATACAACTATGTGGAACAAAGCTATGTTTATTTTAGGTGAACATTATTGATAAAAGTATACATTCAAAGCGTAAGAATTGCCATACTAGGTTAGACCCAAGATTCACCTAGACCTGTCTCCAGCACTGGTCATACCAACAGATGCCTAAGGAAGAATATGGAAACCAGTTAAATATACTTGCAGCAATACTTTCTCAGTACCTTCTCATATGCTTCATGCAAAGCAGCTCAGTTCCTGTTCTATAATATCTCAGTGCTAATTAATCCTTGATGGATTTTTTCCCCTATTAATTTGTTCAATCATACTTTGAACCTGTATAAACTTTTGGTATTATGGTATCTTGTAGCAAGGAGTGTCATAATTTCATTATCCATTTTTAATAACTGTTTTACAGATTAATACTTGATGCTAGTTAATGTTGGCTTTTTGCCACAACTCCTCAGTCACATAATCTTAGAAGTAGGTTATCAGGGCATATAGTCTACTTCAGAAAATTCGGTTCAGATCCACAGCAGGATGACACAGACACTCAGAACTGGATGAGGGATGAATCAAGGCGCCCATACGCAGAAATGCAATTCTTAAGATTCTCAGTCCACTCTCTAAGCAGGCATAGGTAGGCGAGTATATACTGACACACTGTGGTTTCTGTGACCTAGAATAAATAGCTCAGTTATTACCTCTTGGTTAAGCCTGTGTGGAACTTATAGAAAGTTTATGTTTCTACATCGCTCATGAATCAATCCACCAGAAGTGCCCAAAAGGTCTACTGTTTATGCTTGTCTTTTATATAAGAGATAATACAGCACTTGGAAGAAGCTAACACTCACATCCCCAGTGCAATCCACCCCTCTGGCTGAAGTCTGGACATTGGATAGAAAATAATACAAAATAATACTATGAAATTCAAAGGTCTAGAGTAAGTTAGAACACAAAAGAAACAATGGCTGTAGCTGATCTAATGAAAACATTCAGTCTCAATGTAGTCAGTACTGTTTACACATTTTATACTGAACAGGTATTGAATCAAATTTAGCCAGATGATACTGATCCTCTGCTGCCAGTGGGTTTCGACAGTTTGCCTCATCTACCATCTAGCTACACGGTGGGGGAACTTCAAAGGGGCGAGATACCACTGTGAACTCTGCCAGGCTGAAAAGGTCAAAGAACACAAGCCTTCTAACTTCTGATTACACCACACTGGTAGGAAACCAGTGTAACAAAACTCACTGTGAGATTTTGTGGAACAGGAAGGGGATTTTATTACACAAAATCTCTAAGCAAACATCTCTAAGCAACCTATTTTTCCTCACAGATTTCACTTGCTCAGTCTCATACAAGCATTATGAAACATATGTCAAAGTGGTCTGGACAGGATCTCTTGTGGACAACACTAAAGAAAATAAACACCAGCTAGTAAATCCTCATCATATTTCTTGGATTCTTCTAGACTAGCATTTCTGAAGCGATTTTAAACTTGCCTTTCATACTCTTCATGAGTGGATGCCATTTGGGATCTTTGCCTCATTATTTTGTTTCATCCCTCTTGAGTCTGAGGCAATATTCACCTGTTCTCCCATTTTCTTTATCTGTGTATCTTACAACTCCAGTCTTGTTCTTCATCTCCCTGACACCTTATCTTTAGCCTGTTTGTTTTCCCTCTTGATTTGAATGAAATCACATATACAGTGCTCTTTGGCAAATAAGAAAGACTCCTTTTAGCCCTTCTTCTGCTTGTCCTTCTGGTGCTCGCATACGCAATTCCATTCATGTTTTACTCATGCCAATTGAAGTAGTTCTATTACACATCTCTACAGTTTCAACCACTACACAATTACATGAAACATGTATACAGCCATTCTCTTCAGCTTTTTTTTTTCTTTTTAAAAAAATGACAACTAAATCACTCCAGAAAAACACATTCATGTGCCATAATGGTGTGTGAACACTGATTTCTAGGATCTGAGATAAAGGAGGCACTCCAGACAATCCAACTCCCACTCTAGCATTTCCTACTGCCTTAGTGTACACAGTCACCTTACCCAATGTGTACACCTCCTTCTTACCCCACGTACTGTATAGGTACCTTGGGTATTTCACTCTAGGAACCATGCAGCTAAATACCATTATCACAAAGAATAAAACCACTTCGGACTAAATTGGTCCAATTAATCCTAATTCTCTGAACAGATCACAGCAAACTCTGTAACTGGCTTTTTTAATAATCCACTAATGTAAATATGCTTTGCACTAACAGAATACTAACAGCATACCAGAGCCTCCTAGAATTAGACTGAGGGTATACACAGAGAGATAAATTCCTTTTACTCAACCATGTAAGATGGGTATGCAATAAAGAAGTGAAATTACCACAAAAGAATGTAGAATTTAACCCACAAGGGGATAACTGCAGGACTGGCACATTATTCTGGAAGACAGATTTGTTCAACCATATATCTCCTTTGGTGCGTTTGACAAGTTTTTTATGCTGCACCTTTTTCTTCCAGATACATATAATGAGAAGAACACTTCTTTGTGAAGCCAGCCACACACAATTATGTGAGCCATATGACAGAAACAGGGAAGGCAAGAGAATACATTAAAAAGTATTTAAATATTACAGAAAATCAAAGACTACATTAAAGGCATTTACACTAAGAAGACAAGACCTACATGAAATCACATCCACGACACAGATCCTGACAAATTTCAAAAGTAAATGGATTTTTCAAGGTTTGTTAGACCGAATTGCTCTACCATGCTGGATATCTGCCTGTGCAAGTATGTTGCCCTTCACAGCACATTGATTCCTAAAGGAATCCATACACACGTGTACATGTGCAATGTTAGAGACAGAAATTAAGGTAAAGTAATAGGAAAGGTCACTAGTAAATCAAAATTGTAAGTCAATTATATTGGCTTAGTAAATGAGTATTAAAAACTAAACATGACATTTGTAAATAAAAAAAAAAAAAAAGTCTTACATAACTAAGTTGTAGGTGGCAACATCTGGTAACATTTCCGTAGTACTGAAAATCCATCATTATGTTTCCAGACAGTTATGAAAGACAACTACCTTAATTAATCTACTGAATATGATTTTGCTGTCCTTCAGAAGTTTTAGAAAGAAAAATGCACAGTATTTGCATTTTGAAAGACAACAGCAGAAAACCAAAATTCGTCTAAAAAAACAAGGAAGAAATTTGAAATAATTTTTAGTTTTAATGCAGAGCAGTTTGCAAATCTTGTTTATTCCATGCCCAGAAAAACTCTTTTTCTTGCGCAGGAAGGACAGGCTGCAGAAACAGGATCACTCTTTTACAGCTGATGCCAGTATTGTGCTATTGTCAAACTAAGCCAGTGCCAGCTACAAATAAAAGCACAGAACATATTGAGAAACTCTCCAGGGAGGTACGTTTACTGGCTCCCTGTTCTTTTGTTCAAGGGGTATATTACTGTTTGTAAAGATGCACTTCTAATCATTTCCTTGACTGAACACTATGTCCCTTTTGCCTTTTTCCATCTTCTCTACATTTTTAGCTTATTGAAACATCAATAGTTCTCTTTCCATTTGTATTTGAAAAGTGAATTCCAAACTGCATACTACAGTAATTTAAATGTGTGCTCTCTGTTAAATTCCTTTACTACTTACAGGCCTTTGTTTAAGACTTTTGTTTTAAGAGGAGTTTTACTAATCAATTTATATATGACTGTAAAGGAATTTCACTTTTCATACTAAAAAATATTGCACTTTCATTTGTAGATGGTTAGAAAAAACAGGGCCATTCTTCTACCCTAACATAAATCAATGCTATCAAATAAAAACTTCCATGTAGATTTAAGATAATTGAAAGGAGGCTTTTTATTGGAATAAGAAGTTTAACCCTTTTATGCATTTTCTCCTATCTCTTAACACCTTCCTGAATTGCACTACTGCCATAAGAGTCAAATAGCTATAATTCTGAGTGAAAATAAGTGAAATAATGTCTCTGGATTTATGATTATTTTTTTAAATAAAACAACAATGGTCTCATGAAACTTTGCTGCACAAAGTGGCATATTTTACTGCGTTTAAGAGTATTACAGTACAAAAAATTAATACTTACATGCAGTAAGAGGTACTACTCCCAACCATGCAAAGGCCACAAGTGTATAATGAAACCAGTATCGTATTGCTGTGCCAATACTTGTAACCAGTCCAGCAAAGATGTCTTGGATTGGAAGCCGTGAAGGCATATCTGGGGAATAAACTGTGTAGAAAAGGCACTTATGAAACAGTTCTTTCTTTAAGGAAGCATTTACGTAAAAGTCCTGCCAACTACAAAATGTTTGTATTTGGCAAAAGCTTACTAGAAGAATAAGCATATTTTTTAGATTCCCAAGAGATGACCCCAAACAAATAACAAAAAAAACTTCACATGACGTTATTTGTTACATTGTGTACTGAGTGGAATGGGAAAATTAATCAACTCCATGCCAGTTTTAGACTTTGAGAAGTTCTTAATAGCTTTATGAACTGTAAACTTTGATTATCTCAAAACAAGCCCAAGCCTGCATGAAAAAGCAGATTCTATATTCAGTCTCCCACTCAGCACTACCTCAGATGTCCCTGTCTGTTATTTATAAACCTAGTTCAAGGAAAGAGCACAAGGAACAAGAGCAATTAGCAATTTTGCATGCCGTCAGTTTTTTTGTGCTAGGTAGTTTAGATTCCACTTGCTAGCCAACAACACAAAAAAAAATCAGCAATATGAAAGCACCACATAGACAGGAAAACTGAAGTAAACTGATTAAGTATCAACAGACATTGAAATTAACACAGAATGATTTTACTTTCAACAGGTATCTATTTCATACCATGCAACACTTCTTAGCTCACTCCTATTACAGAACATAATGCAAATCTCTCAGTCTGTACAGACATTTTCGTAATAGTAAATTTTCTTGACTTTTAAAATTAAGCACCTATACATTACATAAACCCATCCCTACTCAGAAGCCAAGAAAAAACAGTGACAGGGCTGCTTCTTCTGCAAACAATTAGAAAATATCTATCTCTAACAATTTCATTACAATTAGTTAACTTCTACACAATTATACGGATGCCAAGAAGTGGTAATGCACAGTATTAATAACACATTTGAATAAAGAAAATAAACTACATTTAGGAGTTGCACAAAGACATTGCTGCCTGGATGTTTAACAGTTATGTTGGAAACAGCTGAGCTTGAAGACTTTAACACATTCAACTAATAGACTATTTCTTAAAACCTCATACACTGTTAACTACATAAGGAAACTCAATTTTTATAAGAACTACTACAGAAAAGTTTTACTTCCCTCTCATGGATAATCCTTTTGACTGAGAAATACTGCTTCATGCAATCTACCTGCATCCCTCCTTGTCTCTAATGAACCTTCTTGCTACCTTTACCTACACTCCTAATCATACTTTTATTAATCTCAGAGAGGAAGCCTCTACAGGAAAAAAAAAAATCCTCCTCTTTTATCCCCAGGGATATTGCCCTAAGTTTCTGTGTTGTAAAGAGAACTCAAGAACACAGAAAAGCAGGGGACCCTGCAGAAGTAGCCAAAGAATGTGGAGAGTTCTGTGTATTTCAACAACACGTGATTTATATTTGACACAAAGTAACAACAAAACAGTAACCACAGGACAAGGAGCAACTGGTTTTAAATTTCAAAGGTTCTTAGTTGGCAGGTATCTGGGAAGGAACAGGAATTTGTACAAAAAAAAAGGACTAAAAAACAACAGTAGGGAAGCGCAGTTGTGAGAACATACAGCAGTAAATAGAATGCAGGACACAAACATATTCTGACTCTGTTTACCAGTTTACAATTTTCTTATTACAGAAACAAGTTTAGTACACAATTTGACAGTACCATAGAAAATGCCAACTGAAGACTTCCTAATGATCTCTCAGCTCATGCTGAACAAACATTCTGGAAAATTATCAGAGGACACAAGCAGACCTTTGTTAAAGGTGCTAAAAGAATACCTATCTGGAGTCTGTATTTGTTACACATTTATGGTATCACTCAGACAAAATTGAACTCAGCAGATACTCTGATGCTTATTTTTTTCATTTCCAAAAAATATATTTTGATCAACACTTTGGAACCACAACAGAGGCTACAAGAAAAACATTACCTTAATGATTTATTTCTTAGGGGGAAGTTAGGAGGGTTTAAAGTTTTTCAGAAAATGCATCTTTCAGCAATTACTGAACACTCACACAGAGGATTGCAAAAAAGGATGCCCATCCTAACTCAGCAAATCTGAAGTGCTTATAAATGTTAGCACCTCTACATACTCATTTTCCTAAAGCCTTTAGGATCACAGCTGAGCATTCGCATAAATGCGGAATGCAGCTACTACTCAGAGAAGTCAATCTACATCCCTCAAATATTAACAGTTTGGTGATTTTTGATGATTTCAGGAGCTGGTGGTCGGAGGGAAGACTGATGTTTTGCCCCTGCTTTGCCACACCTCAAAACATATAAAACTTCTAGTGGTAGAAGCTTTACACTGTGATGATAAGATAAAGCCCTTCTACGTCCTACAACATTCAGGCGGGTGAAATACAAAAATTCCTAGCACGACAGGAACCCCTGGTGTTGCAAGCAGACCGCAGCACTGAAGCTTGCTGCCGGTGATTTCCATAGCTAATCCCCCAACTCATGTCCGTCATCTACTGCCATTTTCTCTCCACATACCACTGTGAGGCCTGAGACTTTGACCCCTGCCACCATGGTGTACATCCTCCTCATTCCCTTTCGCACATTTGTCCTCCTTGTCCCTCCTCCATCCCTTAAATTCCCATCCCAGTAATCCTTCGTAAATCAGTCTGAGTAACCAATTCCCTGCATTATTTACCACAGTTCCTCCAAATAAAAATCTCTCTACTAGTGGCGAATTGAAGCAATAGATTTTTTTTCTGTCACAGCATGAAATTCAAACAGGTTTTGGCTGAGCATAAGTGAGCTTTCATAGCTTCAGTTCAACGTCTTTGAGCTGTCCAGGCCACACGAAAACTACTAGAAAGCTTTTTGGATACTCAGGTCACAACCGTGCAGTGTAGCTGCTATTTCATTTGTGAATACTAGATTTGGATGGGTTTTTTTGTTTGGCTGGTTGTTTTCCAGAGGCAGGTTTTTATTCCAGCCTTCCCTCACGCCCCCTGTAAGCCTAATGTTTTGAGGAACACAAATATTAAATTTTGCTTCTCCAAAGCAGACAGATCAGGGCAAAAACGTGCTACTACACCAACTCAAATAAGGTAAGAAAAACATACGGCTGTGTTTAGAAATTTTCCTTCTCCTAGAAAAAAATAAGGAAGAAAGCAGACAATAATGATTAGCAGTTTTCATGGAAACTGTCAATAGATTTTAGCTGACAAAAAGAATCCAGAACAGGAAAACGGAAAAAAAGTTCCAAATGCTCTAGCTTACCAAAGTGATACCTTTAAGTTTATTACAGGAAGCTTTCTCATCATTCCCATTTCCTCAGAGACTATTTAGTACAAACATCAGACAACTGTACTTTGACACACACAACAGGGACAATCTGCTGAACCTGAATGCTGCAATTCCGACCAAAGTTGTGAAGAGATAAAACAAACTAACACTTTTAATTTAACCTCTCCTTCCCAATCTTTTCAAAGTATGAAAACTTAATTCAAATGAAAACTATACTGCCCACAGTCTCCCTTGCAAGGGGATATAAGAGATATTTAGTCATGACATGGGCAGTACAGAAAGGAGCTCTTGTGAGGGCAGTATCTGAGCAATAACAGGGGCTTTTCAAATACCTGTACGTTGTTACGATAATGTAACGTGTAATGATAATTACAAACATTAGCAAACCTGGATAGTTTCAGACTTCACTTTTGTTGCTTGTCTCAAAGAAAAAAGAAAAAAAGAAGTAGCAACATCAGGAGCACTGGCACTCTCTGTGCCAACCGCACAACAGAAAAAATGACCAATACAGAGAAAACACCAGGCTCTTCCTAATCCCAAAATTCTTTTGCTCCTCTCTCCTCTCCCACACCGGCAGTACAACCCCTGTACAAACTCACCTCCTCAACAAACCATCAGCAATGTGTAACTGGTCCCAAAGCAATGATCCAAGACTTTCCCTGTCTCCTAAGGGCTTCCTCCCAATGAATGAGAATAGGCTGTGCAGGTTTACTTAAGTTTATCTCCCCTGTTCAAAGATAGTTCCAGCACAGGGTAAAAAAGTGGACACTTTCTGAAGCATGCAAACATTTGCAGAGAAGTCAGGTACAAGATCATTATGAATTAGTATAAAATACAATGGAAAGTTATCCGTAGTTTTCCTGTTACTGGCCAGTAGCACTTTGAAAATGTAAATCTTCCTTCTAGAACGAAATAAAGATCCTAAATGTATTTTCCCAGTTTGTTACACCTACAGATTTCATGCGTCCCATGAGCCCCTTCCTACAGTGCGTCATATTGCTTTTCACTGAGGGAAGCAGAGCTGCAGAAAGAGACTTAGAAAAGCCTTCTGACATATTCTGTATCAAAAAAACCCTAATACTATTTATTATGAAGGCTCAAATTTTTTTAATAGTCTTGTTTTTCTCCACAGTTGTCACAATGCAACTGTATTCTATTACATTTCTCACTCTTTCCCCACCCAAGTCAGCCTATTTATTTGCCCATAACCTGAACAGGTGCATGCCTAGTGTGGAAGAAAGCTAAACATCTTTGATTAAGTAAAACTGTCATTTAGTCTACTTCACAGAATCTCTACACTTACAGTCCTCTTACCCACAGATTTTTCCATTTACTATTACACTTGCAAGCCATTTATATGCTACCTCAATCATCCTTGTGCACTGATCATGAAATAAGACTACATAATTTGTAAGTAAAAATCATGTGATTTCTAGCTCACGGATTAAAGCACTGGTTTGGTAAAACAAGGGTTGCAAGTTATTCTTTAGGTTGGACTAGATGATCTTCGAAAGACCCTTCCAACCCAAACCATTCTACGTTTCTATGTTTTACACTTGAGACATACGCAGAGTTCACTCCAGACTGCGAAGGTAAAAGGAGAAAAACGCCACACCTGCTCATGCAAGCCACGGGTCTGACGAAACACAGGAAGCGACACTCGTATGTATCTCAACTGCATGTTTACTCCGCACCCTGGAGCTGGCAGCAGACGCGTTGAATTCTGCGCCATCATGTAGTATTCTGTTTGAGAAGTTTCTGTTTTTCCAAACTAATCTTTCTAGAAACATTGAAGCTATGGATTACCCTGTCAAAGTTCATCAAAATGAACAGGTAAAAAAATTAGCCTATTATATCCTTTAATAAAATCTTACTTACTTNGGATGATGAGCCCACCAAAATGGGTCACTGATTTCAGTATAATTGCATAGATTCTTACAGATCATTTTGTATGAAATTAAAGATCCAAAAGTTTGGAACTTAATTTATTAAGTGCTACCTCAAACAACATGCAATTACTAAGTGATGGTTTTTGCACAAGTTACTTCAAAATATGAATATATAATTTAGTATTTTACAATTATGTCAGAGCAATTATCATTTTTCTTTGCCTTAAAAATCTGTGAACCATGAACTCTCACATTAAGCTAGGTATGCTAGTCATATCCAGAAGGTTATAAGATGATCAAAAAAGTATCAAGGCTTATGGATTAACTAACAAAAACCCCAACCTTAATTATCTAATGCAGAGAATCTCAGTGAGCTATAGGATATCTTAGGAGCTTGACCCATCCAAACGATTCACAGGAACAAATAGTTCCTGATCCAACAAACTTTCATATTAAGTTACACATGAACAAAGGTGGCAAACAAGAAGAAAGAGGAAGAACAGTAACAGACCAGGATTACAGCAATACAAACAGCGAGGTCCAAGTGCATGCAAGCCTGGAATTAGTAACTCTGCATGCACAAATCAAAAGCTTATTTCAGATTACAATAATTTACAAACTGAAGAACATCCTACCCATGTGGCTTCCTTCCATTTTACGATCTTTGTATTAACTAAGCTGGTGACATCATTACATAACTATCATTTGCATTATCTGTCAAGATCATTCGAATTGAAACTGAAGGCAGGTGGATAGTTCAAAGGTAAATGAGAACTGGTTTTCAAATTTCAATTTTGCTGTGGTTTCACCTTAACATTCAGACTTCCAAACACTCAAATTTATCAATAAAGCTGGAGACATGCCATACGCTGTAGTGTTGGCAACAAAAGAATGGGACTGAGGCAGCGAGAAAAGGTACAGAATAATACGTCTTTTACAGCTCACGTAAGATTATGAAAGAACCAGATTATCCATGATTTAAACAATACACACAGTTTGCAATAATACACACAAGAACTGCCATTCAAACAGGAATACAGAAGTTAAAACACAAGTACAGATCCATCTTGCTGAATGAAAAAGTAATCACTTCACACATACTAAGAGAAAAAAAGAAAATAAAATTCTGGAAAAAATAGAAGCAGTAAAACACACTTACTTGGTGTGAAAGCAAATCTGTGCTTGCATAATTCACAGTATTCTTTTCTGCTGTGTTTAAGCCACTGAACTAAGCTGCAATAAAAAGTGATCATATTAATACACGTTATTACATCTCTGACTTACCATTCCATTAAGGAAAACACAACAATCCTCTGTTTTTAAACACAAATCAGGACACTGGTACTATCAAGCAGGACTTAAATTAGCATGTTTATTAAGTCCATTTACACCACCAAATAAGTTTCAAGAAGTAAAAAAAGTAAGCTGGCTATGAGTAACAGCAACTCGTCAATTACACCACTTACATTACTTGTAAAGTACACTCTTTGAGTACATTATTGAAAAGGCTAATAACTCCAAGCATGTATCCTGACACAGACACACACTAATGACACCGATCCTTACAAATATTTCAAGATATGACACACATATGCACACAGCTAAGATTTACAACTGTTGTATTTGTGAAAGAATGTCTATTAAAATACCATCAAAAGGAATGTGCCCTATAGACCAGAAAGAGAGTTTTTACTTTTTCCCTGATCAAACATACACCTCAAAATGATCAAAAAGTACTAGGGTATTTTTATTTCTTGCTATGAGGTTAGCTGTTCTTTTTATTCACAAGCATAAGTGGGCAGAAAACGCCCCAACATACTGATTTTCCTGCTTAGTTTTCATAAAGCTGACATACGTGAAGAACCGTAGTCCTAAACACAAACAATTACCAGTACTTTATTTTCATATATAATTACTGAATTCTTTGTGAACTGTAATGAACTATCGTGTGGAAAATAAAAAAAATCAAAACCTCACATACATTTCCACTGAAAATTAGACTTTTTTACTAGTTAACTTGAATACTTAGGAAGTATTGTTCTTAGAAACATGTTAATGTGTTTCATTAACAATATATATATTAAAAACCCCACAAACAGAACTCACCATTCCTGATGAATAAATTTAATACTGCCAGTACACACACATGGATGATAGAGGGGTTTCTCAGGAGTTCCTTCAGACCGACAGACTCTGCATATATCTGTTGACAAGGACATGAAGCTTATTACACTACTGCTTAACGAACTCAAATTTACAAGACAAATTATACTATTAAATTACAGAAATTGTCATGTAGCAAAATGAAGCCAGAATAAACTGAAAGAGAATGAAATACAGATCTCATCTAACGCAAGATATGAACACTGAGAGACCACCAGAAAAAGCAACAAGAACGTTATCTGTCTGATCATGTTATAAGAAACTCCAAACACATACTATTTTTAAGGTTTCTAGAAAACAGACACAGTAAAACTACATGCAGAGGTGCTCTTTGCCTAAAAAGTTATCACTAAAACAACATACAGATTTTTAAGGATAATATTCCTCAGATTGGGGACTTTGAAATGGAAAAATTCCATCTGAGTTTTGAAAAGTTAAACAGAGGCTTAGCAGAAGAGATTTACTAATGTCTAACAGTGACTTCAACACACTGTTTGCTACTCTTGAACCTAACATGGATGTTCCTTGGTGCTCTTGATGAAAGGTAAGAAAACCCCATCATCATAAACAGAAATAGGTATTTCGTGAGTTTGCTACCTGATTTGAGTAAGGCTATCCATTTAGCAGTCTACAGTCCAGTCACAAGAGGAAAGACATTTTCTATCTCTTATTTCATAATTTCAGTAATATTTCAATAGGTCCTGCATCTTTTTTATTCTCCATTTTTGACATTTTTTTTACAGTTAAAGATTGCAAGATGTTTTTGTGCACAAAGAACTGAGTGTAAACCTCTCCCTCTATAGAACAGACATCTATTTTAATACCATTTGGTTATCCAGAGCATTTAAACACTCAACTAAATACAAATAAAAATCAGGTACTTTATTGGCTTATTGAGAGATGTGTGGTATCTTCCCTTTATTCCTCCTTTTACTTCTGCTAAGGAAATGAACACAAAATGTCCATTTTTATAGAAGATTTAAGTTTAGCATTTTCTCTTTTGCTAATTACTTCTCTAGCAACCTCCAGTCAGCAAACCTGCAAGAGTGTAACAGATGCACATCAGAGGTCTCTGTTAGAAAACTACCAACTTAAAGTACTGATGTAAGAATACTGAAAATAGTCAATTTCAAGTCTGAATCACCTATCTTCGTTCTTGGTCAAAATCTCTAAAGTTAATGCTTTTCTACAAAAGTTCCAAAAGGTACTAAATGATAGAATATGAGTGCTTTTCGATAAAAAAGTCACAAGATGACCATGTCCATATTTTGCAAAGCACTGGAACAGTTTCTACAAATAAAGCATAACAATTCAAGTGATTCCAAAGAAAAAAAAAAATTCCTATTTATAAAGGAGAGGTTTGAATTAATTCATGCAGGCCAAAACCCTAGAATTAACAGAAACTTGTATTCAGTACCACATCAGTGACACTACACAGAGACGTAAAGAGTACTTCCATCTCAGCCATATCGAGGAACGACGACTCACTGCAAACATCAAGAGCCCCTGGTTTCTCTGCTGAGAAGAGCAACCAGAACTGCTGCTTCACCTAGCAAATGACTCTTTTTACCACAGAGGGTGTTTCCAGATGGCTGCACAGGACAGATCCAACTGACAAGCAACACCTATCCACTAGCTGTGGTGCGCTCACCCTCCTCCAGCGTTCCTTTGAACAGAGCTATTTCACTACAGTAAGTTGACATCGGTGTACACTGGATCAGCCTCACAAAGGCTCAGACAAGCACCAGAGCCAGCACAAGAGACAGGATGCGGACCCACTGCTTTAAGAATACTCTCTGGCACTAAAGACAGCAAGTTAAAAGCACACTGTTCTCTGAGAGACCTCTGAGACCTCTCAACCCACTCATTAATGGCCCATTGGCTTTCACAGCAGACTGTTCACTTCTCAAGACTGTTGGGAAAAAATGTAATTTGCTTTACTGAAAGCAAATTAATTCTTTATTTGGAAAAGGATTTCCTCTATCAGCTTTCTAAAATCAGTTAAACCTAAATTTTATTTTTTCAAAGGCTATGAGAATTTCTAGGTATTCCCACTTGTTCTATAAATCCAAACAAACATGGGTGTAAATCTGGACTGTTGAGCACTCAATAGCTTCAAATCAGTAAACCCCACTGACAGTCAATGGGTAAAGCTATGCATCCTATGACCTACTGTCACGTTCAGAGGGAATTCTGCTGTGTAATAGATGCTATTTTCCCACTTGCACACACACTCTGCATCCCATTCTTCACACACGTGTTGCGGAAAGAATGACCTTGGGTAATGCAATTCTTTCTTGTTCCCTCAGAGAATGATTCTCTGCCTATCACCTCTCTAACCGAACATGCATCATTAACATCCAAAACTGAAGATTATGTTATTTACCAACAAATTGATTTAACTAGAAACAGAAGTACCTCTCATCAGCAAAAGCTGGTATCTGGTGCTTTCAGGCGCTACCGAGAAGCAACACTCACATTCATTCCCAGGCCAAGCAGCTGCCACTTCGGTCTGACCGTTCTTACCCTGAACTGCCTCTCTTATCAGAGCTCTCACCACCCAGTTAAGTTTTCTGGCTCCAAAATACAATTCAGTCAAGCGCGAAACCCATCAGAAACACAATGGCCGTAATATTGTTAATGGGCTATCAACAGTTAGGAAGGTCCATGTGAGGCTCTGTAGCAGAAGTTCAGGCACACAGCAATACCAGAGCGCAGATTACCTCTTCCTTAAGGCTCTAACACAGTCTTTGCTGCTGCTCGTCTTTAAAGCTTTCTAACCTTGGGAAGTCTCTTCAGCGTTCTGGCAAGCGCAGTGAAATTCTAACAGTGGGAATTGAAGTTTGTAACTGTAGAAGAAGTTGTAACATTCTAGTGGTATTTATGGAAAGTGAGTATATAGACTAGTTACTTTCATCCTACGACTCAGAGCTTTTGAGGGTAACTTTGATAAGACTACAATACAATAACTAAGGCTACATGTGTATATGTTTGTGGTTTTTTAAACACATATATAAAAACCCCAGAAAAGTCCAAAATCCAAGTCCAGAGTTTAACACGAAGGTTTAGTTAAAGGAGACAATGCCTTAAGATGTAACAAACAGCCCCCTCTTCTTTCTTTCCCTAGTCTCTCTGTTCACCTACTTAAGCCCTGTAAAAGCAGGTACGATCAAAGACTACCACTGCTAACAGCCTGTAACAAATTATCAACTACACTGTTCGAATTAAATCCACTGAGATGGATTTACCAACTACTGGAGCGGTGGGAACTCAGATGGTCGTTTCTGAGTATCCACTCCACAGTCCGCAATAATCCAGGTTTTCTGGGCAACGAGCGGCCAAGCAGTCAACGTCTCACTTTGTTAATTTAAACGGTATATGTAACTGGTTGGTCTACAGAGGCATGACAGAGTTGCAGCCAGCAGTTTTAACAGTTGTTAGATCTTAAAAACACTAATATTTTGACAAACCATCTGTTTTCACAAGTACTAAAGATGTCTACAGCACAACCCAAGGGACATTTCTACAAAGGTGCTGTGTTATTTCACCTGGTGCTTCACGTTCTTCCAGCTTTTTTTCGTTTTAATCCTCTCAAGCTGGAAAATCAAGTGTCAGTAGATAAGAAGCTACACTGAAAATGCTGCCAAAGTAACAAAAGCCAAGACACAAAACACTTCCCTTGGAACTGTCTTGCTGCTGAAATATATATTCGTAGTTAGTGCTTAAGATGACAAACAAAGCTCATATACTGCAAGAAACATAGCACAACACACATCCTTTATTTAATTTGGTTTATGCTACAATATGAAGCCCTGGTTTAGGAAAGATCTGCATTATCAGCTTGAACTACGTAGTTCCTCAATGTTATCCGAGCAGAGCAAAAGTGCTGACGAAACATACCCGCGTTTGACCTCAAGTAAAGCAACACCCTTCAACATGGAAGCTACACGTTCAAAGAACACGGCTACGATCTTCCTGGCAACTTCTTTTTTAAAATGAGGTAAGTTACTACTTATTAGTCTCTTGTAGACGAGGCAGAGAACCACGTCAGCTCCTCACTTTTTCAATTTTTCAGATAGATTTTCCAGCATACATAACAAAGTTAACCTCGCGAAAGCAGCAGCAGCAGCTAAGGCTGCGCTCAGCTGAAAGCGGAAATTTAAAACTCGCTAAGTTACAGGACCGGGTCTGACAGCGCCTGCCGGCCAAGAGAGCACCGGGCCCGGCAGGGACATGGCAGGGCCCCCTCCGGGCAGCCCCCTCCGGGCAGCCCCCTCCTCACGGCCCCCCCCAGCGCCCGGCACCCCGGCTCCCGCTCTCCGCGCCGCGGCTTCCTCTCGCAAAACCCCGAGCCCGCCCCCGGCCGGAAGAGACCGCGGCCGGTGGCAGGCTCCGGCGGGGCGGACGGGGCCGGGGCCGGGGCC
>Ga0065711_1033153_pt1 | contig 26004 bp, 13 predicted proteins | sample Hoacrofraction12_FD_59098 | JGI IMG/M metagenome (GOLD analysis project Ga0065711, IMG submission 59098) | Hoatzin crop microbial communities from Cojedes, Venezuela - Epithelial fraction 12 v2 (version 2) | ecosystem: Host-associated > Birds > Digestive system > Esophagus > Crop | place... | reverse complement strand
TATCAGTGGCAATTCCGAATCTGTGATACCTGTCGCTTGAATAAATTACCTATTGTTTCAACTTTGCGAAACTGTTTCAGTGAAAGTCCTTGGAAGGGCTCTGGCAGGCTAGTTGAATATCAGACTCCCCTTACCCCCCCCTTTAACGCGACACCTATATGTGGTATAGACCTCTGCATCTGTGTTCTATATTTGGATTCCTTCTTAGTCAGCGTAGAAAAATAGTTACTTACAGAGTGGAATTTTTACTAAAATAGACATCCAATCAAACAGGTCTCTGTTTTTTTTTTTTCCCTCAACAGTTCCTATATCTCTTGAAGGACTAGCTCATATGTAAATATTCATGCTGCAGATGTCTATAATTAGTTGAAATCAATCTTCCGTCCTGCTCCCTTTCTTCTTTAGCATTGTAATTTCTTTCCTTTTGATCCTACCAAAGGCAAACTATACCAACTTAAGAGTCCACTTCGAAATAGCGATCCAGGTTCATTTTTCCAGGCTGTAACTTTGACTATATTATTCATACATATACAATCCTTCACTAGCTATACCTTTCATCTGAAATTAAGTTTATGCTACTCCTCTTGCTCATAGCCTTTCATATTTCATTTACTGTTCAGACTGACTACCACATACGGTTACCCATGGCTGTAATTTCATATTGTTCAGTTAAGAGATTTTTGAAAAAACATATGGATAGTTCCTCCTAGGCTGTCCTGCATATTTAAGGGAATATTCCCATATACATCATCAATGCTGTACAAATTAGGTTTTTAAAAAATCCCACCAAATGTTTTCTGTGATGCTTACAAAAATCTTGTCATGTGCTTGGCTTGTGACACACTTAGGGCCCTGATCTGCATGTTCAATCACAGATCTTTTTTCTTTTCTTCTTCAGTTTGTCTCACTCTGCCACAAAAAAATAATATTTTTGAACAAGGATTGTTTTCAATCTGTGTTTGCACAGTACTTACTTAGCACAAAGACAGCTTAGACTACGACTAAGTCTTCTAAATACTAGGAAAATTTAAAGAAATAAGAACAACTATATGACATTTTTTGTAGCTAAAATATTATGTGCTTTAATTCTCTTTAAATCGCCAATGAACAAAATGTACCCTTTCATTCGTACTTTAAAAATTCACTATGAATATAATTTTTATGGTGCTTCAGTGGGAGAAAAGAGTATTATTGTTCAATAAGTATAGCCATACGTGTTAGTCAATTCTTGCACAGTAAGAAGGACAAACCTGTATTTTGCACCTGTCTCTATTGGGATTGGCAAGGTATTTACAGTAATTCAGGATCATTCTTACCAGATAACAGAGGAGTGACAGGACTGGATTACATCTTATATTTTAGGTTACAAGGAGAGAAAAATCTCACATAAAAAAATTATTTTCCCCAGTCAGCTCTGGTGTTCCCAGTGTGTACACTTTAACTGTCATATATTTGCTTTGTTTATCTAAGCTTTTCATTTTTTAAAGGTAGATAGCAGCACTGGTTTGGATTTATTCTACATTTGCATAGGCTCTGTATTGAATTACTTAAGTATCATTAAAGGTGATTTTTTTTTTTTAAATCAGGTGAATGGTACTGTGTAAGAAGAGATTAACTAAGGGAGATATTACACTGCTGGTGATATTTCTAGAGCATTTAATATTTTTAAGGTTCTATTTTGCTTTGTTCTTTAATCAGTATCATGAATAATTCCATTCATGGTAGATACCACTAAACAAAAATACATGCAAGTAGTGTTACTGCCTTTATCATCAATAGTCAGGAGGATATTTATCCTATACTAGTATTTTCCTTTTCACTTTACTTACATAATATCCAGACACATAAACAAAGAAACTTTCCTGTCAAGTTTATGTAACGTAGGATGCAGAAAATGGTCATTTTATTTCATTAAGTTCAGACCAATCTCATAGAGCTGAGACATGAATTTGCAGTGACTGAGTGCAGCAGAAAGACCATCACATACTAGCCTAAAGAGGCACTGCACATTTTTAATATGTATTTATTTCCATAAATGTAAGTGCTGAGCAGATGATTTCATTAAAATTGTGACATATTACAGTTAGGATCTCTATCTGCATGTTTTCTGAAAGCTGAAGTATTGGATTTTGAAGTGCTCTTTTAGGCAATTTTTGCAGTGACAGATACAGATTTTCACAAGGATCACAGCAAGCTGTTGCCTAAGATTTGAACTCTAGAGAACAAACCCCACTAGGACTACATAAAATATGTTAAATTACTATCAGGACCGCAGAGGCATAACTCCATAAGAAAAAAAATTAATATAGATATTCAAGGTTATGACCCCCTGAGGTACAGTTCTTTGAGGAAAAAAAGGATAAAGCTTCCAAAAACAATCTGAAGTTGTCAAATAACTAGATTACATGGGAAAAAAGATCAGGAAACATTCTGTCTTGCTTTGATCTGATTGCATGTTTATAGAAAAAAAAAATCATCTTAGTAGGATGAAAAAAGTAAAAGAAATCACCTGAAATACTAGTGAGATTACACTGTGTTCTACTTTCTAAACCTGTAAAAACCTGTTTTTCACTCAATGATATGACTTTTTATTCCTGGCCACATTCATACATTCCCATTAGTCTCATGATCCAGGTTCATAGTTCTGTATCAAGGGAAACTTCCACTCATGTTTTCTCTGCCCTCTGTTTTCAAATGGGGAAATGAGCATAATTGATAGCTGTGCTTACTCCCCTTGAAGCTCTTGAGTACAGAAACTAGTGGAAAAAAAGACTAAAAAAACGTCATTTGTACAGTTATGGGGGAAAGGAGACTTCAGAAGGACAAAGGAGGAAGGAAAGCTGGAAGATGAAGGAATAATGGAAGAAAATCATGAGGGAACTGCAGCTGAAGAAAAAATGCAATATAGTAGCAAATTGCAAGAACAGATAGAAGTATGAGCGAATTCCAACAGTCACTTCCTCCAGAGATCTTGTGTCATAGATGCTGCTGCTGCTGAAGAATAGGATTTAAATATCCATCAAAAGCTTGCTGTTGTCCTGATGGGAAAATAATTAGTTCAACATATTGCTCATCTAAACCAAAGTTACCCTGCGAAGGCTTAGAAGGTTGGGAAACTTGGGACCTATGAAGGCTTCTCTGCATTCTCTTGCTCACCTAGTTCGCTGTCTCTCTCCTTTTGTTCTTTCTCTCTCATTTTATATATAAATGTAGATAACATGTATAATTATAAACAATATATATACACTACACGTAGTGTGTGTATATGTATGTATAAATAGTTATAGGTGGGTATGACTCTGTGTGTGTGTATATATATGTATAAAAAAAAGCGAGATTGCATGCAATAACTTCATGTATGTATACACATATAAACACATTGTACATTCACAGGTTTAATGTTCAAATGTAAAGTATAGATCAGTGTTCTAATTTATTGAAGATGCATATCAGAATTGGAAACATTTCCAGAAGGAAAAAAATAAATCAAATAACCTTGAAAGGTTTGGAATTCAAGATGGATCTGTACCCAGTGTAATGAACCAGTATAGCTATTCAGCATCATTCTTTAAATGGGCTTGGATGTGAAACCAGTTTTTTCCTCTTTTCTTTTTCTACTAGGAAACAAAAGAATTAGACAGGCTTTGGACACAATTGCTTGAAAACACCACAGATCTAAGGTTCTTTCATCTTCATCCCAGGAAATCTCTAGCCTGGACGCAACTGAAAAATGTAAGGTTCTTCCTGCTTGTAAAATAGTCCTTGTAGATTAATCTGCTGAGTGTGGCATGAAAAAACAAGAGTCAAAGCCCAGTTCTCGCTTTGACGTTACTGCTGTTGGATTCTGTTGGCAATAAATTAAGATCGTCAGATTTAAGGCCAAGCCTTTATGTCTGTGTTGACTGGCACTTGCATGCTAGATGAAGCTCATACAGAAAATACTTTCTTTCTCACAGTGCTTAGTTGTGCAATTGAAGTAATGAGTTTTCTTATCTTAGTTTCTGGATTTGTATAGTTGCTAAAACATTAGGCATTCACCTCATTCTCCTTTTCTTTTTTTATAACCACATAAAACTCCTATATGAGTTACTAATGAGGATCTAGACTTTTGACCTTTGGTACTTGGCTGAGGACAAATTCATCAAAGTGGAGCTGTGGTAGAGCCAGTTGGAGTCTGCTGAGGTGTAAGAATCTATATTTGGTGTCATTAAGTAAAAATAATAAAAGGTACTGCTGTTTGTGACTCTGCTCTTAAAAAATGTTAAAAAATTGTCTGTGCTGGCCTAACAAAGGCTGATCATTTCTGGAGCTGCTGTCATTGGTGCAGTCTAGTCCAAAGAAGGTTCTGTAAAGTAAGACAGAAAGGCCCAGGGGAGAGACTGCTTCACTCTTTATAATATTCTTTCAGTTTTCCCACAAAAACTGTGAGAGGTATTTAGCCTAGATCCATAATTTTCCACAGACCCATAAACTAAGTTCTGTTTTATGAGAAGTGCTGACAGGAACCTCATGAAGTTCAGCAAAGGGAAGTGTAAAGTCCTGCCACTGGGGAGGAATAATCCCATGCAGCACAGCATGCTGGGGGCCGACTGGCTGCAAAACAACCTTGCAGAAAAAGACCTAGGGTCCAGGCAGTCAGCAAGTTGAACATGAGCTGTAACAATGTGTCACTGCAGCCGAGCAGGCCAATGGCATCCTGGGATGCATGAGAAGGAGCAGGTCAAGAGAGGCGATCCCTCCTCCTTAACTTGGTGCTGGTGAGACGCAGCTGGAGTGCTGGTTCTGGGCTCCATGGTACAAGAAACACAGACATATTGGAGCAAGTGCAGTGAAGGGCCACAAGGATGTTTGCAAGGAGACATACAAGAAGAGGCTGAGAGATCTGGGACTGTCTACCAGGAGAAGATGAGGCTCAGGGGGATCTTAGCAATGTGTATAAATACCTGATTGCAGGGAAGTAAAGAAAATGGACACAGTCCTGGGCAACCTGCCTCGGCTAATCCTGCTCTGAAGAGGGGATTTGAACTAAACAACCTTGAAAGGAGCCTTCCCATCTCAACTATTGTGTGATCCTCTGATATTATGAAATAAATGATCATTTGTCCACGAAATCGTGCTGAATTCCTCTCTGCACCCCTCCTGTGGCATGACAGTGCCATTAATGTAGATACTGAACCCTTCTCTCCCTTTTCTTCCCCTCCCAGGTGGAGGCAGGGCACTGCAGTGAATAGCACATTTGGAATAGTGATTTCCAAAGCTTAGCAGCATAGCAAGAGGGTCAGTATCTTATCACAGCCTTTTATTTATGCCTCAGTAGTATCAGAGGCCAGTTGGCTGCAGGGGGAAACCAGCCATACTCAGACTACGGTCACTCCAACAAAGTTAGGGGCAACCCTCCCACCAGGCAGGGGTAGTGATCCACATCAGTCCTGAGACAGTGCGACCCTCAAAATTTTCTATATTGCTGGGTGAATAGCTGCATCCACACAGTGGTATAGAGGTACAGATGTATTCCTCTACAAGTATGCAAAAGTGAATATTCTGTTGTACAGTAATTTATACATTTATGATGTTAAACCCTTTTCCACCTTTGATTAACGCAGAATAATTTTAACAGGCTGTCACAACAGTTTGAGATGAGGTGCCTTCTAATGCTCCACTACAATAGTTTTGTGAAGTAACTATCCAAGACTTTGGAACTGGGATACCTAGAAGTGACTTTTCTTTTGTCCTTATTAGGTAGCTGGAAGGAGATTACAGTATATAGTGTAAATTTAATGTTACCCTGGCAGGAGGTGGCAGGTTAGGAATCCTGTCAGTCACTGATTTACTGCTTAACAGTAGGGAAAGGCTTTAGAACAAACCCCGCAGGAGCATTATAAGCACTTCTTTATTGTCAAGATGTCAGAACACAACACAGGGTAGCCACTAAGCTTAAAAGTGATTTATGAAAAAAAGACCACCTGGAGATTATCTTAGTTTTATCATTTTAAAAGGACATAAAAAGATCATTTTTGTCGTACCTTTTTCCTGGTCAGTATAAATCCACAAAGGAACAATTTACTCATAAAAAGGCCATTGATGTTATGAAATTGTTCTAATTTCTAATGTTGCATATCATTTACTGCTCTTACTTAGAATGACCTGCAGTACATTTTGCTAAGATACTCTCTCTCTCCTTTCTCACGAAATTTTTAATTTCCACATTTAAAAAGCTGAATTTTCCCCAAGCTGCAGGAAGTATTCAGAATCTGCTAAATATTTTAATGTCAAGAGATGGAGACCTGTAAGGGAGAGTGTTGTTAAAGACTGTGGCATTTTATACTAATTTTCCATCACCTGTTATGGTTCCAGAAAACTATAATTTAAGACATTCTAAAATCGTGATACCAATCATATGAAATAATAGCACTTGCTATATAGAACCAACAATAAAAATAACCTTTGTAAAGAATAAAAGCTAGAAGTAGAAGTTATAAATTGAAAACTTTGGTATGACTGGATTAATAAAAAAAATAACTTCCTCAGGACCCCAACAATCTATGCTTAATATCAAGGTCAGGACTCAAGCATAAAAGCAACATAAAACAAAGCAGGGTGTTATTTTTCACAATAATAGTACATTGTCCAAAGCTGTACTTAGAGCTGTTGTCGTACAATACAGACTGCTTACCTGTTTTCCCTCTTATGGCTAGTTTGGTTTGGGTGGTTTTTTATGTAAAAACAAAAACATGTATGGGTTTTTGTTGTGCTGGAAAGTGTAGCTTGGTTTTGCAGCTGCATTGTGTAGCACTTCTATCAGATGGAACTGGTTCAGACTAACTGAGAAAACATTCTGCAAATCTGCACCGTCGACAGTCCAACAGAAACTGTTTTCAGAACCTAAAATATTCAGGCTGAACAAAGCACCATTTAAGTTCATGATGTCATTGGTTTGCGTATGGTGTAAAAGAGACCCTGGCTCAAACTTCGCAGCAATACAGGCAAAACAGTTTTCTGAAGCCAGTGAGGAGGAGGTGGGGAGAGAGGCTGCTCAGAGTGTCTTCACTGTTGTAGAACTGAAATAGCAGGGTGGGAGCTGGGTCCCTGACTCCTGGGTGGGAAGGACTCTGCTGAACAAGGCTTGCTTTTGTTCTGTGCCTGAGAGGCTGAAAGAGATGGAGATCTAGCTGCTGCTTCTCAAATGGGGCAGCATCCCTCCTACTCCCCAGGCAGTACTGATGCTACCTTGGCAGTTGCAGAAGCTGAGCTTTCTAGGGCTGAGGCACAGACAAAGAAAGTAACACTCCTGACAGTCAGCTGTTGCCTTCAGTGTAGTGGAAAAAAAGCAATCTTCCGTTAAGTGAGGAAATATACCCACATTTTCTTTAAGAACTGGGCAGAATGTTTGCTATCTTGGCTTTTGTACTTCCAGAAGAAATGTTTTTTTCTTCTGATGTTAGATGCAGGGATTAGACCATTAATCTCCCAGGTATGTGAATCAAACTCCTTCAAAATACCATAAATCAGGGATGGTTTGTTCTCAGGGTACTTCCTTCTCATAAATGTAGATGCAGAAGACATGGGTACTACAGGAATCTGAACAGATTATTGTATCCATACATGAATTGAAGTCCACCTACAGAATTTTTCAGGTTTGTCTACTCCAAAGACCAATCATGCATTAGGAAAGTTGCACTACTCTGTTGGGAAGTCATGGGGAGAGTGAGCAGGGAAGGACTGCGGAGGCTGCTGCCTGCCGTGATCCATCCAGGGGCATGCTGCAATGGGAAACCAGCTGGGGAAGGAGAGGTGAGTGGGATTGCTCTTACGGTCTCTGCCGAAGAACGTTGTAAGGGCCTGCTGTATGCTAATCTTAGCTACTACTTTGAATGCTGAGCTGGCCTTAAAAGTGCCAGGAATTAAAAACTTTCCTTTAGGTCTCATTACTTTTGTCACTCCGTCTTGTATAAGGAGACTTTCTCTTTTTTTTCCTTCTTTGTTATAACCAAGATGCAGGCTTTTAAAAGTTAATGGAGTTATGTGAGTATTTTCTAGTGCAAGAAGTGATAAGCACAAGCCTATCTGCCTGATCTGCAACTCTATTGCTATTGCAGGCTGAGGAAACACTGGGCAGAGAATATCACTTTTGTAGCAAGGACATCCCATTTTGTCAACTTAGTCTATAGAAGCTGATGATCTTTTGTGAGTCAAGTAGACTCATTCTCAAAAAAAGACTTTGAGACAGAGTGGGGAAACATCCTGTCCACCTAATTTTCTTTTCCACTTGAAACTATGAATTTGCTGAAGGAAAGTATCTTGTCTCAGTTTCTCAGTTGAGTAATAGTATAACTGCTTTTTAGTTTATTCTTTCTATTCAGAAAGGTCCTAATAGCTTTCTCAAAGGCAGAGTCTTTTTTTTTCCCTGATGTTTCCGGTCATATATGATTATGCAACCAGTACGGGAGCAGAGAAATGTTTTTAGGTGAAAAGTTACTAACATGCAAGTGTTTGTCTGTGCTATGTCTGTCCTCATTTGATTCAAATTCTACAAAAGCTGTTAGTTTGCTTGTATTTGTCAAATTTCTAAGGAATTTTTTGGCATCCTACTGTGTGTTAAAGCAAAGCCTAGAAGAAAAGTAGCCACAAAGCTTTGGAAACATTGGGAAAAAGAGATTGTCTGCTGGCTACTGATACATGGCTGAAATGGCATAAGGCATATTTTTCTGCATCATTTGTACCCCCAATGACAGTGACACTCCATTTTTATTGCTACCCAGGACTATGGCTAGGGAGTATATGAGTATTTCTCTCTAAAGGACAATCTGCCACATTCATTGGTGTCACTATCAAGCAAAATTATGGCAACACAGGCACACTTCAAGATGTGCAAAATTGTCTTTTAAAGTTTGAGCCAGTGAGAATTTGTAACACCTCAGTTCCAGCCTTCAGCCCATCTTGCTCCTTGCTTGGATTGTTGGCTGTTGGTGAAATCCCTAAAATTCTGAACTGTCTGGATCTGGAAATGGAAAATGAAGACGGTTATCCTATTTCAGAGAGTAACATAAACTGATTTCTCACATGATCATTTTATATATGGCTTGCAATAACATATTTTCAGGTGAGAATTTTTTTTTTAAAGTTTTCCTCTGGTCTTATGTAACCTCCTCATTGGTTACCTGATAATCAACACATAGATTTTGTTATTTTTAACTAGCCAGCAATAATTTTTAATGTGTTATCTGATTTGTTAATTGATTTATTTTGGTTTTGAGTGAGAAGTTAACTATTCTATAAACAGACATGTTAGAAACAAGTACACAAATAAATACTGGCAATCTTAATCAAATTCTCCTGTAGTTCTGTATCATGGGAAAATAGTCAAGAGAAAAAACACTATTTGCCTTAATTTTAAAGTGCTTCTGTAAACAGTAAATATAACTGATGTGGCATCTTGCACAATTTCTCCTTGGAACTGAATGAAGGCCAACCACGTTCTTAAATCTCCTGAAAAAGAAGGCTTATTTACATTGACATGTTATGCAAACAAATTTGAATAGTTACAAATTTGTGGTATATTAGATCACTTAATATTCACCTATTGCATGACTCTATACACAGAATTTTGTCTAGCTATCTGATGCTCTCTAGTGAGTTCAACAATATGAGCTTGTAGAAAGATGGTTTTTCATTACAGTATGCAGATTTGATCTCTATAACTTTTGATATCTGGTCTTTTATTACCATTCAGCTTCTTATTCATTATGATCAAATTATCTCTTTATCATTTTTGACTTATTTGTTTGTGAGCAAAAGAGATGGAACTCTTTGAGTGTTTCACAGTACACTATTTTACAGTGCTTAAAAAATTTCTATAGATTTTATATATAAGGTGTGGGGGTTTTAGTAAGAATGCTTTGTAGAACCAAAGTAAATGTCTTGTAGAAGGATACATGCAATTATTCCATAAACCATGACTTTTTTTATTAGCAATACCATTCATTATATACTGTCTGACTAAATCTAAGACGTGAAAATACACATTTGACTCCCACACCATGATGACATTTTAATCCTTCTAGTGAAGGCTGATTTTTTTATTACTTTTATTTTCTGTTTAATTTTAGCCCAAGGAGTAAGAAAGTATTTTTAAGAAACTATAATTAAGAAAATATAAAAAAAGCTTATGAGTAAAGAATTTGTTGCACACAGGTTCGCTAAATATACCTTCTTAATATTTTGTAAGCTATTCATAAAGCATTCATAACACATTACTTATTTTGATGAGCATAAATATATTCTCTTCTATGTCATATAATTCTCTTTGTAATATAGTTCTGTTGTAAGAGCAATCTACTGGCTCTTAAGATAACTATAAAACATCATAACAGGTATGAAATTAAAATAGAACATTAAAGACCTCAGCTGTCTTATTTTTCTCTGAGGAAAGTCAGAAAGTCACCAGTATAACTAAAAACTCATCTGTTCAACCACTTGTTTTTATCATTAGGTTTATTACTCAAATGATAGACGTATTTATGAACACTGCTTTCAAATTTTTAATACAGGAAATCAGGGAGGTTGAAGAAGTAGGAGAAAAACAGAGAGGAAAATGGGGCATAAATCACCTAAAGTCGTTAAAGGAGGAAAATAGCTCTCTGTCACAACTGATATAGAGGTTCTAAAGTGGTACTAGATACTGCGGAGGGCTGATTAAGGCTTATTGTATCCTCAGGACTTGTGAGATAGCTATGTGGAAGCTAAAGAAGCTTCATTATTTATATATTTCCCTATCCTATTCGTATCAGTATGTTTTATTCCATAGGATCAAATAGCATTTCCTTAGATTTCTTTCCATTTTAGATCAGATCCCATACATATAAAAGAAAAAGAATCAATGGCTATGAGTCGAACTCTGTGTAGAAGGAGGATGGAATCAGACAGACAGAGATCAGGCATTAGAAAAATTCAAAACTACCCACCTCACCATGCCTCTGCCACTTCTGCCAATTCTCTCAAATCAAGGTGTTCTGTGGTTGTCCTATGTCCTCCGTCTACTGGCAGCTGACCCAGAAGAGCTTCAACAACCTTATCATTAAAGCTTTTTATAGCATTGAGTTTTCTTTCTCCATCTTCTGTTCTTTAACATGTAACGAGTGTCCATGTTAAAATATGCAATAAGCACATGCCTGTATTGAACAGGTATAAAACACACTTGCATATGGATTTTATCAATTCTGTTTCAATTTGTTGAGAAAGGATTTTGTGATTTTTGTACAGCTAACTGGCAATCCAGAAAACCTTTATTTTGTTGTTGTTGGAACCAGAAGCATTTATCCAGGAGAGGCAAGAATAAGGGGTCAGCAATAGCTCAAATGCTGTTCCTGTTCCTTGAAGTGTGCTTCAGTTCTTCGCATCTGCTCTTGATGCTTGCTGAGCATTTTCATGTTCAGGTGAAAGAGCAAAGAGAAGGGACACAAGGCAGGTCTAGGGAAGGCAGAGAAGGCTTTGGGACAGGGAACGGGAGAAGGACTGACTGTGAGAACAAGACTGAAGATTTCATGTGACTTACCATAACAAACAACTTGTGATGGTTAACTATGAGATGAGACAGTTCCTCCCTCTTCCTTCTCTCAGCTACAGAAAATCAGCCTAGCCTGTGCAGATCGCTATGTATATAAGCTTAAGAGAAAAAAGTTTCTTATTCCAGATAGGTTTCTCATTATTCCTCATTAAGACTATGGCACCCACTAAGCTTCAGGATCATCCTGTAGATATTTAGACAAAGAAAAGGGGAAAAGGTAGATTTTTTTTGCAGAGACATTTAAATATATACCTAATTTCAGACACTCACAAGCCTGCAGACACATTTACCAGAGTTATCTATTTATTTAAATAGAAGCATAATTGTAGAATAGTGTTCTGGCCAGTCCAGACATATTTCACTTTGGCAACAAATAATTCCAGGTATGTCTCATTTTTCTAGATAGAAGCTGTTTGAAATTACAGCTTAGAAAATGCCAACAAGTATTTATTTTATCTATGTGGCAGCAGGGCACTGAGGAAAAAAAGGTTCTGCCTAAAATACACAGCATATCTTTAGCACAGCTAAGCTTTAAGCCATTCCCAGAGTAATGCTTTATTAACGCAGGGGAAACTTCTCTGTTTTACCTGATCTGAAAATCTGATTTGTATGTTGCTTGTTGTATTGTAATTACGTTCCTGGGGAAGGATTCCTGGGAAGGATCAAAGATAATTATGGCAGATTGTAGTTGAAAAAAAAGTAAGAAATGAAGCTGGTGTTCTAGATTTCTGACAACAGACAAGTGCCAGAAGAGAAGGACAGCTTTGTTTGTTGAGGGCATGAGAAGCATAAGGAAACTGAAAAAATACTATGTGGTAATCGGTAATCTCAGCCGACTACTTTTGTAGCTCTTCTGAGGGTTGTAATCCTTTAGGCAATTACTATATTACATATTTCAACATGTACTACTGAATTTTAGGGAAAACAGCTCACAATATTTTGCCTTGCCAAAATCTTTTCTTGAAGATGTTCAGCTGGGAGAGAAAGATCTTTAAAAAACATGTTGTTATGCTATCATTAAATCTTTTAAAGTCAATAGGGAGAAAATAAAACCTCAGGAACTATTAATGCTTTGGGGCCTACTTAACAGCATATTCCATAATGAAATGCTAAATCAATATAATTTTGTTTAATCTGCCTTACTTTGTGGGCCTTTTCGCCCCTCTCTTGATTTTTTCACTGTCATGCAAATAAACCTATTATTTTTAAGGAAAACTAACACAGAGAAATAGAATGGTTAAGCATGGAGTTCAGCTAAGAGTGCTGAATGACTTGGGAGGCAACTTTTATTTATAGATACACTTTATCCAAGTGCTTCAAATTCAGAATAAAGTAGCGCTTTAAATATTTTAGCTGGGATTTGAGAGGGATGTAGGAAATATGAACACCCACTTGTACAAAAAGGAATTGCTGGTGATTACACTCTTAGCATGCAAATCCCTTATGCAGAGCTAAAAATAATGTTGTGACACTGCAACAAAGTAGTCATATCTTTTTATTCTTTTGATCCTCTTAAAACTGCAAAAAACACATATTTTTTGAGCAAAAAGTTGAAAGAATATGGTGGCTATTATATGCAGCATTCCATTGGTTCTTCAGAGTACTTGAAGGTCTCTTTTGAGTGTTACCTTTCTGCTTTCACTTTGTTGTTTCTAATGAAGATTATTTGGTTATGAACAGAGTGGATTAAATGTTGGTGAGTGTCTATGACAGTCATTAAAGCGGAGTCAAATGAAATGTTTAAAGAAGTGTTAGTGATCTGTGATCTCCTAAATCAGCAAAGCTCTTTCATAACTTTGTAGTAAGATTTTCTGTTATAGGAAGCTGTATTGATCTACATATACATACTCCATTTTCCAAATTTTTCTCTATCACCGTAATTCTTAGAAATATATTCTCCTGTCTACTCTTTCCTTCACCTGCTTCCTGATTTTGGTGGTGCCCATGGCCATGCATTCTCTGCCTCTGTTTTCGCTCCTGTGAATGAACTTCATGCTGCTGCAGGCTCTTTTGCCATGCCTGCCCGCTCCTGCCCCTGTTTCCCTACCCCACAGATACCTGACGTGGTGTTGTGGCTCTCACTTGGCAGACTCCCATCTTCAGTGCAAGGCAGAGGCTAACAGGTCTTGCCGAGTTGAAGATTCAGAGAAACAGCTCGTTCTGGCATGAGTTAGTCGCTGTCAGTGGCTGCTGAGGTCAGAGGAGGGGAGGCTATGCCATTCAGCCTCTCAGGGAGGAGAACTGTTGCTTCCCTCGACATCAATTTCTGGCAGCGTTGACCGATTTCAGATCTCAGTGGGAGCTGTAAGGCAGGAATGCCTGCATTTCAGCGTGCTCTGAGGTACTTCTCTGACTGGCCTCTGCTAAAGCCTTCTAAGTGGACTTTTCTTCCCTTACCTCTATTTACTGCAGCCAAGTAAAGATACGGCCAAATTTACAGGGAAAAAAATAGTCAGGGGCATAAGTAGCTTGCAGGTATCTACTGCTGAGAACTAAGCAGTGATCAGACTCCAAGGCATGGCATGTAGGCAGTGAGATAAGGTAAGAATTATACAAGAATACAGATAATGTCAGGGAAGAAACCTGCAACACCCGTGGTACAACCCCTGCTGCTAGATAAGAGGTGTAGCAGTGGAAATAAGAATCACTAGTCAAGCATAGTGACTATAAGATGACCACCAACATTAAATCAAGGTGTATGTTAGATTTCTTCAGCTATGTCTCAAATGTATTTTTTTTTATAAGCAATATACATCTAGAAAGAAAAAATTTCCATGTCCTACGGTGGGCTGGAGATGAAGCTCCCCTTATGAAAAAATAAGATCTTGTCTACAAAAAACAAGTGTGGGTGATGAAAAAACATCAGTAAGTGTTGATTCAGCAATTGCAATAAGAAGGACTTCCACAAGGAAGCATCAACTATGGTGCCAGTCCGTCCTCTGCAAATCCTCCGTGACTGTGGCTCTGCTGTGAACAATCACCCATGGACATTGTTATCAGCCTTGAGCCTCAGAGAAATAAGTAAATGAGTAAGAAATATGCAGAACCCTAGATAATAAGCAAGGTCAATTCGAAGTAGCCAGAATACTTTCAGTGTAGTAAATAGATTCATTCAGTGGAGTTATAAACCCGTCAAATGTCGCAAATGCCAGAAGATTAAAACCAGCTTTGGCAAGTGCAAATAAAAAGGAGATGCACAGTACCTTGTAGGTAAGAGCACAGCTGGAAAGACTCTTTAGTCTAGCTATTAGATTTCTCAAGCTTTCTGGGTAATCAAGGTTCAAGAGAAGAAGCCTGAATGTGAAGAACCTGTTAACAGCATTCAGTTAGCTGAAGGTAGCTGGAAAAACATTGATATTTATTCTCAAATGTATATTTTCTACTTACTGTCTCAGGGTGAAGTGAGCCAGAGAACATTTGTGACTACATTCTACAAAGCAGCACTAGAAAAGACACAAGGCCCAAAACACCATGCTATTTTTCTGTACAATAAATCTTCATAGTGTGAGGAATGCTATTTCTTCTCAGGATTTGCAATATCAAATTTGTTATGTTGGTGTATGTCTCAATTAACCCATTAAGGGCATTACATAAAAAAAGAAATTACTACTGTAGCATGTGAATGGCTGAATTTCTTTTTCTCATCCCTCTTAATTTTTGCATGCAGTTTTCATTGCCAATCGCTTTTGAGCACAGTAACTAGCAAACTGTTTCTCTTATACCTACACATCAAGAGGGTAACAACAAGGCTGAATTCAGCATTTCTCCAAGCCTTGTAATGCTCAGACTCTCTAACTTCTAATATTCACATATCCCTGGGCAACTGTTTTCAGGGGGGCAATTGTTGTTCCTTTAATGAGGCACATCATCTCGTAATGGAAGCAGTAGCAAAAAATTTTTGGTTATGCATAGGATATGCACAACAAAATGGAGAAAGAGAGACTGGAGAAAGAAGGAATCTACCTGTGCTGGTTTTCATTGGAATAGAGTTAATTTTCTTCATAGTAGCTAATATGAGGCTGTATTTTGGATTTGTGCTGAGAAAAGTATTCATAATACAGGGATATATTAGTTACTGTTGAGCAATGCTTACACAGAGTCAGGGTCTTTTCTGCTTCTCACATCACTCCACCAGCGAGTAGGCTTGTAGTGCACAAGAAGTCGGGAGCGGACACAGCTAGGACAGCTGACCCCAACTGACCAAAGGGATATTCCACACCATATGACATCATGCTCAGCATATAAAGCTGAGGGAAGAAGGAAGGGAGGGACACACACGTTTGGAGTTATGGCCTTTGTCTTCCTAAGTAGCTGTTACATGTGACGGAGCCCTGCTCTCCTGGAGATGGCTGAAAACCTGCCTGCCTATGGGAAGTAGCGAGTGAACTCCTTGTTTTGCTTCGCTTGCGCCTATGGCTTTTGCTTTACCTATTACACTGTCTTTATCTCAGCCCACGAGTTTTCTCACTTTCACCCTTCTGATTCTCTCCCCTATTCCACCAGAAGGGGCAGTGGTGCTTAGTGTGTGGTGAAACACTAGAATAGGTTGCCATTATAGGTGGCAGATGCCCCATCGCTGGAAATACTCAAGGTTAGGTTGGATAGGGCCCTGAGCAAATTGATCAAATAGAAGTCCCTTTTCATTGTGGGGGGGTTGGACTAGATGATCTTTAAAGGTCCTTTCCAACCCGAACTGTGATTCTATGATTCTGTTCTATGATAATACTGTTACAACATCTGGCTGTGTAAAGTGAGTGTATGTGCATACTGTATATAAAATACTTCCCATTATGAATTGCTGAAATTGGATTTCTCCATTACAAAGTACAGGATATGAGATCTTTGCTCCTTCTCTGGGCCCTTTATTCTGTATAAATGGGCCAACACTACCTAAAAGCCTGTGTGAGGGAGTTAACCTAATGAAAATGTGGTGGGGACCAATTTAAGGCTGTATTCAATAGACATTTTAGTGAAGGGAGGGGAACTTATTAAAACAACAAAATGAGAAATGTGAGCATAGATGTATATCTAAATCAACCATGCTTTCAGGGGTGACTAAAATGGATATTTATCAATTTCCTGGAGCAGCCTGGAAAATGGACATACCGAAATGGTGTCCTCAACTCTCCTCCAAGGAAGTGCACATGGTCTTTCAGGATCTTTGATATGAAAATTTAAGAGAATTACACCTTTTTTGTCTTAGGTAGCAGCTATCTTGTAGGTAGTGATAATCTCCCTCTCCTGATTTTTTGTTTCGCTTTTTAGCTTGGGCAAGCTGGAAAAGGCAGGCCTGTGTATCTAACGGGACTGAATGAACTCGTGTTTATGGATAGGAGGATTACATGATTATCTTTAAAAAGTACACATATGTTATATTTGTATCTATCTTTGATTATGTATGTGATTGTAATTGTCAAGCATACATTGCATATATAGATGCATATGTAATATAAACATACATAGAAACTTAATCTTCAACACATACATCATAGTTTAATTGCATCGACATAGTAAAGAACTGTATGTGAACATTTCTTAGAAAATCTGACATCTTTATCATCCCTTTTAGAGCTTTTCTGCAGAGAGGAATCTTCTTTATGCTGGTGTCCTGGTTTTGGCTGGGGTAGAGTTAATTTTCTTCCCAGTAGCTGCTGTGTTCTGGATTTACTACAAAAAGAATGTTGATAGCACTGATCTTTTCAGTTGTTGCTAAGAAATCAAGGTCTTTTTCCAGTTTCTCATATTCAGCTAGTGAGTAGGTGTGCAGGAGCTGGGAGGGAGCACAGCCAGGCAGCTAGCCCAAGCTAGCCAAAGGAAATATTCCATACCATAGACGTCATGCTCAGTTTACAAATGGAGGATGGCTGGGGGGCACTAATTCTCTTGTCCTTGAGCTTGAATCCCTTTTTTCTGGGAGCTTTTGAACTTTTCCATGAGTTCGATCTTTTTTCCAGGAGTTCTACAAAATTCGCAAAATCTGTGAGTTCTGTGTTCTGAGATTGCTGCTCGGGGACTGGCTAAGCAATTGGTCATTGGGTGGTGAGAAAAAATTGTATTATGTATTTTTTGTTTTGCATAATCATTGTTAGTAGTAGTAGTATTAGTGGTAGTATTTTCTTTTTAAACTGTCTTTATCTCAACCCACAAGTTTTTCCTTTTGTACATTCACGTCCCCATCCTACTGGGGGGAAGTGGAGGGGTGAGCAAGAAGCTGTCTGGTCCTAGTTGCTGGCTGCCAGGTTTAACCATGACAGCGAGATTCCGAAATTGTAATCCAACCACTAAAAAGATAGAGTGACTGCTAAAATAAATGCGCAGTATATGTTTGATACATACATGTATATATTCAGCCTCTCACATGCATATTTGTGTGTGAATAAATATATAATATTTATATATAAAATATTTGTGTGTGAATAAATATATTTATATATCTATGTATCTATATATTTATATATCTGTATACTAAAGCAGAATAAATCAGTGAAAAGGTTGTATGTCATCTAATGTTATTAAAATGAGTTTTCAGTGATGCATAAATATATATGTATGGTTTTTATATATGCAGGTGTGTTTTATAAATCTACATATGTAAACATGCATACATACACGTATGTATATATATTCAATCTTTTTCAGTTTGTCCACATATGACTGATTGGAAAGATATTACTCAAAAAACCAAAACAAACTCCATTTTTAAATTATTTTTTTCTGTTTTATTTTCTCCTTCCCTTCCAACCCCTTTTATGTTGCAAGAGAGGAAAGATTGTTATATACTTTTTCTTTTCATCTTTTTGTACATAAGACAATGAGAGGGTTTTTGGTTTGGGTTGGGTTTTTTGTAGGTTTTTATTTTTTGTTCACTCCTTTTATTTTTTTAATATTGAATGGACACAGAATCCTTGTAAGGCTGAAAAATATACTTTTAAATGCTTTTCTAAAGCTCAGTTTTCTCTCTTACTTTTTTTTTTTAATTTTTTCTTCTTTTGTCTGTATCTCATGTTTAAACCTCAGATTACATTTATTAAAATGATCCTAAAATGATTGTATTCAAAATGAGAACACAATGAACAGATGCTTGTAAAAATTACCTTCCACTTTCAGCTATACCTACGCACCTGCTTTTCAAAAATTGTAAGTTAAAATTTTCAAAAATTGCAGGACAGATGATGCAACTGAGAATTCATACATTCAATCCAGTTTTACTCTATACAAGTCAATTAAATACTTTATTGTGAAATATCTCATTGTAGATATTTTTTCATAAAAATGTTGCAAATGTATGCAATCAAATGGTTCCAAACATCAGTAGATTGCTAAAGTAGAATGGGCTTTGGTTTTGCTTATGGCAGTTTTTCAGAGCTTGTTTTTTCTGAAGATTTTCATATTGTATTCCCTGTATTCATTCACATTTCAGTGATCCTTGATATAATAGAAGCCATATAAGTATGTGGTTGTTTGTTGATCTTCTGTGGGAAGCTATGCAAGGTTGGAAGCATTTCTAGTTAGTTGCTTTCTATCCTTTGAGTTTAACAAGAAAGTGAGTTTGTGACAGTTTTTATCCTTATCTAGCTGACTCTGTGCAATGTAAAACAATAAAACTCCATTGCAAAGCTTTTGGATAAAGATATCTTCAGATTCGCAGGCATCAGACAAAAATCATCTTCTTCATTTATGTCTTTTCTGTAAATAGTTGTTCCCGTCATTACATTTAATTGTCTGCTTATAGAAATATTTTTATTTTGTTTTGTTTTAATTATTCTCATTTTTTGAGCAGCTAGTAAGGGTGCTGGACATCGCATAGCAGCCAACTGTTTATTTTAGATTGTGTTCCTGTGTTACAACAACTAAGGCCAAAGATTCAAAATTGTGCCACCTGGACTATATTCCTACTTTTCAGGTACCTTGTTCTGAGATAACATAAGTTTGTACAATAATATTTTTGTTGCATCATTCCCAGCTCTTCTACAGCAAGAGAAGAGGTTAAAACTCACTGAAACTTTTTGTCCCTTACACAGAAAACACAAACTGAGCTCAACATGTGTGAGGGCCAAAGGCAACTGCTATGCATATAACAGTCCGGGTGGGCTTTGCTTGTCCCTTACTTGTCCACACCACACTTCAAGATACCACCCCTAAACTGAGCAGACTTAAGATACTGCAAATGCAGATGTCACTTTTTGAGAAGTGGCAGTAAAATGATTTGGTTTGTTGTTAGTATGTTTTCATCTTCAGCATTTGCTCACCGGAAAGAAAACATGGTTACAGATATTTTCAGTGTGCAGTCCTTACTGAGTATTTCCTCACGAAAGTAGTCATATTGAAGCCAATGGGAATTTGCCATTATTTTCCAGAAGGTAATGATATATACGAGTCTTGAAGGTTGCACTCTTATAGTGGCTTGAACTAGCTTTGCCTTTTGCCTTTGCCTGATAATAAATAGAAAAAAGAAAAGATGTGGGAAAGCTTTGATATTCCCAAGATCATTCTTTTTAATTGATTTATATTTTATTTTTAGATATGTTACTTCATAAATTAGTCTTTATTTGGTCTTGCTGAAACTCTTTTAAATGACGATAACCCAAAGCAGTTTCCCACACTTGTAGAAGCCCTTCTCATTGCCCTTCACATCCCATGTCAGATTCAACTCCAGATGGGCTTTGGCTTTTCTACTTCTTCCCTGCGCGCTCAGACTACATCTCTAGACCCTTCCTGGATCACATGCCCCTGCTTCCACATTTTGTTTACTTCTTTTTCTCTTGTTCAAGTTTTGTCAGGAGCTCTTTGTTCATCTGTGCAGGCCTCCTCTCTCCATCCTTTCCCTCTTTGCAAGTTTGAGGTTTGGTAAAATGTGTTCCCTTTCTCAGCTCTTCAACCACCTGAGTCAGGAAGTTGTCATCAATACACTCCAGAAACCTCCTGGATTGCTTCTGCGCTGCTTTGCTGACCTTGCCATTGATACTCGAGTGACACATGTTCCCCATGAGAACAGGGGCCTGAGACTATTTACTGTTAACAGTCTGCATTAATTCAGAAATAGCTGGAAAGTTAAGACAATGTTAGTGCTACTTCCTTATTGATCACAGGCTATTCCCAACAGACTTGTATCAAAATCTGCAGATATATCTGAAAGATACAAAATTTAAAGGATTTTAAAAATTGCAGCTGTATAGTCTTCATACTCTATCTTCAAGTGGTCTAAAACAAGAAGAGAACACATTATTCAACATTCTTATAGACACGCTGATGAAGTACTGATTTAGGTACATAAAACTACAGTAAGGTGGATTGGAAACTGGTTGAACTGCTGGGTTTAAAGAGTTGTGATCAACAGCATGAAGCCCAACTGGGGCCCAGGGTCAATACTATACAAGATCTTCAGTAATGATCAGGATGATGGGATGGAGTGCACTCTCAGCCAGTTTGCAGATGATAAAAAACTGGAAGGAGTGGCTGATATGCCAGATGATTGTGCTGCCATTCAGAGGGACCTTGATAGATGAAGAAATGGACTGACAGTAATCTCATGAAGTTCAAAAAAGGGAAATGGAAAGTCCTGCACCTGGTGAGGAATAACCCCATGCACCAGTGCAAGGTGAAAGCTGAACAGCTGGAAAGCATCTTTACAGAGAAAGATCTCAGGTTTCTGACTGACAAGTTGAGCATGAGACATGACAATGTGACATTACGGCACTGAAGACCAACGGTGTTCTGGGCTGCGTTAGGAAATGCAATGCCAGCAGCTCAAGAGAGCTGATCCTTCCTCGCTAACTCAGTCCTGGTGCGGCAACATCTGGAGTGTTAGGTCCAGTTCTGGGCTCTCCATTGCAACAAAGATATGGAGTGACTACAGCGAATCCAGTGAATGTCCACATAGATAATTAAGGGACTTGAGCATCATGCACAATAAGAGAGGCTGAGAGAGCTGGGACTCTTCATCATGGTGAAGAGAAGGCTCAGAAGGATCTTCTCAACGTGTATAAATATCTGATTGAGGGGGAAGTAAAGAAAATGGATACAAACTCTTCTGAGGTGTGCCCAGGGACAGGTCAAATATGCAGTGGACCCAAATTTAAAAAAAAATTAGAATTCTGTCTGAACACAAGAAAACATTTTTTCATGTGAAGGTGGGCAGACAGTGGAATAGGTTGCCTAAAGAAGTTGCGTAGTCTCCATCTGTGGAGGTGTAAAAAGCATGACTGAACAAGCTTTCCCTAGGTGATCCTGCTTGAGTAGAAGGGTTGGACTAGATGATTATCAGAGGTCCCTCCACACCTCAACCATTCTGTGATTCTGTAGTGATGAATACAACTCAGGGTGGGAATCCAAAAATAAGATTGCTTATACACAGAGTGTTGCTCAAGTAACATAAAATTGCTCTGGGAAGGAACAAGGGATTGAGATATCACTTACAATCTGACTGAAAGAAAAGAAGAAATGATTGTCCTGTAGAAAATATTTCTCACCAACTTGAAGAGGAGGTTTTCAGGCATTTTTCAAGCAAGTTCTGTAACATATGCAGAAATAGATTATTTCCAAAGTATCTTGCAATGGCTAAATTTCTTGCTGATAGTTTAAACCAAAATGAATTACTGAAAGAAAACCAATGTCAGAAAATATGGTTGGTCTGAAAGATGGATTTTTAATTTTTCTTAGTGTGATGAAGAAGAAAAGCATAAATCACACATAAAATTCTCAAAAGATTTTATTTCACACTGCTGGTGTAATCAGCAAAACTTTAAAAGCATGGCTCAAATTCGGGGCAAAATTTTGCCTGTTTGTGTAGCAAAATTGTATTCTCAAGAACTGGTTATCATATTTTTTACTGAGATGAGAAGGTACAGATCTGCAAGGTATTTAGGATATAATGGGGTTTCTTTTACACAAATCTGCTCACTCTATGTTCACAAGGAATTCACAAAGGAATAATTTGCTGTTTGTCAAAGTTACAGAAATTCTTTGGCATTTCTTGGATCTCTGACCATGCAAAGATCTCTGTGGCAGTCCATTTTTCATGATTCCCTTAGCCTCTGCTTGAAGACAATAGATTGCTAGTGATAATGGTCCAAACTATGCCTTTTCCACCCAAGACAGGGATCCAGCAAAGCCTGGCCTTAGAAAAAATCATAGGAGTAACAATGTGTAATATGAGGATTGTGTCAGCCTGAAGGGCTAAAAATCACAGGTAATGGTCTATAAAGGGGGTATAATTTTACTTGACAAGCTGTCATGGTCACTGATAGCTTCATGAGATGAGGGAATCAGCTCTCTTCTGATGGGCTTTCTACATATATTTCAGTCACAACAATCCCATGCAACACTGCAGCCCTGGGGAGGAGTGGCTGGAAAGCTACCAGCGGAAAAGGACCTTGGGGTGTTGGTTGACAGCCGGCTGAACATGAGCCAGCAGTGTGCCCAGGTGGCCAAGAAGGCCAACGGCATCCTGGCTTGTATCAGGAATGGTGTGGCCAGAAGGAGCAGGGAAGTGACTGTGCCCCTGTACTCAGCACTGGTGAGGCTGCACCTTGAATACTGCGTTCAGTTTTGGGCCCCTCACTACAAGAAAGACATTGAGCTGCTGGAGTGTGTCCAGAGAAGGGCAACGAGGCTCGTGAGGGGTCTAGAGAACAAGTCTTGTGGCGAGCGGCTGAAGGAACTGGAGTTGTTTAGTCTGGAGAAGAGGAGGCTGAGGGGGGACATTATTGCTTGCTACAGCTACCTGAAAGGAGGTTGTAGTGAAGCAGGTGTTGGTCTCTTCTCCCAAGTAACAAGCAATAGGACAAGAGGAAGTGGCCTCAAGTTGCGTCAGGTGAGATTTAGATTAGATATTAGGAAAAATTTCTTTACTGGAAGAGTGATCAGACATTGGAATAGGCTGCCCACGGTGGTGGTTATGTCCCCATCCCTGGAGGTGTTTAAAAAACCTATAGATAAGGCACTTCAGCATATGTTTCAGTAGGCATGGTGGTGTTGGATGGATGGTTGGACTTGATGACCTTAGAGGTCTTTTCCAACATATGATTCTATGATATTCCAGTCCTCTATGACATTTGAGCAGTCCTTGTGGCCTCAAGGCTTCTGTGATACCCATGTTGTGGTTTCAAGATGACTGGAGGATTAAGGAAGGGTATTGGAAGAATCCGTATTCAGACACATCATGAACTACCGTTATTGCTAAGTTCTATTAGGTAGCTGAGCTCTCTTTCTGAGCACTGATAACTCAGAAGTACCTGTCGTGTAAACTCCTTGTTCCACTGTTTAAGCTGAAATATGTTAAACACCTGTCCTTTTTTCTCAAGTCTCCTATTGCGTTCCAGAGCTCTGCTGTCACAGAATGCATGCTTGGGAAATATTAATAAGCACTTTCTGTACAAAAGCTCAGTCCATGCTGTTGGTGCATACCTAAAGTGACACAGTCCTGAATGATTTGATCACGAACCATTTTTCCAGATGAACCCTTCTGATTCAGTGGGCAGAAAGGGCAAGAATTTCTTATTGATGAGTTTATCAAAATTTGGTTTTCTTTTCAGTACTTCCTGCACATTATTCAAACACTGCTGCAGAAACACCATTTATGTTGGCTTTTTCTATGCCATGGATCATAAGCACTTGATTATTTAATAAACATTAAATAACTTTTTACCTACAGACTCATTTTAGAGATATTTACTGTATTTTCAAAAAAAAAAAAAAAGGCAATGAAAGAACTTGGAAAAAAAATAGAAACAAAAAACTGTTTGAAAATTAGAGACAATTCAGACTTGATTTTTCGAAACACTTAGCTCTATGCAATATTTGTATGCTAAAAAAATAACCCTATATGGTTTTTGTATTAGTAGCATTTATCAGTTCTGAGAATCAGACCTCACCTTAAAAATGAGGAAAACAGTATCAATAAGTAACTGGACCATTCAAGTGGCTTATGTGGAAATTGCTCACCAGGGAAAAAACAAGAATAGAGTCAAATTCAGAGATAGAAAAAGAATTCACTCTCATGAGACCACCTGGTTTTTGCCTGGAATTCCCTATAGCATTCTACAAAATATTTTCTGCAGTAAGTGAAGAAAAAATTCTACAAAACAAATACAGTTCAATTGAATCCTAGAAATTTTATCTGACTACAGCATAACCTATTATTTTAAGTTATGAATTCTTGAAGGGCATTTTCTATAGGGTTGTTTTGCTTATTCTGTGTGAACACTGGCATAAGTTTCTCCAATTTTAAAATATTTATTAGAATGTCATTTGTCATTCATCTCAATAATCTTTTTTTAAGGCACTTGGATATTTTCTCTAGTGCATTTGATTTAAAGATGTTTATTCTGAACGGCCATTAGCGTAAGTCTTGGTTAATAATGGGCTGGAAACTCTACTTCATCAGCTCATGTTTTACAAGAATATCAGCCAGCTTCTCTTTAAGTACATGTTAGAAATATTTATTATAATCTTCCTGTCTGTGCGTCATTTTTGTTGGGCTGTTTTTCTAGTTATTTAATTTTATGCCTTCCTCTTTCATTGATAAGTTGTTGGTATTTTTATTCTTAGTAGTCTTTAAAAATCTATGGTTTTACACACAGCTGTAAGAATTATGAGGAGCTTTTTAGTTTTAACTTCACTTATCAATTTCCTATATATCATAATATTTAAATGATTTTGAAATAAAATAAATTGATTAATAACTATTTTATTGGAACATAATCTGCTTTCTACATGAATCATAAAACATTTAACAAAAGCGTGTCTTTACTTGACTCTGGAACTGTATTTTTTTTTACTTTCTACCTAGGCCTGTGTAAAGATTTCCTTGTTTTCAGTCAAACATTTTAGTCTCTTGTTTACTTATGTCTTTTCAACCCTAACTATTTCTTCCAAATAACTCTGTTCAGCACTGGGAAATTATTCTCTTTGAAACATCGCAAATATTTTTGATTGGGGCTTTCCTCTGTTTCACAGAATCACAGAATAACAGAATCACAGAATCAGAGAACCACAGAATCACAGAATGGTAGGGGTTGGAAGGGACCTCTGTGGGTCATCTAGTCCAACCCTCCTGCCGAAGCAGGCTCACCTACAGCAGGCTGCCCAGCACCTTGTCCAGGCGGGTCTTGAATATCTCCAGAGAAGGAGACTCCACAACCTCCCTGGGCAGCCTGTTCCAGTGCTCAGCCAACCACAGAGGGAAGAAGTTCTTCCTCATGTTCAGACGGAACATCCTGTGCTTCAGTTTGTGCCCATTGACCATTGTTCTGTCACTGGGCACCACTGAAAAGAGCTTGGCCCCATCCTCCTGACACCCACCCTTCAGATATTTGTAAGCATATATTAGGTCCCCTCGCAGCCTTCTCTTCTTCAAGCTGAACAAGCCCAGCTCCCTCAGCCTCTCCTCGTAGCAGAGATGCTACAGTCCCCTCATCATCCTCGTAGCCCTCCGCTGGACT
>Ga0065711_1003874_pt1 | contig 26005 bp, 12 predicted proteins | sample Hoacrofraction12_FD_59098 | JGI IMG/M metagenome (GOLD analysis project Ga0065711, IMG submission 59098) | Hoatzin crop microbial communities from Cojedes, Venezuela - Epithelial fraction 12 v2 (version 2) | ecosystem: Host-associated > Birds > Digestive system > Esophagus > Crop | place... | reverse complement strand
CTATATATGGTTAGGGGTCTAACCAATCAGATGCTGTAATTGCTTTGCTATATAAACCTTGTTTTGCTGACTAATAAAGGTTGAACGATCAATACTCATATTGGGGTGACATCGTTACAATGGATCCATAACCCATGCCAACAGACCATATTATGAATAATTGACACTTTATAGGTATTGCTAATATATTTGTGAAACAGAAAGCATACACTTACTATACTGAATAATGACAAATACACCTATTATTAATGACAAAACTATGTTACTGTCTCAGACATATACTTTTGGTCTAATGATATATTCCTGAAGATGTAAGAATAAAAATGTGAAAGGGAGTGATATCCCTGAATATCAGACAAAAACAAATGTTTATAAAGAGGACATGCAGAAGTAAGTAAGATCATAACATTACAATGCAAATATAGAAGAAAATTTTCTTCTAAATAAAATGTTTTGAAAATGTAGTGATATCCTGATGGACAGACATTGTAGTGGAGCTAGTCCAAAATAAAATTAAGTGTCAAAATTAAGTAGTTCCTTCTGCCTGCGGAATGTGAATGTATATGTATACATACACACACTTGGAAATAATTACATATACTTGTGTTTGTATGTAGATATATACACACATATATACTTGGAAATAAAGTAGCATCATGTTCAATATTTTTGGTAGTAATAAGTATTTTGAAGGACTGTAATGTAGTAATAAGATCAGTAATTAATAAGTAATCAGTAATGAGATCAGAATTTCCTTGAAAAATATTTTAACTCTATAGTCCAAGAAAAAAATATCTTAAAGGTTTTTTTTTTATTTTTCCCCAGCATTTCTAGTTTTATCTCACCAAGATCTTGTAAACATATTTTTTTCCTCTTCATTTTTTTTCTGGAAACCCTCAGACCTCTAATAATTTTTTATGTATTCCATTCCTATTTCTGCCACCAGAGTACTGCATATCAGCTGTCAAGTCTCTCTTCCTTGAAAGTGTTTACACTGTGTCTTATTGGTAATGCCAGGAATATTGTTTAAAAATAGAAGAAAGTAATAAATTCCATGTAATAATTCATTTGCTGCTTTTTCTATTAGAAAATAATCTCCTAACAGAACTTGATTTCTGAAACTACAGCTATGGTTTTAGTGAATTGCTCATATGTACCCTATGGATTTGGGCATTCTATAGTATTAGGCTAGTAATTGTTCACTGTTTGTTTGTAGACAATTTTTGATCCCAAGTTATGCACCAGATATAAAAAAATGGACTGCAAAGAACTTGTTTTTCAAGTTATGGCAGCCTTGCACAAAATACAGAAAGTTAGGGTCTAACAACAGCTGAAGGCAGTTTCTAAGAAGCTATACATTTTTCTATGAATCCTGCACTTTTCCTGCCACTTTCACATCCAGGTTACATTAAAAAGACAAGGTAACAATGATTCCAGGGTCCATTCCTGTCCAAAATTCATACTTAATAAGAAAACGTGCTATCTGGTTGACTTCAGGCCTTTTGTGACACTTAGAAGGCACGTTTGCCTCAGAACAGGCATGAGTAATTTTACCTTCAATGCTTAGTAGTACAATTTATTCTTTGTCTGTAAAAATAACATAGTTACAGACAAAATTAATTACTTAATATTTTTTTCACCTCTTTACTTCTCCTTCCTACGTCTTTTTCCAGATCTCCTAACTTTTAAGTGCTATGATAGTTCAAGCTCATTTTAAATCAATTGAGAATATCGTGCCCTCTTTCTCTAGCCCATGGATTCAGTTATATGTCCTCTCTTTCAGCAATGCTGCTTGTCTAATCATGAGCAAGTCATTTCACTGAGATAGACTGGCAGAAAATGAGATCTTCAAAGAGAAAGGAGTGTCTGACCATGGGGGACACAGGAGGATGGCACTGCCATGCCAGTTTGGCTTGGAGCATGGTGCAATGGAACCACCACACAAGTGAAGGTGGGAGGTATATTTGCTAATATATGCAAGCACTTTAAAGGAATTGTAACCTATAAAAAGAAGTCTTCACTTTTTTTTTTTCTAGGAAAAAAGCTTTGTCCAAACTTTATCCCAATCTCTCTCCCAAGGGAAGATTAAAAAGTTGTGGTTCATTCCAAGTTCATATATCTCACTTTCCCTTTTTCTTTTTGCTCACTGTGAATACAATAATCCATGTAGAAGTTACAATAGAAAGTTCTGAGTAGCTTTTGAAGAATTAACTGCAATCTACTGAATTAGCAAGAGCTTAAAATGCTCACAAAATTGAGCAGAGTATACTGATGCTTTATTTAGAGAAGCTGACTCTGTTTTGTCCAAGTTCTCTCAGTAACTACCCAATCTTGGTTGTTTAATATTACTGCCAAAAAAAATCTGGAAACAACTCAATATGTAGTTTAGTCATAGAGCATTCCTTCAACATGATAACCACCTAGAAGCAATGCTAAATGACTTTTTCCTAATTTCTTATGGACAGGTAACTGATATGGAGGAAATTGTAAATGACAACAATTGAAAGAAAGTATTTGTAGCTAAAAGAAGTTGAAGAGAAAAGGATGCTGTCTATTCAGGAGGATTTTTCATGTCATGTTCCATATTTGCTTAAGACAATTACCATAAAAGCATGACTCAAGTCAGAGAAGCACCATGCTTTTTCTGAAGAGGAGGGAGGAATTTGTGTCACATGATCACAAACTACAGTATCTTGCAATTGAGGTCTCAGTAAGTACTCAGTACAGATCTACAGTCATCTAATAAACATTAAAAATGTTTGCCATGGCTAGTTGATTGAAAAATACCACTAAAATTTGCCAACAGGTGTATGTTTTCTAGAATGAAGACTACCTAAAAGATCTTGAAAAACAGTTTTCAGTATTGATATTCAACAAGGGAATTTCTCTTTGGCTCAATCGCGGATTGACACTATGCATCTGCTATGCTCCTACTATTAAGTTTTCTGTCAATGACATGAGGGAAAGCATGAAATCACTAATGAAAATTGCAAGTTGCAAGAAAAACAGGAAATGCTAAATAATAATAAGGACTGAGTAATTTGCTTGAATTACTGCATGCAACATTCTAAAGAGAATGTTTTCATGCAGTCAAAACTAAAGTTATGTATTATCTCAGAAAAAAACCTTCAAACCAGCAAAGCCAGCCAAATACATAGAATGAGGGCCTCATCTTAAGAATCAGATAAACGTAAAAGGGTCATAGCAGACTAGAAACTCAAGGTGAGCTTCTAGTATGTAGTTTTGTGAAATGGGCTATTAAGATCCCTGGATAGATAAACAGGTTGTAGTGAATACAAGTAAAGCATGACTGTGTGTGATTGATGGAATGAAAACCAGAAAATGATATGTATTCAGGTTCTCACATATTTAGAAAGTCTTAAAAAATTTAGAAGAGTGGAGGAAAGAACCTCAGAAATGTTATAAGGATTACAGAAATGGCTTACAGTGAGAAATTTAAAAAAATCAATCTGTTTATCTTATCAAAACTCAGCTGAAGAAATGACCTGATGATAGTGTAGAAGTACTTTTTGATTAGTGACAGAATAAAAGCACCTTTTTACCCATCTTTTTCATTCAGTCACCAATACATGCATACATCCTCCACATTTGCAGTCACTTGCACAGCCTTGACAATCACCCCTGCTAATAATCTACAGGGCAGATATAAAAAAGTGTTGAAGAATCAAGAAGAGAAGTGTTTCTCATTTGGATATTCCTGTATCAATAGACTGTTAATGATGTTGTTCCTTGGCCTCAGAAAACGCACGCAGACTGATAGTTTGAGGTAGGCAGGGACAGTTTCAATGACAACCTGAAAAGGGTGAGGAATTAATGACATATGGGTAAAACTAATTTATATTTCTATTTCTAAAATTGTCCATTAGAATGTCTGAGGAAACTGTTTAATAGCAACACGGTGATCAGGATTTAAAATCACTTATTGCAAATTACTAAAAAGAACAATTTCTTGTTGTCACAAGAAGTCATTCCAGAGCTACTGTAAAACTATTCTAGTACTCTGATCAAGTTTAAATTTATAACTGACACAAATCTAATAGTCTGCATTCATGCTGATGCTAATACCTGTATTAGTCAGCAGTTCTAAGCTGATAATTGAAATGTGGAAGCTTTCTTTGAGGTCTTCTTTGTGGGTTTTTTGATTTGTTGGTACATAACTAATAAAAACTGTGATAGAATTAATATTCAGTCAAGGTTTGCTAGACAAACAGATACTTTATTCTATACTTCACTATCATTTCTCNGGGCCTTGCCTATAAATCTGATGGGTTTGCTTAGGAGATTTTAGAGCTATGTCTAGTTTTTTGAAAACACCATCTATCTCATATTCAGTTTGAAACACAGTTCTACAAAGTGTGTAGGCTAAATTATCTGCTGTTTTGTCATTTGTAATCTGCCTCTGCACAGAATGTATAAGGTTTTGCCAGAGGTAGAACAGCTGTATTTTATATCTACTTTCTACTTGCTCTTTGCAAATGAGTTTAATTGTTCAAGGTGTTAAGTAGTAGAGAAATAAACTGTACATGGCCTAACTAGGAATCCTAGTGGAATTAATTTCTGTACCTCACTCTTTCCTCAAGTACTCCTCCCAGATGTACTTCTGCCCGAACAGGTTGTGTGGCTGAGCTGTTTCAAAGAATGATACAGTTGTGCAATTTTAGCGTCTGACCTGCTTGTGCGCTCATTGCAGTAAGCAGTAACATTTCTGTTCATTTGCCTGAAACATAGAAACCACATGAGTGGGTTGAATCAGTTTCCCACCTAGCCAAGAGCTCTGACCCCAATGCGATGCAACATCGTGTTGCAGAGTAATGTTCAAGAGACCTTGGAAGAAGCAGTTATGGAATTTCTGCTCATTCATATCCCAAAGCATTACTAAAATGTAGAGCTTGTCAACAACTATTCCAAACCTCTACTTCTGTAATTTTGCAGCTTCTCATTTCTTCAATATAGGAAGAAAAATGAACATCATATGGAAGATCAGAGCAGCAGACTGCAGATTGCAGACTTTGAAAAACAAATCCAGAACGTGCCTGTTGCATTCTGATTTCATTCAACAAACTGCAATCCACAAAACGTAAGCTTTCAATAAGATGTGTAGTACAAACTGGGTACAGATGGGCAGTAGTAAGAAAGTAGCTCCCAAGTTGGTAGTGAAATAACTTCGGCATAATCTACGCCATGGTGTGATAAGTACCTTTTAGAGATACTTTAAATAGGAACTGGAGGAGACCTAACAATGCCAGGCAGAGGTAATTTACGACTTGACTGAAAGATCTTTCAAGAAAGGAATAAGTTTTCTTCACACAGATAGCCCAGAGCTTCACCTCATAAAGAACAGAAATATTTGCAAAAAAAAGGGGAAAAGCTCTCAAGTTCCCTGTGATTTGCACTGTACTCCTTTATATCACTTCATCCACCTAACAAGTTCTAACACGCATGAAGCAGAGGGGCTGTATGGAAGCACCAATTAGGGATTTCACTGTTAAAGTAGCAGCTAGTGGAAGAAATATGGCTGTTGGCACTTAGCCAATGCATTCACTGGACTTTGGCAGCATTAGCAAAATTATAAAGATGGGCTGTCATCTGAAATGACATCAGTGGTAATAAGCCAAAAAAGTGAAGGAAGCAAAAAAACCTGATATCAAAACCAACACTTTAACTGCAATAATTAACTACCATTATTTTTTTAGGGAAAAATGGATGCAGCAAAATAACTGCTATTCTGACCATTCTTAACAAAAGCTGATGTGGCTGGTTGGAACAAGCTGCATTTAAATTTAAGGGTGAATCAGCAATGAATAGAGAAACATGAGATAATCTACAACAGTTTGCTTTAGATAAGTATCCCAAACTTTGCCTAAATGATTCAGCAGCTTGGTTAAATTGGCATGGGATTCTCACAGCCGCAGGATTTCCCCCAAGAGGCCTGTATTTGTCTGCTCTAGTATTCACTGTGGCCCTTCAGAGATAATTTTGATGGGACTCTTGTACTTGTTTTGGACAGTAAAGATCCAATCCTTACTTCATTCTGTTGGAAATTACAAATAACCTTCTTGAGTCTGCCAGAGTTTTACAGGTGTCAAACTTGCAGGAGAACAGATTGGACACCAGGAAATAAAATTAAATATGCAATCAAAAGAGTAAGTATCTGGCAACATCAGAATGTCCATTGCTGATTTAGAATTAAATCAGATACAGTTCTGTAAAGTACTTCTGTTAAATAACTTTATTTCAGTGATGTGTAAGACTCAGTAAGTAGATGCTTGGTGAAGCTAATGCCATTTTACAAAGATTTATTTCTAAATGTATATTTTGATTTATGGAAAAAAAAAGATCCCTCTAGGTGAATTTATTTTGCAATTAGATTCCATTTAACATCATACTGCCAACAACTGGCTGCAAAGGAAGCACACCTAAATTTATAACTGCAACCTCCTTCTATAAAAACATAAACACAAGGGTAACATCCAACATATTACCTTAGGAAGACTATAAACAAAACCTCATCACAGCTACTCTGCCACAGTCAAAAGACTAAATGAACAGATGGGGTTTCCACAGCCCCACAGAGGTTAGTGCAGTCTGGAGCTGTTGTGGGGATTTGGGAAGGCTGGCTACTGGCAACACGCTACCACAGAATCTCACATGGAAAGCATTCAGGCAGAGAGGAGAAATGTCGGATTGCCTAAGATCACCTGAACGCTGGTAAATAATAACTGAGATGGGCATACCCAGAGCTGGCCCTTAAGCCTGCAACTGGGAATTAAGTTTTGTTGCTGAAACACAGTTTCTGTTAAGATAAACTTCTGTTGTAATATGTCCTGTTTCTCCATCCAGCTGTTGCACTTCTGATATCCTTGAAATGTAATTATCATTCTCACCACAGTATTTATTCATGAACTTTGGAAGATGGACAGCTATCCCTTTAAAGGGGCCTTTCGTCTCACAGATCCCACGTGTGAGGATGGGCACAACCAAGGTACTGAAAATCAGTTTTCCCTTTGCCAGCACTGTCTGGAGCTGGATGAGGCATGATATTCCCTGGAAAGTATTTGGCGTTATCACACAACTGAGAATTTTGACATTTGACCCTGAGTTGCACCCCTACATGCCTCAGTGCTTTCAGTAGCAGGTTCCTGGAGCAGATTTCATTTGGACTTGTTCATTAGGCATGTTTTCTACTGGGACTGGTCCGCTGATACACAAGAGTCAGAGATTACTTTAATGATATCCTATGTGTCAGGCAATCACATGGGAAAGGGAAGAATCAAGCCCACAAGCCAATAAAAATTTTAAAATGTATCTCCAGTAGGACATGCAGAGACTAACATGAAGTAAGAATGATAAGGGAATAATTTTGAAAATACCGGCTACATATTAAATATAGGGTCACACAGCAAGTCAATAGCAAAAGCAGGCAGGCAAAACTCTTGTTTCTCATCACACATTCACTCCACTTAACAATGATCCAGCTGTGGGTGACACAAACCATGAGGCTTTCAGAGGTCAAAATGCAAATTAAGTTCAGACTTCAGAAATTATTTTTATATATATATATATATATATACACACACACTCACACATGGGATGATCTTTTCCCTAGTTAAGCCTTTCCATGATCTTAGAGACAGAAAGGTCTGTAAGCTTGCCCAGTGAAGAATAGTCTCCTAGTAATTTGGTTACAGTATAACAGTGTCTGATCAAATTTAGAAAAGGAAAAAAACAACTTACCATATTTTTTTAAAATGCATTTGTCAAAGGTCTGCATTCCCCTGCCTTCAAAAGATTACTGTCAGACCCTTTCATACTAAAGTCAAGAATTTCTGAGGGATTATGGCCCTTAAATAAAGAAGAAGCTTGCCTTAGGCAGAATTGTGAAACTCTGCATGCTCTATTGTATTTTGGCTTCTCACAGATTCCCAACAATTAAAACTGGAAGCAGATCCAGAACTGTGGTCAATTTTGTCCATTATCAGTCAGAAAAAAGACTCCCTGCAGACTGTTTTTTGACAGGTCAGTTATACAGCCAAACTAAATGATAATGTATATGATGATAATGCTATTAAATATTCGTAGGTGCAAACCATTCGGTATGTTCGAATAAACTGGTCGTCTATATCATTGTCTCTCCATCCTTCAGGAGAGTAAAATCCCTGCCTCAGAGCTGAAAAAGAACTTCTAACAGCTTAAGCGTGCAACAATCTCTGTTTCCTTTAGTCTTTGTTTCATTGCACAGTCCTGTCTACTGGAGTTTCCTTGCAGGAAAGAGTTAAGTAAAAGAAGCCTACCAAATACCAAGACCTCAAACTTTGCGCTTCCTGCTGATCATTCATCTTTCTTCCATAGGAGGGGAGTGCTGGCAGCCTCCAGTGTTTTTCTAATGGAATTTATAACTATTATTTCTAAGACTTTGAACTTCCCAGGGATCAATACAGTTATACGCAAGAAAAATGTTCAGTCCCCAAGCTGGAAATCCCACTTAGTTAATGGAAGATGCTTTTTACAACTAAAATAAAGGCAGGGAGGAAACCCATTTATATCACACACATTCCCATACTATAGCTTAAAGTAAGATGTAATACAGAAATTGTGGGGGAAAGAAGACTCTATTATTTCAATGCCGGCTTCTAATTTTGTTGTATTAAATTGAAATATTTAAGTATATTTAAAATATTCTTATAATTTTCCACTTGCTGTAACAATGTGTGAGATTCAAAGAGGTAATGCAAATGATTTAAAAATGTATTTAACAAGCTGTTAACTTTGCAAACTGATAAATAAAATAAAGATTCCAACCCAGTAAAAATATTTACCAGAGACAGTAGGACCAGTGAGGAGTGCAAGCACCGTGCCCAGAAGTAGCAGTTTATATATCTGGGTGAAGTCACAATAAATATCTGACATCAGTACTAAATTAGTCACATCATGTATTCTGAGCATCTTTGAGACACACATATAAATCGGAACATGTTAGCTTCTTCTGCACCCACAAACTGAAAACACAGCATTTGAACAGCTCATCATATTAAGAGAAAAATGTCTTCATTGCTTTATGTGTTTCTGAGAATGCAAAAAATGCATTTTTAAGTCCCTTTTTGGTATTAATGGAATTACACTCCTCTCAATACATGTAAAGGCAAAATAAATGCTGAACAGTAAGAAGCCCTAAAGCTCTGTCCCCTTGCTAGTGATCTGATGATAGGTTATAAAGTGATAGAAAACTCATCTGTCTTTAAAACAACATGAAAAAAAATTTTTCCAGCGATCACATGTAAAAGATTTCAAATAAGTTTCCAGTCCTATACTGGCTCTGCGTTCCACTGGAAAGCTCTGTAGCTATATTTTCAATGATTTTGATCCATGAAGTCTGTCATGAATAGACCCAGCAAAGTAATTTTCAGATGAAAGTGTTTCTCTTGATGCGATTAATTTTTAAGATGGGTCTCTGTAAGTGCAAACCTTTCAAGTTACCATAATTTTCTATAGCACAAAACCCACTCCATATTTCCAAAGGTTTATTTATTTTAATTTTTTTTTCGTTCTTCCTAGCTTGTTGCCTGTTCTTCACTAAAGCTAATTAAAAGTCATGTCAAAGTTCTGTCTTTCTAGTGACTCTTTGTCTTTCTGATATACTGTATCAACAGCACATTGGGAACAATTCAGATTGTTTTGGAACACAGAAATCATTTTGTCATTAAGGAGTTAGCTCCATTCTAGGTTTTATCAGAAATCAGAAAACGGTCAAAAAATCTTTACCTAAACCCAAGATTTGGTCCTGAAGGATTCAAGAGTGCCTTTCTAATGTGATTGCTTATGTAAAGTGTATTGTAATTGCTCAATTTTCTTCTGCTTTCTATAATCATAACATTAAGAAATTAATTATAGAGATTGACATATGTAATTTAATCTTAATTACGATACGTTTAGAAATACGCTGATAGATATTTTGCATTGATAGTGATTAGCAAATTTATCTTCATTGAAGACCTCCCCAGACCAGCCCTTTCCTCCTCTGTTCACCACCGAATCACGCTTCTTCCTGAATTTCATCCAGATGTATCCACTCCCACACTGTCTCTCAGTAACCCTAAACAGCATTTCTCAGCCCAGAAACTGTCCCTTTCCAGGGATCTGAATTTAAAGAAAAGCAGGGCTCTGATTCAACAAAGCCAACATCAGGTAGAACTGCAGAAAAGTGGTGATATTTACACTCTGTCTCTACCCTTCACTTTTAATGAGGAAATGCTCCCAGGGTAAAGCCTGTGACAAGCCTTTGTGGACACCTATGGAGTAGGAGTTCTTTTCATATGACAGATGAGAAGATCTTACTCATTCCCACAGCAGGGCATGCACTGTTAATTGTCTGGTTTGTTTGGATGCAGCCGAAGGCTACGTTTTTTTCTAAAACAAAACTTCCTTCTCCTCAGGCCTCCCTTCTCCACCAAGTCTTTCCATAATGAAGCATCGTCCATCACTCCTGCCAGCCCGGCTGCTCTGCTCTAACTGCCTCTGCACTGGACATAAGGGACCCCTTGCTCTGATACACAAGCATCTTGGGGACCGCTTCTGCAATGATTGCTCTTAAACCTTGCTGTCTGTCCTGTCTGACATTTACATGCACTATTCATGGAATAAAGCATGTTTTAAACGTACAGACAAATATCTTTCTTCTCCCAAAAATACATGCATGGAAAATGCATAGATCAGTAATCTCAGCAATGTGTACACAAAGAAAAAAGGAAGATCTGCTTTTGGGAGGAGGAAATCTACCCAGGAGAGGCATAGATGCTTCCTAATCCCCTTGAGTGTGGATGAGCCAGAAAGAGAGAGAATATCTCTGAATTTTAATAAATACTTTCTCCTCTGCACTGTTGTATCTCCTGAGAGGGACAAATGGGACTTCTATGACCCAACAAGGTTCTCTCTTCTGGTTCCTTGTCCAGCACCAATATCTGCATGTGCTTAACTGAGAACCATGGGGAAACAAAGGTATTTGAGGAATTCCAGCTTGCTGGGGGCAGAATGAAAGCACGTGGCACTCACATGAATAACCCGAATAACCAGAAAAATTTCTTTTAGTAAGGTTGGGAAGACTTGCATTATATGAAGGGAGGAAAAAGAGTTCCAAACTTTGAATAATAAGCTGGAAAAGGAAATAGTACAGAAAAACCTTCACCTTTTTTTAATACCTCAAGCTGTTCTTTATTTATTTATTAAAAACTAATAAACAGAACTCCTTTTTCTTTTTTTCCAAAATTTTTGCATAACGTACTCTAGCCAGAGATCACTAATCTGAAGTTACAAACAATAGATACCACAGTTGTTACCTGATCCACTCAGGTAATGAGTGATTCTCCTCTTAGACTCCTGAAGTAAATTCAATTCCCAGACCTGGGCTGCAGCCTCCAGGTTTGCCCCAGCAATTAGGGAGCTATAAAAATCAAAGACTTTTCATTTTCAAAACCTATTTCACTTAGTAGTTAGTCGTTACCTGTCAAGTTAGAAAACCTTTTAGAGAGAGAGCTGGCAGACCTTTTACTGCTAGGCTGACTGTCCACTTGCAGAGAAGAAAGAAGTATCTCATCTCCTTATACTCCTCAGGTGGTAAGTTGCCACTGACAGGATGTGAAGAGATGAATCTCTCCTTTCCTGATCTTTGGCTTTATTCAGTATACAGACTAAGAAGAAAAGGTACAGCACAACCTCCATAAATTATACACGAGTCCCTTCAAAAAAGTCAAGTAAGCCAACATGAGGGGGATAAAAACTGGGGCGATGGAGGGGATTTCTGCTAATTCCTCAGAGGACTGGGCTAAGTGGTGGCAAGGTTATGGTGACACAGTACAGCATGTACTGATGTACTTTCACATTAAAAATGTAAGTAATTTTGGATGTTTGAGGCAGGCCTGGTATTAGTGATGTGTTTCTCTCCAAAATGATCTCAGGTTAATTGTTAAAATGAGGTCTGAGAGCTTCTTTATTCTCCATAAGTGTTTGTGTTCACATAACAATCTTTAAATAAAACTTACTGATCACTTTAAAAATCTGGAGGGTTATTTAAGTCATTAAATTCTGTACAAAAGTTTAATCGATTTCTAAATAATAAATCAACTCTGGGTGCTCTTAATAATCTTGTTGTAACACGTTCCAATCCAGAAGCACTACACACTGTTTATCTTTAATGAATAATAAATGAGACATTGGTATTGACTGAATAAATGATTAAATATTCCATCAGTAACAGAACATGGAAATAATTTTTAATTATTAATAAGCTACAGATTTTGCTTGTCAAGTGCCTTCATCTTTTTACATGAAAGACTTCTTTTCTTAGCTGTTATCATAGGGTAGATGAATACAAAAGACAATTAAGGTTACTATTGGACACTTCATACATAAAGGTTCTACCATCTGTCTCTGAGAAAGAAGAGCTATTTCACAAGATACTAGGGGTCTTACAGCCTCTCTCTTTCAGTGGGGTCTTCAGTTCTGAAATTCTGCTCTAAAATGTAGTCATATTTGTTAGAAAAAGACAGACACTGGGAGCCTTTAAAACAGATGGTCAGCTGTCCAGCCTAAGAGAAAGATTGAGCTGCTAGGCTTCTTTTGCAGCTTTTGCACTGGCTGCAGTTCTTCTGGTTCCCTAGCGAGTTTTTCACAGTAAGATTTCACTGCAAGTTCTGAAATTGCCTGAAACAAGGCTGCCACCAAAAATACCCCTGAACAGGATTTTTTCCTGTACTGCCTACCCTGAGGCCTATAAAGTCACCCATGAGCTATTGGAGTAGAACAATGTGCTCCTTGGCTGTACCTGCACCAATGGACCCTCTGCATTAGCCCGTCCTTCCAGTCTCTCAAAACCATATTGTTGCATCACCAAGTCCAAAATCCACATCGGCACTAGTGCGGCCCCTCCTCTTCCCCTGAATAAAAGGTTTTTGCATTTAGGCAAGAAAAAAAAGGCATTGCATGTTCTAGCCAGGATCAACAGCTCCAGCTGTGCATGACCAAAGGCCCAGCAGTATGACCTGGGCCACAATACGCAGCTGTCCCTCAATGCAGGTGGATCTATAATGGGCCATGGCAAATCTTCACTTACAATAAAGAAAGATTTTGCATGTGGCAATACGGTGTGTTCATAACTTGCTGTCACTTTCACTCAGTTATAACAAGTAATGAATACATTTGTTCCTTTACATCATACTACAATGTCACGTAGCACAAGCTGACAATTGTGTAAAAATCATCATCTGAAACTAGATTATTCTGCCATCCCCAGCCTATAGCAACCTTTCATGTTCAGCTGTAACTGACGAGACTGCTGTAACTGCTAACTGCCCAGTGTACTGGAGAGTAGTCTTAAAGTATATCTATAGTCAGAAAACAAGCCTTTACAAAGCAGCTACTCCTTTTCGATATATGTACTTGGTAGAGCACCTTTGAATTGTCTTCTGACTTTGTGACTGAACAAGTTTCCTCCCATTAGATTTGAAGGGCACAACCACTAAGATAGAATTAACTGGATCTTATTTTACCTCGTGAATTATTGAATTTTCTATCCAAGTCTCAAAATCTTTATTGCAACTGGTGAAGCTTTATTTGTTCTTCTTCCAGAAAATGAGTTTTTGTTAAAAAAGAAAACCTTTAACATGAATATGTCAATTTGACTGCATTTTCTTAAAGAAAAGTGAAAAAGGCTTCTTCATAAGCGAAATTGCTTCATTCTAAAATTTTTGGAACGGGATATTTCTCTTCTTTTTTTATTATTGAAGTGACCTTTTATTTTAAAGTTCATATTAATAGAAGTAAAAAGAAAACAAACTTTCTCATGACAAATTTTTTTCAAATTGAAATTTTTATTGCTGTACAGCAGTGTTATTTACAATTAGTAATTGGAGGCAGATTACCAAGAGAGCACTCTATTCTAGTTACAACTGCAGTTCGAAGGTTCTCATCCACCATTCCTTGAACACCAAAAGCCTGAGCGCTACAGAGCATGTGAGGAAAGCAAGCAATGTTGTCACAGGAATCACACATCAGAAAACTTGGTTCTATTCCCAGGTCTGTCATCGTCTCTGAGACTGACTGTAAGGAGGACAGATGACTTGCCTGTGCCTATAGTTCCACAAATCTAATATAGAATTACTGATATTACTCTACTTTTAAGAAATATTTTTACTTTACATTTTACATAGGTCAGAATTAAATTCTACAAAGTCTACTGTAAATTTTACCAAATGAGATGTGTTAAACTTCCTATTATTTTACCAAATGAGATTTAGTGAAGCGTCCACAATTAAGCACTATACTAAGAGTCATGACAAGTACTCTTTGAGGATTCATGCTGAAATAACGATGAGCTATGGGGTTGCTAACATTCCACAATTCACTTGTAGTTGCACAGAATAGAGGCAAAAGGAAGAAGGTCATCACACCTCAGAAACCCTAATAATTGTTCAGGATTTTTGTATAGCAGAAGCTACAGAGACTGGGAAAAGCTACACAGAAAGATGTATTAAAAATGAACCTTCCCATCCATTTTCATTCTTCTTGCAGTTTTCATAAAACTCGGTCCATTGAACTTGTGCCAGAAAAATGGATTACTGAGACTTGAGTCTCAGCTCATTTTTAAGGATTTATTTTTCTATATTTGTGTAAACGTAGAACTGATAAGGCTGCAGAACTGAACTGAAACTCTTCTTTGATGTGTCAGTCACAGAAATGGTGGGCTGGTGAGCTTCCAAGGCTGATTCTTCCCACCATTCCAGATCAAATGGGACCAGTTCAAAAGTCAGGAAGAGTTATTCCTTTGTGTACATAGAAGACAAAGGCCACAAGAGCTATGTCTCCTTATTTGTGCCTCTTTACCTCTCCAAGCTTACAGACTACCCTAAAGAAATTGGTGCAGGCTTAATGGAGGGAAGTGTCATCCTGATGACACACTCCAAATCATTCAGCAAATCTAGTTGTTTTCCTTGGTGAAGTGAAATTCCACCAGCCCTTTTACAGACTTTTGTGCTAGGAAGGAGCTCAGTCAAACAAAATGGAACTTCCATTTTCTGCTCAGGGCAAAGCAAGCAAAGAATCTTTCACACAACTGTTTGGATCTGCATGTCTACTAAATATTAAAAACTTTCCTGTTCTGTGTATTGGAACTACATATGGGCCTGCAGAAGCACAAGGAACAAATCTGTTGTAAACAATATTACAGTGGCCAGTCTTGTTCTTGCTCCATCACAATTTTTCAGTAGCTATAACATAGCAGAAATAATATGGAAAGACTGGGAGAAAAATAATTGGAATGCATTCATCAGGCAAAAGTGCGTTAAATCACTAAATACATCAGAATGTTTCCTTTGATAAGCTTTTCTGAAGATGGGAATTAGGAAACAGATGACTATAAGTATAATCATATTTTTGTAACATTGATTTCTCCAATCTGGAGGATACATTTGCAATACACTGAGTATATCAATGACTCTGCAAAAGACAGCAAGTTATGTATATGTCTGTATCTAATACTTAAAAAGCTAGAAAAGACACTATTTCCATAATGTCTTTCTCCTCAGATTTTATCTTTGCTCATTAACTGTTTCTAAATTTGGAAAATATAGCCTGAGAAATACATTTCCACAGCCTGACTAAATATGGCAGTCCAGTTCTCTGCTAATAGCATTCATGATCTTTTGGTTTGGTTAGACTTCTGAGAGACAAGGTGATTTATTGTTATTTTACTCATAATTTGCAGTTTCATCTTGAAAAATTTAATTAGCACAATTTCAAGATTGCTAACAAGCACAATAGTTTGAGTTCAGAGTTAATTCCTGTAGACAAAGTGGCTGTTTCAGAAATTACATTTTATCGCATGATAAGATTCTGGATTAGTTCTGTTTCTCAAATAAAATTTCAGAAGGTATCCTGTCAGGTGACCCTGAGGTCAAAGAAAAAATTTTCACATTGGTTGCACATATTTTAATTATTTTAGAGCAGCTTTGTTTAAAATAATAAAAAAGACAAGCTGCCAAACCTTTCTGCTCTTGAGAAAATTTTAAAATGGAGCTGGAGTACAAGAAAGGCAATTTCTAGGAAATTACATAAATTGTAATAGGGTCATAAAGGATTGTTAAGAGATAAATATAAAGCTGATGAAAGGAGAAATTTTTTAAACATGATGCACAATTAACCTGTGGAACTTGCTGCCACAGGATATAATCGAGGTTAAAAGCTTAAATTGAAGTAATAAAGAATTATACATTTACATGGATAATGAGAACTTCAACATGATAAAAATTTACTAGTACATAAACCTTCCTACCTAAGGGCAGAAGTTAACTGTTAACAGGTAGCAGCCTGAATGCCTCAAACAAGGTTCTAGGACATTTAAATATATTTTGATTAAAGCCTATGTTTCTATCTTCTTAATTCTACTGGTACACTACACTGATTTTGCTTTGTATTTGTCTGCACTTTTGTTCTGCTGCCTGTATCATTAATTTCCAGGGATTGGTAAACATTTAGTTGCCCTAGTTTCTCCTAATATGCCCCTTGGTATGGAGAGGAAGAAAGACCTCATTTTAATATATTCCTTCAAATCTAATTTGCAGCACTTTTGCAGTCCCTGCTGTATCCTTATACTGATAACTAAATCTACTGCACACTTGAGAAACGCGTTGTCAGGAGCTGATAACAGCAATGTGCAAGATGGAGTAGTAATGTGGTCAGACACAGAAGACAGAAGAATTGGGGAGCAACAAAGATGACATGGAAATGCAGTATCAAGAGGATAAGGCAAGCTAAGAAAGTGAGGAAAAAATTAATGGATACTGGGAAAAAAAGAAATCTATGTGAAACTCTGGGGTCACAGATATCTCAAAGGCTACCTTAGACTGAATGAAAGAAGATGGCAATAACTGCAGAGAAAAATATGAACAGGGACAATATGAAAAAATTGAAAGTTGTTAGTCCCACAAAAAATATTGTGATTTTTATGAAAGCATTAGCACAGCTGTACAGACTAGATACTCCCTTTGTGTTGTCAAGGGATATAGCTTGCAAGAGGCATTCGTTAACAGGCTTTTAGCTGTTTTGCTACAATAAAGCAGTGAATAAATACATTTGTTTGCCCTGAAAAGAATTCAGAACCTGCATGATATACAAATAAGTGGTGCTTTGTCAAGTCAAGTCAGACCTTGACGGATCTGGAGAAGCAGAAGACATTTTCTCTGTGTCCAGATACTAGCACATGTCTGTGCTCTGTGAGTAAGACAGAATTGTACATCATGTAGTGATGGTCCTTAGAAGCCTTGCGATTAAATTTTAGGTTATTCTTTTCTGGAGACATGGCAAATATTAGGTACTACATTGTTGAAGTTCATATTGCTAGTGTGACCACTGCATATGGTCTTCTAGCAAAGTTACTTTGTAAAGAATTTTGTAAACTAACCTAAATCTGTTTTATTTCTATGTAACACTCAAATTCTTCAGACAATTTAATGAGAGGAGGATGAAGAAATCACTCGTGAGTTTTTGACAGGAAGTACCTCATGAGTATAAAGCAATGGAGTTGGGATGAAAGGAGGACTCCAAACAATTTACTAGAGAAACAGTGACTGCAGCCTTGGTGGATGCAACACAACTCAGTCATGTCTGCTGGGCAGGGGCATCCTCGAGGGGGGTTACCTGGTGCCTGAAGCATCTATCTGTGAGAGCTTCGTTACAAAGGGCAAAAACATCCTGTGGAGGTCTAGAAACTGTGAGTACTGAAGAAAATGTCTGCAACGCAGAACATCAGTATTTAAAGACGTTATCTACATTTATCACATTTGTCACTTGCTATTAATTTAAATTCCCGTTATGCATCTGTTCAGGAAATAATTTGGATTTTTATGCTGCAGTAAATATGCTTGTTCATCCATTAGTACAAAGCAGAAGATTAATTGCATTACAATGGGAATCAGGACTTACTGTATTTGGAACTACAGTGATAATGGTGACAGCTGCTCTGCCCATAATACTTTACTCCAGTAAGCTTCAAAACCAAGTATGGATGAGAAAATAATTAAAATCCTGACAAGGCAAGGTTATCCCTGTTCTTGTATGTGTAACCAGACAGACAACAACCAGAACAACAAGAGATCGCACTAAAACTAACAAAATCATATTATTCTAAAAGTTCTGTCAATCAGTCAGCTATTTTTATACACATAGGTTTATATACACAGATTCATACTCTATATTAATTCATTACATTTTATACAAAACTAGCCCGAGCTCTCTTTAAATACTTGCCGTAAAATTCCAAAATTTACTAAGACACTGTAAGGCTATATTGACTTGGCAATAAAGGTCTAGAAAGCTGAAAAAATCTTAACTGCCACTAACTAAAAATGGCATTGCAAAATTAGAGCCAAGATCAAAGATAATGGGTTGGAGAAAAGAGAGGCAGACAGCAGAAAAACACTGTAAATCTTGCCCCACATTGGTGTGTCTGGCTCAAGACAAAGGAACAACGGGGTGATGGACCTCCACACCATTCTTCAGTCCTAAATTGTTTATGAATGTCCCAAATTGTCCTCGTTGTTATAGAAACTGAGGAAACATGAGAATACTCCTTTCCCCCAAATTAAACATCTATAACTTATGCAAAAGTGTCACCTAAATGAGGGTCCTTGTAACAGCATTTGTTTGTGGGAATTGACTAAATCCACTGATAAATGCAGGGAAAATGTTTCATCTCAATGTACCAACCATTTGTGATTAGCCAGGGGTTTTGTGCAGCTAAAAGCCTGGTCGATATCTGAATGATTCATATCATTCTAGTGCATTATATCAAATAGGCTATGGAGGAGGTGAATTTTAGCTTATCAAAAGCTAGAAATTTTAGGTATATTTTGTGATACGCATAATGAGTTAAAATCATATCTAAGTTGGCAAGATTCTTACAGGTTTGGCAACTAGAAATCAGCTGTTAGACTCAAAGTACATTTGCTCTTTGGTGGCTGCTCAGTAAGTACGGCTCCATTGCCCTGACTAAAGATAAAGCATTTTTATTGCCACTATATTTGCTTGAATAATTTTTTGCAGCCAATGCAAAATCTTCGAAATTTAAATTTGTTGGTTGACTCACCTTGTGGCATGTAGCTCAGGCCAAAAGCAAAGAAGGTACTGCTCAAATTCAAAACTAGCTATATATTTTGCTTTTAAATTGGATTAATGCTTAAGAGATGGGTGCAACTGTCAATGGGAGATTCAGGATATTTCATGTCTAACAATTCTGTAGGGTTTTTTTAGGGATGATCAGTGTCTGACACATTTATCTATGCTACAGAGTTAGTGCAATTATCAGAGAGTAAAAAAAAATAATTGTGAAATATGTACGAAGTACCCTGAATTGATCTAGTCCATTTGACTTTGGTGTGGTAAACTAAGTCTAAACAAGAAGAATTTACTTCATTTGAACAGAAGACAGTAGATATAGATTGGTATGAAACACCTGCACAGCAGAATGTAAATAATGTTTTGCATGCCTAGAATAGAGCAAAACAGTTTTCAAAAGAAAAACTGAAGAGTAGCTGTCACTGAAGAGTAACTAATGGGCTATCAGGACAAATAGGTTGGAAACAAATCTTGACTTTCGTGACTGAGACCAGTACCCATTGAACTGCTGGGTAACAAGATCTGCCCCAAAAGGGCATCTGACCATTCCAGATTATATACTGACGTATTTTTCATTCCTGTGCTGTAGTCACTGGCTCATTTTGTAAACTATGTTTTGTGATAGCTCAACTTCAATAGCTGTTATCAGAAAAATGGATTTTCTCTTCCAGGGTGTGTTGAAGTGTTTAAATCTCTTTGGTCAATCTCTGTGTTATTATTCAGGATGCTAATATTGGCTGATCCTTCTCTATTTGATAATCTTTATAAGTCATCTGTCTCCCTCTCTTCTGAGGAATGAAATTAGGAATGCCTCTTTCTCCCTCTATAACTACTTATGAGCATCACAGATTTATGTGGAGCTTAAACAAAAGCAATCATACATTTGCAGCCATACACAGCACCCCTCACCCCAAACTTCTGTTGTCACGTGTAACTTCTTATACTGTTGCTAAAGTAGCCATACAAAAAAGGAGAGGGGGGAGACAGTCGATATCCACTTACAACACAGAGTCCTTTTGTATGGTAAACAGAGTTATCCAATAGATCAGTACTCCACTGACGGATTAGTAGAGTAGTTGCACACATGAAGTTAAGTACTCAGCACTTTAACATACCCCACCCCACTTCCCCTCTTCCATCTTGCCAGAGTATCGCTGTAAATTAATAACGAACGCCCACAAATTGTGGATCTAATGACTGGGAACACTGCACTTAATTCTAGTTCATTATGCTGGGCTGTGAACAACTATTTCCATGACAAATCCAGAACTGTTATATGTCATGAAGAAATGGATATGAAGACAAGCCCCAGAGTGGTGACCATATGGAGACTGGCAGAAGAAGTAGCAGAAGGGAGTGTTCCTTTTGCACTACATTATTCTGACACTTTTTCTCAGTATGAAGATTCACTATAACACAGACAAATCAGATTTGCATGATTAGTTTTCTTTATGATACTTAGGGCTTAAAATTACAAACCTTTTCTTGATTTTTTAAGGTCAGTAAAATATGATTTTATCATCTGAGTCAGACTTGCTGTCTAACAGATCACTGAATTCTACCCAGTCACTCCTGATTGCAGCCCAATAATTTGTCTTCATTGAAAAGGTGAAGAATGAACAATTTCCCCAAGTAATGTTTTGCAGTGGTTAGTTACCCTCACAGCTTAAGGTGCAGGCTATATCTCCAATTTTAATTCTTAAAATTATAGACATAATTTCTTGTTGCATATGTCTGTACTACACTGTAGACCTTCAATATCTAGTATTTTCCTGTCAATGAAGATGCTTTACAATTATTGAGCATCTCTTAATTTTTTTTCTAATAGGATAAACAAATAAGCTTTCTTACTCTCTCTATATTTCTTTCATTCTTTATGTTCTATATTTTCTTCACTCTTTCCAACTGCCTCTCTCTTAAAAAGGTATGCTTTTTAGCACTTTCATGAGTGACAAGCACAGTAGTAAATGAATTTATTCTCTTCTAGTAATTACCCTTTCTTAAATATCCAAAGTTTATATTTTCCTTTTGTGCAATAACCTTCCAGTAAGAAAATTTCAAGAGTTCAAACAAATTTAAATTGCTGATTTTGGCCACTATTAATATGAAGAGTTCTAGGTACAACCTCCATTACATATTAAACTCTTTTGAGTGTGATGAAAAGGACCAAAAATAATTTCAGAGAGAGAGAGAGAACACATGCGTATTGGCTAAAATGCCTTCTCCTAAACTGTGCTTTTTGTGAGCAACCAGCAGGATATCCGGCACTGCTCAAAGCATCTTTGAAGATTTTTACTGTGGAAGCTGCAAAAAATGAGATAAATGTAATGCAGAACAGTGATTTTGCTGAAAAATACCCTTATATCCCAAATTTACATATGATTCTGATGGGAATATTCTCTCCAAAAATACCTTCTGAAAAGCTGACTGATAAAGCATACAAGAGCATCTGACTTCTTTTTTTTCCATGCCCTTATCACCACAGGAAGTATTGGCTGCTAATGGAAATAAAGGTGGGCATGTCCAGCCATAGCCTATGATTCCCACAGGCAAACAGTTGTACATAAGAGTTGCTGGTAGCATTCACAAAACAAAATATATACACACTGCTAGGAGAAGGGTCTGTGGTGTTTATTTTAATGTTTCCTTCATTTGTTTAAGCAAAGTCATTGATAAATATGTCTCAGAATAAGCTTGGGTGAGTTCATTGTATTACAGAAGAGGTCCCGAGCTTGTTGGAAGTGTAATGAACAACCTAGTAATCTTTGACTGGTTGACAGATATGCACATAGTTAGGACAGAGGCCATATGACCTTCATTTTAACTTAGTACATTTTTCTCATCTCTTCCTTTTTCTTTATTTTCTGCTCCTTGTTTATTGTTCAGAATTCTGCCCACCTTCATAATATGGGTTTATTTATCATGAGGTATGGGAATTTCAGCTGCCAACCTGACTCCTGTCTCTGGACTACGTGGAAAGCTTAACTGAACAGTCGAACAATGTCTCCAGCCACTCTTCTAACCATCTCTCTTGAATGAGGCATTCCTAGTGTCCAGTGTAGTCTGAACTGACAAGCAGAAATTATAATTTATCACATGACTGATAGAACAAAAATGCAGCATCTAGCCTTTGAGTCTTTTCTTGTCCCCATCTTCTGTCCCATGACTTCCGTATGTTCAGTATCTGGTCTAATGGAATTACTTTTGCATTGTTGAATTAAAGATCAGACTTTGGTGAATAGCCTCTACATAGGGAAATTCCTCTTGCTGTTATGTAAAACCTTACTGATCATGAAAGAATTTCAGGATCTACACAGATCATACACTTTAAATTATGCTTAGGTATGCAGTTTTGATTAACCTGATTCCAGGGAGTTGTCGTTTACCTCAGGTCTTGAAGTCCATAACTGCAGACCCATATTATAACTCTGCTTTTACCTACTGCCTTATACTACAGCAGAAAGATCTACCATTAAATACTACAGAAACAATTTTGAAAAAGATTTCTTCTGAGGTAGATGCAAAGTCATTTTTTCTAATTGCCTACACAACTCACACAATATTAGAGTTAATTCCAGATATGTATGCAATCCTGTTTATTAAAGGCAGAAGTTCTCCCCCTCTGTAGATTGGTTCGGTGGCTCTCTGTGCAAGAAGAGAGAAGAATGAGATTAGGGAATATTTATCTCCTGCTTCCATTGCCTTCTGTTCTGGCAGAGCACTTGCATATTAATCAAGGCCAAGACAATTTGCAATCTCACACATAACCGATAAATTATAACACTGCAGGAAATGTTACATTACCAGTAATGGTTCATGTAAAAGTTTATTTGAGGATTTTGGGTTTCAAACATCAAAATAAATTATATCAAATTTAGGTGTCATTTCCTATACTATATTCAGAGCCACTAGATGATGGTATGCAGTAGACCTGAGGAAAAGTACACAAACGGACTGATAACGTGTTCCTCCGCTGTCTGCACAGGTACTTTTTCATTCCTCACTTCCAAGTTTTCTTCTGGCTAACCTTTTTCCTATCAAATGCTTATTCAGAGGGTTGACTGTGATAATTATAGATCTCAGCTGAGGCTTTTTCCCAGCTTATTGACTGAGTTTGCATGACAATAAGATCTCATTTTGAGATAAATCTGAAAAGCCAAGAAGATGATGAAAAGTCAGAGAAGACCTACATGCATGAAATGAACAAAAAAATAAATAATTGTGCACAGCTTGACTCATGGTATCTATGAAAACTTTAATGAATGTCATTAGATGTAAATATTCTCCACATTTTTAATATTAAAAACTATCTGTTAAGTACAGATGATTCAGTGGCCAATCTTGTTTAATTACTAGGGTAGGACCAATATATTCAACAGCATTTTAGCATTCATGTTCACAAATTTCTTGGATGTCGTTTAATGTGTCTGTTTCTTCATATTAAGTTAAAAGACAGGCAAAGCTATATACAACTGGCTAATATACCTATCATTTGGGACATGAATTTTGCTCATCTGTCCCCCGCATTTTCAATTGTAAGGGAGATGTGCAAAATGAAAATCTGGGATTCTTTTCCACCAATGCCCAGTTGGAGTTGAAGACATTCACACAGCAAATCAATGGTAGAATAAGAAATTGTAGGACTCTGAATCCCCAGCCATCACTGTTACATGGTGATGTTATGTTTCCTCAGTCCTAATATTTGTCCTCTCCTGCCACCTATTTTTCCTCATTCCATCTTTGTCAACCTCCATATTGCTGATTTGGATCTGCCACTTGGCTCTGCTAACCCATGTAACAATTCTATACAGCTCAGTAAAAGACAACAAGTTAGAAGTCTGAGCTGCAGAAGAAAGATGTATGCAACCACAGCATCAGAAGAAAGTACAGACATGCATAGTATAATGCACTTTCAATTTCAGAGAGCTATAACACACGATAAGGTGATGAGAAAAATGAAAGAAATCATAATTCTATTTTTAGAAAATGCAATGATAGAAAATCAATAGTATGCTGAAGCCCATTGAGACAAATGTCTTGTGATAGTAAACCTGTTAAAGAATGTGTCATTTATGCCACTATTTTTTATTATTATTTTCAATCTCAGATAAATTATTTCAAATGAACAAGATACAAATCAATTATTGTAAATGACATTTGAAAAATGAGGAGCAAATCTTAATGGGAATGAAAAGCTTTTATATTAAAATAATGATGTTTAAGACTCTTCACTTATTCCACGCTAGTTCTAGGAGAAAAAGCATGTTCGTCATTCAGCCACGAAACGTAACTTGATTGTGTGTGACATAGAGCCTGCTCATTAGAAAATGGAAGGTAGAAGAAAGCTTAACATGGGGAAAAAGAAAACAGTTTAGTGATCCTGTAGCAGCATAAGTGATGAACTCACACCTTAGCTACAGTTATTTTCTTTAATTCTATGGAATAGATTTCTTTGCCCAGCCCTCCATCTTAATGACTTGCACTGCCTAGCTACATTACTGTATTTTGACAGCTATTGACTTGTAGGAAACTGTGATGCAGTGTTGTAGCAACAAGGTAGCAAAGCGCAATAAGCAATATTGTAGTGGGAGAAGATAATTTCACTTTGAAACAAAACGGATTTCAGAAACTACCATTCACACATTTATACCCACATACTTACAGCACTACACATGTGCAGACAAATAGACTGTCCAGCAATCATGAAACCAAGAAGCATGTATCCAAGTGATCCATACAATATTTCTTGTGATAAAACAGACAACAAGGGAAATCAGCTAGTAAGACTTTACAAGCTCTCCTGCTTTTTTTTAGGGTGGTTACTCCCTAATTAAAGGGTGATTAACCTCTCCATCCTGTCCACTGATGTCTGTCATCAGTGTTTACTCCCTGTCTTTCGTTTCCCCTCTGCAGGAATCTTGATGACCTCCTAATGTTGGTACCATCAACACCTGATATTCTCATTAGCTTCTCCCTCCCACCATTTTCTTCAGCGCCTTCCACACCCAGATTTTTCCATTCTCCGTTCATGCTTATCCTAACACTTGTATTACAACTGTCCACACACCAACAGGCCAGGGAACAGCCAGCTGTCAGGAGGCTGGAAGAAAACAAGGACAAAGAGTGGCAATAACACACTATGGTGTTAAGGCTGATGAAAAGTTCTTCTTTAAGGACATAAATCCATTCTAAACTTCATTGAGAAGAAATGTTTTATTTAGATGAATTGGAAGACTAGAGCACAGTGAGGCGTATTGTGGCAGAGCTACTAGGCTTCTTGCAGCCTCCTGCAATCTCAAAATGCTAGCTTGTTGTGCTCTTACCACTCATAAAACAGGTAAAGGTAACTACAGTGCATTGTGTAAAAAACATTTTTAAAAATAAACGTGTTTGTACAGTTTCAATGTATAATCCCTTTACCATAAGCCCTCTGTAGTTTTAAGTTTTATATGAATGCAGCTTGCAATGGTACCATAACTAGACTTCCCATTTCTTTTCAGATTTCCGTAATGGGCAAATAGGAGATGGACTGTCTACAAAGAGTTGTCTTCCTATTACATTGTTCCACATGCAAATATGACAAGAGTTCACTGTCTTCCTGTCCTGTAAATCTCTACTGAATTCACAGTTATTTCAAATGACAAAAAACCATGGTTTCCAGTTATGTTTTCTCTTTGAAGTGTGTCGGGGCGAAGTTCTACCCCGGGGGTTGCTGTCCTGGAGAGACGGCGGAAGAATGCAGCCAACTCAATGTGAGTGATAAGCAAGCTTCGTTTATTACAGTTTGGTTACACAATTTATAGAGTGATTAATTAGCTACTACATA
>Ga0065711_1008976_pt1 | contig 26008 bp, 9 predicted proteins | sample Hoacrofraction12_FD_59098 | JGI IMG/M metagenome (GOLD analysis project Ga0065711, IMG submission 59098) | Hoatzin crop microbial communities from Cojedes, Venezuela - Epithelial fraction 12 v2 (version 2) | ecosystem: Host-associated > Birds > Digestive system > Esophagus > Crop | place... | reverse complement strand
GGGGAAGGAGAACCTCCCTTGTCCTGCTGGCCACACTCTTCTTGATGCACCCCAGGATCCCATTGGCTTTCTTGGCAGCCAGGGCACACTGCTGGCTCATGGTTAACCTGTCGTCCACCAGGACACCCAGTGTCCAGCTAATACATGCGATGGCAACAGCTTGGCTTTCCCTGTGGGGGGGTAGGGGAGGCAACAGCAACCGTGCTGGGAATCCTCTGAGAAACCCAAGGGGTGGTTTCTCCTGCAAGTTAAATCTCAAGTACAGTTTTCCACCTGGGGGCTGGTGTCCCAGGGAAGGCACACAGTGGATGGGGAGGCGAGCAGGTGCTGTGGCCCCTCAGTCCCGCTGAAAACACATTGTCCTCGAGCCTGTCAGGTCAGCAAGGGGAGCAGCCAGGGCAGAGGTGTTCCCGCCCGCAGCAGAGGGGACTCTGCGTGGGTGCCTCCGGGCAGAGCCTGGTCTGTCCTTTGGGAGCGGCTGGGAACAGCGTGTGCCATTTCTGTACTCAGCTCCTGGCACGTAGAGCACTGTGAAATTAAATCCTTTGCAGGTGCTTCTGTGGGACATGGTGGAGCTACATTAGTGCTGCGGCGGTTCCAGGTGATCTACGTGTGAGGAGCAACGTGGTGCGGTCGGCCTCAGGGTCACTGGTGAGTGGCGTCTGGGGATTTGCTTGACAACTGCTCTCAGGATCCAAACCAAACTGCTCCTGTGAGCTGTCGCTTTAGGCTGGCCTTGGTTTCGGAGCATTTTGTTGGATCCGGTCTTGATTCAGACCACGTGTGCTAGCGCTGAGGCTGTGACAGCGTCTCAGGCGTGAGGTCCCTGTCACTGCCATGTGTCCTCCCAGAGCGGGCAGCTGTCCCCAGCTCGGTGGCAGGGTACAGGGCTGGCCTGCCTCACCTTGGCGGGAGCCGAGCACGGCAAAACCATCAGCTGAGCCTCAGTAAAAACAGTTGGCTTGGGTAAAATTGCCCTGTAGATCCTGGTACATCCTATCTGGGGTTTAGACGCTCATCAAGCCTGTGGCAGAAATCCCTGCCTGCCTCCTTTTGTCATCCTTATCTGTAAAGGGCTACATAAATGCCATATATTTTAAAGAACTGGAAGGAAGCTGTTTGTCCACTCCCCAAAAGGTTATTCTGCCATTATACACTAAAAATCTAAAGGAAATCAAAAGCTGTGCTAGTGTGGATAGTATCACAAGCTCTCTTTCCAAAAAGGGACTTGGAGTAGTTGATTTTTTTATCCCTAAAGCTTTAAAAAGACTCCTAAAATGAATACACACAGTAGATAAGGAGATCCATCTTATGTCCATGTGCACCCAGGCATGTTCGTTTGATTTTTAGTGGCTATTTTAGGTGCATGAGGACCCAGAGATAGCAAAGATGAGTGAACAAGGCAATTTTGATCTGTGAAACTACAGTTCTGTTTTTTCTATTCTGATTCTGCTCAAGTTCATCAGAAAAGATTAACTTTGGCAGCTTATTCAGTGACTAAATCTTGATATTTTTGTGGCTTAATTCATAACATAACTGTAAGCTATTGCCCTGTGTTTATATTTCCCATCCATTTCTCACATTTCCAAAGCATACTGATATGTGATCCTGGCAATTTAGCTACCATAATTGGCATTTTTCTAGGGCCAAAAGGAAACAAATTCCTTATCCTCCATACTTCTTTAATTTCTGAAAAACAACAAGTAACATGGTTAATCCTCTTTTTGATCTTCCCCCCCCTTTGAGTTCTTCTTATAGTCTTTTCCTTTTAATCTTTTACTTTCTTTTTAATCTTTACTCATTGTCCCCCCACATTTGAAGAATTTCATGTACATACATCTCTAAAAAGAATTGGACCACTTTATGGAAATAGCTTTTTGGGATCTTGTTCAAAGCACTATTACGTACTTTTAGCTGTTTGGGGGAGGGTTAAAAAAATAGGAGAGAAAAAGCAACTTCAGAACAGTGTTTGTTTGTGTAGCCTAACAGAACATTGATCTGTTTGACTAGATGCAGAAGCAGTGCACAGAAACACCCTGAGTTACAACAAAACCACATTACATTAAAGGAGCAGAAGTGTGGATGAGCATCTCCCTTTAACTGGGCTTGGGTCATATCATCTGACTCTCGATGCAGCTGTGTCTGGGCAAGAGCATTGCAGGAAGGGCAAAGCAGGGCAGCACAGGTGGGTCCTAAGTGAGCAGCTCCCCTCTCCCAGCTCCTCCAAAGCAGGCAGGAGTAAGCCCTGCTTTAGCTGGAAGGCAGAATGCTTCCTAAGGCTGGTCGGAATGCAGCTGAGGCCCCACAAGTTACCCAGAAGCATGCCTGGAGGCTCAGTCTACCTGAGTTTGGAGGTAGAACAGCCTGTCTGCTATGGTATGTATGTTCCTTGGTTTGTAGTTTTCTTGTATGTGTGTATGCAAAGCCTTTAAATCTTTCCTACAGTGGGCAGCATTAAGGCTCTAAGTCTTCCTCTGCGCATCATCCTTTCTTAGGTGGTGTGGAGATTATGCTGTGCAGTCACGTGTAAACTGGTGAAATGTAGTATCGATTATGTTAAGGGAGACTTACTCTGACTGAGAGTAGCCCCTGCTGTGGGGAGACCTGGGTATCTTCTGGCATGTCTGGAAAGGAAAGTGTAGAGCTGGGCTCATTTTGCCTGGATTTTGAGTTTGTGAGCTACCTGTTGGATGAAACCCACATATTGACAAGCTTGGCCCAGTGCTAACACAGTAGTTCAGCTTCCAGGCTTGGGCTGATGTGGATCTGACCGGCTGAAAGGTGGGGAAAGGAAGTACGAGTCTTTGTGTGCCTTTCATTAAGAAGCATTAAAAAACTGCTTAGGTGTGAGGCTGTTCGTTCACTGTATGGTATAATAGGAGTTAAAACACTTTAAGAAATAATGCCTGTGCACCTCAGGAAGCTGGGTGCTGCAGCTCTGTGTTAAGAGGCACGGTGAAGTGTAGGCATATCACTATTCATTCATGGCACTCCTAAAACTGTCAGTGTGAATTCACTGGTGTGATTTTTGTCACTTTTTTCTCTACCCAGTTGTGATGTCCTGCACACACCCTCCCCCCCCCGCCCTTAAATTTATTTTGCCAATACCAAAAGGCCCCAGAAACTTGGCCATCGGAGGTCATGTGTTTCTCAAGCAGGCAAGAAATTTAATGGAATTAGCATACGTCCAGTTTAATTTATATAGAATCGGATGCTCCTTTTACTGAAGCAAATTCTTTGAAAAACAAACAAACAGTAAGAGTTTACAGAGTTCTGGAACAGTTGCAAAACCCAAATGAAAATCCTTTTCCAGTTACATGAATGTAAATTGGGCATAGTTCCCCTGAAGACTTTATAGTAGTTTAATGAATGTATTTCATTTGTAGTTAAACTGATGATAAAGCTTTTCTTCTCTCTCCTGGAAACAAGATTAGGTCCCCTAAATCTGTCCTCCTTTACCCGCAAGAATAGGTGAATAAGATCTCTCCCATAACTTGGCCCTAACCAAGAACAGGATTTGGCATTGCTCTTTATGAGGATTTTTCATCTTTCTCTCTTTTTTTTTTTTTTAAAGGCTGATTTTAAAACAAATACTTAAAATGTGGAGCTGAACATTTCTTCTAGAAGTTGCATATTCTAAATGTACTTATACCATACTCTGCTGCTCATATAAAATTACAGACTTCACTTTCATCTTTCTTTTTACAAGAAACCCTTAATGACAAATGCAGGCTGTTTAGTGATACCGATATACTGCAATCTTAGCATGTGAATTAGTCATCATACAATCAGTTCAGGGGGTCAGGCCTAAAGAAACAGTGCAGATTTGGCAAACTGCTAGTCGGGTGATGTGCTCTCCACTTCAAAGTCATGGTGCTTACTCACCAGAATTCAGATCACAGAAAGAAACAGCTGGCATTGTCGTTTGTGGCAGTAAGGACTTTTTTTTTTGTAGCAAGATAAGGTTTCACTACTTTGTAAAACAACAATTTACTTTAGACTGACCTAGCCTGTAAAACACAATAGGAAGCAGGAATCCGCAGAGCACTGCTCTGCTGTTATCATGCAAGTAGACATGACCTGTGACAAACCACACTGGAGAAGACTTAACCTCCTTGGCTTCTTGTCTGAAAATGCTCAGTGTAGTCCACTTGTCAGTGGCAGTCAAGGGTTTCATTTTCCAGAACGACTTTATAGGTAGTTCTTTTCAGTTTGAATATTACTCTCTTGCATATTTCCAGTGTGGTACATATTTGTGGCAGCACACAGCTACAGGCTACCGGTCCTAATACACAGACACATTAAAACACTTCCCACTTAAGCTCTGAGGCTGTCATATTTGAGTTGAAATTTAAGTTTACATGTTTAACTTACAGATAGTAACTGGCTGAAATGCCATATCAGTGTCCAACAACCCTTTCTTATCCTGAATTCTGGTTCTCTCCTCAGGCAGTGGCTTTTGATGGCCTTTGTCTAGGGACTGTGTGGAGAGGCATCAGACTCTGGGCCATCTTCTTGCACAGCCTGCCAGCTGTGATGCTGAGAGAAAGCACCCGAGAATGGCATTTAGAGATGCTTGTTAGAAAAACGGGTGAGACGATTGTTTACATGCTTCAACTCGGAGATGGACTTAAGCACCTTCCTCTACTTAAGGTGTGGTTTGTTTTTTCTTTTTTTTCTTTTTTCTTCTTCTGCCCCTGCACCCCTATCACATCCTGTGGTGCTTTTTAAAATCCTTTCACTCAGTGACTTGAGCAGATTTGTTCCCCAAATATAGGGGTGGGAAATCACATTTAAAACTGCCTGGCAGATGTATGTCTCTGGAATTTGCTGTTGTTCCATGATTGTTATTATTAATAGACTTCACAGGCAAGGCAGGCTTATCAGCCAGATGCCTCATTATCAAGTGACTGAGACCCAATAAGTGCTTAAGAGCATTCCTTACCAAAAGAGGAAATGATTACAGGCCAGATCCAACTCCTATTAAAGCTAGTGGATAGATTTCCACTTCAATGCAGCATCACTCAGGGCTCGTAGATGCTCACTCCCCTCTGTGTTTTCGGACCTGCTGTTTAATTCCCCAACATGAACCAAACAGCTTTAGCTTCTCTCATCTCGCAATGTGTTCTGCAACTTCTGGAAAGGAACCTGGACACAAGGAAAAATGCTACAGAACAAAAAGAGCCACAATACAAACCATATGACAACGCCTATTTCTTCATCCTCTTTGTCATGTTGTTTTACTCTTTCCTGGCATTAACTGTCTTTTTTGGTTATGTACGCTCAAAGAAAGCTATTTCAAAGAAAGATCCTTACCAGGAGTTCATTGAGGATAGGAATCGAAATAAGAAGTGGAACATGACCCGGCCGGTGGTGGTGAAATTTGACTTTGAAGAAGAAAGTATTCTTTGAACTCCTTAAACCAAAATACTCTGCGAAATGCACCAGACTGTCTCCACTGCCTGCATCTCAGGTGAAGATCTACACATTTGTCTTGTTCGGCTGCCCCCCTCACAATAAATCAAAGCATTGCTTAAAATAGGTAATGGAAAAAGAAGTTGCTTTCTTTCTTTTTCTTTCTATTTGTTGCTGGAGTGTGGCTTTTCTAAATATTGGAGAAATATTGTAAACTTTAAAATGGCAGTGAAAAGTGGCCATTTCTAGCTTTCGCTCCCAGTTTGGTGGGACGAGAATGGGAATCCATCCTATGTCAAGACTCTGAATTTATTTGAGAGAGAGGACTAGTTTGTGTACCTACCCGCTCCAGGGGAATGCTGTTGCTGCTGAGTTGTTCAGACCTGGAAACTGCTGTGTAGTGTCCCTGGAAAGTGCCTCCTTTGAACACATTTTACCATGCCTAGACCAGAAAATACACTTTAACAAGTAAATATAGAAAAGCCTCTCTTGCATTGCCTCCCCTCAGAAATTAATTTCACATGCTATGGCAAAAGATTCAAGAAAACATCTGCAAAATGTAATTAAAATGCATCTAGTGGAAAAACAGGTTGTGTATTCAGTGAATTTGGCCTTGTATTTTCCATCTCTCATATGTATTTATTCTTTGCCGGTTTCTCACTGGAATTTATGTTTCAGTCCTGGTGAACGGTGACTACAGCTGAGCACAAACTTAACAGAGGAAAGGCTTGTCTGTATCTGAAATATTTGCTAAAATGTTGCACAGGCTTCACTCAGAGTTGTACTGAATACATGAGATTGCTGTCTGATTAATTCATTTTTCTCCTGCTTAATAAAATAAGTATTAAAGAATAGACTTCTGACATAGAATGTATTGCTGTGCTTAATGTAAAAGAACAGTGCTTATTGCTTTGTGATATCATGCATGTGATATGACAGATACTGCTTTGTGATAGCATGCACATGTTGTCTTCTGAGACTTGATTTGTTTGCCTTCTTATCTAGAGTCTCTCAATTTATGGTCTTTTCTTGTTAATGCTTAGATGCATTACATGTATATGTGTTACAGATCCAGTTGCTGCTCAGAGGGCTATGTGAGCACAGTAATTGTTTTCAGGTGGTAGGTAGGCTCTGATTTTTTCCTTAATATGCATATGAAAACAAAGTAGAGCAAATAAACTTTTTCTGCTAGTGGAATAATAATGTAAAGAATTTGATTTTTCTTAAGCGTGTAGTGTTCATGGTTATGTGTTGACTGTTTTAGGGAAGTGTAGACTTTTAATTCTTTCAGTATTTAGAATAAGTTTTTATATGTATTCAATCTGGGCTGAGCGAGCAAATGTTGTTGTTCCTGTTTCCTGATGGGGATGTTTAAGTGTTTCTGGTGTGTGCGCAAGCAGGGAGGTTTTGCTATGCATAACCCTCTGCTCATAAAACTAAAACTTGCTTCCCACTTACCAGCATGGATGTTTGTAGAAATAGCCGTGTTGGCTCAGATCATAGCGTGCTGTCTCTGAGAGCTGTGCCAAGGGAAGATAACAAGAATAAGGTGATAGTTTCTCACTTGTACTTGCCCAGCCTACAAGGATTTGTTGCTCAGGGACCATCTGAACCAGAGGCCACTCCTTTTATCTAAATGTGAGGGTGGGATATGTGCAGAATACTAATATGGAAGTGTATAAACATAAGCATTTTAACAGGCCAGAAAATACTCACAGATGTAATTTTGCTGGATTCATCTAACTCCAATTAAAATGGTTTTGACTATAGACACAAGACTGGAGTTGCAGTTCTTGCACAAATCAGTGTTTCATCTATGTTATACGTGTCCTGGCTGCTTCATCTAGAAAGTCTGGGGTGAAGAAATCAAAGTTTGAGTCATCTGTGTTCACATCATGCTCCTGACTTTGGACTGTAAGAAATCAAAGTCATGCCTGGTTTAGTGTCTTATAATGGCTTGGAACAAGTCGGGGGACTTACTCTTTGAAACACAGAGTTCTGGATGTCTGTCCTCTGAAAAGGTGTGTAAATGTGGATTTGCTCTCCTGACTGAAGATCTGTTCTCTTTTGATGTTGTAGTCAGTTTTTTTGGTTCTTTGTAGTGTATACTATGTCATCTTAGAAGTTAAAGATCAGGTTTTTTGAAACTTCATTCAAACCCACATCCTTTATTTCTGTAAGCTGTTTCTGCTTTTGTCTTACCAGGCAATTATCAGATCAGCCTAAATCGCTTAAACATTCTTTCGCAATGTGCTGCCATTGTCTAGTGTTTAGACTTTTTGGAAACATTCACAACTCATTTAACAACAAGACCACAAGCTCTTCAAACAATTTTGCACAGGGTGCGCTTGTGTGTGCGTGCATGTGTGTGTATGCCAACAAGACAAGGCCTTTTCCTATCCTATCTCCACGCAGCACTAAAAATGTCTCTTTGTAAATGTTAGCCACGGGGCTTGTTGGTGACATTATTAGCCTTTCTTCTTCTGTGTGTCAAAGCCCATTTGTCCCTGCCCTGGAGATCTTACTTTTTGGTAACAAATGAGAGGGGACACTTGGATACCATAGGCGTATCCTCAGCCATGACCATATTTCTGTAACTTCAGTGGAGCTAGGTCGATTTGCCCCTCCTGCCATCTAAAATGGTGAACTAGCTAGCACTGGAAAAGTTTCAGGTTTGGAGGTGTGGCACAAGCCCTGTGCACAGCCTTGGGAGTCGAATGCCAGTTTTGCAGTACAAGCAAGACCTCCATCTGACACATCGGTGTGTAGCGAGAATGAGGGGCAAAAGATACATCTTTTTGTCTCAGCAGAAGGAAACATGACACTGCACTGTGATTTTTGGTCTCTCCATACCATGCTGTGTTGGCTGCCTGCACTGGAAACAGGAGGAGGTGAGCGCGGATAGGGCTAAATGGCTTACATACTATTATGTGAAATTGCTGAGACAGTTGACACACTGCTTATGATATGAGAATTGTCCATCTCATTTTCTTTCTTCTGTGTGTGAAACTAGTATCTGTACAGCGCTTCCAGAGCCTGTAGAAGCCTGTGATCTGTAACCTTGTCAGTCTCCTTTATAGCCATTTCTGGTTTTCTGGATGTGGGGTGTGAAACTGGAAATGGAGAGCCAAAAGAACCCTGTTCCTGGGGAACTTGAGGTGTGAGTTACACTGCTGAGATGCTCGGACTGCTCCAGACTAAGCACCGGGGAAAGTGGGAGGGCAGTACAGACCACTGTAATGCGGGCTTAGCCCAGGCAAGGGGCCGTGATGCTGGAGGAACTGGAGGGGGACAGGGTGTTTACATCTGCAGTTCTACATGCCACTACGTGCCTTGAATTTTAAAAGATTTAACATCACAAGAAGTGAGGGATTCATTAATTGTCTTTGTTTTGTATTTTTCTTCTCCTCTCTCTATTTATTGGTGTTCTGAATTAATGTTATTCATCTGTTGATCTTGCTGAGAAGCTTGTTGTTCCTTCTTCCTTATTAGTAAGAAACATGCTAAAACAAAGTCGATCATGGATCCTGTTTTAGTTCCCCTACCTTTTGCTATTTATTGTGGCCCTCTGTAATGCGTTGCAGCTGATGTGTGGGGGTTATTTTTGTTGGTTTTTTTGGGAGGGGCATCTACTTTGAGTTTAGTTTGCGCATTTTGAGATACTCGCGCTTCACTGAAATACGGGCATGTTGCAGTTTCCACTTACCCTTGGTGAGTTAATACTGCAGCTTTCTTAAACTGGTCTGTGAGAAGGTCTACTTCTGATTAATCTCCTCCTGATAAATATTAGCTTCTTCTCTAGTTTTAGATGCATATATGTATACACATGTGTGCATATGTGTTTTAGTGTATTAGGGTCTGTCATTTTCTGAATGCCAGAAGTACAACAGGTAAGAAGGACAAGCTGGAATGGTAGATATTTCGGGCTGCCCTGATACTAGTGTAAATCTGGAGTAAGCTGATTTGGCTGTTTATGTTCTGGTGTTTGCTGGTACGTGAGTTATGTCTAGAACTGAATCTTACATTAGAGGTCCATTTTGGTTACTTACAGCTCTGATCTCTACAAATGAAACTTTCTGCTTCCATGGGGAGTCTAAAATACATATTGTGTATGACCAAGTTTTCCTGGAGCCTGTGGGCAGCTGTAGACATTAAGAGCATTATTCTGTTGTAGTTATTCATGCATGGAAAACTTCATGGCAGTGACCGCTATTGCATTCCAAAAAATTAAGTGTGCTTGAATTAAAGCAGGCCTGACACTATACATGTCTCTACCTTCTTTTCTCTCTGATTTGCACGTCAAATGCTGCAAACTTTTGTCACTTCATCTGTGATGTGTTTGCAAGCACACACAGACAGAGCCTGATATTTTGAAAGAAAATATTTTTCACATCAGAGGAACATCTAGAATGACTTTATAGAATTATTCAAGTATCCTCTGGCCTGGATTCAGAGAGGCACACCAGTCTATACTGAAGTCTTCCATCAGTCATGTGTATGAGTGCAGTGGGACTTGGAAAGCACATGCTTAAAATTAAACATATGCGGCCATGTTCTCTTGAGCAAGCATGCTTCCCTGACTTGGAATCTCAGTAAGTGCAGCAATATGTAGTACAAACTTAAGCAGCTGAAATAGGCTGATTTGTTTTCTTTTTGGTGTGGGATGTCTAATAGCAAATCCTTTGCCATGTAAGTAAGCTTAGTGAATTAGCAGATCTCATACTACTGGGAATAAGTGAATCCTGTGGGCTTGTTTCGAATGAAATGAATGTGAACCCTCAAAAGACTTTTTACCTCCATAACAGAATGGTGCACTTAGAGGAAACCTTCCAACTTTTCTAGTTATTCTGAAAAAATAGGAAGGCACTGTAAGAACTGACTGACAACCGCTTGTAGTGTGACTGCACGCTACCTTCAAGTTGTTTTTGAAAGTCCCAGCCACAGAGCCTTCTTTTCAGCCTGGGAATGCTATGTGACCCAGCACATGAAACTGCATTAAATATAGATGACCTTTGGCAGTGACCCCTCCCCTCCATAGATTTGCTTTCATCCCACAAGCAGAAGGAGAACTGAAAGGGTCACAAAATTAACACAAAGATAAAAGATTCTGACAACTGAGGTTACATAGCTAGGTATCTTTGTGTATATAAGATGATACTCAATGTATGTTCAGTAATCCAAAAGAAAATTGCAATTTTTCTGGCTCATTTAGAAGCCTGTGGTCAGGCCCAGTGTGTTGTGCCTGGGTAGCTGTCCTTGTTTTCTGTCCTAGTGCAGTGCTCCTTGGCTAGCAGCAACAGTTGCGTGCTGATGACATGCCTTGAGTCGCTGAGGTGTGGCAATAGGGTAACACTTTTAAACCTGTATTTAATACATGGTGTGACTACCCAGGGTCATTATGAGAGAGTCAGGCACAGAGGCTTTTACAGACAGATACGTTTTTGTGATTGGAAAGGGCACGGCGATAGGCGTAACGAACTACTGAAACACAACCCACTCTCCTCATGTGCTGAGCATGGTCCCTGCTTCAGCAAGGGGGTTGTGTTCATCGTATGGTTTGTGGTCCATGATGACCTTGACAAACCAATGAATTCCACACTGTCATTTTTTAGGGAGAGGGAAGGGGAGGGGAAAAAAAAAAAAAATCTCTTTGACATAATGCTAAGACTCTAGGCTTTTTTTTTCCCCTTAGTAAAATGTCTTTAAGTAAAGATGCATTAGTTTTATTTCCAGCAGAGCATTTTTATTGAAGAAGTCTATGAAACTTTTTGATGCACAGAATCATTACATAATCACATAAATGACTCGGCCATGCAGTGCCACGTGGCTTTATTTAAAGCGTATACTCGGAAGTTTTAGAGAAACATTTTCTGTCTCTTCTTTCCACCATCTCCCTTGTACTTGCTGATTCATCTAAACTGCTGTGTTTTGAGGGAAGGAGTTAATTGCAGTGGAGTGGTGCTGTCAGAGCCTCTCTTGGGTTCTCTCAGGTTTGCTTATCAATGCTAATCCTGATGGACTTGGAGGAGAGGGAATGTAATCTCCTCTCAGCAGTGAGCACTATTAGGCTGGCAGGATTCCTGGCTTCCACAGGAGCTCTCTAGAAAATGACAATTTTCATTTTGTGGTCATTTAAAGAAAACTGCCTTGCTGAATTGTGAAGTTTGGCTCCAGTCTTGGAATCATGATCGAAACAGAATCTGTTTTGCCCCTAGTTGCCCTCTCAAGTCACTTCATTGTTTTCTAAAAAAAGAAAGAAAAAAAGTGTTTTTCTAATTTTCATCTGTATGCTTTGATCCTGCATCCTTGTGTGTGTACAGAGCGTTGGTTTCACTGCTACAAGATCAGGATGTGAAGGACATAAAACAATTTTTTTTTTCTCTAGCCTTATATTGACATCGGCTTGGATGCACAGCTCGTCTGAGGAGGATGCAAGTCATTTAAACTTAGCACAGGGAGGCTACTCATAGCAACCAGCTTCAGGCACCGAGCAGAATGGGTTGGTGAGAGGCAAGGCTTCCTGCCGGCCTGGGCAGGCTGATGCAGCCCTTCTCTCCCAGTGGCCCTGTAGGATAAGCACACAAAACCTCTTAATTTACACCTTTAGACAGGGGCCTAAACTTAAGTATATCCTTGCAGAAATACAGATAGAGTTGTTTTTCATTAAATCTTTATAGCAACATTTTGATTATTTTTATGATTTGCATTTAAAATGATGCTTTAAAAATTATCTATGTCTTGCCTTACATGACATGCTTTTACCTGCTTTGCTATACATAATTATTCTAAATCTATACATAGAGATATAAATGAATGGGTTTAATAATAAAAGAAGACAAGTAACTCTTCATCAAAAGAATCTCAGGGAAGGCAGGTTCTCCAGCATCTCATTCTTGAAATTGTTTGACTGCAGTCAACTGTGCAAAGCAAAAAGCTCCTCATTTCAGAAGGCTGTATCATCTGAAGTGCTGTTGCGCTATTTGGAGCGTGTTCAGTGTTTTAAGCTTATGAGAGAAAATTATTGTGAGAATGCTGGGCCAGCTCTGAATTACACCATTGTGTCATTCAGAAAACAAATTTCCTTTTGCTCATGAGAGTTCAATAACTGGATGCTGAGAGGGTGAAGGGGAGGTATCGTGCAGGTATTACTCGTGATTTGTGTATGACAACACAATTGCACTGGGAGAAAGCATAAAAATCCCGGCACTTCTGATCATACTCTCAGCCACTTCTAAAAGCTGTTTAAACAATGGATTTCTCTTTCACTTGTGTGTTTATGACCTGGTATAACTCCTGATTTAAAATTGTGTAAATACACACACTGTAAGAAATAGGTGTTTTGGCTGGATGGGACGTTTCCCTCTTGTGTGTGACAGACCATGGGATTTCACATGTCTGTGCTTCTGCAGTTCTGCTGGTTAGTCATCTTTTCTCAGATTTGAGTTGCTTCAGGTCCACTCCTGTGTTTGGAATACAGAGATCTTCAAAAGCATCAGTTGTTTATGTCGAAGCTGGTTGCAGTGCTGTTATGGCTTCCCTGGGCGTTTATCAGGATTCAGTGCAAGTCCACAGTCAAGGTCTCTTCCAGACTTGGGCTTCCTTGACCTGCTTCTCTCCCTATCGATAACACACAAGCTGGAATGAAAACTTACTCCACCAGTTGTGCCCCCTGTCTCCAGACTGGCCACTGCAGGACACATTTTACAGATGTAAGGGTTTCTTTTTAATTTGTTTCATCTTTATCCATTGGAGCTGGGTTGGCGATGGCATGTCTTGGGAAGTGAAGCTCATGAGACTGCTCTTACTGTTTGACTTGTTTGGGAACCTAGTGCTTTGTGAATATTTCACTGTCGTGTATGCGAGTGTCGTTTGTGTGCAATGGCAGTATCTATTTAATTTGTACAGCATACAGTAAATATGAACAGCAACTATGGATTTAAACGTCTGTCTTAGCCACTACTTTTGCACTGAGCAGGTCACAGACAGGAGAGCACTGTTGTAGGTGTACTGCAGCAATCTTTACTCTCATTGCCACCTTTTCACCATTTCAAATTTGATGAAACTTGGACTGGTTATCCTGATTAATAAATTAACCAACTGGACTTGGTTAACCTGATTTCTTATTATCACCTGGTTACCTCCCAAACTCTGCTGCAGTAAAGGGAGCCGTGTGAGAATTCAGAGGTGACTGTGCTTGTTTCATTTCCTTTATTTGTTTCATCTGATTAAGTGCTTTCAGATTTTTTTTCACTATTCATTTCAAAGGTCAAAATTTCTACTAGAAAGGACAGTGTGAGCTCAAGAGAGGTCATCTCTGTATGATTCTTTTATATTGTAATTAATAGATATTTTGGGGTTTTTGTAATGTTTTTTTCTGATATATTTTGCCCTTACCAGAGGGTGAGATGTAGAATTATGTGTGCTACATAGCATGAGGGTTCCAAATGAAGAACACTTGTCATTTCAGCTAATGGAGTGTGACTGAGGGAGGAATTTGATCCATGAGTTTTGGGTCTACCAGATCTGTTGCTGACCATTAGATTTGCATCAGCATAGACTGGAAAATGCCGTCCTTTATAAATACCTATCATAGGAATTCGTCTAAAATAAATTTCTTAGAGGTATATATCCATTATGATCTTAGTAGAGGGGTCTCTTTTTTTCTTCAGACCCATACCTACTGTAAATCAGTCTCCTTTTCCTGAAGCCAACATTGCTTCATTGATTTACACCAGCTAAGGATGTGCCCAGTGTTCCTTATGTGCACTTATGAGAAATTTCCTTCACTTCCATTGAATTTAATTATTTTGTATAGGTCTGAGTACTCTAAACTGTATGTGGCCTTTGAGGAAGGAAAATGAAAATGAAATGATGTTTTTGTGATTTACTTCTTTTTTTTCTATAAGTTCCTGCAAAAGCAAATATGATCCTTTATTCTCAGTCTGAATCATTTTTCACCATTGCTAGAAGGTAATTGTTGCTGGGTTTTATTAAAAAAAAAAAAAGACATCCATCCCTTATTTTCCCCTTCCTCTCTTTTTTTTTAACTTGCATCTGAAAATCCTTTTTGAGTCAGTAAACAGGACACCTGTCAGCCAACTGTGAGTTGAACTTCTATAATTTACAGAAAGACTTGTCATAAAGTGCTTAAAGCTTGGGAGACTTGGGTACCACCCAGTGCAGAACAGATCAATTTCATGGTGTTTTTCTGCATTTGCACAAATTAAAAATATGAGAGTCTGTGCTTTATTTGAACTTTTATAATTAAATTTCTTCAATTAGTTTTGTGCTCAGGTTTGGACAGTCAGCATTTTCCAAAGGTCTCCAAATTCCTCCAAGTTTAATGTCAGTTGGATATGGAGACCTGTTTCTCTGCTTGTATCCTGTTAGTCGTGATGCAAAAGGATTTGTTTCTGTAATGTCTGTTCATCATCAGTTTTCTCCACTTGGATGTTACCCTTGTTTGCATATTTCAGATCTAATAACCCTACATTAGCATGTCATCCAGCAATAACATGTAATCTCAGGGACTCTCAATTTCGTTCACTGCTACTTCAAACAGTTTTGGTGCTTCATGTTGGGATCGGTGTTTGAAGAGACAGAACTGTGGCTTCAGGAATCTTTCATGGTTGTGCTTTGCTTAACAATTCTCAGAGATTCGGGGATGCAGTATAATTCAACCTTGTTTAAATTTAGCCAAACTTGTCCAGATCTTTGGGGAATTCATTCTTCTTTCTTCCTCTCTTTCCTTCCTTCTAGTGAGAGCTGGTATAAGAGTGGTTCCACCCCAACCCCTGAAGAAAGTTGCCATGAAAACAATACCTTTCAAACCTGCTGAAAAATGGAAAACCCACAAATGGAAAATTTTGGGCCGGAAAAAATAACTACAACAATAGTTTGGTGACTCAGAACTTCTTGAATCACATCTCCCTCTAGGGTTTAGATGTCCCTGGATGGGGTTAGGCTGCAGATTGGTGACTTTGCCTGTAGTTTTGCTATTTACAAAATGTGTCTTTGCAGTTCCCATGATGGTTTTTACATGCAATCTAGCACATACTGTTCTGAGTGAAAGCATCTCTGCATTGCTGGGACTACACAGGAAATAACCTGATCATCTTCTTGATGACTGAGCTGCAGCTTCTGGGCTTTCCAAGAAATTTTTTCACTAAGTCAGTGGGTGTGTAGGGATTTTTTTGTCATGTTTTTTTAATTATTATTTTTATTTATTCCCTCTTCAGCCAATTAGGATGGGGCTTCATCTGGTCTGCACTTAGCAGTCTAATCAAAACTACTCAGGTTAGGCACCCTCGGTGGTTAATGAAGTGAAATGGGAGTATTTCTGAGAGCATTTAAACTCACTTGTTTAAACATTTGAAGATTGGTGTATCAGCTGCTGGGGTCTGTCTGCCCACTAGTCAGTTAGGTTAGCATGTCTTTACTTCATTTTATCAGCTTGATAAAAAGGAATTCTATATAAGAAAAAGTAAGCAGTAGTATGTAATACTTAGAGCAGATTGTTTTTGTCTAAGATTGCTTCATAGTCATAATCTGTTCCTTTATATGCTAAATGAATCAACATTGAAATTGCTTGCGGAATAAAGGAGTATAGTCAATTTTTCTCTTCTGAGATCTGGAACATTCGTTTGCACGTGCTTAGTTCTTGAGGGCTCACAATGCATATTTAATACGGAGGATAGTTTGATAAATATCTAGTAGCTGTTGCCTAGTTTCATGCCTCTTCATTCCATAATTTGGCAAACTGCAGAGTATCTTGAACTTACGACTAGGACTGAGTCTGTGGTGTGATCAAGGCCAAAGCAGAAGGCAGTCTGAATTGGCTGTTGTTACCTGCTGACATAAATCATTTCAAGATGATTTGATTCAAGGCTTCAATCAAGCTCTGTGGTGCTTAGGCCAAGTAAATGGAATGACCTAGTTTTCATAAACATTTCAAAGGGTGTTCTGAAATTGGGAAGTAATTCTTCTGTTCTTGCTGCCTGCCCTTTTAAAAATAATTGCTGTTACACTGCTCTCCTTGTATTAATAGAGAGTGCAGAGGTAAAGGCACAGTAGTACCTGGGTGGATTTTATAAACTTCAAAAATAGACTATCTGTCTTGCCTGCATTTATGCTGTAAAGGAGGGCTGATCTACAGCAGTGTTTCTTCCAGAGACTGCCTAACTCACTCAACGAAAACTAGTTAGTTCTAGAATGGAAAAGTTTTACATGTAACTCATCAACATTCAGTAACAATAAGAATCATATTTCCAGGAACACTTTCCTTGTTATAGAAAATTGGAATCAACTGTGGAAGTGTGGTTACTCAATCTAGTTACTTTTAACAGACCATTTTTTTTAAGACTTAAAAAAGAGCTTCCTGTTACAATGCAAAGTGTTTTAAATACAGCTGATTGGCTGACTGGTTTATAGTCGTAAAATTTTAGGCTTCTTTGAATGTAAAGTCTTATTGCACTTTCGATTTTAACAGAAAGATTTACATATTCTGAAAAACTTCCCAATATGAGGGATAGTTTAGCTAACCAAGGAAGATTTAAGAAATGTCTTTTCTGGAGTCTTGTAAGAACAGGTTAGATAAACGCTGGTTCTGGGTAGACCAGAGTTGGGGATGGAACTCTGAAAATCCTTCAAGTTTCACACTTGCTGTGAGCCATGTAGTCTTTTAGTCCATTTGTGTTACACAGGCTTCCAGTTGGTTTCAGTTACAAAAGTTTTGTTTACACTGACTGGGCTTTGATCTTCAGTTCAGCGGCAAATTCTGCCACTGAAGACCCATATACAGTGCATCTCTCCCTGAAAATCAGTCGAGTTTTTGGTCATCCAAGCATCTGGCTAGTTTCTACCACCTGCTACTCCCTCTGTACAACCGAGAAATTTCAGCCCTTCTCCTTTCTTACCTGTTTTCCTTTCACTCTCAGGTGAGAGGATGCACTTCTGCAAGTTTTCCCTTACTTGAAGGCTTCTTGCCTTAGTTTCCTCCTTTTCACAGTTATTGCTGACCTGGAGGATGCAAGGATCTACATCTTTCTCAAAGTCTGAATGTTGGGGTGTTTGATCATTCCTAGACAAATGATTTCTGCATATTCTGCCTTTTTACTCTCTCTTGAGAATCTTCTGCTGCAGTTCTGCTTCGATTTCACATTCTGTCCATTTACAGTCAGGCAAGACTTCAATAAAATTAATTGATTCCCCTGACGCACTGTGGGACATGTTTCTTTTGAATGGTGTTGTGTTCTTTGTGACTTGCTTTTTAATTACTCAGAAAAGAAAGGAGAAAGGTGAAGACTTTTATATTTCTCAGTTGTCTCCTTACTTTTAATTTTAACTTTTACTTCTTGCATTTCATCCTTATAGCACCCAGATGAGCTTGGGTCAAAAGTAAATGCTTTGACCTTCACTGTTTTATATTCAGGATTTGCTGCAGAATCCATAGCTTGTCAAATCAACCTCACGACAAGGGAAAGCAGCTATTGAGGACACAATGAGCCTCATCACACATTTTTTTGGTTTTTTTTCCTGTGTTGTATGACTGTCTAATGTTGTTGGTTTACATACCAGGAGAACGTATACAACATGAGAAGCTTGTTGACCCATTGAGGCCTGCCCTTATTAACCCTGAAAAAATCTAAGCAATGAACCCATCACCATTGTGAACTAACAAGTTCAGTTGGTGGCTGTGGCTTCTGGTTTCTTCTACAAACATGGATCCAAGTCTCCTTTGAACTGACTGTCATTACTTACTTTTCTTGCTGGATGTGCTCAATTGTTGCTCATCTCGGCTACCTGATGGGTGGATAAATTTTGTCTGATCTGTGTGCTACAGCCTCATCTTTAACTTTTCTTTATGTCTTCTCCTTTGTAGCACCAACTTAATTAAAACAAATTACTGGCATAAATTTGGCATCTTCCTTTAGTGCACGTACACCACTGTGTTAACACAGTCAGAGAAGCTGTGCTCATTTCTTGAGATGATTTTGGTATATGTGGATGAAAACCTTCACGGCAGAGTTCACCCCAGGTGGCCACACTCATGTGAATCTCCTTTCATCCTGGCAAGTGAGAGCAGCTACAGCGGTGGGCAGCACGCAGCCCGAACACAACCACTTTGTTAGCAGCTATTGTCTCAGGCGCTCAGTGCTGATCCAGTCATATCAGGTTTGAACATTCACATTTGTGTTTGAGGCGGTCGTCTGTGGTGCACTCAGCCCATCAGCCATAGCTTCAGGGAAGCCGCATTTGAAGAAAGACCAAAAATTTCTCCCAGTTTCCTCCCATTCATTCCACAATGCCCGACACAGTCGTTAACTTACAGAGCCTACAGGAACGGTGTGTATTGGAGGAGATTTTCACTGAACTGATAAAGGAGTGAGTGCCAAATCCAGGGAAAGGTAGAGAGAAGAGTTGTGTAGCTTTAACTTTCTTGCAGTTCCACAAAACTTTACTGATTTCCTGGAACAACTGTCTTATGAATGTCGTTTGCCTTAAATCAGGGATAATTTATTGATATACGGTAAGTGCTGCTGTTCTGACTGGCTGTATGGATATACTGTGGATCACAGGCTGTGTTTCAGTTTGGAGTTGAGGGAATTTTGTTGGGAAGAGAGAGAAGAAAGCATAAATAAATAAAAAAAAAAGGGGGAGGGAGGGGACAAGAAAGGAACTGCAAATGTAGACCAGCAGTTTTACTGGGTATTGCAGGTTCCCAATACTGCCTTATATAGTCACACCTTATCTGTACTCACATCTGGGCCAAACCTTTATTTCATGTAAAAAGGGCATAGCTGTGTCATGCCAAAGTAGCTAGGCTAAGAAGATCCAAGTAAGGATCTGACTGCCTGATTTTACTTTTGCTTGTTACTGTGCACTGAATTTCATGTATTTCAGGCAATATGTTTCCTATTTACATAACTGTTTATATTTTAAACAATCCTATCTCAGAGCAACAATGTGTATTTGCTTTTTAAAATATTTGTCTTGATACAATTCCCAGTTTCTGGTCCTGGCACATCAAACTCAATAGAACATATTCTGATTTCTGGAAGATGAAATCAGCCAGTGATGTAATCTATGTAACTGATGTCTCTTTCCTTCATGGCTCCACTGAATTTGATGCCTTTTATTTTATCTCTCATAAACTTGACAATAAAAGTAAGTTTTGGATTTTAGATCCCTCACTATGTTTTACATTTGTAAGAAAATCATATCAATGTCTTAGCTAGGATATAAGTCAATAAGAAACAGAGATAAAAGGAGCAACCACTAGACTCAATGTCTGGCTGTCAGTCAACAGAGATATATGTACCTTTAATGTGGAAAGGAAGTGTTACTTTAAAGAGCTATTTTGAGAACATTCTATTTTAAATTAATTGCAGATATTAGCCATGCACCATTAGCGTGCATCCTGGCATAAGGGTGCTCCAGGTGCTGAAAAAATTGCCTGGTATCAAGGACACAGCAACTGAGCTAGCTGTTCTCACTATTGATTTTTTTAAATTTGGTGTGTCACACACGCACACCTTACCGTACAGTGGCACTTATGTTTTGGTGCTGCCAGGTCAAGTCCTGTGGATCGTTCTTCTGTATTATTGCCGTTGATTTTACAGCTGACACTTGCAAACTTCCTGGCAAGCCCTGGCAGAAAAGCTAAGGGAATACAGAATGTCCTGTCCAAAGCAATATCTTTAAGAAGCTGTAAGCCTGTGCTGTTGTTTTTGGTGCTAATTTATATCTGTTTAAACAAGATATGTTTGGTCTCCTGAGTTTTCAGCTCGCCTCTTTAAACACAAAAGCAAGACATTGGCAAATTTGGAACGACCAGCCCTCTTTGTCGTAAATGCAGGAAATTGCAGACTGACAATGATGAAAAAATGTGCCAATGCATCCATAAAATTATATACTTCTTTTGTGATGGAGCAAAAGGAGAATTAATGGTTTTATTTTTTTAATCAAACCTGTTGTTAAATAGCCTATTTTAGATAAATATATTTAGAAAGCCCATTTTCACTTATTTTCAATTCCCTTCCATTGTTGGCATGCTGTAACATTGTGCTCTTAATATTAGTAAGGGTTCATCCTAAGATATTGGAAGATATTGCTGATTATTGAACCATTTAGTTAGGTAAGATCAGCTATTGGAAACATGGAAACCCTCTTGCTGGGTTCAGAAAACAGGCCCTGATCAAGAGAGTCAAGGCAAGAAAACACTTTTTTTCTACTATAAATATGCTATTTCCCTTTAAATATTATCTCATTTTTAATTGTCATGCCTGTATACACATATCAAAAGCCAAGCAATCTTTTTTCCTGCATCCTCCATCTTCTCAACAACAGGCAGATTCTGTGATGCTTGTAGCCTAGGATTTTATGGGAAATGATGGAAAATATTTAAGAAAATAAGCAACAAACAAATAACACTCAGCAATAAGGCTTTTCTAATTAGCTGGAAGTCAAAAGAACAGATGTCAAAGAGAATCATTTTCTTTCCCTTAGTCCTTTTCTTTTTAGAAAACCTCTAATGTACTCTCTTCAAAAACTTAAATGAAAGAAAATTAGTATTCAGGCCAAAAGTCAAGCAAACCTCTTTGTTTAAATGACCTAAGTTAGTGGAAAATAAAAAACACTGTGGAAAGAAACCTGAATTATCAGAGGATATATTGAAAATGGAAGAGCAGTATTTGAGTGCAATGACAGTGGTGGGATTGGTTAGTGATGTCTGAACAGACACTGTTCGAGTAGATGTCACTGTCATGCACTTGCTTTATGCGTTTTGTTGCTAGAAGCTGATCTGTGGCAAATACCAGCCAGTTTTGACCCTAGTAATGACTAAAATAAACACCTTCAAAGTCATAGGTGAATGGCCACATGTGGCTTCTGGTGACTTCATGGAACCTCTGCATGAGCTTCTGGGTTCAGTACTTGGTTTGTCTAGTTCATGGGAATATGGAGTCTTGCCTGTTCTGCCTCATATTTGTCAGGAGACCACAAAAACTATATTTTCAAGTAGTGGCTTGAGAAAAAGCCACAGAAACATTGTATTCTAAAGCTCCAACGATATTCAAGGTCAAGTACAGAGATGATATAACAGATGCAAATGAATGCACGAAAAGGAATGTGGTCTGAAGACCAAATATGTTGTATAAATACAGCCCACAATGGAAATGTTAAGTTCAAGCAATCATACCAATCCTATCGTCTATAAAGCTCAGTTATAACTTTTGATATAATTCTAGTGGAATTTGTAACAAAAGGTTGATTTTCGTTCTAGCAGCATTTTTCCATAATGCAACAGGAACAATATATAGAAAATAAGAATCAGATTTATAGTTATGTTTAGACATTGACAAAAAAACAATGCAGATTCACTAATCCTTGCAGTGGAAATTTGTAGAGTCTGTACGTTCTTGTTAAATGGGATCTACAGCAGCTCACATTCTCTCCCCCTCTGCCCCCCTTTTGTTGTTGCCATTGTTGCAGGCTTTGAAAACAAATGCCTGTGCTATGAGGTCAAAAATCTTTTGCGTAGACCGTATACCATAGGTGTAACTCAAGAATGACTTTAGTATGCTTCCTAACCCTTCTCCATCTGTTCCTGGCACCTGATTTATTACAGCACACAGGTCAAACTTGTCTCTGGTGCTTGACTGGTCATAAATGCCTGTTTGTACAAGGAGGAGAGGAAAGTATTAGCACTCAATAAATTATAGAATGAAAGAACACTAAGTAACAATATTAGTCTGGCTTTGAAACTCCATGTTGGGCAGGAGAATTGCAAGAATTTTGACTAGGGAAATCTGAGACCACCTGGAGTCTTGAGGTCTCCTGGACCTTGGCTAACTCCATTTGGATGTGGGATGCACACTCCACTGGCTGATTTGAGAAAGGAACAGAGAAAAGAGTGGAGTAATTGGGAATTACATTTCCTCTTTTGACAAGACTAGCTGCTGTTGCAGTGCATTTAGATACTGAGGCTGGCTTTTTTTCACAAATGGCCTTCAAGCTTCTAGTGACCCAAGCTGTCAACGCTTCTTTGGGAGCTTAAGATGGGATTTTCTAAAGAACCTTGTATAGTCCCAACTCTGGTCCCCTCAAGGTTGGTCACAATACTTTTATTGATTTTTATGGGAAGCACTTCTACTGAGCTAGAAAATCTTAGTGTCGTTGTGGTTTTAGCAAGACAAAATAGAGGTGTAAAATGCTGGCATTTAGTCTCATCTTTCCTTTTACTTTGGTGCTCTGGTAAGCTGTTTATTTTCAGCTTGTTTCCTCACTGGAGGAGTAACAGCGAATTTTTTCTCAAGCTGTCATGACACAAGCTGAATAAATAGAGCTGCAGAGAGCTTTATCCCAAGCCTGTCTTTTCACAGTGCAGAAGTAAACTGCAGACTTAGTATCAGATCCAAAGTGGAGGGAAGTCAATGGGAGCATTTCTGTTGTTTTCACAAAATTTGGATTGAGATGTTTCTTGTAAAAAGTAAAAAGCTTCCTGTACAAAAGTTCAATCAAAATAATGTTTAGTTTTTCTTAGTACCACATTTTCCTGTAGTGTGGTAAACCCAGAATATTATAGTGATTTTGAATGATAGAAAGCGGTCAAATCCAGCAGTTAATTCATTTTTCACTGCATCCTCATTCCTGTTAAAGTCTGGAAGACTTGCACTGCTATTTAATGTGAAGTTTGAAGACCAAAGGGTGGATAATCAGAATCAAGATGATGATATTTACCAATATTCTGAGACATGAGTAGATGCTATTAATTCTGCTTGTTGGGCTGGATGGTTACATTGTGCTCAAATAGCTGAACTGTCTGGCTGTACTCTTTTAAAAAACAAAAAACCAAAAACAACCCAAAAACCAAGTTCTAGTATGTGGCTGGAAAATGATTTGATACTGTTTTATACTCTTTTCTCTGAAGGCATTTAGTAGGATTTGCAGACAGATACTTTGTGTAATGATAATTAAGTTTATGGAGATGGGAAGCATTGATCTTCAAGGCTGAAGAACGAGCTTGCAAATATCATACTGTGGTTCTGTGTACAGTGATTCTCTGGCCTGGGAGGCAGAAAAAAATCATAAACCCCTGTATTTGTAATAAGCATTTCAGAGCTTTCCTACTTTTAGAGATTAAATCCTTTTCCAAACCAGCAGCAGGATTTTAGGCACCTCATTTGTCTGTCAAATAGAGAATTGTTTTCTCTAAAGAAACTGTTTGTGCTGAGTGGTACAACTGCGTCTTCTGAAGAGAGGATCTGAAAGTCAGTGGCCTATCTGCATCAGCTAGTTGCAGTGGTAGGACATAGCACATAGTTTTAAGTGGTGCAATGAAGTTGTGATAATGGCTGTTTCACTTGTAAGCCTGGGTGGTTTTGGTTTTACTTGGTGTCTTAGACACAGAACCAAACCTGATGTAGTTGTAGTCACTAAGCAAATTACCACCACCAAAAAACCCCATTATTGTAACTGTCCATTATGTTCTCTGTTTCCTTAATTATGAGGTGAAGTAGAGCAGGTTCATTTTGTTTCATTACTGGGGTTTAGGCATTGGCTTCGCTGGCAAGAGACAACTTGTTAAGGCACCAGAATTGAGTTGTGTTTAGGTTAGGGTGGGTGCTCTCTGCTAACTGGATTGAGACCTTCTTAAGCTGCTATGATATAGTTGCAAGTGTTTGTATAGGTTTAGATAGATTTAAACACAGATATAATTTAAATCAATATACCAGATCACACTGGAAATGTGTTTTGGAAATTCTGTTAAAATTTTCAAAGGAAGTGTCCCCATGGTCAGTTAGCTACTTGCTGGAAATTATAAGCAAAATGTGACTAATTTTTGCCAAACCCAGGTCTTTGGTAGATTTTTAAATGTCCAAAAACATGTATCATTACAAAATCAGAATGTTTTGATTTGTTCATTCTTCTGTGTCATGGACAGTTATACATAAAACTTCTGTGTGTATTGCCATGGGGAATTATCTCCACTGAGGACAGAGAAAGAAACTTGCAGAGGCGTGGATAGATCCTGAATGTTTTATATTTGAGTAGCTCTGTATAAGTTATGGTAAGGCATTTTAACTTTGTGGACCATGTATTTGCTGGGATTGCAACATGTGATTATGAGTTTAGATAAGCTAGTGTGGACATGGGTACAGTGCTAAGTGTCTGGGAAAAGTGGAGAAAAGACTGCAGGGGAAAAGAAAAAAAGCTGTGTTGTAATCAGTTGCACTTTTGTGGCATGCCATAAAGCCACGTTCTTCCCAGGCATAGAGCTTCTCACATGACATGAGATATGCCCAGGCTAATAAAACCTAGCAGTCACATTATACCAAAACAAGAGATAAATGCAGGTTTTGTTCATCTTGCTGTAGTTTGTAGTCTACAGTTCTGTGTCTTCTACTGCAGAGCTTCTCACTGCAACCTTTCCCAGCCCCATCTCCTGGGTGGCTGATTGGTACACATTAAGGTAATAATATGAATGATGAACCTTAGATGAATGGTGATATCTAGTTAGGCTGCCGTAGAAATTGCACATGTACACCCAAGCAATAAATGGGCTAGCATATGGATTCCCTGTGCTAAAGAGAAGTATTCAATAACTCCTTGTCCTGTTCCCCATCATCTCACTCGAACATGCAGGTTTGGTAATTTCTCCTTGTCTCTTAAGGAAAGAGGTAGAGTGGTCAGGGTCAGGCCATGAACAATACCTGTGGAAACTGTAGCCTTTCACTCACACAGAAGGGGACTTTTTGGTTTTTGGGTGGAAGTCTACAGATACTATGCAACTATGTAATCACAAATGCTTCCCTGAAAAAACTGCTGTGCAGCCTCCCAGCAAATCCTTGTTGGAGCTGACAAGGACATGTCTCTGTTGTTTCACTCGCTGGAAGAATTACGGGATGCGTTTAATCTCAGACCAGTGTGCAGTAAGTAACTGCTCTTTGCTGTGAAGCAATTTCACGAGGTGCCTTTTCTGCGGTAGTTGTGAGCAGTCTGATTAGCTTTTTCAATGCCTGTCCTGACTCCTTGTGGCCACTAAAGATGCTTGTCATACATATTTTAATTTTTCAGAGAACAGTGCTTTTTTCTATTCAGTGATGTTGTATGGGTCAGTGCTTATTGTATTTAATTAAAATAGGTAATTTCTTATTCTTCAGTTTTGTAGAAGTCTCCATTTACCTAACCAGAGATCTTTGCGAATTAGGAGGGGACTCATGGATCTTTATTAATGCTGAAGTTTAGCTTACCCTGAATGCTTTTACAGGGAGCAAGTAGCTCTGCTGTAAGAGTTCTTTGCTATTAGCCTTACCTGTCCTGTGTTGTCTTTACACTGCATGTAGCTACTGTGGCAGCAGGTATAGCAGAACAACATAAAGAGCATCTGAGAGATTTTTCTCTGGAAAGCTCTGATACAAGGATGCAATGAAAACCACCCCAGTCTTCCATTCTTGCATCTTCATTTTATGTTAGTTTTAATTTGTTGGTTGTTGGGTTGTTTAGCAGGACTGAAATTTGGCAGAAGGAAAATACTCCTTTATCTATGAAGTACTGCTGATTGATTTTTTTTTTTTTTTTTTTTTTTTTTTTT
>Ga0065711_1033152_pt1 | contig 26011 bp, 20 predicted proteins | sample Hoacrofraction12_FD_59098 | JGI IMG/M metagenome (GOLD analysis project Ga0065711, IMG submission 59098) | Hoatzin crop microbial communities from Cojedes, Venezuela - Epithelial fraction 12 v2 (version 2) | ecosystem: Host-associated > Birds > Digestive system > Esophagus > Crop | place... | reverse complement strand
AGGGCAGTGTAGAGGGGAAGGAGAACCTCCCTCGTCCTGCTGGCCACACTCCTCTTGATGCACCCCAGGATCCCATTGGCCTTCTTGGCAGCCAGGGCACACTGCTGGCTCATGGTCAACCTGTCGTGCACCAGGACACCCAGGTCCCTCTCCACAGAGCTGCTCTCCAGCTGGTCCGCCCCAAGCCTGTACTGGTGCACGGGGTTGTTCCTGCCCAGGTGCAGGACCCTGCACTTGCCCTTGTTGAACCTCATCAGATTCCTCTGCACCCAACTCTCCAGCCTATCCAGGTCTTGCTGAATGGCAGCACAGCCTTCTGGCATATCCACCACTCTTCCCAGTCCAGAACATCGCTACCTGCTGCTTAAAAAAGCACTTTCTGAATTGTTTTTTAATCCTCTCCTGATCCCATCAAATAATTCCTGGCTCTAGCATTGCAGGATTTGGTGAACGCCACCTCTGCGTTTACCCTGTCTGTGGTCTTCATAGCAATTCAGAAACCACCATTGCGTCTCCCTTCAGCTTTGTCCTCTCGGGTTTGGAGAGCTCCAGAGTTTGGCCTCTGTAAAGCAAGCGCTTCATCCCCTCGATGATCTCGGTTGTCCTCCCCTCCACCTTCTGCATCATGGCCACACCTTGCCTGAGGTGCAGAGACGAGACTACACCAAGCCCTCAAGGCGTGGGTGCCCCAAAGCTTTCTACCAAACCCTTGCTCCCAACGCCCTGATGATGCTCCCGGTTTGCTTGGCTTCCCAGCTGCCGCTGCCCGCGGAGCCACAGGAGATCTACCGGCCATGATTGCAGGACCTCTTCTGCATGGCAAGGGCTGGTTCCGAGTTGAGCAGCGTGTAAACTTCTCACTCGCCGTTTGAGCATCGCTCGTTGGCCGCTCCTCACGTTTAGCTGTCTTCGCTTCCTGTTTACTTTGCTGGTGCCACGTTTTGCTGGGCTTCCCTGCTCGCTGCACGGCAGCCTCAGCTTTCTCATTGAGTCATGCAGGGAGGAGGTTTCGGCCACGGTTTTCTGTCTGTGTCAGACATCTTACCCAGGCTTCCAGTACAGTATTTTTTAAGCCTTCTGGGTGTTTGTAGGCTGCTTGCTTCTGAACTGCTCATTTAGGGTTTTCTGTCATTTTTCCCCATTTTTGCATAGGTTGTTTTCTTCAGATTGAGTACCCGTATGCTTTATTTGTCTTGCTCTCTCTTCTGACGGTGTTAAGCTTAATTACATTGTGGTTGCTGCTATGGAGCTGCTCACCCACTAACAGCTCTTGAATTAGATCCTCTGCACTGCCGAAGACTAAATTCAGAATGATGTTTTTTTCTTGTGGTTTCTAAGGCCAGTTATTCTGGAAAGAAATAATTTATTGCATCCAGAAATGTTATCTCTACATTTCACCCTGACGAGGCATTGACCCAGTCCGTATGTGGGTGGCTGCGCCCTCCCACTACGTGTCCTAAATGTTCAGCTTCTCTAATCTCACTTAATGCAATTGTTGAAATGAATCAACACAGGGAAATGAGCAACCTCGCAGCTCAGCACAGCTAAGACCAGCTCGCACGAGGTTTTCTAGATCAAAATCAGCACCTGTATCACCTGCAAAGTGCAGTATGTTGACTTCTGGTATAACGTGGTCTGTGCAAGACACTTTTAAATTAAACCCTGACCCAGCAGCGAGTTCTCATGGGTAAAAAGAGCTGCAGTGTTGAATTCCTCCCCATTAGATTACAGCCTGATATGCAGCTGCAATTTAGGCTAGCTGAAGTTTTCAAATCATCTGGCAGATAAAGTGCATTGCATCTTTCCGATGGGGAAGGAACAAAAGCATTCACTGGCTTGTTTCGTAAGACGATGCCGTTTCAGTTCAGTCAGTTACTTGCACTAAAATCAACTTGCCCTACAGTAGTATTTTGGAGGCTTGTCCTTCACAGTGTTGGGGGTTTTTTGTTTTCATAAATATCAGTGTTACTCATTTAAAAAATGCTCAAGTAAAAGCAAATTTTAAAATACCTAGAAAACTTCCTGAATTCTCCTGTCCCAGGAGCTGTTCAGCTCGGTGACTGAAGTCCACATCCTAGACAAAAGAAGACACATCTGATAAAAGATTGCCTGTCTTCTGGTGAATGAACTGTCTATCTGGATTGCTGCAACTAACGCCTTCAGTGCCCTGTGTGACCGGTTCCTCTCCCCCTTTCCGGACTCACGTGCACACGATGTCCCACCTCCCTCGTGGCCTTCCCATCTGCTGAGCTGGGCAAGCTGGCCGGTACACTCGCTCTGGGACCGGCTGGGAGCTGCGTGCCTGCTGGCCGGCAGCCACCTCTTGACAGTGACGAGCTCGCCTGGACCAGCCTTCGGGCACGGACAGTGCAGGAAATCATTTATTGCTTTTTCTACCCAGACATGGAATTTTCATGACAGTTTTCACCACGGATTATCATTGCGGGCCTCCATCCCATCTCTGCTTTGTCAAATTTGGTGAAAATTAGCCTGAAGGTTCAAAAGTTATCAAGGAAAGGAGGAGGGGAACAGATGGACGAAAGAGGAGTTGACAGACAGCATGATCTCATAATCCCCGCTGGCATAGGAATTCAGGCTAGAATTGAAATATTTTAGGTCAGAACACTGTGCACTTAAACTTCTCATTTTGAAAGAACAAGCCTCTAATGTGAAACAAATTTTCATTTGTTAGACTGTCGATCAGCTTTTAGGGCAGAGATTAAAAAGCAGCCTTGCCCTACGAGCACGTTACAGACATGTCTTTGAAATTTCTTACAGCCCCTTTCCCCACAGCCCCATGCGCTTCAGCGTTTGCTTTTGCAGCTCCTTACGGTTCAAGATTGTTTTTCTCTGATTCCTTTTTTTCTTGGTTGTGTTCAGTCAAAACATAATTAAAGGCTTACCTTACCCTTTTTTTTCCATTCTAGGAGCAGTTGTTTTGCATCTGTCCGAGATGCATGTGTCCAAGAACCAGAGCGGTTGCTTAGATAGCGTATCGCCTTTACAAGCCGTTTTACGGTGGGTTCCAGCAGATTGAGACATAGACATTTCTGGAAGGATGTCTGCAAGCCCTGTGCTCCTCTGTCAATGCCACGTTGCATTTGTTCCACTGAAAAATATGACGTTGTTGTGCCTGATACCTCAGAGAGAAGCTATCGGTTACCCGCTGGCCAGGCCCGTGAAAAACAGGCAGGACGTGCGGTTGCCATCGTCTGGGCACTGCAGCTGGCCAGTGCAAACCCACTGGGATGCATCTGGCAGGCGAAGAACTCCTATAGAAGTGTTTTGCTTATTACTGCTTCAGGGTCTGGTTTTGTTCTGTTTCGTTGTGTGAAGAGAAATAAGAAATAAAACACGGAAATACGTTTTGAGCTGATGAACTGTAACAGCGTAGAAGGTTTGTCGTTCTGCACCATGCTGCACGTCTGCTCGTAGCAGCAGCAGGGTGTTAGAGGTCCCTGCTGCAGCTTGCTGGAGTACCAGGCGCTCTTTGGAAACACCCTGTCCCAAAAGGTAATTCATTACTTTAAGCAAATTAAGTACGGCTTTTGAAGTGCCATGTGAACTTGTGTTGTAACAAAGTCAGAAGACAGGAGTTTGGCACCAGCTTGCTTTCTCTCCCAAACAGATATATCTTCTCTCTAGAGGAACGGTAGATTTCATTCTGAGACCTTGAATTCCCAGAAAAGCAGGTCAAAGTGATTAGTTTTCTCCAACATTGCTGGATTCAATGCTGTAAATACAAAAGCAGCACCTACGCGTTTGGGCGAACACTGGTAGTGCATGGAGGCATACGGTGCGCAAGGTCATTTGTTCTTTCCTAAGAAATTGTTTACTCTTCTGACCCCGTTTTGGATTAAAACCCTGAGTGGGGCTGATCAGCTGGGCTGTCTGCAAATGGGTTTTGTTCGTAAGAAACTGAGCCTCTATGTGGGAACACACGCTAGGACTCGGCGGGGGCCTCGGCCACGACCGCAAAGGACCAGCTTGCCCCCTCCCTCTTCCTTGCCCTGCTCCCTCTCTCCCATCAGACTCCGGCCGGCTCCTCGCCGGTGGGGCAGTGGTTCCTCTGCACAGCAGTGACACAGGACCGCAAGCGTTTGGGCAGCTTTTCCAGAGCCGCCTCCTCAGCCTGGGGAGCATAAAACCATCGTGGGCAGAAGGCAATCAGCCTCCTACCCGCAGCAATCTCTGCTCTTCCAAACCCGGCTCTCCTGGCAGTGGTAATGCCAGCCCGCCGCTCCCCCTCCACACTGTCATCACACCTCTCTTGCCATGCCAGGGTCCTTGAAAACACTGGGTAAGGCGCAGTTTCTAAAACAGTAATAACAGAGAACTTTGCCATTGAAACCACTTTCAACTACCTCTTTTAGAGGAAGCTGATGGTTTTATCATCATGAATTTAATTATAATTCAAGGCTCTTTTCCATTTGAATAGGCTTTGACAAAACATTTTCATCATGATAGGCAAGGCAAGCTTGTGGGCTTTTGATAATCAATTTGAAACATCCATCATTAGCAAATGAGGAAACTTACTTTTCTAATAAACAAATCATAAGACATTACAAATGTCAGGAAAGAAGCTGTATGGGTCATAAACTGTACGGGATTTACAAAAATAGTGCCATAACATTTGTCATAATTCTGTTAACTCGTGCAATTCTTTCTTGTGCTAAGAAAAGCGGTGCTGTCCCTACATATCGCACTGCTAAATGTTTATTACAGCTTTTTTTCCTGATGGAGATTAATTTATAACAAGATAGTGATGTGCTGGATTGTATTTTATGCTTATTCTGTGATAGTGGTAATTTCAAAGAAAGCTTTCATAAAAAAAATATTTTACTGTGATTTGCGCAAGAATATTTCCACTGATTCAGCAGCTCAGCTTGTTTAAATCAAACATGAACATATTGACAAGATACTTGCCATGATTTCAGCTTAAAGCTACTATTTCTGTATTTTTAAGACATCGCTGTATTTAAGTGCAACATGCTTGACAAAAAAACAAAAACCAGTGGCTGTCACACACTACAGCTGAGAGTACAATGATGCAATTTGCAAAAGCTTTTCGGTTCTGGCCCTCCTCTTATCTCTCCTAGTAACAAACTAAAATACTTATTTGTGTCTGGCTGTGCATCGCTTGTGACGTGACTTTCATATTCGGCAAAATACACATGCACAACTTGTAGGCTGCCTTTTAATGCTTTTTTTTTTCCTACCTTCAAGTATAATTACTTAAAACAGACACTAATTCTTTTTGATTTGCACTGTGTTTTACAGGTTGGTTTGTCTTCAGAAATGTAATAGTGGAAATTCATACAGCACCCATGGTTAGAGAAAAATAACGTTACTGACTGTTGGGGTTGCATTGGGCCAACATACATAAAAGAACTTTAAATAGCACTCCATCCTCCGTACCACACTATTAATTTGAATTGCTAAAACTCAGTGAGCTCCTTACGAAATAGTCCTTAAGCCTACATGACAAGGTTTGCAAAGAGAAGAAACGCTATACAGACAGAAAAAGGATAAAAAATGAAAAAACAAATTGAAAACACACTAAAAAGGTATAAAAATTTGTATTTCTGTTATGACAACACGCAGTACTCTGTGTGCTACAGAAGAACGCAGCAAGCACCGTGCACGTGTGAACAACTGGGTCTGCGCGGTGTCCTGCGTCTCGCAGCCCCCGGGCCGGTGCCTGGGGACCCAGCGGCCTCGGCACAGAACGCACTCGCCGACAGCCTTTGGTAACAGCTTGACCGGTGAACAGCAGAAAGCTCTCTGTCAGTGCTCCACTTGCACCACAGTCTCATCCCTTGAAAATCCGCATTGCACAGACCCTCTCCATGACATAAATCGTGTGTAACCACGTTGTACACCTCTCGTGCGAAGTGGAAGGAAGGAGTTCTGAAACCGGGGTGCCTTCGCTCTGCTCTGCCAGCGGGCGAGTCTCTGGCTGGGCGCGCGGCTCCAGGAATCCTCTGCCGGGGTGAACTTGCCATACTTCAGGCAGAAGGAACAGCCGAGGTAACCAAATGGTTTCTGATCTCTTCTGCTTCGCATATCCCCTCCGTTTGAACTCTAGGTAGTTACGCAACACACGTGGATGTTTCTTTCGCAGCTCCCAGTTAACAACAGTGCGTTTAGTCAGTCACTTCAACACATTGGCTCATTTCATTGCTGGTGAAATTAATCTCTGAGTGTGTTTGCCCCACTTGCAGGGAGTACAGCCCTTCCTTAAAGAGCATCTAAAGGGATTCAAGTCTCCTTCCACTGATTTTTGGAAAGTGCAAGTTAGTGGATTATATCTCAACTCTGTTACTGGCTCTAATCACACACAGAACCAATGGCCTCTAGTAGTAAAAAAAAAATAAAGAACATATTTCTGGGAGAGGCATCTGTTTTGCAAACATTCTTTTATCAACACCATAGCAAAATAGAAGTGTATAAAACTAATACTCCTTGGATAAAAGCTGTGATGGTGTTATTCTTTTACAAAATGTGTTTCTGTTCCATGGGGCTGATCTGCGAGGATGAAAAATGTCACCGATAATTACCAGTCTGCTGTACAGTTGGTAAAATGGTGAAATGATCCCTTGTGCCAGGAGCAGGGGCTGCTGTCAGTGCCTCCGAGGCCACCTCCCACGCCGCACACGCCCGGGGCTGGAAGGGCAGCAGGTCTGCGGGCAGAGCTCACCCACCGCCACGTCGCCCCTTCCCCGGGAAACCGGTGCTCCTGGCATTGGAGTGCACCCACCGAAGTGGGTAACGCAGAGCGTACAGTAGGATGCTCCCAATACTGCTATTCATCGCAGTGATTTATTTCTAGATCAACGGAAGTAACTTATTTTTTCACACAAAATGATGTTAGGCTGCATGTAGTATAGCTGAGCCCACACTCATCCATGTCAAGAAAAACAACACTGTTTAAGGTTAGGAAAAGTCTTAATTCTGTAAGTTAGATACAAGTTGTATTAGATTTTAATTCTTTTTTTTTCCCATGCCAAATCTTACCATAAGAAATTAGTATTTAGGATAGGAACTCATCTATAATGAAGTGAAAAACTCTGTCCCTCTCATGGCCATATTTTGGAGGACCTTTTTATTTCTGCTTTAATCTGACAAAATGCACTTTGAACAGAGGGGTGTTTTTTGCCCAAGGCAACGTAGGATCCAGGCCCGGGTTAGCAATCTGTTGCAGACCTCCTCCTGGCCAAACCCTGCTTTGTGGCAGGTAACTGAACGGAGCCGGGTGGGCCTGGGGGGCACAGACTGGGCAGAGACAGGGTGGGAGTGATGGGGACTCATCCTGCGAGCGGCCGTGGAGAACAGGCAGCGAAAGCCAGCGCCATTCGGCTGGGTTTTGAGGGCTGTCTCCTGTGGCGGCCGGGAGGGCATGCACGCTGGCAGCCAGAGGAGAGCTCACCCAGAGCACCTCACCACACCGGGGTGCTCCAGGGGACAAGCAGGGACGCGCCAAACCGCTGCGTCTCCAGGAAAGGAACTGCTCGATGGCTGCACCTCTCCAGAGCCTTTTCCAAGAGGAAAAGCCCCAGCAGCGCTGTAAGCTTGTCCCCATTCCTTTTTTTCCCATGGGGTGACTGCAGAGAAAACAGCTTAGCTGAGCGGGGCGTCTCCTCGCCTGCCGCAAGCACGGTCACGACAGAACGGCAGCGCTGCCGAGGCGGCGGCAGCGTTTCACCTCGCAGCAAGCCGCGCGCATTTTGCAGTCACGCCGTGACTACAGATACCGTTGTGCGCACACACGAAGCGCACACTCCAGTATCCAGCTTAAAAATACCCATAAAAACAGAACCCTGTTTGCATCCCAAGGTGCCATGGCCACTCAGCAGCAGGCGAAGCGTGTCCTTGAAGGCCTGGCAGAGCCCTGGTTGCGACGGCAGACCGGCCGGGCACTACCGGTGCCAAACCCCGCGTTGGAAGCAGTCGCGCCATCGCCTTCAGCAGGGCCAAACAGCACGTTTGAAGCAGTCGCGCCATCGCCTTCAGCAGGGCCAAACAGCATGTTTGAAGCAGTCGCGCCATCGCCTTCAGCGGGGCCACTCCTGTCCCAGCTGCAGAAAAAGGGGCTGTGCCTGCCACCACCACCCTAAAGGGGGCTGCCCTCGAGGGGGAATGACACACGCAATGGGGTGTCGTCGTCCTTTACCGGCATAATAGCCCCCAGCGGTAATAACTGAAAAAGTAAAAACAAATAAACCCTTTTTATTTCCACTCAAGATTATTCGAGTAATTTTTATTGAAAATATAAGATCTACAAAGCCATGGATACCCAGCGTGGAAGAACTCATTAAGTTAGCACATTCATCTTTAAAAGGAAAATTTCAGGTCGACCTAAGGTACAATAATGTTCAATTTAAAATCTCGGTTTTTCCTTCTGTAAGTTTCAAATCTCTTTTCTTTAGGAGGTTCTGTGCAAGAGCTGCTTGTCACGAAAGGAAACACTTTATAATTCATGAATGTGTTCATTATATAATAAATGAACAGCAACAATATACTAGCCTTTTTTTTTTCCTGTTAACAGTCGTGTGTTAAAGTAAACTCTTATTTTTTTTTTTTCCATGATTTGGAAATTAGTTACATATGCACCAAAGGAGCTAGTAATTTCTGCTGCTTGTCAGCTACACACAATGAGTATATTGCTGTGTGCTTTCCCCAACAATGAGGATTTTAGTAATATGCAAGGTGTATAGAACATAATACCAAAACCTGCATCACAGAAAAGGTTAATTGTTTTCTTATTCAGCTGCCAGAGTTTATAACCTTAGGCCCCTCCCCAGAGCCAAAGTAGGGGTGGCCGTCCATTAGGTTATGTAAATTAAATGTATACATTTTCCTTGTTGGCAAGTTCCAAGCAGTAAGCGAGAGTGCAAACAAGGATCTGTAAGCTGCCACAAAATGTATTCATATTTCTACTCCGTGTTGTAAGAGCCAAAGGGAGGACACGTATGTCAGATGTTGAAAGAACAACTGAATCTTTGTTTTTGATCATGATGGTCAGTCTGTCATGAGGTCTTGTATCTGCATGCTAAAAATGGCACCACACTTGGACATCCCATAGCCTTACACGGTACGGTTGTGTTTCCCTAGCCACCGAGCGCTGGTCTCACAGAGACCCTGACTTTATAAGCTAACAAAATATAGACTCGAGTGCTGAAGAATTCAAGGGAGGGCTGAGACAAAGACAATTAGCCCTCGCACCAAAACCTAATTTTATGTTTTACTTAAAGCCACGCTGAATCAGTTGTGAGAGGGTGAAGATATAAATACACCTCTCTGCTTCACCCGCAGGAAGGTGGACAACTGACCATTCGAACAGAGGGTCTGAAACAAAGCTTAGTTGTCCTTTGAACAATGAGAAGGAGAGGCATACATCAATGGTCACCAAGGCACAATATGACAAAGGTGAAGAGTCCCTGAGACTCTGGTCTGGGTCTGTACCATTCCCCTCCCTATACAAGTAAATGAGAACATTTAGGAAAATATAATACAAAATCTCTTACAGGAAATATAGACTACACTTGCTAAAATCACTTCCCTAAAAGTGTTTATAGCTTTTTTATTTTTTTTTCCTTTTTTTTCTTTTTTTTTTCTTCTTATTTTTTTAAAAGACCTTCTTTAAACAGATAATGCAAAGACTGGTCCATTTTTTTCTTACCCGGCAAGCCAAGCTCTAATGACTTCACTAAGCAGAAGTTGTATTAAAATACATCTTCATAGTATTGCTACAGTTTGGGTAAATATGTTCTGAACAGCTTGATGAGTACTAAATAAACTCTGCTGTTTTACAGCATACATTTTAATTTTTTTGCACTTTTTTAAGAATAGAAAATGCAATTATAGTGTGCAAAAGAAAAAAAAAAGATTAATTATCTTCTAGCTGAATACTGTAATTTAAGCCATGCCTTCCATAAAAATGTATTGACATGTGTAAATAGAAGAAAAGAAAAAAAAATGCAAGCAAACAGAGATTTCATTTCCTTGCAAGGAAAGATTAACTATCGCAAACCGGATCACTTGAGTTCTGTATTCTTCAGACAAAGAAATGAAAAAACCAACCCAAAAAACCACTGAAATGCTTCAAAGGTCATCCGTTCCATGGTAGCAGGTTAAACTTGCAGCGTTGCTTTCGACTGCTCCCGTTAACATGGACAGAACAATCTGCTGCTGGTTGGATGCTGAATACAAAAAAGCAAAAGAAAGTTGAGATCATCCCACATGAAGTCATTATTAGAGCTGGCTTTTCCCCTGTTTTGAAGTACAGTAGTGACTTGTAAATATGACCTTTTCGAAAGATCATGTGAGATCTGAAGATTTATCTGTCTGCTTCACCCAAACAACAACTGCTGAAAGATTTTATTCTATAGAGCCCGCTATACAGCGTTCAAAACATTTTGGGGGTTTTTTCCACGAAAAAATCCCACAAAAAGTAGTTTTAGGTTTTTGTATCTCCGAATCACTAACACAGCGGAGATCCCATTTATTCCTCCAAGTTTGAAAATGGTTTCTGCAAAATCAAAATAACTGTCAACTCCCTTATGCCATGCTTCCAACAGTTTGAATTTAATACTTCTTGAATGGAATGACATAATTTATTTTCTTTAATTTGCAGTATGGCTACATCAAGCTAGCTTTAAGTCACAACTGTACCTAACCACAGTTCTCTGCAGCAAACCCATGATTTACAATATCTAATATTGTGGTTACAGTGCAGGGAACCGTGGGTAAGAAACCTCCATGTCAGAGTACTGTGGTTGGGGTTTCCCGGAAGAGTGGCAGTTGACACCTCTGGAATATTCATATATAAGTGCTTCAGTCAGATGGTCCTGAGTCGAGCGGGTAACTCAGGCACTATGAGAGCCTGGCATTCAGTCTGCGGGAATGTGTGTAACCTCCGTCACTCGAACCGCTTTGCAAACTGTAGTGGTCTTCAGCATCACTGGCACTTCCAATACTGTCCATTTCACCTGGAGTAAACTCCATTCCTTCAATGTCTACTTCTAAAGAAAACACAAGAAGGCACATTGTCAGAAGGGCAGAGGTTGCAGCGAGTAATCGTGGGCCAGTATTGCCTGTGTCAATCAGCCTTCGGGGGAAACCTGAATCACACTTCATTTAATTCCCGAGGAAAGGATCATCTTGTCCACCTGAGAATGAAAAACCCTCCCGTCCTCCTCCACACAGCGACAGCGCCTGACATCATCACCAAACGCTGTCACGGAGCTGTTCCAGCCTGTGCACAGACACTGAGCTCAAACCCCCCAGCCCTCGGAGGCCGCAGCACCGCTCGCAGTAACTCCAGCCCGTGCAGGCGTCGGCTCGGCGCGGCCGTGGTGCAGCCATCTGCCCACTGGTCACCGCGCCGTGACCGACCGCTTGTCCCCCACCGACCCCGCACAGGTCCGCCCGTGCCAGCGTGGAGGCACAGAAAAACTGCGGGTGAGAAACAAGAAACGGCGACAGGCAGCGTGAAGAGCTCTGTCTTAAAGGAGAACCAAATTCAGGGAACACTTGGGAATCGTCACACAGAAAAGATTTTAAAATCTCACCATAAATGATGTGGAATTAATTTATTCACACAAATGAATGAAGACCAACAAGATCTCCTTTTCCAAGAAGAAAATATTATGCCAGTCTTACTGATAATTACACTACAAATTCAGAACATTAAATGGTAATTGTTTAAAAAACTGGCAAAAACACATTCAGTATAAATAGCTTTAAAAATACATGCAGTATTAACGGCTTCAAAATTGATTAGAAAAAGAAAGTTGTTCAAATAATGTAAAAAAGGTGCAGTCGCTTTTTTATTCTGCAAATCGCATAATGGAACGATTTTGTCTGGGCTTTGTTGAAAGCTTGATTCTAGTTCTAAATAAGGCTTTCTTGCTTCCCCCACTCCCTGTTCCCCTCCTGCTCCCGCACCCCCGTGGGGAAGCCCTCGTTCAGTTACCTTGTTCCGAGTCAGTGGATATTGTTGATCCCATACTGTCAGTGCGGATACGCTCCATGCCCTGCACGGATAGCTGCTCCAACCTGCGCTTGAGGTAGCGGTGTTCCCGCTGTAATTGTTCTTTAATATTTAGAGCTTTTCGGTCCTGTTCTTCCAATTTCTTAAAGGGAGAGAAAGACTGTAAGCTGACAGTTTTCACGTGTGTTAAAACATAAGTAACTTAAAATCTTCTCCTAAACAGTAATTTTAGAGCAATTTAAATATCTTAATTAATTTAAAATTAAATTAAATGTAATTTTTTTGTTACCATTCTTTAGAGGTCAGTACAATTTAAGCAGGCTAGGCCAGAGCTGAATTTCTTTCACAACAAGATACCTGGATATGGTGGGGGGCTCTTTGGCCACTAGCAGACGTTACTCAGCTAAGACTCTCCTAACCGCAGGCCACGGAAATTTTTGCTATTTAAAAAACTTCATAACAAGAAGGAGTATTAATTATATATAGGAGGAGGAATTTACTAATGATTCTCTTTATTCTTGCATTTTTTGTCCCTGAACTTCTGCAGAGCAAACACAGTAATTCTGTGACAACCTACAAAATCAGTGGTATTAATCCAAAACTTCTCAGGAAACAGCCTGTGGAAGCATCGTTCCACACGGCCAGCTACAACCTCCCCTCTGCTTGAATAAAAGAAGGCATTAATTTTGGAAATAAAAAGAATACTTCACAACCACTAAAATGTGCTGCGCTGTTGGCCCAAATGCAGTAACAGAAATAGTATCTTTTAAGATTTCAGCTGAACCCTCTTCCAAATCACTGACAGCCATTTAAAAAATTTGCTATATAATTAGGGAAGAAAGTGTAGCGAGTATGATGAGATCAAAAGCAGGAGGGACACACAAATCAAAACTCTTTATATGATTTAAATAAAAAATCTCACGGATGAAGTAAATTACAGGTTGTAGCAGTAAAAGCACTTATAAGAAAGACCAGATTTCTTTGTGAGCTGTGTTTACGCAACCACTGCGATTCAGGGGATGTGCAGGGAGTGAGTACAGCTGCTGACGATCCCTCCCTACGTCTGAGTGAACCTGCACTTGGTTTTCTGAGGAGAGTGGGGTGGGACAGCGCACAGCAAACTGCGAGCAAAACGACTTCAGGATTTTGCTGTTCCAGTGCAAGCCTGAGTAAGCAGAAGTGTTCATCTTTGATAAAATAATCGACTCTATTGAACTGGGCAGCTCCCTGCTTGACTAAAATCTACCTTCTGCAGGCCCGTGTCCGGCCCCCTCCCAGGCACTGCACTACGCAGACAGGCATCACGCGAGGATGCACGGTGTTGTCCTAAGAAAAGGGGCTGGCACATCCACATGCACAACAAACCAAACGTGCCCAATCGATCAGATTTCCATCTCCTGTGTTTTCCTGGCTGCAATCCCATACTCTTAACAACTATTTTAGGAATGAACTCAAGTGATTCATATCCAGGAGACTTAAAACCACCCAGTCTTCCAGGGCAAGTTTCAATATGGCGGGGGGGGGTGTGGGAAGTTGAGAACTAACGACTGCATTAGGCACAGCAGAGCGGCGCTGGCATGCCCTGGCAGTGCAGCGGGGAGGTCGCCGACCTGACGCAGAGCAGCAATTCAGCAGCAACCCAGTTAGGGCAGATTCCGTTAAAATCTTAAAAAGAAAGCTACACTTCAGTTTCCATTTTCAGAAAATGTTTACTTGGTACCGTGCACGACAGACTTGGAAAGAATCTGTTCCTAGTTTTTTTTTTATCAGCAGCTGAAATGGTAACGACATGGCTAATCTCTCACACTTGCCACTTGTAAAAACAGTTTTTCAATTTGTATGCATAAGGCCATGATAGGGGGGCAGCCCAAGACAAAAGCCACATGCAGTGCCTTTCATGCATATTAGCCTGAATTATAAACAAGAGGCCAAAATCTCAAATGGTAGAAACGGGGGTTGCCCATCTGGAGTAAATGTGCTTACAAGAGCTGAAGACTTAGCTCAGTAAAATTGTTCACAAGAATGGTTTTGCTTAAATTAATCTTTAATTCTTCACATGAACTACACCTATTTCTGCAACTGCAGTGAATTTTAATGCTGTACAACAGCAGGCTGCTCTCCAAAATATTCCAAGATTACTGGCAGTGTTCAACCTCTCCTGACACTGTTCTTCACCTGTTTTCCGTATAACACTGAAAAAATTACAGTCCTGGACACAGCAGCAGAAACCTCTTTAACTTATACGTTGGAATACCTGTTTGTCTTATTTCTGCACATAACCCCGTTCCCCTGCAAACTACGGCAGTGAAAATGGGAGTGAAGGTGTCTCTGGAGAGGAGAGGCCTGAGGAATAATTCCCTTTGAATGACCTGCACTGCTGTAGCCTCACAGGTGAGATTCTGGGTTGGTTTTTGTTCTAAACTTGTTACACCCATGAAACATGCAAGGGGAGCGGCAACTAACAGGAGACTGCATTTCATTTTTGGTTTCTTTTAAATGATTGTCAAATGCTCCAGGATCTGGTCATCAAGGCATCGGACAGGGATAAGACTTATTAGTAGTTATAAACCCTTTGACTCCATTAGTTTTTTTTCGATCATGAACGGATCTGGCTTTTTACATTGAAATCAATGCAGTACAATGCTACTTTGCTCAGTCCTTAAAAAGTAAATACATTAATCAAAGAACAGCTTTGGTACATATATATAATTTTTATAAAATACAGTGTAAATCCCTAGTAGCTAAGCAGAAATCACAAGATCGACATTTTCTCTATCTGAGACTGCAGGGTACATTGCAAAACACAAAACCTTGATACTGTGACTGAAATCCTTGCAACTAATGAAGGGCAATATATTCAGAAGATCAGACAGATGTGTGATTTTGTGTGAAAATTAGTTTCGTCTCTAGGGATACGCATTCTGGAAGATTCTGCTTTAAAAGAAAAAAATGTATGAATGAGTGTTTTTACCTTGATATGCATCTTAGCTCTTTTCAACAGACTTAGAGTGGTGTGTCTGGTGCTGTCCGGCCCGAGCGGCACGAGCTGTTTTAGCTGTTCCAAATATAGCCGGAGTTTAGCCCGCCTGCAATTATTAAAAATTAAGAGCGTTGTAGTAAAGTTGCACCCGAACAGCGCATCCTATATGCAAACACCATCTGTTTGCAGGATCTCCGTGCAGAACTCGATTCAACAGCGGCTTCCTTTCCCCTCCCTTTGGCAAAGGTTCAGACCGAAAGGTCACTCGAAACGCAGTAACGCTGCTCGGCGCGCTCCGGCAGCAGCCTCATGCCTGCATTTCACAGCAGTGTGCTCGGGCTCGCTAGTCCCGCCTCAGCGAAGGGGGAGCACGCTCAGAGATCCGAGAAACGCAGGCGAGGCTGCACACCCAGTAAGGAGGAAAAACTGGGACCTCCCTCCAACCCAGTGCTATCTTGCGGGCAGCGATGGAGCTGCGGGAGGGAGCAGGGAGGCTGCGGACCCCGATGCCCCTGTCCCCCATCAGCCCTGCCCCATGCGACAGCCGCGCTCCTGCCACGCGAGGCAGGGGCAGCCGTGCAGCTCTGCACTGCTCCGAGCTGCTTCCAGCCAGGGTTCATCACCGAGAGGAAGATCCTGATTCCCCTTCTGCTCCCACCTCCTGACCCGCGGTCCCCCCGAGGAGACATTCCTCCTCCCACCACACAGCCAGGACGGCCTTTGTTATGAACACACAGGAGAACACACTTACAGCCCTCCCGGGCCCTGCTTGCTCTGTCCCTCCTTTGCGAGGATCACTACGGCTGCTCTCAGCAAGCTCCCCGGTACTAATGACATGAAATCCAACAGTAAAAGAGGACAAGCAAAGTGGTATTTCTACAGATACTTTGTTTCCAACCTTTGCCTGTATTTGAGGAAGAAGCTGGCAATACAATAGTCCACGAAACAGTCACTTCAACTCTCCAGCACAAGGCAGTGGCAAACCGAGGAACAACGTGTGAATGTGTTTCTGCAGTTAAATCCAGAAGAAAATCTCTCCTGGTTTTAATGCACAACTCCTGAACTGGAATCCACACAAAATCACCTTTCAGTTTTGCAAAGAGATAGAAATGGATGCGGAAGCGCTCCCAGAGCAACATCTCTAATGTTCTTTTCCTTTCTGCCAGTCCGTTACGGACTGAACAAAGCGATGGCCCGGAGCGTGCCCACGTCCCCCACAGAGCAGCCGCAATAAGTGAAGCGGATCACAAGTGTGAGGTGAATAATCCTCTGTTTCAGCTCTGCTCGGTGCTGCGTGGAGGAAACCAGCTTTGCAGGAAAATTAATGCTTCTTCTCAAGAAGGAACTTTCTTTTGAACGATCAGTTCAGAACCAGAATTCAGCATCAGTGTTTGAAATGCAGCTGAAGAGGATTTAATATGCACCAAATGACAAATTACACATGTGTAACTGGAGTGATTAGCGTAATGTGAAAACAACTTGACAATTAATGGGGAAAAAACCAAAGCAAAATAAAATCTGACTAAAATACAGTACAGTAATGACTACACACTCACACACTTCGTTCTGACTGCCTGTAAGTCAGCAATATATTCGGCAGGAAGTGAAAGAGTATCTCTGTAGAATTAATTCTTTCTTCAAGCCACTTAGGGAAAAAGGAATATTGGTGAAAATGCGATTCTCAAGAGAAAACTGATGAGAGGTTCTTTGTTTAGGCCTGGGGTTTGTTTTTAAATACAAGGCTCTAAGCGTAACTGGAATCCAATTTAAATAGATCCAAAAGGTGCAATACCAGAATTAGGGACTAGTGGTATTTATACAGACAATTCTAATCAGGTAAATTTTTATTTCTGTCTGTAACCTCTAACAACTACCTGGCTGGTTTTGTGTTTTAAATAAGAAACTTGCTTCAGGGACTAAATTCAAACGATCTCTATGTTTTTTAAATGGCCTCTAAATGCACACGCAATCATCTGCGTCACTCAGCACAACTTGGATGCGACTGTATTTAGACAGCTGACAAGAAAGTGCGGACTGAAGAGAAAGGAGGATGTGGCAAGGAAGAGGACAAGAACAGTATCCAAGTGGTAAATAGACAGTTAAATACATTGAAATGGAACGATCAGTATGCCTGCAATAATTGAAAGTCTGATAAGGAATATACAGAACCGTTTATCTGAGATCTGCTTATTATTAATCCTGGAAAACGTTCGTGAAACCAGACTACATATTCAGCTTATCTGCCCCTATTACTATCTGCAGAAAGCCTGCTTACCCCAGGGAGAAAATAAGGATTTAGCGCGCTTCCTTACCATCAGCTGGGGCGTTAACAGAAACCTTGCTGAGATCCAGAGGGCACGGCTGTGTGTCTTTTTAAAGCACTAATTCTTTTATGTTACCTGCCAACCAGGTAAAGCAGGACTTTACAGAAGTGCCAAGAACACATGACTGAAGATAAGAAGAATATTTTAACAGATCAATGGGAAGAATTAAAAAGGGCTAAATTTAAAAACAACTGCTTTAAGGCATTCTTAGCACTAATAATTAATAGCACCAAATGTAACAAACACACTTGCTAGACAACCTGCTCTAATGTCACTTCTTTTTTTCCAAGGGACTTTTTCATATATTTGCTTAGCACCTATGAAACTATTCAAGATTTTAAAGCATAAGCACATACATTTTTACATACATACAGGCATGTTTATGTGCCTAATTCATATATTACAACACAACAGCATAATAGACAGCATGGATTGTGAACATAAAGAAGAAAACCAGCCCACCATAATTCCCGTGTTACTGGACTAAATATCCTCATGTTTTTCATTTTGCACGTTAGAAAAAACTGTAAGAATGTAAGAAAACATTTCAGGCATGTTATGTTAACAGATCACACCAGCAGGAACAGGGGACTCAAACCTCGCAGCAGATAAGTTGTCGCACACAGACTCTGCCAGCACTAATTTCTCTCTTTTTCTGCAGGGACCTGACAGCTTTCACTTTTCCTCGCCTGACTGTGACCGCCGGAGGAGGGAACAGCACTCACAGAGGTAATCGCAGCCGGAGCTGCTTTGTGTTTTGCAGCTTCACGCCTTAAATTCCACCTAGAAAATAAGCGAAAAAAGCAGCCGGGTCTCAGAGCAACAGGGTAACGGTCTCTGTGCATGAAATGTGGTTGAAGTTTGGTAATTATGCTCTGCTCCAGCTTCGAAACCCAACTGTTGCACCTTCGCCCACGCAAACCACGGTGCCAGGCCAGGACACCGGTGCCTATGGAAGCGGGCACTCTTCTCACCTCATGTGGATGCACAGAAATATCCCACTCGTCACCGCTACTGACTTTATCAGGGAAGGTAAGGATCTAAAAAAAGCCATGCAAAATCTGAGTCCTCAAACCTGCAGCTCTCTGTTTTGGGTACAGGTACAGCCCCCATGCAGAGAGGCATGTGGGTGACCTGTCTCTGATTTACCACATTTTCCTTTCTGCTATAAGATAAAGGTGTTTCAGATGTTCAAGACTTCAGTGTTTCCCCGAAACTGAGCTCACAACATGGTCCTATAAATCTGCGTTACAGCTCTTGTAATGCTGAATAAAAACGGATTACTAACCCCACGGACTTGGTCAGCGTTCCACAGCAGTGGCCACATCCAGCAGCAGTCGGGTGGCTCACGGCGCTCACGGAAAGGAGAGTGTAACTTGTTGTCACTAACGTAACAGGTACCAGCTGGAATTTGCTTGAACTGGCTTTGAATCCATGAAAGTAGTGATGGGCAAGACTGGCAGTTATTTCAGAACCCTGGGCAGAACAAAACAAAACAAACCCTCGGCCCCACAACTTGGAGGGACAAAGCAGCAGCACAGTGTTGTTAGGAATTTTCCCATAGTACGAGGACACCCACCAGAACTTCACTGGAAGACCACTCACTGACTCTAGTCCTCACAGACTCCAGTTCGCTCCAGTGCTCGGCTACGAGAAGGCAGGAGCAATGCTGGCCAGAGAAGCTACGGTTCTCCACTTCTCAAAAAAAGGCTGCCATGCAAAAGTAAATGAAGATCTTTGACCCTAACCAACTTCAAAACTGTGTTAAATGACTCTATTAGGTAATGGACAATAAGCTTCCCCATACGTATGGAATTCCAGATGCAAATCCTTTTTAGCACACCAAGAAATGGAATACTAAGATGCAGAGGGAAAAAATAAAAGAAATAAAAAGCCTGTTGTTCACACTGGATAATCTTCATTCCAAGGAAACTGCAATAATTCCAAGAAATTCCTACAACTTCTTGATGGGTGGTTGCAATGGGAACAAAATAGTAGGGCTAAATAACATAAGAAGGAATGACTGTGAATTGGGAGGTTCCGGATGGACGTAGGGAAACTAATTTTTTAGTACGGCAGTGGTGTGCAATCGGAACGTGTTGGCAGAAAAGCTGTGGAAGTGCCATCCTGGGAGGTTTGTCACAATGTACCCAGACAAAGCCATCGCTAGTCAGAGGTCCCTCCAATCAACACTTCTATGGGCACTGAAATCAGAGCTTGCTGTAAAGCCGTAGCATGCAGTTCAGAAGATTGCTCCCATTCCCGTAACAGCAAAAAAACCCAAGTTGTGGGACTTCAACTTATGCCAGTCTGATCGACACAGTGCTGGCAGGATTGCGGAGTGACCCACCTGCAGCCTTTCCGCAGAGGCTCTCCAGGGCTTTTCTATGTCCAGCACCACAGACAGAAACGGCCTGCAGCTAGTCAGACAGCAGACAGTTGTTCAGGCAGGAGTTGCACAGTTTTCTGACAGCAGTGAAGGTGTGCTTCCTAAACCACACAAGTGTCAATCTATAGACCTTATTATTTGCGGGAGGGAGCAGCATCCATCATTTAAGCCACTGATCTGCCCAAAGCCAACTGGAAAGGCGAAGCCTTCCTTTGGCAAGCGCGCGTCCAACACAAGCTGCTTCGTCCTCAGCATGGCACGCCTCAGCCAGGCCTCAGCAAAATTCAGCGGCCACAGGCGCTCACGAGGGTTCACAGGGTGACAGCAGTGTGAAACGTGTGCTTGCTGATCCTGCCACCCCGGCCAGGCAACCCACGCAGGCAGATCTGCTCACGGTAGGCAGCACGGGGTGGACATTTCCTCGAAGCTGCACCTGAAGACATGAACAACGGCTCCTGCTGCTGGCATTGTGCTGCTGACTGCCAGAGGTTGCTTGCAGAAACCCTCAGAAGGGCCATGCTCATCTGTTTCGCAACAACCATGGGCGAGAGCATAGAACTCACTAGAGAGAAGTCAAATTCATGACAGCATTCACCCTGCACATCCTGAAGATCTCAGTACACAGCCTCCCCAAATCAGAAGAACAACTCTTTCACACGTACACATCCTCTTGTTGACCCAAAGCTGGGTGTAAAAGGGAAGGAGCAGCTCTGTCAGCAGAGTCTGTCATCCCATGGGAAGCCCCAGAACGGTTCTGTCTGGTCCACACCCACTCACTCCCACCAGCAGATTGCCCAGTCAAGGCATGGACCTGCCTTTGCCATACTGGGAGCCACCTTAGAGCTCCAGCACCTCCAGCTGATGGGCAGCAAGGATCTGGAAGGCTAGGAAATGGACAGAAAGCCACTAAGTGTCCATATTCCCATACTGAGTGCTCTGAATCTCCCTTCATGCCGGCTCCAGCAGAAGTTGCCTGGGTTAGACAGGGTGCTGTTGCTTCAACACCCACAGCCCAACGTACCTCTCACATCACAGCGCATCACTAAGGCACGTGTGGGCATGAAACAATGCCTGCCTCACGAGAAGGCCCTAACTCTGCTTTCTGCATGATGCTTTAATGCTAAAAATGCTTGCATGGCTGAACACGTGACTGTATTTCAGATGTCCCAAATTTAGTCAACTGAACTCACTGTGTGTACAGGAGGTTGACATACTCTCGAATCAACTGCTAAATTTACTTGCTTGGTGATGTTTTGAAAAGAAAAGGACATTATAGATCAAACACTCAAGTGCCACTGCAAATGCAACCATTACAAGTCGCACTAGTGAGAACAACAGATATATTTGAAATAGATGCAAATATTTTAAAAATTGTCATTTCTGTACATTAACCATTTCAGTCCAAAAAAGACAGCCTCATACCCCATTGCAAGACCAGTTCAGTACAAATTTAATACAAACAAAACCCCCACATCAAGGAATATAAAAATGAATCTAGAAGAAGACATATTATGGCAAACTGGACAGAGTTACTGAAGCATTTCAGATTCATCCTCTCGTGTTTCACATTTTTTTTCCACATTCAAACCTATCCTGGTCCTGGTGCTGTGCAATCAAGTTAACACACAAAGTTTAAATATAGTGCAGTTACTGAATTTTTCATTGTTGCATAATGACTATGTAATCTGGCTTAATAATGTACATAGGATAAAATCAGAGAAGATTTTATCTCTGCACCAAAAATTCACTTCTGGAGTCAAACGTTCTCCGGGTACACTGTGAACCACAGTGGTCTGCGCTGAGCTCACAAGCCTGGGTCAGAAACTCCTGCGGTGAACTAACGGTTCTGTTTTTTGCCCTAGAGAAAGGTGATTTTGTCTCCCTACCAGACATGAAATTCGGCACAAAATACAGAAGTGAGCTAAGTGCAATTATATAAGATGCTCGTGTTTTTACAGGAAGACTCTTCACAGTTTTATTTATGAAAAGCAAACACCTGCGCACAGGGAGCACTCAAGTTTTAGACAGAGAGAATCAGCAAACACAGCAGCTCAGGATCCTTTCTGACATGCACTGGTCAGGATCAACACAGACAGCATCATTATTCCTAAGCTTATCATTATTTCGAAGTTTTTAAGAAATGCAGATCAGCAGTAAAAACTTCCCCACTGCAACTTTAGGATTCACCTGCCGCCAAGGTAAAATCAGAGCGAGGACCTCTGCCTCCTGACTCCAAGCCTTTCTTACTAGAGCTTGACACAGCAAGTCAAAATCTCTTAAGGGCTTCAGCTCCTTTTCTTTCATGGAGCAACGACAGAATTTTGCTGCAGATGGCTTTAGTGATACTGAAAATGAAATGTCACAGAATCACAGTGTTCATATTATTTGTGTTTATATTATTTTATATATTCCTGGATATCATGGCGATACCTTTAACGTAGGTTAACACATAATTATATACCCCACTCTGCTTAGCAGAAGTTGGTACTCAAGCATACTTGTGTCACTCCTCCTTAAGCTAACACTTGTCTTAAAGTATGTGTCAGGAATGATATATTCACAGCTCTACTTTTTATAAGCTACCAAAGATGATCCTGTATTAATTGAAACACCTTTGTTTACACAGGCATTTAAAGAGATGATATATAAACTTTCATCTTAAGAAATCACAGAAATTCAATCACACAAAAATGGTTCTCAAGAAATCTATTTATTAATGGTCCAAACAGAATTTAGCATATCTTCAGCAAAATATTAAACACAATGGAAGATAACAACCCTCCACTGCAGTACAAAATCCTGTCTCTTCCATATTTATTTCATTCAGAAACACGTTCAATACTTTCTACTCTACAAAGGATACCTCAAATACATTTTTTTTTTCCAAAAAGAAGCTCTTGCTCATACTCAATCTGCACAATCTATTTCAACTACACAACAAATTTGCTTTAGTGAAAAGGAAAGAAAACCTCTTAGTATTAAAGCACTGTACCATGGCAAGGCACCCGGTGTGCCGATTGCTACGAGATGTGTGAAAAGCTTGCTCACAGCTGAGTGCCTCAGAGGCAAAACCAGAAAATTCAGCAGTGCTCTTACAGCCAACCTCTTGGCTTTTTATTATCCAAGAAATGATAAGCCAAACACTAGCATTCTGCAATAGATGCCATTATTTTGTCTATATTACAAACAAAATCCTGAAGTTTGTGCTCCAGGTGAAGATTCCTCCCAGGTTTGTTCCACGTGGCATTTTTTGCCTGTGTCCAACACCTCCTAGAGGCCTCTGCAACTGAATTCAGCAGCAACGCCCGGGAAGGCACTGTGCAACTAACAGGCAGCAGAAGCTGCCTAATTGCAGTGATTGTTAGTGAATTAAATGCAACAGCCCTACAATCAGTGCAACCACCTGCTTTATTTACTTCCGTATTAACTACAGGTTTCATCCTCCATATGCATTTGCGGTGTGCTGAATACTTCTGTGCATCTGATTTGCTAAACTGAAGCCAGGCAGAGAGCTGCAGCAGCCAGCCAGCTGGTGGTCTGGGGGTACTGGGAAGTGTCCCAACACAAGCCATCAACTGCCTACGGAGCCACTGGCTGCAAGTGCGTTTTACCATCACAAGCTCTCAAAGAGTCGGCACTGCTATGAACTCAGTCATCTGCCAGTTTTCATGGCAATACTGCTCAGAAATGTCTGGTGCTGTTCCTAACGCTAAGGAAGAAGCAGCAAACCTCTGCTGCCTGTTATACAGTCTACCATTTCAATGTTTTGCGCATTTTACCACTCTGAAGAATATTTAAGTTCCCTGTTTCGCTATATATAAATGCACACTGCAGCATTCACAGTGCATTTTATTTACTTTCACTTCGTGCCACTTCAGCCCAATTGCTAAGCCAAGACTCCACACTTAACTTTGCCTTTTTACCTTCCAAAAGTTGTGGCTTGTTCATGTTTTACAACATATGCGTGAAACCAGAAGTTATTCCTACATCTTTCAGCAAACATAAGCTAAGGGAAGTATCTGCAGTGCCACAAACGTATGCAGCTGTGGCCAGCGAAGCCCCTCGGCAGCAGCGTGCAGAAAGCTAGCTGGGATGCAAGCTGGGGACTGGTGAACACTGCCTGGGCTGCGAGGAGGAAGCTGCAGACTCCCACGAGCAGGGATGCCTGGCAGATGTTGCTGCCCGTGTTGCCCTCTTCCCCTCTCCCTCCTCGCCCCATCCCTCCAGTAGCTCCCTGCTGACCGCAGTGACAGCTGCCTGTCCTCAATGACGAGCGCTGGGCTACACCAACGCTTCTTCACCTCCAGAATGCCTACAAGGCAACGTTGATGCTCCTTGGGCTCCCGTTCCCAGAGTGCGAGCTGTGGTGGCACAAGCACTGCTGTAAGCCAGGGGCGGCCGCTAAGATGGGCAAACAACAGCTTTGGGCTGGAATGACGCTGCGAAGCAACCTGGACAACACCAGCGTGAGAGACCCACCAGGAGCCTGAGCGGCTGGTCAGACCACCCACACGCCGACCCTTCAGGGGTGCATCTGGCAGCAGAGGCAGACTGAGTGATGGGGGTCCCAGAGCCACGTCTGAGAGCTTTCCCCAGGCTTCTGCCATCCCACCACCTTCCACTACTCTTATGGGAAGAGCAGCCATGAAAGGTTTAACAGTCCTTCATTGCCTCGGGTCTTGGCGATACGTAACAGCAACATGCAGAAATTTGAGATGTGCTTCATGGAAACGTCAATGGGAATTTGCAAGCTATACAGGGAATCCCAAAAGCATCACAAGCAAATGTAATGGCAGCTGGACAGCATTTGCCTTTCCTGGATGGTGACCACCTCAAATTTACATGTGGAGAACTCTCCATCCTTTGACCAGAGGCAATAAAATCTCTGACCTTGCAAGAATCTGAGGCAACAGAAATCAAACATTATGAAAACAGCTGAAATCCCCTGCGGTACGCTTTTGCCCTTGTATGGATTTCTTTTCCTCTGAAAAAAAAAAAAAAACCCACAACAGAGATTCCAACCTGTATTTTAGCATTTCAGCCTTCAGGTTTGCTCCTCTATAAAGAAGAATTATCTGTATTTTCAACCTTCAAAGTCAATGTCAGACAAATATGAACAATTCTTACACCTATAGAAAAGGTATTTCTGTTGCAGGTCTTTTCCATTTTTAGCCCTGTTATCTATGGATCATCTTTTAACATCTATCTCTCAAATGCTTTTAAGCAGTAGCAAGAGACGTATCACCTTGTACCACGAGCTCAGCACTGCACCGTACCTCCCCAACACAGGCAGATGAAGAACAGAGCCTTGTGGGGAACTACAGGAGTGACGGAAATACCATTGTACACACTTGAAAACAGAGTCCACAAAAAAATAATCAGCCATGCTTTTAATAAACTTACTTAATACTTCATTCATTCAGCCTTCCGCCCATTTGTTTCGCACATTAAAATGCACATACTGCAACTTTGTAGTCCTCCTAAATTAGACCTCTCAAACCCATCTGTCTTACTGGCACTCAAGTTTCTTACATTACACTGCAGGGAGACTTAAGATTTTAAGTTTGTCTGTTACCTCAGCACAGTGACAGACCCAACCAGATAAGCAAAGTGCCACTGCAAGATCATGCCGTTCTGGTATCAAGCGGTTTTGGTTCTCACTTGAAGTTACACAGAGGTACACACGTACTCACTCACGCTCCCCACTGAAACCCCAAGAGTGGATTACGACCGACCACCATTTACATGAGTGAGGTAACGCTTCGGTCCTTGACGGCGGTGGGACACCACAAAGCAAATTTGCACTGCAAATCCAAACCCACGACAGTGATCTGCAGTTCTGCAGGAGGTGTGTTTTCAGTTGCCACCTTTCACGGTACTCTTGTGAGTAATTTATTGAGGACTGCTAAGCATAAGTCTAAAAGAGCTGCATTTATTTAAACAAGGAGAAGCTGCATAACAACGGGTTTGCACCGGGCTTACGCTAGAGCGGAACAGGACAGTAACTAATGTTCCACGAATTAACCACCCGCCAAAAGGTGGCTGAAGAGGATGCAGCCAGTCTCCCCACGAGTGGCTCTGGGGACTGTGCACGTCCCCTTCACGTGGCGCTTAAGGCACAGGGTGCAGCGCGGCTCTGCGCACACAGGCTACGCGTTTATCGACCAGAGCAAGTCGCTGCTTACAAATCAGCTCATGGCTTGAAACCGGCTTTAATTATCAGACTGTTTCCCCACATTAAAATGCTAAGCAAGAACATCGTGTCTCAGGACAGTTGCCAACAGGAAGGATCTTAAAAAAAAAAAAAAAAAAAAAAAAAAAAG